>Ga0315289_10000664_pt1 | contig 52603 bp, 58 predicted proteins | sample YL17G11_40_MG_FD_203452 | JGI IMG/M metagenome (GOLD analysis project Ga0315289, IMG submission 203452) | Sediment microbial communities from Yellowstone Lake, YNP, Wyoming, USA - YL17G11_40 | ecosystem: Environmental > Aquatic > Freshwater > Lake > Sediment | place: USA: Wyoming | collected...
AACGAGTTCCCAGATCAATGCACAGAATGTTCGGAATACAGCGAAACGCGTCCTAATTCAACTTTACAACTTATTTTTGAAGCAGGAACCGGGGGCATACCGTATCCACGACAATACAGGAAATCAGTTACTAGAGAATGCAAGCTGTATCACAAACGCAAAGTCGAATATTCAGAATGATAAGAAAGCGCACGCTTAGGAAAATAGGGGAATTGCGGGAGATGTCTCCATTTGTCTCGGGTTTAAACCCACCAAGGTCTTGAATAATATAGGGGGCTGGTCCGAGCACATACACGCGCATGCAATCTATGGGTTCTTGAATACCCAGTTTACTAGACCTATTTCTTGCATGCACTTTGGGGTACTGTTAAGTTATTTGACCCATCACTCGATAGAGAAATCAGTCGTTCGCGGTTTTTGGTCAGGCTATTAACTCCCATCTGTTCTTGAATCTTTGCCACTCTGCGTGATCTTGGTGCCAATGGTGTTTTCGTCTTATTTCCACTGAGGGGATGATTACATACTCACTGATGTCTAGACAGACGATAATGTAGAAAATCCCATCGATTATGTGTTCTGCATCAAACTGAGCACCATAGCGCCTATTGTTATCATGGCTAGATGTCGCTAATGTCTTGACTTGTATTGCGACAAGTCGGACAGAATGATTTTCAATCTTGTAAGCGAGCAAATCTATTCCTAAATCAAGAAGTGGTTTGCCGACGCCCCAGCCTCTATTCGTCAGTTCACTAATTACTTTTGCTTCTCCTCTCGCCCCAACTATTGCCGTACTCATGTACTATAATGACAATATTTTGATTTTTAACATCTTGCTTATTTGATTTTCACTTTTTCTTTGATTCGCTTTTCATATTCCTCTTGAGTCAAGATGCCCTTTTCCTCTAATAACTCAACAAGGCTCGAAAACATTGTGTCTAGCAATTCGATTTCTTCTTCCAACTCACGTTTCGGCTTATTCTTTACCATGCTTACCACCTTTCGTCAGATACCCTTTCTCTGACAGCCAACTCATTATGATTGTCCGCAACGTATCTGAACACGTTTCGCCTATCGTGCCGACAAGTTCCTTATTCAGGAGATCAGCCACATTTTCGGGAAGTGCCACCAAGACTTTTCTCATTTCACTATCGCCTCCACTTCTCTTTTTTCGTTCGTTTCTGCCTCAGGATTTGTTGCTTTGGCCAATAGTTGTGTTTCATGCTTTGTTGCTTCTTCAATCAGTCCTTTCCATGTGCAAGGTGCTTCTGTTCTAGCTGCTTGTGCTGGTGTTTTTCCGTTGAGACTTTGGTGTGGTCTGACGTAGTTGTAATGGATTGTAAATGCTTCTAGTATTGACTTTGTAGACTCGAAGCTTTTGAGCCCTCTCATAACTCTTGTGCGATCTTTAACTGTGCCATGCATTCTTTCCACTATGTTGTTCGTCTCTCTTGCTCTTATGCCGACTCTTTGGACCAATTCTGGTCGAGTGTCCTTTCGCATGGTGTAGAATACTTTGTTGAAAGCGGTTTCATACACAAAGCTACCATCAACGAATACGGCTCTAGGTCTGACCTTGCTCTGTTCAAGTCCTCTTTTGAATACTGCTATTGTGTCTTCCAAGGTTCTTGTTCCTGAGACATGAGACGCAACCAGAAACTTTGTGTCCTCATCGATCATTTCCCAGAACCACACGTTCCGACCTTCACATGAAAGCATCGTTTCGTCTTCATGCCATAAACCTGAAAGCTGTGGTGTTAGAGCTGTGACGAAATCCTTGACTAGCTTTGAGTATTTCTTTATCCAATTCAGAATTGTCACTTGGCTAACTTTTTCCCCGAAAATCTGTTCCAAGTTTCTCTGTGCCTTCCTTAGACTTAGACCGTCATAGTAAAAGTTGAGTGCTGCCACGACCATGTTTTTGTCGTTTCTCATTTTTGAGAATTTGCCGTTTTCAAAGAAACGCTGTCCACAGTCTTTGCACTTGTAGAGCTGTTTCTTTTGCACGAAACCCTTTTTGGTGATTTTTTCGCTACCGCAATACTTACATTGCATACGTCTCACAGGTATACTATAAGATACCAAGTGCTATATATGGCTTGTGGTATGCCTACGGGATACCTTAACGGCTTAAACGGAAATTGTTATAAGACACTTATGTGATTTATTTAGGTGAAATAACGTAGTTATCGATATTTACATTATTTACATCGGATTGGTGAAAAAATGGGCAGAAAGCGAACAGATAACATGCAGTTTACGGTTACTTTGCCCAGACCATGCGTGGAATGGCTGGACAAGAAGGTCAGTAGTAGACTCTACGGAACACGAAATCATGGTATTGAAGTTTGTGTACTTGAACAAATGAAGAGAGAGGGATTAATCAAAGATGAGCAATAACATAGAAAACTATCTCACTCTTACCCAAAAATACTCAATACTGTTACTCAGTGCAAACGGCAACCAACCTATCACAGGCAAGGTTTGGTTCCAAAAGGAACTATTCCTGATCTCGCAAAACATTTCCCGCCTTGAAGATGCGACAGAGTTTGAAGGGTCTCTGCTGGGACCTTACAGCGAAAATGCGGATGCAGAACTGGAGCAACTTCGAATAGAGGAGCTTGCAGAACTAGACGGAAAAATTAGACTTACCGAAAAAGGACAGGAAGTATCTCAGAAGCTTGAGACTAGAGCCAGCAAGGAAACAAAAGAAGTAATTTCCGAAATGAAGTCATTTCTTAACGACTTACCAGAAGATGAATTGCTTGGTTTCATCTACTTTTCATATCCAAAAATGGTAATCGAATCAATTAAGTTTGAAGAAATCAAAAGAAAAAGGGTCGAAATAGCCATAAGCCTCTATCGCAAGAAGAAGGTCAGCTTGGGCAAAGCTGCTCTCATTGCAGGCCTAAGCCAAGAGGATTTTATCAAGAAAGCACAAGCAAACAATGTGACGATTTTTTCTGAGTGAATGGGATGATATTGGTTATTGATGCATCACCACTTATCGCATTTTACTCAGAAAATGAGTTAGGCGAACCTAAGCTTCTCCATGAATTAGTCAAGAACGACTTTAGCCTTATGGTTCCTGTTGCTGTATTTGAGGAGATAAGAAACGGGCGAAGACCAACTTTCTTAACTCTAACCAAAGCAATAGAAGAAAAGAAGATACAAATCAATCGTGACATTTCATCGGATGAAACGATCAGTTTCGGAAAACGCTACCCTCGCCTTCATGAAGGCGAAATTCAAGTTTTGTTGCTAGGCTTGAGACTGAAGGCGAGTGGAATCCCCTATTATTGCGCAATTGATGAGGGACCAGGGAGAACCGTTGCTAATAGAAATGGCATAGCTGTGAAAGGAACTAAGGGTCTGATTGTTATGTTAAACCAACTGGGGATTATTAAGAAGGATGAAATGGAAAGTCTTTTGTATAGATTAGACCATTGTAATTTTAGACCGTAGGTAAAATTAAGGGGACTGCAGCATAACAGAACTTCGAGTTTCCACCAAATTCTTTGATAAGACTGGAGATACGCTATACTCATGTAAAGAACTAACGATTGACGGTAAATCTGACAGCACACCTATTAATACGCCTATAGTGGCAATGGACAATGCGGAAATCAAAAGAACCGATAACATAGCTAAAGCAGCTATTGGACTAAATGAGATATACCGAGTGTTTGAAGAGCCAGAGCTAATACCTAAACAATTGCCTGAAACGCGGCATGAAAAAACCCAAGAGCCATCGAACATAGCTCAAAACACACTTCTGATAGGAAAAAAACCATTAAGGATTCCTCTGAGCAAGTTGGTTGACGACGCAAAAAGGCAGGAGATATTCAATAATGAAATTCAAAATCAAATCGGAAAACTGTCAGGTTCAAACATATTCTTTGTGGAATATAGGGGTCGAAAGTACCCAAAAGAGATAGAAAGAAACTTCATGTTACACACAGCGCATACTTTTTCCGATATTCCCTGCTTACCAATTACACCGCTTATTGCCAGCGCAATCATCGCTGGCAAACTACCTTTTGATGACTACTTGTCGTTCATTAAAGGGTCCATGGAGTGGTTAAAGAGCTACCGTAAGAAGCCAATAATGGGAATAGTCGTAAATTTTGGCTATACCAAACTGGAGAAGCTCATCAAGCTATATGTTGACCAAGGTATAAACGCATTCTGCATCGACTTTGACTGCCATACGCCTATCAGTCACAAATCGGCTATAGCGCAATGCTATAGAATCTTGGATGAAGATGGCAAAAGTGATAGAACCAAGAATAGTCTTTTCTACGCAATCAATGTCAACCAAGGGAGATTCATTCACAATAGGACTGTTGTAAACGCAAAGGACATTTTATCATTTGGCTTTGGGCTTGATGCTATGGGAAAGCGCCATAGGGCTAAGTTTCCTTCAAAAGAAACAAGGGAAAGACTAGGCATAAAATGGACTCCACTAGACCGTAAGGATAACAAAGCTAGGCTTTTCATAAAAACCGATTATGGATATTACAAAGTTCAAAATGCAAAAGACATTAAGAACTATCCACATGATTCGCTTATTCCTCTTAGTACGTTCACAAATAGCTCCCAAATACATAGCTCACAGGTTCAACATTGCGAGAAAATATTTAACATGGAACAACTTGGGCTTGAAGCTTTTACGCTCAGGAAAATAATTGAACAGGAAGTCCCGACTAAGTATCTAGAACGAAAAGCGCACGTAGACCCGAACGATGTAAAACAAATCAAGGATTTTAGAGAAAGCGTTGTCCATCCTCAAAAGTCGTTGGATGAGGTTTTCTTGTAGGTCTTGGAGATAAATAGAAACGGGTTCACTGTATGGGTCAAATAACTTAACAGTACCGCACTTTGGAAAGATTAATAAGCCCTTTTTGCGAATGACTTTGGCTAAAGTAATGTGATAAGGCTAAGCATATGTCTCTCTTGGGTCTCCCTCCAATCTGATAATACCCTTTTTAGGAGATAACTTCATGTCGTATGGGAGAGCTGCTTTAGCCAGGATCGAAGATCTCTTCAAAGAACTTCAAACTGGACCTGAGGGTCTTTCGGATGAAGAGGCGAAACGCCGCCTTCTGAACACGGGTTTGAACGTCCTTCCTAGGGGCAAAAAGACCAGCTTGGCTAGGAAGATTATTTCACAATTCAAGAACATGTTCAACGTTCTTCTACTGGTCGCTTCATTCCTCTCGTTTCTAAGCGGCTTCACCTCCAATGATCCAACCTCAGTTCAGATGGGTCTTGCAATATTTGTCGTAGTTGTTCTAAACACAATCTTCAGCCTTTTTCAAGAGTATAGAGCCGAGAAGGCTGTGCAGGTGATAAGAAGCCTCATCCCCACCAAGACGAAGGCCATCAGAGACGGTCAAATGAGGGAAATTGACGTGACCGATGTTGTTCCTGGAGATATTTTAGCTTTTGAGGAGGGAGATAGAGTGCCAGCTGACCTGCGGTTAATCAGTGCATTTGAGGCTTCTGTTGACAACTCGATACTAACAGGAGAGTCTGAGCCTCAAAGGCGATTTGCCACGATGTCTCCGAACATGGAGACAAGCACCCCCTATGATGTGCACAACATTCTCTTTGCTGGAACCACTCTGGTTTCAGGAGTCGCCAGAGGTGTTGTGTTGTCAACAACAAAAGATACCGAATTCGGGAGAATTGTCTCCCTATCCGGCGAAGTCCATGAACCTATGAGCCCACTTGAGAGGGATATAGACTACACCGCTAGACTGAATTTCCTGTTGGCGATTGGTGTGAGTCTAATCTTCTTTTCGGCAGCTCTGTTGTTTGTTAAACTGAACCTCGCCACGAGTATACTATTCGCAATTGGCGTGATGATATGTCTAGTACCAGAGGGCTTCCAACTGACTGTCTCTCTTTCGCTAGCTCTTACGGCTCGCAGGATGGCTGAGAGAAATGTTGTCGTGAAACGACTTTCCTCTGTTGAAACGGCTGGGTCAATGACTGTGCTATGTGTGGACAAGACGGGCACCATTACGAGTGGAGAGATGATGGTGAAGAAACTTTGGACTGCAGGCAAGATTTTTGAAGTCACTGGTGACGGATACAGTCCAGATGGCCATATCACCTTTGATGGCAGAAGAATCGGTCGTAGTGAGGACCCAGCCGTCTCTAAGCTTTTGGAGGTTGCTGCTTTCTGCAACAATGCCAAACTGAACCCACCGTCGGACAGAATTGGCAGATGGACGGTTTTGGGAGATCCCACTGATGGGGCGTTTCTCGTCTTCGCTGGAAAGGGGGATTTCAACGTCAGTAAAGCTCTCGCGGAGAATCAGAGGATTGGTCTAATTCCATTTGATTCCAAGAGGCGAATGATGACGAGTGTTCACAGGGGTCCAGAAGGAAACATAACCGCTTTCACCAAGGGGGCTGGCTTGGAAGTGCTTAAACGATGCACTAATGTCTTCTATGACAATAAATGCATCCCTCTCACAGACGAGATCAAAAAAGCCGTAACAAAGCAGATGAATGATTTTGCTTCAGAAGGCTTTCGAGTTCTCGCAATGGCAACAGGAACTCTCCCAAGCGAACCTGAAAATCTATCCCAAGGTGTCGAAGAAAACATGACCTTTCTGGGTTTGGCAGCGTTACTCGATCCCCCAAGACCAAAGGTTGAGGCTGCTGTTCAAGAAGCCAAGAGTGCGGGCATACGAGTAATTATGCTGACGGGAGATCACGAACTTACTGCATATTCCATAGCAAAAAAAGTGGGCATCATAACGTCAGAGGATCAGAAAGTCTTCACTGGAAAAGAACTCGGCCAGATGAGTGACAAAGACCTAACAGGCATCCTCGTCAGAGGTGAGTCCGTGTTTGCGAGGATAGCGCCCGAACAGAAGCTGAGGATAGTGCACATCCTGAAATCCATGGGTGAAGTAGTGGCCGTGACCGGGGATGGCGTGAATGACTCCCCAGCGCTTACTGAAGCAAATGTAGGTATAGCCATGGGGGCAGGTGGAACCGATGTGGCACGAGAATCCGCTGATATGGTGCTCCTGGACAATGATTTCACATCGATAATCGAAGGGGTCAAGCTGGGAAGGTCAACTTTCGACAACCTAAGGAAATTCGTTTATTATGTATACACGCACAACTGGGCTGAACTAGTCGCGTTCGTCGCCTTTGTACTACTCCAGACCCCGCTTCCCCTGCTTGTTATTCAGGTGCTCGCGATAGACCTGGGGATGGACGTCCTTCCTTCCCTTGCCCTGATAATGGAGCCTCCCGAGCCCGACGTCATGATGAAGCCCCCCAGAAAGACTGGCACCAGACTGATCAATGTTTCGACACTACTCAAAGGCCTCTATATAGGCGTGGTTGTATCGGCTGGTGCGATCTTCTGGGCCTTCCACGTTTGGGGGATTGGAGGATGGGTTTTGGGCCAGAGCACCGTGAGCGATGCCATGGTATATGCGAGAGGTACGACGATAGTCATGGCAGGAATAATGATGGGTCAGCTTGGGAACCTTTTTTCCGCACGAACGAGTTCACTATCAGCATTTCGGCTAAGCCCGTTTAGAAACCGATGGATTTTCCTAGGGATACTGGGTCAATTCGCTATAATGGCAGCGATTATATACATACCGTTCCTTCAGCCATTGTTCGGCACAGCCCCACTACTTCCGTTGGACCTACTCTTCCTTCTTCTGCTAGCCCCCGCGGCTCTTCTGCTAGAGGAGCTAAGAAAAATGCTGACACGTAAACTATCGCGTGTGTCGCGCACCGGTCTCTAAGCTCTCCAAACAGCAAAAAAAGGAATTTGCGGGAGATCTCGTTGTCACTGTGTGATTTCAGCCCAATTTACGAAACCTAGCACAGGTTATTCTATTCTGAAAATATAAGCTCAGATATCGGAGGACAGATCATCAGCACATTGCGTGCGCTCAAAATAACGGAGAGGATGTGTTCAAGATTCATTCTTAATTCGCTGCCTGTAATAGGCTAAAATGCTAGTTCTCTACTTTAGGTAGAGGGATGCTCATTGAAGTTCCGGCGAAGCCTTGAAAGGCTGAAGGGAAAAGCACCACAACTGCTGGTTCTAGCTTTCGTTGTCTTCGTGATTCTAGTCATCCTCCTGGACACCTTGGAAGACACTTCGATCGAAAGAGCCGCCTTCAAAGGAACACCCTTGGAAGCACTGTTGAGCGCTGTGACCATGATTACGCAGAACGTCACTACGACAATTAAGTCTTGGAATTATGTCGGAATCTTCTCGCTAATGTTGCTGGAGGCAAGTTCTCTGCCTATCCCCAGCGAGGTCATACTCCCGTTCTCAGGCTACCTTATTTCTCAAGGTCAAATCAACTTTTTGATAACTATCCTAGTCTCAACTCTCGCAGGAACAACGGGTTCGTTGATTGATTATTACATTGGAATGAAGGGAATGACCCTGCTCGCCCGACGGAAAGTCTTAGACAAGCTCCTTCTTGACAAAACACGCCTAGAAACGGTCGAAAGGTGGTTCAACAAATACGGTGCCTTCGTAGTATTCCTGGGCCGCATGATCCCCGGCTTCAGAACGCTGATATCATTTCCCGCAGGGGCAGTAAAGATGCATCTGGCAAAGTTTATCGTATACACCACGGCTGGATGTCTGATTTGGAACGCCTTTCTAATCTACATCGGCGTGTACGTGGGTGCCAATTGGCGGGAAGTTGCAGGCGTATCACGCTACATAATCATAGGATTCTTAGTGGCGGTTCTCGTGGCGTTCATCGTATTCTTAAACGGAAGAAGAAAGGGGAGACAACCCACAAAGAATCCGTGAGAACTATCACTTTCCAAAACTGATACTACGTGTCTGGAAAGGTTCTTTGAATAGAATCGTTTCGTAGAAAGCGTTCCGACAAAAGATAAGAACATTCAAATTGATAGTACAATGTACAATGTACGGAGAGTTGCAAGATGAATAGAAGAGTTCTGCAAACGGCTCGGACGTTTTCCCGCAAGCTCATAGGGCAACGAGCCGAAGCGGTGGTTCTCTTCGGCAGCTGGGTGCGAAATGACGCATATAAGGAATCAGATCTCGACATCAACGTCGTAGGCAGAGGATCGCACTATACGCTAGAACGGTATCAAGGCTTCCTTGTCTCCACGTCCTGGGCGACGGCAAGACAAGTTCGCCAAGCCTTCAAGAATCCAAGTCAAGTCGGTGGAGTCATCCCGGCTTGGCGTAATGGGCTAATAATCCATGACCCGCATGGAATCGCGAAGGCCCTCAAGCAAGAAGCCGAACGATGGCAATGGGACTCCTTGGGGAAGCGCGCGGACAGATGGGTAGCCGAAGAGCTTACCGGATACGCTGAGGAGGTTCACAGATTGGTCGGGAACTTGCAGCTCAGGCGCAGAAGTGCCGCGTCAGTTCAGCGATCTGTTCTGGCGATTCGTATGGCGCCGATACTGGCCGTGCATCACCGAATCCTCTATGAGACTGAAAACCAGCTTTGGGACCTTGTTTCCGAAAGAATGGGAGCAGATTGGGCGCAGCTGCAGAGTGTCGCCTTCGGAGAAGGAGGGCAGAGCTTCGAGGAAACTTGCAGAGCCTCGCTCAATTTGTACTCATCGACAGCGCGGGAAGTCATACACCTGCTGAATCAACAGCAACGCCAAGTTGTCGCCCATGCTTGTGAGATTGCAGCCAATCCCTGACGGACAAGCAGACAATGAAGTCTGCTTCTTAATCCGCAGGTTTGATGCCGGAGACCTTTATGCTTGCCACAGAATTGGCGATTTTCTTGATCTTCTCAGCGGGCATTTTCGAGGTCTTGACGATTGCTTGCGCAGTAGGATCGTTAGCCATATTCTCAATTGGGAAGCAGTTCTCGTCAATTACTTTGACTTGCTCAAAACCAGCGTCTTCTATGAGCCTTAGGTATTTGTCCTTCATTTCGGCGCCTGAGATACATCCAACGTATGCCTGAACGTTCTTTCTTATGCTATCTGGAAGTTCATTCAGCAGGACAATGTCCGAGACCATCAGTCTGCCATTCGGTCTCAGGACCCTGAAGGCTTCTTCAAACACACGTTTCTTGTTCGGTGAGAGGTTGATTACACAGTTTGAGATAATGACATCAACTGTGTCATCTGCAACGGGTAGATTTTCGATTTCTCCAAGCCTAAATTCAACGTTCTCATACTTGCCTTTTCTTGCATTCCCTCTTGCCTTATCAAGCATTTCAGGCGTCATATCCACGCCGATGACCCTGCCACTTTTGCCGACCCTGTTAGCCGCCAGAAAACAGTCAAATCCCCCGCCAGAGCCAAGATCCAGCACAGTTTGTCCTTTCTTCAGAGAAGCCAACGCAACAGGGTTGCCGCATCCCAGACCCAAGTTTGCCCCTTCTGGAACTGAGCCTATTTCTTCTTCGCTGTAGCCTATTCTCCTGCTGATATCCTCGCTCAAATCGGCAGTATTAGAACAACAGGAAGTCTGTACGCTGCTGCAGGATTTCTCTTTCTTAGCGATCTTTGCATAACCTTCTCGAACCATCTTCTTCACTTTTTCTTCTTTCACACTACACACCTCCCATATGATGACTTGTATGAGCCATTTAACAACTCTTGGGTCCTTTGTTCAAAGGTCCAATCTTTCAGCTGCAGCCGCATTGATCGTCTTGCTCTACCCATTCTTTGACATCCTCTTCTGTCGAGCCAAATGGACATTCGTCAGAGCTGTCCACATCTTTTCCAGTAAGATTAGAAGCGAATTTGTCCATCTTGCCAAATGCACCCCTTCTGACGACTCTCCCTATTGCGATTGCTTCGATGATTTCCTTCTTATCGACTCCAACTGACTCAGCCTGAGTAACCGCGGTTTTAAGACAAGGCAAGCAATTCGCCGTAACAGAAGCCCCAACCGCTATCAACAATTTGATTTTGTCTTCCATAACAGATCACATCCATGTTGCTTCTGTTGCGCCTTCAAGTTGTTTCTGACAGATATTTCGATCTGTGCAATCTGTAAATGCCACCTGCTATCAACAGTATGCCGAAGGCTGTCAAGGGAAAGGGCCACGTACTTGCGCTCTTATCCATTAATCCAACTTGCTTCAGTACCAACAAACAGCCCCATAGAAGTATTATCGATCCAATGGCCATCTGGTCAATCGCACGTCTCCCAAGTTTGCCTCTTTGCTCAATCTCAAGCTGCGTGTTGTGCTGGTTTTCTTCTGTTTCCATATCGGACATCCTCCATCGATTGTTTTCTACTACTTTGCTATAGTAGAAAACTATTTAAGGCTTTTCTGACAACTACTTACTAGAAGTAGGAGGAAACAACTGCGAACATCAAAGAGCCAGTCGCTAGAGACCGAATAGTTGCGCGACTCAAAGAATTAGAATTGTCCACCCATGAAGCGTCGACTTACCTCACGCTCTTGACACACCCCAACATTACGGCAAGCACTCTATGCAAGGAAACAGGCATTCCAGACTCAAAAATCTACTACGCCTTAGATGGACTTTCTAAGAAAAACATGCTCATAGTTCAGCGGAGCAATCCAAACATCTACCTGCCAACGCCACCAAAAGACGCTATCTCCAACCTAAAACAACAGCTAACGGAAAGGCTCAATGAGAAAATCAAAGAAGCAGACGTATTGGCCGACATGCTCACGCCAGTATACGAGAGCGCCTCAAAACCGGAGGAAATCGAAGTTGCCTACATCATTCGTGGACAAAAAAACATAATCAACAGGATGAAAACGCTTATCGCATCCGCACGAAACGAAATAACCATCTTCATTTCACATCCCGCAATCCTCAATGGATTAAAGGAATCATTGACAGAAGCAAGAGAGAAACGCAGAACCAAACTCAACATCGCAATGACACGAGAAGTGTTCGAAAAGGAAGACACTTCAAACCTTGGAAAAATACGCTTACTGTGTTGCACGATCGACCAGTCGCTCAATTCCCTTGGAATGCTAATCACCGACATGAGCACTCTAGTAACTATATCTGATTGGTTCGACGAAGTTGCCATGTTAACACAGGACCGAAACCTGATTCAAGTCTCCAGAGACTTCTACGATAACCCTGCATGCTGCCAGAACCTGCCTGAGGAAAAATCACCGCACGCGATACCCAGAAAGCAGGCTTCATAGAAGACATCGAGTCGAAGAAAGCGACTTTGAAAACATGAGTTCAATGAAAAGCACCCACTGCCAAGTTGACGCCATCCCAAAAGGGACGCACTCAGAGACAGCAATCTGGCGTCAACGGCAACATGGGGCTTTGAGTTATCTAAAAAAAGGGAGATTATAGTGATCTTTTGCGCAGGGGCCTGGTTATTTGTCTTCAAGTTGTTTCCGCGCGTGCTAAGAAGCAAAAGTCTTTTCCGACCCAGTCAAGCACTATTGTCCAAAGGAAGACCTCGTCTTGGAGACAATCGCTTCGATCTGCGCCTATTGCGGCTGCGGCTGTCGCCTTCTGTTCATGGTTGAAAACGGTCGGATCGTGAAGATGCTGCCCGATAGAACCGACAATCCAAGTGAGGGAACAGCCTGCATCAAGGGACTAACTATTCACGAAACAATGGGAACAGATGAAGGCAGAATTCTGACACCATTAGTCAGAAACGGCAAGGACGAACCGCTTCGTGAAGCGTCATGGAACGAAGCTTATCGTTTTATTCAAGAACGAACTAGGGATTTGGCTCCTAGCGAGGTCTTCATCAACGCTTCGGGCAAAATAACGAACGAAGACTGCTATGTTACTCAGAAGTTTGCGAGAATCGCGTACAAGACGAACAATGTTGATGCTTGCTGCGCGAGGCTTTGTCACGTTACAACAGTTCAGGGCCTGGAGGACTGTTTCGGCAGTAGAGCCGCATTCTCCAAAATGGATGACACTTACGGGCTTGACTTACTGTTTATTATAGGCTCTAACCCGGCTGGGAATTATCCTGTCCTGTACAACAGGATAATGCGGGCCAGACGAAAAGGGCTGAAAGTAGTCTCTAGCCACGCTCTTTACAGTTTAACGACAAAGTTCTCAGACGTGTCCCTCATCATTTACCCAGGTACGGAACTGATTTTGCTGAATGGAATTATGAACGCACTCATTCACCAGCATGGCTATGAAGAATCTGCTGAAAACGTTGAGGGATTTGAAAGACTCCGAAGCGTCGTGGAATTGTACACGATAGATTTTGTACGGCAAGCCTGCGGCGTTGACCTTGAGACGCTTAGCCAATTAATCGACCATATCGCCAAAGCTAAGTCATTAGGGATAGTTCATGGGATGGGATTAACCCAGCACGTTACGGGATCAGAGAACGTTCACGCCCTACTGGATCTAATGATCCTCAAGAATGCCCAGTTACTGTCGCTGCGGGGCGAAATCAATGTTCAAGGCGTAGGGGACATGGGATGTCTACCGGATCGCTTGCCAACGGGGCCGCTTGCTACAGGGCCTATTCTTGAAAGCAAGTGGGACGCTAAAGTGCCGAATAGCAAGGGAAAAAGCATCATGGAAGCGTTTCTGATCTCGCCCGCAAAAGCCGTGGTCATCTCAGGAATGAATGCCGCTCAATCGTTGCCGAACCTGAACGTAGTTCATAGTAATCTTGACGAAATGTTCGTCGTGGTCATGGATCATTACCACAACTTGACAACGAAGTTTGCGGACGTTGTGCTGCCTACGCCTCTGCTGTTCGAACGGGAAGGGACAATCACGAACGGTGAGAGCAGAGTCAGACATGTTCGCAAAGTCAGGGAATCCTGCGGAACATGCAAGCCCGAATGGCAGATATTCAAAGAACTTTCATCATATTTCGGCTGTGCTAATCACTTCCATTATGACACGGCCAAGGCTATTACTGAAGAAATCGTGAATGTCGTTCCGACCTATAGCCAGGTCAACGTGAACACCGTATATGCTGATTCGGACGCCTGGCCTGAGAAGCGCATGGTTTTTCGAAGGTTTATGCCGGAGCACTTCCAAGGCGTTGAAGACATTCGCAGCGACAAGTATCCACTGATCTTGACGTCCTTCCGTTCAATGCATCACTTCTTGACTGGTGAGATGACCAACAAGTCCAAGACTCTCATGAGCTTCAGTGAAGGCCCATACTGTTACTTGAGCGCCTTAGACGCGAAACAGCTCTACATATCGAATGGTGACGCTGTGAACGTCTCAAGCAGCGTAGGCAGCGTCAAATGCGAAGCTAGGACCGACGATAACATTCCAAGAGGAAGAGTGGGCATGCACTTTCACTTTGAAAAACTCTTGGTCAACAAACTTTTTCCAACGCAGTTCGATGAGAAGACGTTTACACCAAACTACAAAATGGTGGCAGTAAGCGTGCATAAGCTAGACGCAACATGAAGACACCGTGCTCTAGAAAAGCCGCCCCAATTTTCTCCCAGCATGTACTGAATCTGACTGGAAGATGCCGTGGACCATATGATGCCACCGTAATCGTTATCAATTTAGATAAGCTATCCTAAGTGGTGATGTTTTGAGTTCCAAGCACAGAATGATTAAGAAGAGTTTTGAGACGGATATGCGCGTCAACAATGTTAGGCTGCCTCTGAACCATTTCGTGCAGGAAACCTTGGCCAACATGATGGTAGGGTTCGCGAAAACCCTCAAAGAAGTTGGAGAAGAAGCACCGACGAGCATAGAAATAAGAATCAAGAAGCTTCCGAAGCAAGTTGAAGTAGACGCTCACACGTACCCCTAGGCCAGCATTAAGCACAGTTCACGTCGGACATTCACATTTTCTAATCCGGTGACTTGCGTGACATGCAAGATGCGCCTCATTCCATGATGTTCCCTTGCCGTTTTGCAGTGGCGTCTAATTCCCAAAAGTCATTTATATTCTGGGCATAAGAGTAAAGAACGACCTGTAATGAAGTTCTTGATAATCACTAGAATGCGACAGGCCAGTGTGGAAGTCTGGGCAAAGCTGCTTCCTGCGCACTTCAAGTATCTCGACGAGTTGGAAAAGAAGAAGATCATTGAAGTCTCGTACCATCTGATAGGCCATCAAGGCGATGTCCTGATAGCCAAAGCAGACTCAGACGAGGAATTGGCGAGCATAGTGGGTGAAGACCCATTGTTCTTTTACACCGAAAAGGAAGTCTACCCGCTCACCACACGTGAGGCTCACAAACGAAGACTGCAAGAAATCTTCGGGAAGACCCACGCCCACTAGGGATTTGTACTTGCCCCTTGCTGTCGTGGTTGGTGACAAGGTTTAATAGTCTAGTTTATCAGTGTTTTGACTTGACTCATCGTGAAAATTAGAGCCATATTATTGAATATTACAGTGTATTCTGGCATCTCTCTGCTTGTATTAGGGGCAGTTTATCTAGCTGACTTGGGGTTTTTGTCTTCTTTTTTGCATTTGTCTCCAGCAGGCGCGATGTTTATTGAAGGATTAATTTTCATCATAGTAGGCCTCGTGTTCCTAGTAGGTAAAGGAGGAATTAACCGTGGGAGTCTCAGTGCCGCGATGCTGGCAGCTAAAGCAAAAGCGATATACGGAAGAGACATTGTGGGACCGAATGAGATTTTCCAACAAGATGCATGGAAAGCAAGAGGATTCACCCGCACTGCTCTGATCTTGATCTTTTCTGGGGTATTGATGATTCTAGTGTATTTCGTAACTCTATGATCCAAGGAAACTCATCTTCGCTAAACTTATATGGCAACATTCGGGCAACACTACGAAAACATTGTTCTGGAACAAAAGCGAATCAGAGACGGCGCGCCTCACTCATTCCTCGAACGAGCGTCGAAGCTCATAGCAACATTGATCGGCCGTATGTTCTCAGCTTCCTTTTCAGCTCCTTGTTGTTCGAGGAAATCGCATCTTATCCCGCAGTTCTTGCGCAAATTGCACAAGTAACAACAGGCATGCTTGACCTTGTTGTGGCATTCTTCTGGCTTGACCCCCCATATGTCGCTCTTCCTAATCGCATCACAATTTCTGCTTTCAGCAAGATATTTGCATTCAACCAACGCGCGTTCACCGGTCTGGTTTAAGCCGATGAGGTCCTTCTCGCTGATCTGAGCATGGCTTCTCAAGTACAATACGACGCAGATCATGAGCGCAACTGCTCCGGCCAATCCGAGGATTGTGTATAAATATGGTAAAGAGGTCAGCCAAGTTTGGACTGCAATCTTCGCTATTGATGAGGCAAGAGCAATCAGAGAAACAACCCCGATACAGCCAAGTACAAGCGTCGAAAAGAAGAATGATTGCTTAGTCATGACCTTCCCCGTGTCAACTTCTGAAGCTCCGCGGGCAAGGAGTTCTCGTTTCGTGTTCTTGATTTGTGAGATGAGCGAAAGAAAGATTCCTGTGGTCACAAGCACGAAACTGGTGGCCAAAACCTCGGCGAAAGGAAGGTTTGCGGCCAGCATTCCAAAGTCGACGGGGAGACCTAACGCTTTGAACCAGTCAAAGTTTGAGAACCACAAGACTGAGGGCAAGAGAAGGATCCAGAGGAACATGTAGGTTCTTGAAATGACCTTTTCGCTGCCGAACAGGATCATAATCAAGAGAATGCTAAACAATACAGCGAGAATAAGCGGTAAGAAAGTGTTGGAGTCCGGAAAGATGAAGCTCATAGTGCTTAAGGCAGCAGTGTATACTTGGTTGTGCGTGAAAACATAAAAGATAAGCGGCAGAACTACCAAGGCTGCAAGCATCTGTGCTAAACTGATCGTGATCTGCGATTTCACTTTCATCTTCTTTGGACCCCCAAGACCATGAGGCTCGCCAGAGATTCGCGTTTCGGATTCCACGGTGTCACGAAGACGCCTGCTCGCCTCAGAGCTCTAATCGTTGCTTGGTTTCTCAGGTCCAGTAGGACGGCGCCGGCGTTTTCATAGTAGCCCTTTGCGGCGACGCTGCACCCGTTCACGTGTAGGACTAATATCTGTGACTGTTTGCCTACGCTCTTCGAGTATTTCTTGAGTTCCTTGATGCCATCCAAAAGTTCCTGCAGATTCTCTTTCTGGACATCCGTTATAATGATCGAAAAAGGATTGGCTCCCGTTAGGTGCCCGCGGCACTTGGAAACTGCCTTTTTCAACGGTTCTTTCGTCACCGAAACTTCTAGACCTAGAGTGGTCCTGTAGATTTTGTATTCTTGCCTTCTGCCTGTGTCTGGAAGCAGCGATTTGCCTTCATCGTTGTACACGTATAGACCTATGTGGCAGTTGCGGGCCAGATAGAACTGGGAAAGGCCTAGGACGGCTTGGACAGCGTATTCGAATGCGTTTTCGATGTTCGTCCCAGTTGCCATTGAAGCTGAGCCGTCTAGGAAGACCCAAACAACCTTTTTGCCTTCTCGCTCAAACTCGTTGACGAGTGGCCAGTTGTGCGTGGGACTGTTCGACCGTGCGGTGGCTTTCCAATTAATATGCCTATAGGAATCGCCATAACTGTATTCTCGAATCTCCTTGAAGTCTGTCGTCATCATGCCCAGTTTGGAGGTAGAACCCAGAGGCATGGGGATTCTCGACACGACTCTCGGGTCCCTAAGTCTCCTGATGTTTAATGGCTTCTGCCTCACAATCAGTTCGGTGATGTCTTGGCCGACGCTTATTTCCGTTTGTTTGAAGCTTGAAATGTGTCGACACTCATATTTCGTCGGTCCGACATGGTAAATTCCTCTTTTCGTACACCTGACTCGGTAGTGTAGCTCCTCAGAGAGTCTTCCAAAGCCTTTCCAGAAAACCCTGAAATTGCTTCCTTCGACGATTTCAAAATGGTCGGGAAGAGGATCTGTGACCGTGATGATTCCGAAGCCCTTGTCTGCCTTGATCTTCACTGATATCTCGACCGTGCCGTTGACCCATGCCGAAAGCTTGTCTTCTTTCCGCGCAAAGTTGACGTTGCCAGGCGTGTCAAAAATCAGGGCGAAAACCGCGACCAGCAATGGCACGATCGACACGTAGAGAAGAATGGCGTTTCCGAAAAGCATAGCTGCAAGAAACAGAGTGAAGAAGCTTCCGATGACCTTTAGAATGAAGGAAGTAAGCAATTCTTTCACCGGCGCATGAAGTTCTTCGGAGCCTCTGTTTTGAGAAGAATTTCGTCGATGATGCTCTCAACAGACACGTTGCTCTCGAACGCGTATTCCATCTTGACTATGATTCTATGGCACAAAGCATCCTTAGCGAACGTTTTCACGTCGTCCGGCGTAACGAAATCTCTGCCGACCAGGGCAGCGTGCGCCCTCGAAAGCTTCAGCAAGGCTAATCCGCCTCTGGGGCTAGAGCCTACTTCAACGGCCGGATGCTCTCTCGTGCTCCTGACGATTTTGCTCACGTAGTCTAAGATTTGGTCGTCAATGTAGATTTCAGTTTCCACATGATTCTGCATTTCGAGGAAGTCACGTGGCTTGATCGCGGGTTCGATATCATCTATGGGGTCATCAGTCTTCCATTTGATCCTCCTCTTCAGGATCTCGCTTTCGAGTCCCAACGTCTTCACGTAGCCTGTGGACATCTTCAGTAGAAACCTGTCGACCTGTGCTTCTGGAAGCGGGAATGTCCCTTCCATTTCTATCGGGTTTTGCGTTGCGATAACGAAAAATGGAGTGTCCAGCTTTTGAGTCGCGCCTTCGATAGTCACTTGTCTCTCTTCCATAGCTTCAAGCAGGGCTGATTGGGTTTTAGGAGGAGACCTGTTGATTTCGTCAGCCAATAGTATGTTTGTGAATATAGGGCCCTTTTCAAGAACAAACTCTGAGCTGGCACCTTTCCAAACGCGTGTGCCAACGATGTCTGCGGGCATAAGGTCTGGCGTGAATTGAATTCGTCTCCATTTGCAGCCTGTGATCTTCGCAAAAACCTTCGCTAGGAGAGTCTTGCCGAGCCCGGGATAATCCTCAAAAAGAACATGACCGTTGGCAAGAGCTGCACAAAGCTGTTTCCTCAGAATCAGCTGATCGCCGACAAACACACCGCCAACCGCGTCCAAGACTGCACTTGACAGCTCCTTAAACTTGGGCGGATTCATGCAGGTTCCTCCACAGTCTGCGCCTCCAGCCAACGTGCAGCAGGAGTGTGCACACGCAGAATATTGGCAGTGCCAACCAACGTCTGATGCAGGACCTCTTTTCTCCGAATCTTGTTCTCTTCCTCACGGTTCGACAGTCTGGAAAGAAGGGCCAGTTTGGGGTAGGGAATGTCCTGATACTTGACAATTCTGCCGATCGCGGCCTCAGTTTCCGCGGTTGAAGCTTGATTCTCGATCAGCGCCGAAGTCAAATAGACGAGAATGCCTGCTTTGTTTCCTTCGTCTACGAATTTCTCGACAATCTTGGACACTTCATCAACCTTACCTTTCCTTGACACGATCTTCTGAACGAGTCTGGTCCACTTTCCCAGGCTTAAGTCTTCAGCCAAGGACTTGACAACATAGGATCTTGCGTTCCTATAGAGAGCATAGCAGATAACGACGACAGCACCCCATTCGATAGGAAGCAGGAAGTCTGAATAGGAACCTGCGATGAATGGTCGCAGGTCATAAATGTAGATGAGTAAAAACAGCACGAGCGCGAAGAATGCCACCAAAAGTGAGGTGGCGCTGAATTTCTTGCCAACGTAGGATGCGTAAGGGTTATGCGAACCTGAGAAAAGACTTAGAAGGCAGAGAGCCGAAGCGGCTACGAAACTGAAGAGAACCACGATCTCAAAAGAAGGGGGAAACTGAACAAGCGCGTGCTGCGAAAAAAGACTGATTATCTGAGTTGAGACGAGGCCTAGAGCCAAAAGCATGATGCTGACGGACAGAACCCTAACAGGACCAGCGTGATAGGACTGTGAGACAGCCCTCGAAATGAATGCGGCCACGATGATGACGGTGGAGATCAGCATCCAAAAGCCTACCGCCTGATATTCGCTGATCCCGGGAGCATCTGCGACCAGCATTGAGAAGAACAAGCCGACGGCAAAGCCGAGCGCTCCTTTGGAAAAAGCTTGCCAGAGCTCGCCTGTCACGAAAACGTCAGCAACCGCAACAGAATATATTACTGTTGAGGCGATTATCAGAGGTAAAATCGCGAAGGACAAGTCAACTCCAAAGGTCTGCCGCACTAGGTCACTGTGGCTCAAGATAAGCCCAAACATGAGTATCACAGCCGTGAAAGCCACTGTGCGTAATGCCAAGGCGATTGCAGTTTTCCCATTCACGAGACATTAACCTTCAAGCTGTCTTAAGGCAACGTAAATCCTTTCGTAATCTTTTCTAGTCACATCATGAAGGCTGTAGTCGACAACCTCGAAGATTGAGACCACTGTTTCCAAAGAATCATGCTCGGCCGCTCGTACTTGGCTGAGCATTGAGGCTTGCAACTCCCTCGCCGTCATTTCATCATCCACACCTTGAAACTTGGCCTTAGCAGACTTGAAAAACGAGTTAAACAAGTCGACTATTTCCTCCCTATAATCCACTATTCTGATTTCACCCTCAGCAACGGTTTCTTCCCATTGATCATCCCCGAGGAATTTGGCTCGCAGCTTATGAATACCCTTGACGACAAAGACACGGTCAGTTTCGACTGCGCCTCCTTTCGTCTCAAGTCGGGTTTCGGCTTCCTCGCCAATTCTAAGCAGCAGATCTGCTGAGCCAGATTTGTCAGGAGCATTCAGCTCTAACCTGATTTGGAGAGGCTGATTGACCCCCCATACTGGGGGGAAAGGGCTTGAGATCTGCGGGAAAATAATACGCAGATCGGCTTTCTTTTTTGAAGGCGTAAGCATGGCGCTCTCCTCGATGCCTGTTTCAAGTTCCGTCTGAGGCTCGTTTCTAGAGGTTTCTTTTCGCCTTTTCCAAACGAGGGCAGAGAGCAGAGTAGCCGAGGCGGGCAAGCTTGTGGCTAGGATCAACAGAAGCATGTTGGATGAATCTGTTCTGGGAATCAGTTCTACGTTGCCCGAATAAGATGAGGGCAGGTAGTGGGAGTCGCCTGCAAAACTTACAGTGAACGTGAAGTTCTTGGCGGTGTTTGTAGGAGGCGTCATGTTTGTATACTCGGTTTTGCCGTCATCACTGGTCGTATTGCTGATCGATGTGACGTTCTTACTGCTAAAGACGCATTCTAGCCGTGTTGGCATGTTTTCAATCGGCTGCTGGTGATCGTCCACCAAAGTGACTGTGACGTTGAACTTGTCCTCAGGTTTCAACTTTTCAGGCGCCCCGCATATGAGAGAAGTCTTGGCCATGATCGCAAGATCCTGGGTTGCGTTGCAGGAGTATCGTTGCATTCGATAATTGACGACGGCGGTTCCCAGAGTCTGATTCGATGGAACCGGGAAGGCAACGTTGAAAACGCCTTGACTGTCAGTGGTTGTTGCGGCTATCTGAGTTCCGTTGAGGGTTATGATCAGAGGTTCAGAGTCAACGGGCAGGTTCTCTGCAGAGACACGTCCTGTTAAGTTTGTATTTTCAGATCGAATAAGAATCCCTGACGTTTCAGGAAACATGGTTATCCCAAGGACCCTAGTGACCCCGGAAAACGAGCTGTTCAAATAATCGGCTGATCCGGCGAAGACTATGGATACGGTGTAGTTGCCCGGCTCCCACAGATTGTTGTTGACTGCGAACCATCCTTGATCGTTTGTAAGTAGAAAGTAATTTTGATCTCCTATCGTGACGAGCAGTGTCTCATTTGCCAATGGCTGGTTTGTTAATTTTTCGCTCAGGATGCCACCAACGGTGAGGGTTCTCCCTACGATGACTTTTGTGGGCATAGTGACGGCGAGATCGGTCTCGGCCATTATGCTGATTGGAGGATCGCTCCACGAATCTTGGTATTGACTGTTGCCTACAGCATGCGCGATGATGAGGTAATTTCCAACTTGGATCTCCTTGGAAACGGGGCACGTCATGTTGAAGTAGCCATTCTTAGTCTTGCCTTGGCCGCAGAGTCTTCCGCTTTCGTTTTTGCTCTTCGTTATGTAGATAAGCACGTCAAGATTGTCCACGCCGATCCCGCCAGAGTCATTAACCTGACCCTCAACGATGAAGGTTGAGCCTTTCAATCCGATCTTATCGCAATTGGTTATGCTGGTCTGCGTGGGAACTTGAGTGGGCGCATTTCCTACTGTGAATGTTACGGTATCTGAGGCGCTGTTGCCTGAAGCATCAGTGATTCCAATGGTCACCGAGTATGTGCCGTCTTCGATGGACGTGCTATTGTCGAAGGCGAAGTCGCCTTCATCTTCGCTGTTCCAATAGGTCAGGTTAAACCTGGGGTCGCTCACCGAGAACTTGGCACTCTTGTAGAAGCCAGAAGCCACCCCTTCAATAGTGATTCTCTGACCGGAAACGTATGATCCTTGAGTCGGATAGACGATCTTGAAAACGGGACCCGACTCAGAGGTTGAACCACCGCTGCCCGGCGCTGTAGCGTCGAAAGTTATCCAGCCTATGTCTTTGAACAGTACCTCGGCGTAGGCATGTCTTTGCCGAGGCTTCACCGCTTGATAATCTTTCGTTGCGTCTATCAAATAACCCGCGCATAGTCTCGCCGGAATCCCTACTGATCTTGCGAGAAGGACGAAGGCCGAGTTGAAATGAGTGCAGACGCCGCGTTTGCTGCCGAAGAGAAACCATTCCACTGGATCCACACCTGCAGGAGCTTGCGTATAGTTGCTGTCATAGGAGTAATTCTTTCTCAGAAAATCCTCGATTGCAACCGCCTGATCGAACGGTGAAGATATGTTACGAGTTATGCTCATAGCTAGAGGCTGGAGCTTCTGAAATAGTTCCGATGGGATGCCAAGGTATCTGCTGTCTGGATTGAACTCTGCTCCTCTCAGTGTGTTTTCGTCAAATTGGTAATAAGTGTAGGAAAGGTTGTAGTAGTTTGTGAAAAAGTATTCTGAGAAAAATACTTGCTGATCCACGTAATACTGAAGTGAAGAATTGAGCGACACCCAATTTACGTTTTTTACTGAAGGGATAAACCCGCCGAAAACGGATAGAGGTTGAACCTCAAAGTTCGTCACGTACGACCACGTGTAATTTGTAACACCGTGAGAAAGCTGGCCGCCTGTGTAATCTGCAATTGAAGCATCTGGTGCAAGAAGCCAATTGCCGTTCGCGTATGTTTCACCAACGAGATCTCTGAGGTAGAACGTGTTCGTGATGCCCCTTACGAGAAACAAGAAAGTATCAGCGTCGCTGGGGTGGCTATCAACGTCTATCTGTGTTGAATCCCATATGTTGCCAGCTGAGTCTAAAGGATACGTCGTGTTCTCAGGGTTCACTTCTACCGGAGCAGACCTTTGCAATAGGATGTTGTACGTGTTTTCTTGCTGATTCAGGTTCAATGAAGAGGCAAAGGGATTATACCCGTTTGCGGTTGCAGCTATAAGATACGAGCCAGATGGAAGGCTTAGCAAGTATGAACCGTTGAGGCTCGTGGTCGTTGAATAGTTTCCGACTTTGATGCTTGCACCCGAGATCGGGAGACCCTGCCCATCTGTGACGTTTCCCGTGACAGTTACAGTCTGAAACTCACGCTCAAGAGTAGCGTTACATGAGGTTTTCGGCACGGTTGGTTGTATCTGGAGGTTTTTTGTTTTGTAGCCTTGTGCGCTTACGTTGATTTCAAGAGGGTTCTTCAGCAAGTCGGTGGGAACCTTGATTGAATACCCACCCGAGCTATCGGTGGTCGCGTTGAAATTCCCGACCAAGATCCTAGCTCCTTCGATGGGAGAACCCGCGTTATCAGTGATGAATCCCTCGATTGTCCCGTTGGGATTGATGAAAACCAAAGCGCTAAAGACGACAGTAAGCAGGGCAGTTGATAAGAGAACGATGGCAAGCAGGGATAAAACTCTGAATTTATTCTGCAAGAGTTCCCACCATTTATAGAAAGCTTCAACGCGGATTTAATCGTTGTGTTGACTCTGAAGAGGTGTTTCAGACTGGCTTGCTGGACGGATCTTTCTGTAGATTGCCGCGACAATATAGATCATGGTCAGCATTGCTAAAATCAGTAATGGATATGTCTCAGTCCGCACAAGGAACGCGGCTTTGTCCCGAAGACTGTAAGACAGCCTGCCTGAGTTAGCGCGCGCGTAAGACTCCTGCTGAAGCTTGCGGAATCAAAGTAGAAGGAAAGAACAAGTGGTTAACCCTTATTCAAAATGCGAGCAGAAAAACAACGAAGTAAATCAAAAAAAGGAAGGGGAGCTATCCTTTAGATGGTGCCCAATGCTCTTTGGGAAGTGTTCTGCCACCTAAAGTGCGTCTACGCTCGACGACAACTTTTTGCATTTCAATATTCTTGCATTTTGGGCACTGATAAAAGTCTGTTACGAAGTCTGGTTGCCTAGAGTCGTTGGCTAGCTGCCCCTTAGGCTCCATCTCAGTTTCGCATTTTGGACATTTTGTCATACGCATCACTGGCCAGAGTATCGAGAATAGGTTAGCAGTCTAGCATATTTAATTTGTGTCAACCTAAGAATTTCGATTTGAATAACACAAAAACACGAGCTATCACCCGACTGCTAACACGAAGAACAATCACCCGTCAAGTTACCAGAACCAGAATCCGCATTCTTTAATAACGCCATCGGCTTAAGCGAACTCTAAAAAACAGAAGAGGATAAAATGAAAAACAAACAGCTTCTCGCGATAACGCTGTTCGCCATCGCTTCAGTCTACATTATGTTTCCGATCGCCAACGCAGACACTCTGGCCAAAGAGGACTTCCAGCATGAAAACTTCTCAAAAACCGTAGACTTCATGGACTACGCAAGAACCTACGCTAACCTCAGCGACTCACAGCATTCGCCGAGCGACCATGCTTACTTATACATCAATTACATCAACACGAGCGGACTCCAACTGTTCTATGCCGGATTAGACAACATAACATTCGGACAAATAGCCAACATAACATTCACGACCCCGATGCAATCCTTCATAATGCACTACAAAACCAACAACAACACACGTGACACGCTCTTAGCCTCAACCTTCCTTATGCTACTAGCCTTCAACGAGACCAGCAGTTCAATCTACCCGAATTCACCAGACATCAACGACACGCTCTGGGCATCCTTCAGCATGGGCCTCGACCTGAGCAACCTGGGCGCCGCGGCTCCGGCTCTCAACAGCAAAACCGAGACGATTCCGTTGACACACTCGGACAACAAGCTCCAATGGTCATGGGGCATGACATACAAGAACCTAACAGCCATGTGGTGGAAAACATGGATCAACCCGGAGCTAGCAGCCATAACAGTCTACGACGAACTCACGTTCAGATACAACCTGACCATAAACCCAACAGATCACACGGCAACCCTGACCGAGAATCACATAATCGGGAGAATGCGCAACCTCTTTCTTCCCCTGCTGGGGCCACTCGTTTGGGTTCACTACAACAGCACAGGATCATACCTAGGCAACCTTTTGATAGGCAACGACACCGTGTACGACTTCATCCAAAAAAACGGAATCAAAATGAGCATAGTAGACTATCAAACATCTGTCGTAGCTGACCACGAAACCTACAGCGAAACAGCGAACGGCCAAAACGTAACAGACACTGAAACCCAAATAGCAAACACCACAGTCAGCACTTACACGGATGACGGCGAAAAGATCAGCGACGCCAACTTCGGCGTGAAAGACACGTACAAGCTCTTCAACCCGACAGAACAAAACTATACTATCAACGAAGCAACGGCCAGAACGGCTAGCGCCGCAGGCTTCGCGGGGGACACAGACCTCTTCAAATATCATATAGGCCTGATGAAGTTACTCCCGTTAGTCGTTGCTCACATGTACCCAGGGCTTTACGCAAGAGCCAGAGAAACCTTAACGAACATGACACGAGCCAACTACTTCTACATCATAGGCTACGGAAACTACAGCGGCTACCGCATCGAACACGACCCCACCCTGACCATCTACCTATCAACACCAACGACAGGCACATCTACGCCGCCCAACATAGGAGGCATAATAATCGTCGGCATAATCGTAGTCACAATCGCAGTTGCCGCAGCCATTACACTCCGCCAAAGAAAACCAAAAACCCCAATTGGGCCGCCCTCACAGCAACCACAAAACTAAAACACAACCATCCCTTTTTCTCCATAACTCCTATCCTAGGCAGCCTAGCTTCTTCTCAATACATCAGGTCTGACCAAGTAAGCCAAAACGAGCGGTTTCCACAGTCACCTTCCGTTGCAGGCCACAATGTAAAACCCTGGGCTCATAGGGGATTTGATGTCGCGGCTTTGTACTATTCAGTGAGCGAATGATGCCAGTTAATTATGTATTCGGGCAGTTTCAAACCCCTCTCGCCCAATCTTTCAACAAGCTTCACCGGCAGGGGGCTCAGAACATACGCCGCCCTCATGTAGAACCTCCTAGGCTGCCCCAGCCTGGACTCCTCCTCAAGGACTATTCGAAGATCTGACTTTTGCGTAAGAGTCGATTTTTCCGTGCCAGTGATCGACAAGACCATCCCGTTCATCTTCTTCAGAATGTCACACCAAGAAATAACAGGTTTCGTCTCCCCAGAGAATGAAAGAAGGATCTGCACGTCGCCCGGCCTCGGAGGCGGCGTGTTCACACCTCTGGCTATGTACACGGCGTCTCCCAGAGTGCTCTTGAGGTGAGACAGTCTTATCGCGGTCATCTTGACTATCTCGCTCGCCGTGCCTTTCCCACCTAGGAAGACGCTTGTCCGTCTTTCCAAGAAGTCGACTAAACGCGAGTACGTTTCAGACTCAACTATCGAATCAACCATCGGACCCAGCTTGACGAACTCTTCATGGCAGAGCCCAATGACGTCGCCCGCGTCCAAGTTCCGAAATATGGCCTCCGTCATCATGGACAAAAGAAGAAGGCTGCCCAACTCGAAGATGTCGCCCATGATTCCCACCTTGCTGTAGTCGAACGAAGGCTTTGCTCTTCCCCTCCCCCTTAACTCGATAACATGCCCATACTTTGACACTATCTCCGCTAGTGGAGACCTGACGCCCGAAGTAATGAGGCCCATGGAAAGCTTCGATGCCCCTTTTTCATCAATATACCTCGAAAGATCCTGCGCCAACACCAAAGGGTCTCCGGATACGCCGCTCCCAGAATTCATCAGCAGCAGAGTCTTATTGTACCGCCTCTCAAGCTCCGCCGCCGCATCATACATGTTCTTCCCGGGGAAACCCGGATCATCCGGAGTCAACACAACCTTGTTCCGCCAACCAGCCTGGCTGATCGCAATCTGACTCATCGCCGCATTGAGAGAATATAGGGACCTGCCTGACCCACCGCAGACCACGCAGTCAGCCGACTTCAAATCCTCATACAAAGGCGACAGGTCGCCCCTCTTCAGACTGAGAATATTGTCCCTGATCCTGTTGATGTACCCAATGCGACAGACCTTGCTCTTGATCTTCCCCACCGATTTTATCACAGAATCGGTCAGGCTATATTTGCCTTGCGTGCACGTCCAAAAAAGCGTCAAGGTACCGCGCGTCAGATCATGGAACCCAATATTCGATTCCACTCATCTGAAGTACTGAAGCCAAAATAGTGGAAGTAGCCCGTCTCTTCAACTCATCCAAGAAGCACGGAAAAACTTGGGAAGTTGAAGTTACCGCGGTCACCATCACTTAAGTTAACCTCCTAGAAACAGAGGGAACAGCCCAGAGAATGGGCGCAAAATTCAGAGCAAGAGAATAAGTAACCGGACGTTCAGGAAACCAAACCGAGAAACGTCACCTCAAACTCGCGGGCAACGACTCAATTCTTGCTGACCGTTCTCTGCAAAGCGTTAACGACGTTCTGCTTGCCCATCGCAAGAAAGTAAGGACCTAGCCTGGGTCCCTGTGGCACGCCGAGCAAAATCGTGTACAGCAACTTAAAAAAGTCAGCCGGCTGCAAATCATGCTTCTTGGCAACATTAAATATTGCATTCTGTATCCTTCCAGGCTCATCCTCAACGTTCAGGATTCCTATGAGCTCTTCAACAGATGCCTTCTCCCCAGTTGTGAGGCTTATACCCGTTTCCTTGATCTCCTCAAAATCTCTAATCCAGTTGAACGCATACCATATCCGCTTCTTCAAACCCTCATCAAGACCCTGACCCTCCGCCAAATATCCATAAGCCCGAAGCTTCTCCTCGATGAACCCCCCTTCTCGACCGTCGGGCGCCATCTTCGACAAAAACGTCAACAGATTATACGGCACATGAACGCTTGGCTTCTGCGGAGTCTTCATCGCAAAACAATAAGCATACAAGCCTCTCAGTCTAGCCTCACGCTCATCCTTCGCGTTCTTTACGCCGAAATACAGATCCTCCAGAAAGTCAAGTTCATTCACGTAGGCCGGGATATCAGTCACGTCCAAAGCCCTGGCACCGACGAACCTCTTCAGCAAGAGCAGCATAAGCGATTGAGGCGAACCGTACTTGAACCACGTTTGCGGCGTAAAAACCACGCCAGCCGACTTTGACAGCCTCTTGCCACTCTTATCCAAGAACAGCTCATACCGCGCGTGAACAGGCGGTTCCCAACCGAGAACTTCTCTGCAGATCCGATCGTTCACACGTACAGAATCAGCAACTTCCTTCCCGAACGCTTCGAACCTGATGTCTAAAGCCTTCCACCTGACCGCGAACTCTCCCTTCCAGCTAAGCTTACCCTCGCCTTTCCGATAATCAACTTCGCCCTTGTGTCCGCACCCTTCAAGCCACCTTCCTTTGACCTCCATGCCCTCGCAAATATACAAGACCTTGTCTTCGTTCGCCAAGAACTCCGTTGCCTTAGTCGTGTAGATGCGCCCACAATTCTCGCAAACGGCAAAATACGGCAAGGCCTCGAGAAACTTCTCCTGACCGACCTCTTCTTTCACGATCTCGCCTATCTTCTTTGCATTCAACAAGATCGTCTTGATCTCAACGTTGAACAGCCCCGTCCGGTAGACCTCGGCACCCGACATGAACCTGTACTCTATGCCACAATCATCAAGAGCCTCACGAAGCAGAAGCGTCATGTGCTCGCCGTAGCTGCCATGGCAGCCATAAATGTCCGGAATATCCGTGACAGGTTGGCCCACATGTTTCTCCAAAGACTTCGGCAACCCGGCAGGAACCTTCCTCAACCCGTCTTTATCATCAGCGAAGGCAATGAGCTCAGAGTTGAACCCCTGCTCCCTCAGAGCCAGAGTAACCGCAAAAGATCTCGCAGCATCGCTCACGTTGCCGATGTGTGGGAGACCAGAAGCCGCAATCCCCATCTCAGTTCTAACTGGATCCAAGCTCCGACCGAGCCTCCGCTCCCTCTCAACGATTTTCGAGGCCATCTTGTCATACCAAGTACCGAGACCGATCAACTTTCCACTCATCCTAAACCCTGATCTCTCATAGCATACGTCCACATAAAAATAAAAACGTTACACCACTCGAGCCGCTGTGCATCACTATCGCAGGGGATCGAAATATGCCTTGAGCATCTACAGTAAGAAGGAACGTCACACAATTATTTTGGCACAGCAAAGAAAAGGGGAAAGCGGCGTTACTTGATTTTTGCTCCACAGTTCGGGCAGAACTTGGTTCCAACCGGAACATCAGTCTGGCATTTTGGACATTTGACGGTAGCAGTAGCCACGGGAGCAGTAGTAGCAGCCTGCAATGGACTTCCACAGCTAGAACAGAACTTCGACCCAGCCGCGTTCAACGTTCCGCACTTGGGACAACTGATACTGCCCGCCTGAAGAGGTGCCCCGCAGCTACCGCAGAACTTCGATGTTTGCGGGTTCTGGAAGCCGCATTTCGGGCACAGCACCGTTGCCTGCGCTGGAGCTTGAGCTTGTTGCTGTTGGAACAATGGCGGAATTATCATTGCGCCGGCCCCGATGGCCGCTCCGGAACTCTTTCCCAGACTTTCACTCGCCTTCTGAACCGTTTCCATCCTGAGAACGTCTCCGGCCCCTACCCCAGTTCTTATGTAGAAGAGTCGGTCTCTCCATTCGGGTGTTGTGTCTAGGCCCTCAAACTTCACGTCTATCAGTTCAAGGCCGATGCGCGAGAAGGGGTCGAAGAGCACGTTCTTTGACAGAAGACTTGTTTCGTCGAGTTTCCCGTAAACATCTGCAAGCGAGTACTGACTAAGCGTGTCTATGAGTCTCTCGTTGAAGTAGCCTCTTAAGAAGTCCTGTAGAGCCGCTGTGTTGAAGGCTCCTTGTCCTGCCACGACCTCATTTACGAAGAGGTTTACTTCTTCTACTCTGAACCAGAATCCGCCGAAGAACTTCAGAGGAGCTAACTCCTTCGTTTGACCCTGTGCTCCGAACTTCCCCTGGAACTGTTTCAATGAAACGAAAAAGATAGTCGATGTGAACGGAGTCCTACCGAACCCGGCCAGCTTCGACAGGATTTTAGTCAACAAAGGAAGGTTCAGAGTTGATAACACGTGGCGCCCGGCTTTGAAGACGTCGTATGCCTTTCCATCCCTGAAGAAGACCGCGGCCTCGTATTCATGGACGATAAGGTTGTCGCCCCAACCGATATCTTCACTTGGATACTTCCAAACAATGTCTCCTTCCCCTGCTCCGACCCATTCGATGACTTTTGGCATTCATACTTCACCTCCTTCTGATCAATTGCTCATGCATTCAGCATGTTCAACCTTGTAACCCTCTGAGGATACCGGCCCTCTCATCGATAAACCTGTCAAATTCGTCAACCTTTGAGACCAGCGCGTCCATCGCTGTGCCCCACTCTTCAGCGCCTGGTTGGATGCCGGCCACCTTGTCAACGTCAGCCTTTATCGATTCGGCTTTTTCTATCAGACCTATGTCATACTGTATGACGCTGTTGAGCTTATCCTCCCTGACCCTAATGGCATCGAACATTCCAGCATATCCCACGACGGCCCTGTCAACTCGTTGAGTAACACGGTCAAGGCGATACGTAAACGCGTCAAACCTGTACGCGTCTTCGCTTGAAAGCTTCTGTACGGCCGCTGGATCCGCAAGACGCCTCCTGAAGGTGGTCTTTGCAGTCTTGAGCCTGTACACGACGTCCATCCTGACTAGTCTGTCGCTCTCTCTTCTCATCTCTTTCTCTTTGTATCCCCTGTATCCAGGGACGTATCCCATTATTCTCTCCAGGAGACCCCTATCTTCTTTAACCTTCTCAGTATAGTCTTTTGCACTCATCGCCTACCCCTCCAGTACGTTGCTACACCTATGATAACGAGAGTTATTAAAAGAATTCCGATGATGACTAAAGGGTTTATCACTGCATAGAGTCCCGAGATTAGAGCAACCGCGAATATTATGGTGCCCCATGTTAGGTAGTATGTGAAGTCTCTACCAGTTGCAAACGCGTAGACAATCGTGTACAGTCCCCATGGACCCAGTATCAACGCGACGAAATAGTAAAGATTGAAGGGAGGATACAAGCTGAACAAAACAACCGCGACGCCTATTGAAGCAACCAAGATGGCAAGCGAGCCCACGCCGTATCCCAGTGGTCGACGACTTGAACTCTTGGTTTCCATGTGATCTTCACACTCGATTTCGGTCTATAATGAAAACTGTTGCTTTTAAAGTTTCGTCACAGTATTCCAAAGTGTGTTGCCGGTATGCTGCCCTTGATCACGGTCCCGGTTGCTCCGTCAGCCAGCAGCTGATAGCTCTCACCCTTGTACTCGTACTTTACGAACCATACTGGAGCATGTAGGTAAACTGTCTGCTGCACCTTGATGTCAGTCTTCATATCGATGATCTTGTCGATATCCTGCTGAGACAGAAAACGATGCTGAGCATCGATCTGTTCTTTTGCGAGTTCCACGGCTTCATCCTTTTCGATTTCACTGTTGAACACTTTGGCGAAGCCTTCAATTTTCCTGAAATCATACGGGATTTTCCCTTTCAACGGCACGTTATAGTCCCTCGTCGGAAAGTCAGTCGCCTTCCTCGCAAGTATGAGCCAATTATATTCTTTCTGTATCTTTCCTTCCTTGACTACTGCGGGGGTGATACGTTCAAAAATCCCTTTGTAGCTGCTTTCAGCCTTCACAGACACGATCCAAAACGGCAAGTAGATCAGGTTCTTCTCGGTGATCTTCGCCTTCTTTGCCAGGTCCTGAGGCTTCAGGAACCCTTCGCGCATCCAATTTCTAATAGGCTCCTCTACCTGTGTCTGGTCATAGCTGTTCAGCAATAGGGAGTGTTCATAATTGAAGGTCTTTCCAGTTTCTATAACGACGGTGTACCCGCAGTATTTGCAGGTGGCCAGTATTTCGCCAGGCCTGAATTCCATAGGAGCGCCACAATGAGGGCATTTTATCTCTTCAACGATTGACATGTGCTCACGCCTTCGGCTTTTCCCTCTTCAGTATTTCTCTTGCCACGATCACGCCTGATGCTGAAGCCTGAATGAGGCCTCTTGTGACGCCTGCACCATCGCCGACGGTGAACATGTTTTGAACTTTGGTCTCCAGACAGTTGGTGAGCTGAAGCCTTGAAGAGTAGAATTTCACCTCGATGCCGTAGAGCAAAGTATCTCTTGAATGTATTCCGGGGGCGAGCATGTCTAGAGCCTGAAGCATTTCTCTGATATCTGCAAGATATCGGTATGGCAGAACAAAGCTCAAATCACCTGGAGTTGCATTCTTCAACGTAGGCGTCACGACGCTTCTTTCGATTCTCTCAGGCGTCGATCTTCTTCCCGACTCCAAGTCTCCTAAGCGTTGGATTATTACTCCGCCGCTGAGAAGGTTCGAAAGCCTAGCCACATATTTTCCGTAGGCTATAGGCTCTTTGAAGGGTTCAGTGAACGACGTCCTAACCAGAATAGCAAAGTTGGTGTTCTCAGTCTTCTGCTCTGCATAGCTCTGACCGTTGACGGTCAAGACGCCATCGTAGGATTCCGTTATGACCTGCCCGTAGGGTGCAACGCAGAAGGTTCGAACCTCATCATCGAAAGACTTTGAGTAGTATATGAGCTTCGGCTCGTAAAGAACGTTTGTCAACTCCTCCATAACGGACGCCAAGACTTCAACCCTTATTCCAATGTCAACCGGGTTGTTCAGCGTCTTCAGTCCAAGCCCCTGTGCTTCTGTTTGAAGCCACTCAGCGCCGCTTCTTCCAGGCGCCACGATCACGTACTTGCTGAAGAACCTTTCGCCACCGACAGTCTCAACGCCTTCGATGGTACGGTTTTTCACGATGAGACCCTTCACGTCCGTCTTGGGCCTGAATTCGATCTGACTGTTCAATTCTTGCCGCATTTTTCGAAGAGTCTCGACACACCATTCGGTGCCCATGTGACGGATTTTCTGACGAATGAGCTTCAAACCTGCTAACGATGCCTTTCGCTCGATCTCGTCTATCCGCTCAGTATCTCCGCCGTAGGTGCGCTCTGTTGCGCCGAATTTTCTGTACATGCTGTCAGCGTAGTTTACGAGTTCCTCAAGCTCCTTCACCGAGACGTATTGCGTGAGCCAACCGCCGACCTCGGTCGATAGCGTGAGCTTTCCATCGCTGAAGGCCCCGGCTCCTCCCCAGCCGGACAGAACCGTGCAGGGGTCACAGTGCACGCATTCAAAACCGCGGCTTGATGGGCATTTGCGCTGGTTTATGTCTTGTCCCCTGTCCAGCATCAGAACGTTCAAATGGTTTTTCGCGGTAAGCTCAAGAGCGGAGAATATTCCCGCGGGGCCAGCGCCCACGATTATCACGTCATATTTCAAAGGGTTTATCCCCTTAAGACCCGAAAGATGATGTAACAACCTGCATATATTTCTAGCGAGCAGCCAATGTCCGAAGCGTCGAGGATCATTTTTCCTTTATGGGCACAATACACAGAAACCTCAACATTTTCGAGCCGTTATTCTTGAACTGATGCTTCTCATTCGGTGCAACGAAAACCACGTCTCCAGCCTTGAATCTTCTCTCCTTGTCCCCGTCGACAACGACTCCACCGCCCTCCAGGATGAAGACTTCATGCTCCCAAGCGTGCGCGTGCAGGGGACTATTCCCCAAAGGCTCCATTTCGAACATTCGCATGGCAAAGTTCGGAGCCCCCATTTCTCTAGTAATGAGCCATCGCACTCTCAATTTAGATGCGCCTTCGTCCGCTTCCTTGGCTTCAACCTGCTTGTAATCAAACACTTTCATTCAATCCAGCCTTCTCTACACTGAGACCTTGAACTGCTAATCCTTTATTGCCTCTATGAAGCTCATCACGTTCCAAAGCTTTACCCTAGTGTACTGAGGCATGTTTGGATCTTGCAGAATCTCATCTAAGAGCGAAATTGCATTCGACGCTCTAACGGCCGGAGTGTACTCGGTTCCCTGCAGAGCCGCGACCGAATCTTTCGCCGCTCTTCTTATGTTTCTCGGCGTGGTAGTGTCCTCACCGACTTGCCCGAGCACGCCGATCGCCTCCTTTATCCGCTCCTCATACTCCTCCATTTTCTTCTTCCTAACCAAATTCGTCACCTTACCGCTCTTCGAGATAATCCTGTTATATAAGCCCTGATACCTATTTACTTTGAGGTTTTAAAACTTGTCGCGGAAAACAACAGACGAACCTCACATCAAGCGAATGGCAGATCTACTTCGTCAGGGCTCAACCCTTACTGAATTAGCGTGCCCCGCATGCTCTTCTCCGCTGTTTAGGCTGAAGGATGGAGACTTATGGTGTGGAAAATGCGAAAAGAAAGTGATAGTTGTGAAGCAAGGAGAAGAACCCACAAGGGCGACAGGCTCCATGGCTTTGGAAAGCTTGGAAGCCACGCTTCTGGTTAAGGTACAAGAAATTCAAGGCAAGATGCAAAAAGAGGACAATCCAGAACAACTGCAGAAGCTTGGCACGACACTCTCAGGACTTCTTGAAAACATCGACAAAATTAGAAAAATCAAAAAAGCCTGACTGAAGATCAAAACATGCTCGGCGTCTACGAAGGTTTTCCTGCAACCGTGCATAAGATTATGCACTTTCGAATATCAATCTCAAACAGGAGCCTGCAGCAGAAGCTCGTCAAAAGCCTTCATGCTCTTAACAAACAGGCTTTCAGCCTAGAAAAACTCGCTGATTTGTCGGTTCCTGGATTTCAAGCAGTCTTTGAGTTCGGAATTGCTGAAGCCGACGGCTTCAACTACCTGAATGAGGACGAAACCAGAGGAGCCTTGAAAGCGATAGTCAAGAAGCCCTTGCAGACGATGGACCTCTTTTGCGTTGTGCGCTGTCACAGGTCAGTTTCGGAGAAGAGGGCATCGTTGAAGTTTGATTATTTTATGATCCGTTTCATGTTCAACGAAGGCCTGATGGACGCATACGCGTTCCATGAAAGAGGGCCAAGGTATACGTCGCCAGAGGACATAATCAACGTAATAGTCAACAAGGTCAACGGGACATGTTCGAAGAAGGTGCTCACGGAAGTTTTCTAGCGAGTCTTTCCGAGAAAGACCAAGACGACCTTCAAGATGTCGTCAGCGACCTTCTTCTCGGAAGCGTTCCCATCGATTAAGATGAGTTTCCCTTCTTTCACAAAGCTCAGGTACACTTGCCGCACTCTTCTTTGGGTCTCCAAATTCTCCATGATAGATCTCTTGGGCTTCAACCTTTTGGCGACGACCTCAGGCAACACGTCAATGAAGACAGCCAGATCCGGATGGATAGCATACTCATTCACCTTCTCGATCCACGCTAAATCCACTCCTGTTGCTCCTTGGTAGGCGAGGGATGAATAGACGTAACGGTCGGAGATCACGAGTCTTCCCTGATTGATCGCTGAAAGAACCTCATTTTCAACGTGTTCAAAGCGATCTGCGGCAAACAACAATGCTTCGACGATGCTTGGCAGGCGTTTTTCAGCGTTCAAACAGTATTGCTTGATGAACCTTCCGATTTTTCCTTTGCTCGGCTCGGCCGTGTAGACAGCTCTGTATGTCTTTCTCAGTCTCTCTGCTAGCAGTTTTGCCTGCGTTGTCTTTCCGCAGCCGTCTAAGCCTTCGAGACATATGAAAAAACCCTTTTTTCGCATGGTTTCACCCTCAAGGACAAGGTGCTAGGCATTATAAGACTGAAGATGAATTAATAATTATTCGATTAAAGAGTCGGGGACGCTAGAATGCCTGAAGCTTACTGGGGCGAAATAAAAGATCCTGTACACGGCTACGTCTACATAACTGAACGAGAGAAGGAAATCATCGACTCCTACCCTGTTCAGAGACTCCATAGGCTTCGACAACTAGCAGGGTCAGAATACGTGTATCCAGGAGCAAACCACACGCGTTTTGAACACTCAGTCGGCGTCATGTATCTGGCAGGCAAGGTGACTGAAAACCCCAACGTTTCAAGACTCGTGAGCAAGAACGAAGCCGAAACCGTCAAGATTGCAGGCCTACTTCATGACGTGGGCCACGGCCCCTTCTCGCATGTTTTTGAACAGCTACTTGATCGAGAACTCGGTAAGACGCATGAGGACATGACTCAGTGGATAATAGAGAACAGTGAATTAAAAGACACGCTGCGAAGGAACGGCTACGACGCTGAAGAAGTTGGAAAGCTGGCGACAGGAAAGCTTCACAAGCCTAAGAAAGCCTTCCTGGATCAGATCATAAGCAGCGCCGTCGACGTGGACAAACAGGACTTCATCGTCAGGGACACGCTTCACACTGGAGCGCAGTACGGGTTCATTGACATTTTTCGCCTGATCCACGCCCTAGACGTGCTTGACGAAGACCTAGCCATAGACTTGGGAGCACTCTCAGCCCTTGAGTCTCTCATAATAGCCCGAATAGAGTCATTCAAAAGCATATACTTCCACCGCGTAGGCAGAGCAGCCCAAATAATGCTTGCCATGGCCATGGAAAAAGCAAACGGCGAACTTGGGCTGACACGCTTCAGAACTCCGGAGGAATACATGGCCATGGACGACTACACCGTCTGGACGATGCTGAAAAACTGTAAGAAATCAGCACAGATCATAAGAAACCTAGAGAGACGAAGAATGCTCAAGTGCGCGTACGAGAGAACCTTCTATGAAAGGGACACCATGATTTCAAACATCTTCAGCCGCGAAACCCACAGAAGACAACTCCAGGAAGACATAGCGAAAAAGGCAGGAATCGAAACCGAAAATGTAATAATCGACGTTCCCACGGTTCCATCAGTACCCTATTACCACACGGCTCTCTTAGAACCGATGGAGGTCCCAGTGTTCTACAGAACGCAGAGCGGTGACAAGGTTCCGCAGCGCCTCAGCGAAATATCGAAAATCTTTGAGACTCTCAGAGGCTTCATCAACATACTGCGCGTCTACTCTGACGAGAAAAACCGAGAAAAAGTCAGCCAAGCAGCATCGAAGATCCTGGGAGAAATCCCCTCAACAGCAAGGATATCCTACTGAAGTGCCTTGAATGCAAAGAACAATCTTAAGAGGCCGAGCCATAGTCGAAGGCCACTGCAGAGCAGAAGCACTGGTCTCCACGAAACCGATAAGCTTCCTAGGAGGAGTTGACCCGGCAGACGGCAAGATAATCGAGAAGAACCATGACCTATGCGGGCAATGCATAAAAGACAAGATCTTATGCTTCCCACACGGCAGCGGTTCAACGGTCGGCAGTTACGTGCTATTCTCTTTAGCCAAGAAGAACCTGGCGCCAAAGGCCATAGTCAACCAGACGGCTGACCCCGTGGTCGTAGTCGGAGCGATAATAGCCGACATCACGATGGTCGACCAAGTCGACATCAAACAGATCAGGTCAGGAGACCTCGTCGAGGTCAATACAGCAAAAGGCACTGTCAAAATCTTGGAACGAAGAGGAAGCTGAACATGTACCTGACGAAGGAGGAGGAACGAAGCTACACTGGCGAATGCGGCTGGGCAGATCAGAAATGCATGGAGATACTGGTCCGCCTAGGCGAACTCTTCCACGCGACAAGACTGATCCCGATAAGCTCAGCCCACGTTTCAGGAGTTTCATACAAGACCCTCGGCGACGCGCCCACAGAATATCTGGAAGCCTTGGCAAACGGTGGCGCACAGGTGAAAGTGAAGGCTACGCTGAACCCGCAAAGCCTCGACCGTGAGTACTTGGGGAAGAAGTATGAGGCATGCCTGCGAGACAAACAGTTGAGTATTCTTCGACAGTTTGAAAGGATGGGATTCGCTCAGTCCCTGACGTGCACGCCATACTATCTGGAAAAGCAGAAACGCGATGCTCACCTTGCCTGGGCTGAATCTTCAGCCGTAGTCTATTCCAACTCCGTTCTCGGAGCATGGACAAACAGGGAGGGCGGACCGAGCGCCCTCGCGGCGGCAATCATCGGAAAGACCCCTGACTACGGAATTCACAAGGCTGAGAATCGACAGCCCACCGTCCTAGTCAGAATTGCTAGGCACCTGAAGAACGAGACAGAATTCGGCGCGTTGGGAGCATACCTAGGCAAGATTTTAGGAGACAGAATCCCGGCTATCCAAGGTCTGGAAGGAGCTGCAAAAGACAGCCTGAAACAACTAAGCGCGGCGCTTGCCTCAACAGGCATGGTTAACATGTTTCGCTTCGCAGACGAGAGCCATTCGAAAAAGCTGCAGACAGAAGAAAAGATAGTCGTAGAGACCGAAGACATAAGAAAGGCAGCCCAAGAATTGTCGACGGCATCAGCGGAAAAACCAGATCTTGTCATGATAGGCTGCCCACACTGTTCACTGAACGAAATCAGACAAGTAGCAAGCCTCATCGGAGATAAAAAATTCAGAGACGAAACAGAATTCTGGGTTTGCACATCGCAGTGTGTCAAGCAGAGAGCGCAGCCCTATGTCAGGAAGATTGAGAGAAGCGGCGGGCACGTGCTGGAAGGAGTGTGCACCGTTGTTTCATGGACCGAAAGACTGAAAATAGAAACCATCATGACGAACTCTGCGAAAACAGCTCATTATGCACCGACCTTAAGCAAAGCGGATGCGATACTCGCAACAAAAGAAGAGTGCCTGAAAGCAGCCCTCAGACGGTAAGCTTTATTCGCACGAAGAGACACTCTGCATGATACCTCGGGCTATCGGGCTCCGGTAGTATAGCCCGGCCAAGTATTCCGGCCTTTCGAGTCGGAGACCCGGGTCCAAATCCCGGCCGGAGCACCAATTCAGTGGCAAATTTTCACATTCCGTGTACGTCGCCAGAACATTGATGATAATAGCCCTGTTGGTCTTCATAAATTCGTTTATTGGTGGTGTTTATGCCGCCGGTTGTTGTTTCTCGGGCATATTCAGATCATACACTACACCCAAGGGGTAGACGTTGCGCACACACGTACAAAGCCAAGACATCGCCAGAATCATCACAAGGCTACATCTGAAGCGCATAACACTAAGGAAAACCATGATATCAGAGCAGATTCACGCGACAGAGACTGGCTTCGAGAGCCCTGAAGGTCTGTTTGATTTGCAACCTTGACCGCAAGCATGTCTGATCTTGAAGTCGTGGCAGAAAACCTGAAAAGCTGATTTGCTGAAGGTTTTCCTATGAAGTATTCATTCAAGATAGCCTCAGCGTGGGGAATACCCATTGAACTCCACATAACCTTCATTTTGCTGATGGCGGCGGTTCTCATCCTAACCTTTCCACAGCTGTACTTTTTCATTCTCATCCTGTTTCTTTTCGTCTTCGTCGTTGTTCACGAATTGTCCCATTCACTGATTGCGAGACGCTACAACATCAAGGTGCGCAAAATCGTCCTATACCCGATCGGGGGAGTCTCAGAGATCGAAGAGATCCCGGAGAACCCAAGAATAGAATGGCGCGTGGCATAGCCGGACCACTCGCAAGCTTTCTCATCGGCGGAATTCTTCTCCCTCTAAGCCTAATACTAGCGGCAGGGACACATTTTGCGCCCTCATTGGCGATTACTGGAAATCTCATGTTTGATCTTGGAACCCTCAACATCATTCTCGGAGCTTTCAACCTGATTCCAGCGTTTCCCATGGACGGTGGCCGCGTTTTCAGGGCCTTGCTGGCTGAAAGAATGAAGTTTTCAGACGCTACGAAATACGCCGCGTTCATCGGAAGGTTACTGGGAATATTCATGGCTGTTTTTGGGATTCTCTACAACCTGTGGCTCGTGATAATAGGCGTGTTCATATACATAGGCGCCTCAGAGGAGACGGAACAAACTATAGTTTCTACTACCCTGGCAAGAGTCCGAGTTAAGGATGTCATGTCCTCAGAAGTTGCGTCGGTAGGGCCTGAAACTAGTCCCGCCGAGGCTCTTGAAATCATGTTGAAGGCAAGGTACCATGACATTCTCGTTCAGAAAGACGGAATATTTCAAGGGGTCGTAACGTGGGATGAAATCATTAAGATCAAACCAGAACAGAGAGCGCAACAGCGGGTCGCGCAATTGCCCACAAGGAGGATATCAGTTTTCGCTGATGAATCGATCCTTGAAGCCTATAGGTTGATGACACGAGAAAAAGTTGATCTCGTTCCGGTAGTCAATAGGGAAGAACCGAATAAGATTGCAGGCGTTGTCACCAGCGAAGGCGTGGCCAACGCATACGAAAAAGCGAAGGCCTTACGATAGACCGCTGGCTGGAATCCGATTCGTGCAGATTAAACGTTGTGGCTACGCCTGAAGACGATCTCCGCTCTGTTTGAGATTCACACAAAACTCATATACAGGCTGACTCTATCGGTTTATTCTTCAAAACTGATGGCGATTAGGAATGACGGAAAACCTTCTTACAAGCTATAAGAAACTCATGGAGAGAGCCAAGGAAATCATCGTTTTCTATTCGACTAAATCAATTATGGAGTGGGACATGGAAACGAAGATGCCGCCAAGAGGAATTCACCTGAGAAGCGAACAACTTGCCCTGCTAAGCGGCATACAACATAAGATGGAGACCGCGCCGGAAATAGGAACCTTGCTGAATGCCATAGAGAACCACAAAGACTATGACACGCTAGACACGGTTCAAAAGAGAAATGTTTACCTGACGAGGAAGAACTATGAAGAACAGACGAAACTTCCAGAAGAACTCGTCAAAGAAATGGCAAAACAGCATGCCATCGCAGTAGACGTTTGGAAGAAAGCCAAGGCTACTAGGAAATTTAGCATGTTCAGACCTGAACTCGAGAAGAACATTGAATTATCGAAGAAGGCCGCAGACATCCTCATGAAGGTAAAGAAGACAGCCACACCCTACGATGCGCTAGTTGACATTTTCGAACCAAAGATGACTACGAAAGAAATCACCAGAGTCTTCAACGAGCTCAGAGAAGGCCTAGTTTCACTACTGAAAAAATGCGAAAACTCGCCGAAACAGCCAGACATAGAATTTCTCAGCCGCAGAATCCCGATAGAAATGCAACGCAAAATAGCAGTGGCCCTAGCGGAGGCCGTTCAATATGACGTCACGTCGAAGAATGCAGGAGGAAGAATAGACGAGACCGAGCATCCGTTTACAAACGGCTACTATGATGACGTGCGAATAACAACACACTATTACGAAAAAATGTTTGCATCATCCATCTTTTCAGTACTGCATGAAGCAGGACATGCCCTATACGAACAAGACCTCAATCGCAAATGGTTATATCAACCAGTAGGCACAGGCTGCTCCTCAGGCTTCCATGAATCCCAATCGCGCTTCGTAGAAAACATCGTTGGCAGATCAAGAGAATTCTGGGTCTACTTCATGCCCAAGCTGAAGAAGCTGACCGGAAAAACGTTGTCAGACGTGAAGGTGGAAAAGTTTGTCCACGCCGTGAATCAGGTCAAGCCGTCAAAGATCCGCGTCGAAGCAGACGAGGTCACCTATGGACTTCACATAATAGTGAGGTTCAACATCGAGCGAGACCTATTCGCCGACAAGATAACGACCAAGGAACTTCCTGAAATATGGAATCAAAACTACAAGGATTATATGGACTTGAAAATAGAAAACGACTCCGAAGGCGTAATGCAGGACACACACTGGGCAAACGGTTACTACGGCTACTTCCCCAGCTACGCCCTGGGCAACATCTACGACGGACAACTACTGGCAGCAATGGAAAAAGACCTGCCAAACTGGCGGAAACAGATCGAAAAGGGCAGCTTCACAAAGACGAAACAATGGCTCGTCAAAAACGTCCATGACCAAGGAAACCTGTACGACCCGCCAGAACTGATAAAGAAAATCACTGGAAAAGGACTCACCGTAAAACCATACTTGGATTATCTCAACGGCAAATACTCAAAACTCTACGATCTCTAGCTCTCCCTCTTTCTCAAAACCCCATAAACTCCCAAAACCAAATAGGCGATTATCCCACCGACGATCAGGAAGAAGCCGCTCCACCCTGAGACCTCATCATAATAGTTGGCCCCAACCAGAAACAAAACAATCCCTAGAATCACGACAAACAAGATCGCAAGACTCTTCCTCGACACGCCAAACGCACCTCGAGCAGGATCAAATCTGAAACACCTCCAAAGTATATAGCCTTGTCGACGAACAACCGAATCAGACCGCTGCTTGACCAAACCTCAAGCGTCTGTCCCGATGCAAAAGCTTACAGCACATGTCGGAATCACTGGGCACTTCGACGCTAAAACGACAGTCAAGTGTAGACTAGCGAACCTTTCCAACCAAAACAACGCCAGCCCGACAGATTTATATACAAGAAAAGTAATCATACTTTCTCAGGTGGACATTTGATGTCGGGATCTGATTCTAAAAAGCCATCAAGCAGAGAGGAACTCGTCGTAGTGTTGACGGAAGCTGCCAAAAAGGCAGTCGATAGACGAATCATCTCAAGGGGAAAACCGACAGTTTCCAGAACAGCCGAAATGCTTGGCATCCATAGAGATACTCTTCACACGTGGATGAAAGAGTTCAATGTCGATTTCAGAGAGATTGCCGATGCGTTGCCGACATTCTCAGAAGCAATATCTGCCGAATCAGTTGGAAAAACTTACTTGATCGGCGAAGCACTTGTCGGAGAAGGGAACGAAGTAGCTCACATAGACCTTCTAATGGGCGACAAGTCCGGTCCCATCGGTGATGCATTCGCCGCTGGATTGTCGAACCTGTCGGCTGGCCACACTCCACTTTTGGCCGTAATACGGCCCAACCTCCCCCCCAAGCCTCACACTTTGCTCGTTCCAAAAGTTACAGTGAAGAACAATGAAGATGTGGGCAAGATATTTGGGCCTGCACAGGCCGCAGTCGCGAAAGCGGTCGCAGACTCAGTAGAAGAGGGAATAATTCCGAGAGACAAGGTCGACGATTGGGTAATAGTATGCAGCGTTTTCATACATCCACAGGCATCAGATTTCCGGAAAATATATCATTTCAACTACAGCGCGACCAAGCTAGCACTAAAAAGAGCGCTTTCAAAATACCCGACGCTGGAAAAGATCATGTACGACAAAGATAGAGCGAAACATCCGATCATGGGTTTCAGGGTCCCGCGTCTGTGGAGGCCACCGTACCTACAGATCTCACTAGACATCCCTGAACTCGAAAGGAGTAAAAGAATAATAGAGCAACTGCCTGGAAGCGACAGGATCATACTGGAAGTCGGCACACCGCTTCTTAAGAGGTACGGAACGAGAATAATAAACGACTTGAGACAGACGGCTAAAGACGTGTTTATCGTTGCAGATCTCAAGACTCTAGACGTAGGCAAGGTTGAAGTGGACTTGGCCTACGATGAAACTGCAGACGCCGTTGTGGCCTCTGGCCTAGCACCAGCTGAAACGCTGGATTCGTTCATCCATGAAGCGAAGAGACTAGCCATATACGCAGTGGTCGACATGCTCAACGTGGAAGACGTGATTGCGAAGCTCAAGACAGTCAAAGAGTTCCCAGACATAGTCATACTGCACAGAGGCATAGACCAAGAAACTGGGAGAACCCTCGGACTCGAACGCATCCAAGAAATGCGGCAAACATTCAAAGACAAAAAGTTCCTAGTCGCAGTGGCTGGTGGAATAATACCAGAAACAGCCAAAGAGGCCCTGCAAAAAGGCGCGGACATCATAATCGTAGGACGATACGTGACCCAATCAAAGGACATCGAGCGCTCAGTAAGAGACTTCCTAGAAGCAACACCTCAAATGGGTGAGGACATAGACCTGTTCCGGGTGCACGTGGAGTAAGAATCCCCAACCCTCTATTCTTCAGTTCATGCAAAGAGTTTGAAGAAAACCCAAGCAACGAAGAATATGACGCCCGCAACGACAAACACGTGAAGAAAGCCCAAGGCATGGGCGATGAAAGACCCTGCAAAAGAACCGAATGCTGCCCCTGCGCCCATCAAGACATTCATCAGACCCGCCTTGCCGGCGGGTATAATCTCCATCGACAGATGTAGAATGTGCACGGTGTAAAAGGCAAACGCGAAGCCCATAAGAATCACAACCCCGATTGTCAGCAGCACGTTGAATGAGGACTGTCCGAGGGCGGCGAGCAGTATGAAGGCAAGTAGGCTGCGAAACAGCACGAGCCTGCTTAGACTTGCTTTTCCATTCGACTCTTCTGAGGCCCTCCCAGCCAACGCGTAACCGGCTATGGCTCCGCCGGAACTCAGCATGTAGACTGCAAATACGACTCCAGCGGGCAAACCAACTGTGATGTTGCTCACAAAGATGGGTAGTGGCGTGAACAGTATGCTTGTAGCTAGCGAAAAAAGGACCAGCCCGCAGCAGAAGGCAGTGATATTTTCCCTTTTCAATCTTTCATCCAAGTCTATGCCGTCAATCATTTTGGAAGCCAAGAATACCCCACGAGACGCGAAGTCCACTGTTTTCTCGAGAGTCACCAGGCTTCTTTCAAAAACGAAATCTGGATCCACAACAAGTATCGCGGAAAGGACTAAGGCTGCAAGGTTCAGTCCTGCTACCAGAAAAAGTGTGTTCGTCGGACCCAAGCCGTAGGTTGAAGCAAAGAAGCCTAGTAGCAGGCCGATGAACCAGCCGACTTCCGTCAAACCTTCATAGAAGGCGAAGTTTCTCTTCCACTCATGATGAGAATAAAGTTCAGAGATTAACACGTTTTTTGGGGGTTCATGAGCCGCATGGAAAATCGACATTACCGTGTATAGTGTAATCAACAAAGCCATGTCCTTGGTAAACGTGAAAAGATAGAGCATCACGGTTGAGGCCAGAAATGCAAGGAGGATGTAACGTTTATAATGTCTCGTCTTGTCGCACAGGTAGCCCCATAAGAATGAGGCTGGAATGGCTGCAAACAGAGCTATGGCCATCATCACTCCAACGTAGAAAAGCCCGTTCAAAGGGTCGACATTATGCACTAAGTACAGCGGCAGGAAGATGGACAGTAACCCGAAGCCCATTTCGTGGAAGAAGAACCCCAGCCGCCACATAGCGAGAAAACGTCTTCAAGGTAAGATTAAAACTTTTACTATTTGAAACTAGATCCTTTTCCAGAACCGTGGATCCTCATAAATCCTTAATAGAGAGAGACTCAACCTTCATACCTCTACTAGGGAGACCATCATTAATGGCAAAGTTCAAGCTGATCATTTCAGACCCGGAAGAGGGAACTTCGAAGGCAGTTGAGCTTGAAGGGACTCGAACCGCGCCTTTGATTGGCAGAAAAATACGCGATGTACTCGACGGGTCAGTTGCAGACATGCCTGGAAAGAGAATACAGATAACAGGCGGTTCAGACAAGGATGGGTTTCCTATGAGACCTAGTGTTCACGGCGGTGTTCGCCGGAGAGTGATTTTAAGCGGGGGAGTGGGCTTCAACCCGCAACACGAGGGAGCAAGAAAGCGAAAGACCGTCAGAGGCAACGTGATAACAGACGATATAGTCCAAATAAACATGAAAATCGTTGAGAAAGAAAAGCCCAAAGAAACTAAAAAAACCAAAGAAACCAAAGAAATGAAAGAGAAACCGGTAACAAAAGAAGTCGCAAAAGAAACTACGCGGCCAAAAGACAAAACTTGATTGCCCACTTAAGGCTTATTAAGTCCTCAGTTTTAACCTCTCAATAATTTAGAATAAAAAAGGAAATGGAGAATGAGCACCGAGAAAATTAGAGCCCTGCCCAAACAGCCCGAGGTCAATGTAGGCACTATGGGTCATGTCGATCATGGTAAGACCACGTTGGTGCAGGCTCTCACTGGAGTCTGGGCATCGAGACACAGTGAAGAACTAAAAAGGGGCATCACGATAAAGCTGGGCTACGCTGACATGCCCATCTACAAATGCCCAAGCTGTGAACCTCCGAAGAACTATTCCAACCAACCCGTTTGCCCAAACTGCGGCTCCAAGGCCACCTTTGTAAGAGCGATCAGTTTTGTAGACGCCCCAGGCCACGAAGCCCTGATGGCCACGATGCTTTCAGGCGCAGCGATAATGGACGGAGCCCTGCTCGTCATAGCTGCTGATGAACCCTGCCCTCAACCTCAAACGAGAGAACATTTGGCAGCCGCAGACGCCATAGGCATAAACCACATCGTCATCGCACAGAACAAAGTGGACATCGTAGACGAAAAAAGAGCACGAAAAAGCTACGAGGAAATAAAGAGATTTGTCCAAGGAACAGTGGCCGAGAAAGCTCCAATAATCCCAATCTCGGCACAGCACGGAGTGAACATCGACGTTCTGATCCAAGCCATGGAGGAATTCATTCCGACGCCCAAGAGAGACGAAACAAAACCTCCTCTGATGTACATCGTCCGCTCATTCGACATCAACAAGCCAGGGACAATAATCGACAAACTGGAAGGCGGGGTAGTAGGCGGCACGGTGATTCAAGGGAAAATCGCGGTTGGCGACCAAATAGAAATTCGGCCTGGAATGATCACAGAAAAAGAGGGAAAGAACAAGTACAATCCACTAGTAACCGAGATTATCAGTCTCCAAGCAGGAGGCAAAAACGTGGATGAAGCACACTGCGGAGGACTTCTTGGTGTCGGCACACTCCTGGATCCATCATACTCAAAAGCAGACGGCCTGACGGGGAATATCGCAGGCAAAACAGGCATGCTTCCTCCAACGCTTCCGGAAGTGACAATGGAAACGCACATTTTTGAACAGGCAGTAGGAACAAAAGAACTAACAAAAATCGAAGAAGTCGGCATGAACGAAACCCTGCTCCTGCACGTAGGCGCCGCAATAACAATGGGAAAGATCACGTCCGTGACAAAAGCAGGAGTCAAAGCAGAGCTTACGCGGCCGGTATGCGCCCAAACCGCCTCAAGAGTTGCCATAAGCAGAAAAATAGGTGGCAGATGGAGACTAATCGGTTATGGACTGATAAAATAAGCATGTCAAAGACCCTGAATGTGATTTTAGACTCAAACGCGTTGTTTGTCCCGCTTCAATTCAAGATCGATATTTTCCAAGAACTCAAAACGTTGTTAGACAGAAATTTTGAGCCAATCATAATCTCACCCGTCAAACGCGAAATTGATAGAATCGCCGAAATGGATTCTCCGAAAATGCGGAAACAGGGGGCCTATGCACTGAAACTCGTAGAAAAATGCAGGTTGATCGAGATGGACGAAGAAGGTTCCGCCGATGATGCCATAGTCAAAGCAGCTCATGAACTACACGCTGCAGTGTTTACTAACGACATGCAACTCAGAAAGAGGCTAAGAAATATAAATATGCCAGTCATTTATGTGAGGCAAAAGTCACATTTAGAGATTGACGGGAGATTATGACATGTTCAAAATTGTAACACGAGAAGACACCATTCGGATTCCTCCTGAAACCTTCGGCAAACCTTTGGAAGCAGTCGGTCACCAACAGGTTAAGGCAAAATATGAGGGCGTAGTCAACGAGGAGTTGGGCTACATCATTGCCGTGACAAACGAGAAAGTGAGCCCTATGGGGAAGATCATACCAGGTGATGGAGCGACATACCACAAAGTATCATTCAGCATGTTAACGTTTTACCCCAAAATCCAAGAAGTTGTGGAAGGCGAAGTCGTTGAAATTGCGGATTTCGGGGCCTTCGTAAGGATAGGCCCTGTAGACGCGTTGCTTCACGTTTCGCAGCTCATGGACGACTTCATCTCATACGACGAGAAGCAGGGAGTCCTGCTTGGGAAAGAGACGAAGAGGAAACTCGTGACTGGAGACCGAGTTCGAGTGAGAATTACAGCAGTCTCTTTGGGCAGAGCCGGGAGCTCTGGAAAAATAGGCGTGACGGCCAGGCAACCCTTCTTGGGCAAACTCGAGTGGATCGAGCATGACACGCAGAAGATAGCAGAACAGGTCCAGAAGAAGCCAGCGGAGAAGGGTGATAAACAATGAGTGAAAAAGCTTGTCCAAACTGCCACTTCTTAACTAAAGAAAACGTGTGCCCAAAATGCAAGACATCGGGTATGAGCGATGATTTTAGCGGCCTAGTAATAGTCTTTGACCCTGAAGGTTCAGCCATAGCCAAGGCGATGAACATCAAGGAGAAAGGACGCTACGCCCTAAAGGTCAGATAGAATGAGTATTGTCTACATCCTCCCTGCTGAATTACGTGCGAAGCTCAAGGAACCCTTGGGCATGCTTATCCGAGGCTCATTTGCAGAAACAATGAGCAGGCTGAGAGACATCGTTGAACAGGAAAAGCCCCCATGCATAGTATCAGTGGGAGACACTGTTTCGAAAAACCTAGAAGAAAGCCACGTTCTTCCACGATTGTCAATCATTGACAACAAGGCAATGAGGAGAACAACTAGGCCCTTCTCGTCTGTGGCAGAAAAAGCCGTCCATGTCAGAAATCCCAAGGCCACGATTACAGATGAAGCGATAGCGGCAATAGGAGACTCTGTGAGAGAAAACCGTCGGACATTGATAGTCGTGGATGGAGAAGAGGACTTGCTTGCACTGATCGCAATTCTGTATGTCCCAGAAGACTCCTTGGTAGTTTACGGTCAACCCTATGAGGGCATAGTCGTGGTCAAGGCAACTGCGGCCAAAAAAGAAGAAGTCAACGAAATACTGAAGAGCATGGAGAATCCTAGAAAAGCTAAATAGGACCATGCTGCATCAACTCAACACCCAAAACGAGGAAAAGACATGGAAGTCAAAGTCGTATCAGAGAAACAAAACCCGATGCTGAAAAGAAAAGAGGTCAGCTTCCAAATTGACCACGGGGAAACAGGCAGCACACCTACGAGGGTAGAAGTGAGAAAAGGGGTTGCCGTAGCGACCAAGACGAACGAGAACCTTGTTTTCGTCAAGAAGTTCGAGACCAAGACAGGAACACTTACAGCCTTTGGAACAGCAAACATCTATGACACGATTGAACAGGCAAGACTCGTAGAACCAGAATACATCATAAAAAGAAACATCCCTGAAGAAAAACCCAAAGAAGCTGAGGAAGCTAAGGTAACCAAAGAGACCAAAGAAGTCAAAGAAGTCAAAGAAGTCAAAGAACCCAAAGAGGCTAAAGAAGCGACGGAGAAGAAGGAGTAAACATGTCGAAGAAGACAGAGGCCCCTAAGAAAGCGGAGAAGGTTGAAAAACCGCCGGAGGAGACACCAAAGCCGGAAGCCGAGAAGCCTGAAAAGGTAGAGAAGACTGGAAAGCGTGAGAAGAGGAAGAGAGAAGAGAAGGGGATTTTCAAGCTGTACAAGGTGGAATCAGACAAGGTCTTGCGATTGCGGCCTACATGTGAACGCTGTGGCGCAGGATACTTCATGGCTGATCATGGCAATCGTTACACTTGTGGGCATTGTGGTTTTACGAAGTACAAACCTGCTGGGAACGGGCACGTTTAAATCGCTCGATGCTCTGATATTCTGAATGGTCCATATGATTAGGGTGAATGTTTCAATCACTAATATTTCTGCTGAACGCTTCTTGGACATCAGGAAGCCCATGCCGCCGATTCAGATAAACACGAACCTTAATCTGATGGGGATGGAAAGGTCGGCAGATTCGCTTGAGGTTCCTTTTGTGTTGACGATAAGCTATAATCCGTCAGTGGCCCAGTTGAGCCTTCGGGGGAAAGCTTACGTGGCGGGCGAGAAAGAAGAGATTGAAAAGGTGTACAAGGATTTCGAGGACAAGAAGCCTCCGCCTCCGATCATCGTACAGTCAATATCCAATGTTGTTTTCATAGAATCCGTGGTCATATCAAGATCACTGAACGTTCCGCCTCCAATTCCACTGCCTCAAATACCAGAGGCCAAACCGCCCAACGGGAAACCTTCAAAGATGGACTACAGCGCTTAAAAACGTGAAAGACAAGCCTACTTCAGCGGAACGTACATGGAGGAGCGAGAGGCACCGATACCCGGAGTTCCATGTCTCACAGGTTTATTCGTTATCGCGAACTCACCTAAATAATGCCCAATCATCTCAGGCTTAATCTCTACAGTGACGAATTCCTTCCCGTTGTGCACTCCTATTGAGACTGCCACCATTTCAGGCAGGATAATCATGTCACGCGAATGTGTTTTGACCGTTTCAGGTTTTCCCTGCCTTAGACCTTCCTTTGCCTTTCTGATCTTCTCGAGCAATATTCTATGTTCAGGGGCAAAACCATGATGCATGGTCCTTCTCTGTCGGGAAGGCAGCAAGTTGATAAATTCGTCCATTGATAGGCTTTGCAGCTGATTAAGAGTGTATCCGCGGTACATGAATTCTTTCGGCATTCTTTCTCACCCCACTCGTATTTTCACGTGCTATAAACCTTCTGCTTTGGCAGCGTCCCTTGCGCTTTTGCCTTTCCGCCCGGCGCCCCTAGCGGCGATCAGCCCCACTTTCTGCCCAGGAGGAGCACCATGTGAGGTAGTCGTGACTTTTCGTGCGCTTCTCTTGCTACTACCATAGGGGTGCACGGCGGCAACCATTGCCCGCCCGCGGGTTCTTGGGTACTTGTGCCCCTTTGCCTTCATCAAGTGGAACATTTCACCAGCCTTCAAGAAAGGCTTCTCAGGTCTGCCGGATCCTGAGACCACGCCGATCGTGGCTCTACAGTGATCATCGATGTATTTCGCTTTGCCTGACGGAAGTCTGATTATTGTTCCCTGAGGAGTGTGCGTCACCACTGTCGCGTAGGTTCCGGATGATTTAGTCATTTTTCCTCCGTCTCCTGGACGGAGTTCTATATTGCACACCATAGTGCCTTCCGGGATCTTTCCAAGCGGGAGTATGTTACCCACGTCGACCGTGGCCTTTCCTCCCATTGAGATCTGCTGACCGGTATGGACGCCTTCTGGAACGACGGTGTAGCATTTTTCACCGTTTTCAAATCTTATCAGTGCAAGCGGCGCTCCTCTACCAGGGTCATGGAAAAATTGTTCGACAACGCCATTCGCAGTCTTTTCAAAATACTCATTCGAACCTATCGTCAACGGATACCTCGCAGGGGCTACCCTTTTGTGAGTTGAAGCCCTCCAGGTGGGTGCACCACGACCCCGTCTTTGGACACGAATCCTCTTTCCCATGGTTCAATTCTCCGAGCAATTCTTACAGTATTCCAAGTTTGATTGCAACGTCAGTCGCCTTAAACTCCGGCCGAAGTTTCACGAAGGCCTTCTTCTGTCCACGATGAGTGATCTGCGTGTTAACATCGGCGACCTTCACCTCATAAAGCTCCTCAACAGCCCTCTTGATGTCAAACTTGCTTGCCTTCAGACTGACCACGAAGACCAGTTTGTTCTCCTTCTCAACCATAAGGCTAGTTGCTTCCGTCATCATCGGGAACAATATTATGTCATAGGAATCCATCAGGCCAGCTCCTCACTGTAAAGTTCATCAAGTTTTTCGATTGCGCCACTGGTCCATACTGTCAGTCTCCCTGCGTGAATACCTGGAGCAAGCAGCTCGGCGTTGAGGTTTGTGACTGTAACAACATCTACGCCCGGTATGTTCCTCGCGGCATCAAATATCCCTTGGTTCTTGGTCACGACTAGAAGCGGGCCCACGACGTGTTTTATCCTTCTGCCTCGGCCTTTGCCCTTTCCGGCGCGAACCTTCGTGCTTTGTCTCACGCGGTAGATGTCCGACAGTACTCCCAAACGCACGAGGGCCTCTTCAACCTCCTTTGTCTTCTTCAACTTCTCCAAGTCATCCTGAACTACCAGTGGAATTTCTGGAACATCCTCGATTGAATGCCCCCTATTCGCCACGAGCTCCCTGGATGCTGTAGCAGCTATTGCCGAGAACAGCGCAAGACGCCTTTCCTTCTTCGGAACCCTCCTAACGATCCTCTTCTCAGAAGTCGGAGGATGCCCCGCCCTGCCCTTAACCGTCCCTGGCGCAAAAGCAGCTCGTCCTGAAGGATTCTTCATCCTAGGGATCCTGGAAATGCCGCCACCCGTTCCCCTGGATTCTGCCGTTGTCCTCTTCCCAGCCATTGGATCGCGACCCTGCGGCTGCCGCCTATGAGATTGAATCGCCAAAACGACACGCTTTATGACATCCGGCCTCAAAACCGTGCTGAAAACTGGCGGAAGCTCCGTCTTCCCAACAGGTTTTCCCTCGAGACTGAAGATATTCGCCGACCTTTTGACCATTTGCCCCACCACTACTTTCCTTGCGGAGACTCGAGGGATATATACGTAAGCTGAGGTGGTTCTTCTCCAACATCACCCGGTGGGCGAGCAGGATAGCGCAGCCTGAT
>Ga0315289_10000665_pt1 | contig 52584 bp, 103 predicted proteins | sample YL17G11_40_MG_FD_203452 | JGI IMG/M metagenome (GOLD analysis project Ga0315289, IMG submission 203452) | Sediment microbial communities from Yellowstone Lake, YNP, Wyoming, USA - YL17G11_40 | ecosystem: Environmental > Aquatic > Freshwater > Lake > Sediment | place: USA: Wyoming | collected...
TGCCTTGGCCGCCCGCTCCTCGATGGCGCCGGCACCAGCCATTCCAGCGGTGACGGCCTCCATCACCATGTCGCGCAGCGGGCCACGCTCATCTGTCAGCTTCGCGTGGGCAGCGACAATTTCCTCCAACTGCCCATCCCGGATGATCTGCCCCATGCGCTTCGGGTCACGCATGAGTTCCTGAAGCCCCTCTAGGGTGTCGGGGATCTCCATGATCAGTTGTCCTTTCTGCTGAACGCTTCCTCGACAGGATGTTCAGCCAGTAGTTTTTCTAGGTTAGGTTCGGGCGCGACGTATCGCGCATACTCGGTGAGAACCCCTGCCCAGTCAATGCCCGTGAAGGCGTCAGCGGCACCGTCGTCGGCAGCCTCGTCGCCCTCGCTGGCGGCCTCAAAGCTGCCGTCGTGGTCCTCGCAATGCGAGCGAGCAGCATCAGCGGTCCAGATGGTTTTCGGATAGCGGTAGGCTAGCTCGGTGCTTGAGGTCTCGCCCTTCAGCCTGCCGATGATCACGTCGTACCGCTTGCCGTCATGATTCCGACTCATCCGCCGGAAGGAATCAGGCTGAAAGTCGTCTGGGTCCTTGAGACGGCATGCGTGCTCATTGGGATAGGGGTTCTGAATGGATGGATCGGATGCCTGCGGAACCCAGTCCGGCACGTTCTCGAACTGCGAGAGGTTGAAAATGCCCACGCGGTTCTGTGTCTTCGCTGGACCCACTAGGCCATCGGCTAGGCCAGCATCGACCGCCTCCTGCGCCCGATACCACGTCTCCGCCTGCATCGCCCCACGCCAGTCGGCCTCGGTGCCGCCGGCGCGCCCCGCATAGATGGCGGCGATGGTGTCACCCATCTTCCCGAGCGTCTCCGCCATCTTGGCCATGTCGGTGGCATCGCCCATCACCAGGCCATGCGGCTCGTGGATCATCATGGTTGACCCTTCCGCCATGAGGACCGTGTCGCCAGCCTGAGCGATGAACGATGCAGCCGAGGCCGCGAGGCCATCGACGACGGCGTTGACATCAGCGGCATGGCGCTTCAGGGCGTTGTAGATAGCGATGCCGTCGAAGACATCCCCACCCGGGGAGTTGACGCGAAGGTTGATGTTCTTCGCCTTGATGCCCTGCAACTCCTTGACGAAATCCTTGGCGGACACGCCATAGGAACCGATCTCGTCATAGAGCAGGACTTCGACGGAGCCGTCACCTGCGTTCTGGATTTCGTACCATGTTCGCTTCATAGGCCCCTCCTTCTGGGGCAAAGAAAAACGCCCCTTCGGGACGTTCACTGACCTCTCAGCCTGGGCGCTCTAGGCGCCTCTGTGGCCTATTCGGTTATGCGCCTTAATCCGGTCTCTTGCAGTTGCTCATCAGTCAACTGGCTGACGCTCTCATTTGGGTGGAGAACTATGCAGAGGCAACGGCGGTCAGCGCCCAATGCCTCTCCCAGAACCTCCCGTAGCCCGTCAAAGCGTTCCGCTGTGCCCCCCGCATTCAACTTCAGCAAGAGGATGTCCCCGTCCTCAACATGCAGGCGCTCTATCTCTGAGATCAGATCATCCGTCTTCACTCTAAGCCTCCACCAGAAACTGCTCCCTACATCGGACGCAAGTAAGGCTCGCGCCGACGTTGACGCCCTCGCCTACCTTCCGGCCACACTTAGTACACCGGACTTCCTCAACGAGAGCGGCGGGGCCAGGAGGAAGAGCCGGAGGCTGAATCGGCGGAGGCGGGGGTGCCTCAAACGCCCCCGCCTTCAGGATCATCATGTTGGCCGGCACCATGAACGTGCCGTCGGTCGGGTTCGGGTCGAAGCCGATGGCCTCTCGCCCCTCTTCCCAGGACTCCAAGCCGCCAGCCACGTTCTTGCGGTGCCGTTCGTGAATCTTGTCCACGTCTTCCTGTAGGGCTCGGATATCGCTCAGGTCGAACAGAAGATCGTCGATGCCCCCGAAGTCGGGCCGGAGCCGAAGGTTCAGCACATCGTCCAGGTCGCTCAGGAGCGGCGTCATGGTCAGGTCCCAGAAGACCTGCCAGTCCTGGCGCTTGTTGGCGTAGGAAGAGGACTCATAGCCGATCAGGAGGCCGAGGATGGAGCCGGGAATCCCGAAGACCATTGCGATCCGCGCTTCCTGGACGGCGTCGATCTCCTTGGGCAGGGCGTCGCGTAGACCTCGGTTCAGGCCCATCTGCTGATAGGTAGATTCGGCCTGGTCGAGGATCATCATCTCGTGATAGCCGCCCGCGCCGCCGAACTGCCGCCGGAACCTTTCGCGGATCTCGTCCTTGGCTTCCTGGGAGACCTTCTGCTTCACCGACAGGATGGACCCGGGGCCGGTGCCGCCGCGCTCGAAGAAGGACTGAAGGAAGTTCCGCATGTATTCGTCGATGTCCACGCGGCCGGCGATCGCCATCAGCGGCGGCATACCGTAGTAGTCACTCAGCGGGTGCCGCGTCTTGAAGTGGATGATGTCTTTGGGCGGATAGGTCACGCCGGCGGCGCCACCATACTCATACCCCGCGATGAAGTTCTTGGGGTCGGGGATGATCCGCACGCGGTCGGGCCGCAGGCGCCACAGTTCAGCCACCGCGCCCTTGAGCGGGCCATCCTGCACGCGGGCCTTCAAGAGATAGGCGTTGCCAGCCAGGGCGCGGTCCATGACGATGGTGCCCCACATCTGGCCGCGTGACATGAAGGGGTTGGGGTTGTTGAGTAAGCGAATGAGTGCATGGTTCGGGAGATCGAGGTAGAAGCCGTTCTCGACCATCCGGGCGTACACGTCCCGCAAAGGCACGCCCCGGTGGATAAGCCGATGCTCCTCAGCCTTGATCGTGGCCCTGACCTCGGCGCCAACGCTGTTCTGGAACATGGGACTCTCGCGGCGCCAGCGCCGGCCGACGATATGAGGCTCCCCCGCTGAGGTCGCCAGCATTTCGATGGCGGCGAAGACGATCTCGTTCCGCATGTAGGCGCGTGAGTAGCCGAGGTATCCCTGCTGCGGCAGCGCCCCGTACTGCTGCCAGGGGACGCTTAGAACCGGCGGGGCCGCCGCTGTCTGTCGCCTGACTACCGTGCGGAGTGCATCTGCGATCAAGCCCATCATTTCACCTTGATCTGAAGCAGGCGAGGGGCCCAACCAGCCATTCTGGCGGTGACCCCTGGAGACACCATTTGCACAAGGAGGCAGAGCCTCAGCCATAGAACCGCCAACCAGACACGCCGTATTTCAACTGAGATTGAGAGACCTCCTGGAGCCATTAGATCGACCTCATTTCCTCAAAGACTGCCACGGCGATCCCGCCCACCGCAGCCAGGAGAATGAGCCCGATGGCGACGGCTACAAGCAGGACGAACAGCTCCGCAAGCATCTGCCTGTCCTCAGAGTCGAGCAGGGAATCCAAGAGGCGCAGGAGCCTCCTCATCGAAAGGCCACTACGACGATAGCCAGAACCAGGCTGATCACGTACAAGGTGGCAGCAAGGACCATGACTCTCAGAGTAGTGCGCAGCCCGTGGTTATTGGCTTCCATCTGCCTCGCCAGGCCTTGCAGGCTGGTTCCCAGCCGCTGGTTATTGGCTTCTATCTCTCTCATTAACCTCTGGAGCATGTCTAGGTTAGACAAACATCACCCCCACTTCGTCATCTTTCGCCTCAGCGGCGCCAGCGGCCACGGCCGCCGCATACCCCTCCCAGGATAGGCACCCCGCCATCGCGTTCCCGTACCGGGGCAGCGGTGGTCAAGATTCTGTTCTCCAACTGGATAGGTGACAAGTGCGGAGGTGCCCTTCGCGTTCCAAGTCGGTACCGCAGCATTGGCGAATGAGTTTGACTTCAAAATGGCGATCTTCCTGTGCTGGGTCTGATGCTCGAAAGCATTGAACCTGGATTTCCGAGCCATGAATGGGACACTCGAACGCCTTCATTCCTCCACCATCCTCCTGTAGTCTGCGATGGCCGTGATGCTGGCAGGTTGCTCCTTCCGCATGGAGGCCCGCGAGTACCCGAGGTAGCCCTGCTGGGGGGTCGCACTGTATTATCCCCACGGCACGCCGACAATGGGCGGGCTCGAGGTCGACGGTGAGCCGACTAGAGCTCGGAATACGCCGGCAACTCTCTCCCGCAGTGCCTCAAACAAACATCACACCTGCGACTTCCTCTTCGGCCACGGCCCCCGCTGCGATCGCAGCCGTGTAGGCTTCCCAGGACAGGCAGCCGGCCATTGCTGCATCTATCTTCAGCGGTGAGTCGGGCCGCTCCTTCTGGATTGTCCACATCCGCTCGCCCTGGTCATCCCTGAACTGCTGCATGTGCTTGTGGGAATTCAGGATACTGGCAGTGAAATGGGGATCGCCGTCGTGGGTCAGGGCTCCAGTCTGGACCGCGTTCCGGTAGGCGAGGAGGGAGGCCGCCATCTTGTGATACTTCGTCGTGTCCCAACTAACCACCACTTCGGCCCCGTAGCGACCCGCCCAAGCTCCGATCATATCGCGCCAGTAGAATGGGTCAGCGTTGAAGCGCCAGACCTTCCAGCGGCGGAAGGCATCATCCACGGTCTCATCGACCTCGAGGAATGGCATGCGACTCTCGCCGGAATCCATGAGTTCGGGTTCCCAGTAGCCAACGATCCATTGATGGGCCGTGGCCACCTCCGTACCGATAAGGGCAGTGTGATCGCGCCAGATAGCACCATCGAGTTTCGAGCCGTCGAAGCCGAGAGTGATGAGCGCCCCGTCGGGCACGATGTACCCCCGCCGTACCAGCGTCTCCCATTGCTTGCCGTCAAAGGGCTTGTCCTCTTCGGCGACGATCTGGTTCAGGTAGAAGCGGCGGGCGATGGCGGGTGAGGTCCGGGGGTCGTGGATCTCAGCAATCAGACGGTCGGGGTCGATCCAGCCGGAGTTTCCCCTCGCCACCAAGATGCCAGCACGTAATGACTCATCATCACTGAGGTCGGTGTCTTCCGGCGCCTCGAGGGAGTCATAGAGAAAGTCGGTCGCACTCGAAAGCCCTTGCGCCACCTTCTGCCAGGTTTCGTAATCATGTTGGGCAACAGAGTCCTCGCCCGGAGCATGGGCATTCGTGATAGCCAACACCCGCGACGAACCGTCGCGTGACTTCGCCGCGTTCCTGGCGATCACATTCGCCATCGCATGCCCTTCGTTGGATCGAAGCCAGTGCTGGGTTTCGTCCATGACGATAAAGGTCGCACGGCCACCTTCTAGGGCCCGCGGTGAGCTGGTGACTGCCTCGAGGCGACAGCGTCCACCGTGGGCATAGATGATTTCCTTGCCAAGGTCGACCTGAAACTCGGCGATGGCCTCCCTACTAATCATCGCTGGGAACAGCGCCATCGAGTTCCGAGTTTGGTCACGTGAAACCGCAGCGGTCTGTACCCAACTCGAATAGTGAGGTTTGCCGATCGGCCAGCCGTTCTGGTCAATCTTGCCAGTAGAGCGGCATGGCCCCAGGAGTTCGATGGCGCAGATGGCGGCGGCAAACGGGTTTTTGCCAGCGCCCTTCATGCGCCGGTAGACGCCTGAGCGATACTCAAAGCGATCATTCTCGCCAAGTGCATACCACCATAGGAGGAACCGCTTTTGTTCGGGCGTGAACTCCCAAGGTGCGCCGGCATTGGGGCCATCAGGTTGACGCAACCATTTCCTCGCCCACGCAATCATGCGATGCCCAAGCGACCACATTGGGGGCAGTAAAATCTCGCCGCTAGAATCACGCTGCCAAGTCGGGCCAATCGTGACTGGCAGGGTTGGGCCGATCGTGAGTGGCCGGGCCTCCAGGAGCATGGTCATGTGGCCTGCCTCCGGCCTGCTCTCCATTCAACCAGAAAGCGTGAAGCCTTACTGTAGTTACAAGGGCCGCAGGCTGGTAGAAGGTTGCCGATTCGATGTTCGCCGCCGCGTGACAGCGGCGTGATGTGATCACGTTGTAGGGGCACGCCTACCATCCCACAGTAAGCGCACGCGCCCTGGAATCGCGCCATGAGGCGTACCCAATCACGCTCGGTAACGATGAATGTCTGAGCATCACGAAGTCGCGCTCGGCGCCGAAGACGAAACTCCTTTGACTTGATGGGGAAGCGCCGCAGGTAATCACGGGCGTATGCGCGCCTTCGATCGCCCTCACGCAAGTATCGCAGGCGATCCCGCTCAGCGTTCCGCCCATCTTCGGATCGTCGCCGCTCGGAGTCCCGCGTCTTGCATGATCGTGAGCAATAGATCGCGTGTGAACGCTTCTGGGCGATGTCAACGCCGCAGATAGGGCAGACTCGTGCCCGAATTGGATGATGTATCCGCCAGAGGAACCGATCCTTACAGATGCGACCACAATATGCCGCCCGTTTGGTCACCGCCTCAAATTCAGCCTGGCACGTCCGGCATACCTTAACCACGGAGGTCTCTCCGATAGGCGTCCATGTCAAGCACGGCTTCATCGTCGCTCTTACCTTCAGTCGCTTCGACGTACCGAATCCGCAGGTCGCGCCGGGCGTCCAGGGTAGTACCAAGAATCTTCTCGCGCTGCCTGAGTTCGACGGCCATCTTCGTGTCACCGTCATGGAAGGCAGCAGCGACCTCAGCGGTGTCGAGAGCGAACTGCCAGTCAGCCTCGGTCCATAGGGAGACGTGAGGCATACGGCGGATGACGCCCCACCATCGCTTCGTCGCCTCGGGCCAGGCGCGGCCCGTAGCCTGCTTGGCAGGAAGATGGGGCCCACCTCGATGTGTCCGGCGGTCGACCTCGATCCAGTCATGGCGAGGCTTGTTCTGGTTCCGCCGCTGGTCTTCGGGCTTGGGCTTGCGGCCAACTATCGCCATCGCGTTTCCTCAATGGGTTGGAGATTCATAATTAGCCTTTGCATGGTACGGCAACGACTCCCAGACTTTGGCGGTTCAGATTTTTGACCGGGTATTCCCACTTGTGGCGCGGATGCCGTCTCAACTTTGGTCTATACGATTCACGATTCCTTACCCTCATCATTGCGAGCGCGCAGAACGGGGAACAATATCTCCACCGTGAACTGAGAGCAAAGGGTTCCCCGCAATATGCACACTGGCGCTCGGTCGGTGACAGGCCTTCGGGCCTTGGCTCCGCGCTAGCACCCAGCGGTAGTTGTACGGGAATGCGTCCTATCCAGCGGGCCGAGTTACAACTGCGGTGAGCAAGAGCGATATTGGTCCATTCATCTGAGCCACCATAGCTAAAGGGGATCAAGTGATCGTGGCTAGCGTTCTCACGTTTCACCTGCTTGCTACAGATATGACATCGCCAACCATCACGTTCGCCTAGATCATTAAGGTTTACCCTCGCCCGCCTCGCCCTTCCCGCGCCTGGACTATGAGGTATCTGGTGGGCGAGGCCAGCGCACTTCCTAGAGCAGTACTTCGCTTCTGCGTGTCCCTTGCTCTTGAAGAGGCGGCCACAAGTCACGCAGGGTATCGCCTCTCGATGATGATTGGTCGGAGAATGCTCAGCACATCGTCGCCCATAGCCTTTGGCGAAACGGACTGCGCTCACGTTAGTACAGGCGATGCCACAGATTTCACAGACACCATTCACGCCATCCCGAGAGGTCGGACTGCGCCTTATCCCCGTCCCGCCCTCGCTTCCCGCCTTCGCTTGATCTCATTGCACTGAACACATGCGGCAACGAGGTTTGAAGGATCATCACTACCGCCTCGGGCCAAGCCGATGACATGGTCGACCACGGTTGCCGGGCCGCCACAGTAGCGACAGGTGTAGTTGTCCCTCAGCAAGACGCTCACCCGTACTCGCTGCCAGGCCCAACCTGAGCCAGAGGTCATCTGGTGTGGGCGACTTCGTTGCCACGGCTTGATGGGATGAACGGCACAGGGACGGAGATGTCCACAACCCGGCGTCGAGCAGGGCGAGGCGGGAGCGGTGGGCACTACGGGATGCTCCTCAACTCAGCAAGGTTCCGCTCGTCTACGGCCAGCATGTAGCGGATCTCGTGCTCGCGGCCTCGGGGCGGAAGCCGTGATGGGTAGTCATAGGTGCCCGCTCGCTTCGTCGCCTCAGCCATGAGGAAGGCCCGTAGTACGGGGTCACGCTTCACGGGCTCGTCCACATAGCCGCAGGTGCAGCATGAATGATAGACGCCGGCCGGCCCCTCTAGGTGCCAGCAGGTGACTCCCCCACAGTGAGGGCAGGGCCCGGGTGGTACTCGCTTGCACATGGCATAAGAAAACGCCCCCATCTCTGGGGGCGCTGCTCCCTGGGCGGAAGACTCCTATCTTAGTACGTACACCCTGTTTTGCCCTTTGTCAATGTGTTTCCGTCGGATCATGCGTGGTGGCCCTTCACCCTACCGCACCCACAGCGCCAGCAGCAATATGCCCTCAGCTAGCAGTCCGGCGATGATGAGAGGCCACAACTCACGCATTAGCCTTCCCGCTATCCTGCCCAGAATGTCAAACATCAGGGACCTCCTGTTGGCGGGCAGCCTCGTATATCACCTTGAGCAGCGGAGCGAATTCTACGGACACCATTAGGTCTCGTCTGGCCTGCGCCCCCTTCTGCCTATTCCACCCACCGATGATGTCCCAAATGTTGAACGGTAAGCCCAAGTAGTCTTGCGTGCCCATAATGGCGGCGCGCATCTGGGGCGTTACTTCTGTTGCATCCGAACCTTGTGTCACGACACCTTCTCCTTCAGCATCAACCCCGGCTCCACGAACCCGCCGCCCTCAGCCGAGCACGGCCTCTAACCATTCATAGCCGCAGTTGCCGCAGATACGGTGAAAGTGCTCCCCAACTTCATGAGAACCTGGGGAACACGACCGACCATCTGACCTGGCCAACGCCCCAACACAATAGACCGTCTCGATGTTAGCAGGGCCAGCGGTGGCGATCTGTCCTGCAGTCCGGCTATCAATCGGGGAGGCTCCGCATTTCTGGCATGTGGCTCCCTCTGCCGAATACGGTCGTAGCATTCCATCATCTCCTTCCGCTGACTACAAGAAGTGTCTCTACCTCCGGCTCCGTAAACCCGCCCCCTTCCGCCGAGCACACCCACCGGAAGGCGGTGTTGAGCAGCCTGCCGGCCGTCTCCCGCGTCGCCGGTCGGGCCAGCTTGGCGCCGATATCCTCTAGTGTCTTGCTAGCGATCCATAAGTCGGCTACCATTCGCAAACGTACACCATCGGGGTGTGCCCACTCTAGCCTCCCGAGGGCCCGGCAGAGGTCGAAGTAGTCAACGCTGACGGGGTACATACGCCCGCCCCTGCCTTGAATGCCCATCGAGATTAGGCATCGCGGCGGCTCGCCAGCTCGGCAGCCGGCTAGACCTTCGGCTTTCGCTCTCCAATGAGGACTGCCATCACGAACCTTGACCCACCAAGGCCGCTCGCCCACTCGCAGCCCTTTCTCCCCGCCTTAGAACGCCTTGCCTGCCCTACCACGCCCGAACGCACCAAGCCCAAGCGGGCCTTGCCTCACCAGCCTTACCACACCCGGCCCAGCCCAGCCAGGCCGCGCCAGGCCCCGTCACGCCCAGCCGCGCCGCGCCAGACCGCGCCATGCCTGCCGCACCCCGCCTTGCCGCACCCCGCCGCGCCGGACCGCATCGCATCCCGCCGGACCAGACCTCTCCTCGCCTCGCCTGCGCTGCCTTGCCGCACCAGGCCAGGCCTCGCCGCACCCGGCCAAACCTCGCCTCACCGGGCCACGCCACGCCTCACCGGGCCACGCCACGCCAAGCCCCGCCTGCCTCGCCCGCCTTGCCTCACCAGATCGCACCCCACCAGGCCGCGCCACTCCTAGCCTCGCCACGCCGAACCTGCGATACCTTGCCTGCCTAGGCTGCCTGCTCCTCCTCCTTCGCGTACTTCCCCAGGACACGGGCAATCGCCGCGAACACGGGCTTCAGTTCGGTTAGCGCCCCGTAGGTATGCCGCCAAGTCTGCAACTCCGCCAGGGCCATCAACAGCCACTCGTGCCGCTGCTCCGGGTTCGCCATCACATCCTTACTGAAGCGGTAGCCCTGCTTTGCCGGCCGGTCGCTGGTCAGTGAGAGCAGCAACCGAATCGGCGCTTGACTGGCAGGCTCCACCACCCAGTAGGCCGCGATTAGCTCCCGCGCCTGCCACAATCTGTACTCATGGGCGGCCTTCTCGTCATTCCAGAGGAATTGCCCATGCAGGGGCGAGGCTTCATCCACCGCAGCCATTACGACCTGCTCGGGCCGCACCAAGCCGCGGTTCTTCTTGGCGATCTTCCTCAGTTCATCGAGTATCTTGGTGTCCTTCTTCATTCCGGCATTTCTCCTATCACGTCGAAGAGGCCGTAGCCGATGCCTGCTGACTTCTTGCTGTCGGGGCGCCCCTCGCCGATGCCGACCTGCTGGCCAGCTCGCATCAGGAGATTCGCCAGGTCAGAGAAGGCAATCATGTCGGCGTCGAACCGGATGCGAAGCGCCGCATGCCATTCGTCAAACCGTGGTCGGGCCCGCAGGTCGACGACGCCCGTCTCATTGCGAGCATAGCGGACATCCATGACAGGCTCACCATAGACCCGCACGAGCGGCGTTCCGTCCTCATCGATGCCATCGGCCTCAATGAAGGCCGCCAATTTCATCTGCGTCATCTTGATGCCAGCGGTTCGGCAAGCGGAGATCATCGCGCCCCGGATGGAGGCTGCATTGAACCCGTCCCAGCCAGCCTTCTTGTCACGGTAGCGGGCTGCCTCATATTCGGCGTCGAAGTCCCGGGGCGGCTTATCCTTCCTGCTCTTGTTGACGCGGCTCCCCGCTTGATGCTTCGCCATGAGTTCTGCTTTGGCGGAGAAACGGTGTAACATGAGTGGAGCGGTCCCCACGATGTGGGCGGTCGCTATCTTGAAGTTCGGGGCGGTGACTGTAAGGACTCCACCTTCCTGAGCCGCCCCGACTTCCTGTCGCCTCTCCTCCAATAGAACTGTCCCTGGCCCATTCTTCCGTACCATTTCACCTCCTGGCCCTTCCGGGCCGCTACAAGCTGCCATCCGGCAGTTCTATCCCCTCTCCCCGCCTACTTTTGAGATGTCGTGCATTTCCCAGATACCTCTGTGCTTGTGCCATCCTAACTCAACCGGCGTTTTTGTCTTGATTAGCCAAGGCCACACATCGAATGTTGCTAGGCGAGCTATCTCGGTCACATCCATGCTGCCCGCTCTGTGCCAGCGCAGTGCCGCCTCAGCTCCATCAAAGCAACCCCGCCGATATTCCGACTGGCCAAGCCACCGGATGATTGCTCTAAGCATCGCCTCGGCCTTTCTCCCCGCCTAATCTCAAATGCCCACAGGGCAGCAACTCGGCGCCCCTGCTGCCGATGTAGTCACAGTCTGGACAGCACCGGCCCGGCTCATAGCGGCGAATGGCCCGGTCCCGGGCTGCCTCAAGGCCCTTAACGATCTCGCAGTGTCGTGCCAAGGCGGCCTCTAGACGGTTGACGACGTCAGTTCCGCTCATGGCTCCTCCTCCAGGTGCGCGAACGGGGCGAGGGCGGCACACAGCGGGTTGTGGCAAGGCCCGTAGACGTTCTCCGCACTATCCAGGCAGGGCGAAACAAGAACTGTTCGCTCACCTTTACATTCACGGCACCGTACCCTCCCCGCCGCCCTCACCAGCGCCCGGACACTCGCCTCTAGGTCTTCGGGCGGGAGGGCAAGGCGGCGGCAGCCATGCCAAGCAAGCCAAGCGTCGTGTGACTGGCGTCCGATGTTCCAGCGCGTATCGCTCACCTTCTCACCTCCTGCCTTAGCCTTTCACAATGATTCCCAACTGGTAGTCGAAGCGGGGGGCACGGCGGTCTGCCAACAGTGCCATGGCCTTGTCGCGGGTGACATGGCGCTTGTCCATCTCCGCATCTCCCCCGATTCCCCACTGGTAGTCGAAGCCGTCTTCAGGGTGCCAACGGACAGCAACGTAGTCTAACAGTTCCCAGCCGTCAGCTACCGGCGGGGCATCCTGTGACGGTGGTGGAATATCAACCGAGCAAAAGCCACCGTTGGAATCTGACACCTTCTGCGCCAACCCTTCCAGCAGCGTTATCGGGTCGTCCAGCGCCTCGTCCCGCTCGCGCCATGCCTCCCTAAGTACAGCGCCGAGGTATCGCACGGTGATACGCCAATAGGGAGTGAGATTCGTTTCATTAGGGTCAGCAGCGCGGGCCAGTATCCGCTCCAGGTCCTCGTCCGTGAGGGGCTTAGTCATGGCCTGCCTCCTTCACGATGCAGACGGCATGGCGGTAGGCCGCAATAAAGCGATCGCAGTCCTCAATGTTAGCGAATATGTTCCGACTCCCTTCGGTCTCCACACCCATCTGCACCATGCCCTTGTAGCAGTCCTCGTTGCAGGCCCGCAGTTCTTCCAGCGCCGCCCACGCCTCCCTGACGGCGGCGACGAGGGCGAGTACGTCCTCAGCGCGGATAGGATAGAGGCCGCCGTGTCTGGCCGCGTCGGTGGCGAATGCCTCCATCCTCGCCAGGTCCTCGTCCGTGTAGTGCTTACGGTCGGTGGTCATGGCCCTTTTCCTAGACCCCGGCACCCAATCTCACTGCCCCCATAACCATGCAACCAACATTCTGCCTTGCCACACCGAGAACAGCGGCGAATCGGAATCCGCCAAATCGTGATGGGCCAAGCGTCGAGGATAGTCAGAGCCCGATCCTGTTGCCACTTGTGAAACCACAGAACGCACATTAGTCCATCACCTCCACTGTCACCCAGGTCATGGCTTCCTCGCTGCGCCCATGATCTCAGCAGCACGGTCTGTCATAGCCTGGCCTCTATCGGGAGTCCATTCTGGTATCCACCACCCAGGATGCTCATGGGCATACTCAACCTTGAACGAAGTGCTGCGGCTATCACAGGCCCCTGTATCACACTTCGGGCAGCATCTACCGAAAGCCCACTGGCGGGCATCAACTTCGATGCCGCAGCACAGGCACCTGAATGGCTGATGCCAACGCCAGCCCCGAAAGTCTATGTACACTTCGGTCATCGTCATGACTCCCACCTTTCCACTGTCACCTACGGTTTGCACGCCCACGGTCCCCACCCCTGTTCCATCCAAATCTGACACGCAACCGCCACATTCACGGCGGGGTCTAAGGCTGCTCCAAGTCCGCCGTAGGGTTCAAATCGCCAGGCGTGGATGGCGTTAATCTGAAAAAGACTGTAGTTACCATTGCTGACGGCGGTAGCATCCCCACCAGACTCGCAGGCGAGGACGCGCAGCGCATCACCAATGTCCCAGGAGCAGGCCGAAACAATGCCTCGCCATCGCTCAATGGCGGGCGGGAACTCGGTGGCGATTGCGGGAGAGCCTCCAGGGCTTCGAGCTTCTGCTCCACGATCGCTACCCGTTGGTAGAGTTTCCGCAGGTGCCTCTCTACCCACGCCGCCGTATCCTCGGCGAGTGCCGCCCTCGCTTCGCGCGTCTCCTCCGGCCCGTTCGCCCCATCCCAAGGAGATGATGGTGGGGTCTCCTGACCAGTAGATACCCCCGCAGGCCATCCCTGAGGCGTTATAGGATTCGCGGTAGTGGGCAGCGATTGCGGGCCATCCTCCAGGGCTGCCAGCCTGTCCTCTATCCCACGAATCACCCCCTCCAGGGTTATCTTCTGATTCCCAGGCAGTTGTCGCCATACGTCCCAGAATGTCAGCGGGTTCAACACCGGATGCGGATCGCGTTTTGGCGGGCTCGCTTCGCGCGTCTCCTCCGGCCCGTTCGCCCCATCCCAAGGAGAGGCCAGCGCCTCGTCGCCCAAGGACGGCGGAGCACGGTGGCCCAGGGCCGCTGCCGCCGCACTCATCAGGGCTCGCCCCACCTCCACCATCCGCTTGCCTGCTCTGAAGTTCGCCATCTCGTCCGTTCGTGACATCTACCGCCTCCTGTCCGCCGCATCCAGCGGGGTCTCGCACCAAGGCCCCGCGCAGTGCGCTTCCAGCCACCGGCCAAGCATAATCCCCAGGGCCATCAAGACAGGCAAGATCGCTACCCCTATCAGGCAGCCGATCCAGAAATGATCCATGCGTTCCTCCTCCCGTAAATACAAAGCCCAGACTGATCGCCGTCAGGATTACGCCTAGCTGTGCCAGCCTGGGGATGTGCCATCTCAGCGCTCCGTCCTTTGTAGGTCAGCCCGTCGGAGCCACAGGCGCTCGATCTCCCCGCAGCACCCACACGTGGAAACGGGGAACGCAACCCGAAGCAAATCCGTATCGCGTCCGCTCACGGTTCCCGTCCAGCCAATGAACGGCCCCTTTGAAACTCGGACATGATCGCCAATGTTAATTGGCTTAGACCACCAGCTCATGTTCCTTCTCCTTTCCTCCCTGCCAGCACCGGCAGGGTTAGCGGGGCCAGCCCGCCGCTCTCTTGGCAAGCCAAAGTTGGTTCCGTGAATCAGCCATGTCACTCCCTCCTTGCGCGCATGGCCCGAATGTCGTAGCAGGTATGAATCAGGCACACGCAGCGGTCCCACTTCTTGCCAGCCAGTCGGAAGGGTTTTCCCTCGTGGTATCCGATATCATCCGGCGGCTCGACCTCCGGAAACAGCGGACAGTACCGCTTGTCGTGGAGCAGGTCTTTCTCGCAGCGGGGGCAGTGGTAGGGCCCAGGCGGCATGATTCCTTCTACCCGCCCGCTCCGCCCACTAATCATGTTGGGTGTGGTACTAAGTTCCACGGGCATCACCCCCCTTCTAGCGGCTCCGTCCTGATTGCGTCCTTGTCTGCCGTGGCCAGTGTCTGCCTTCGGCGGTGTATCGCCTTCGCTAACTCGTCATCCATGCGGGCGGTCGTCAGCCTAGCCTGCTCCAGAACCTCCGCAGCCTGCGAGGATGCATAGGGCACCCGCCCGCTTTCTGGGATCAGCAAGCGGCGGCTCTGCCGAATGAACTTCTCCGTCCAAGCGGGGTCATCGCCTTCGATCACGTTTATGGCACAGGCCAGAGCATCAGAGAGGCGTTGCATCCGTTCCTTCACCGCCGCGATCTCAGCACGGAGGGCAGCATTCTCGTTCTCCAGGGCCGTCCAACGTTCAGTCTCCTGATTCCCGAATGCCATCACTCACCTCCTCTTGCCTCGGCAGCACGGCGCACATGTCGCCAGACCTCACGGAAGGTACACTCGGGACTGTGATTCTCGAAGGCTCGCACGTCCACGCCTTCACCGGCACCGCAGTCCACACAGATGTCCTTAGTGCTGAGGCTGTGGTATTCAAGGAGTCGCCGCGTCTCGCTCTCCAGATCGGCCAGCGCCTCGTCCTTCACGTCGAGGTCGGCGAGGAGGGCAAGGACATGGGGTGCCCGGGCGGCCTTCCGCATTCGCGCCCGCTCCGCCTTAGTCAGCATGGCTGGCCTCCTTCCAGGCGGGCACGCGCTTCCTTTGCACAGACCCTCTTGCCACCCTGATGTATGCAGGGTGCTATGTAGGACGTGCATTCTCTGCTGTCACGTCCTTGGTCAAAGCTCGCCAGCGCGAGGCGGGCGGCGAGCTGCTTAATGTCACGCTGCGTCACTAGAGTTAGCCCAGCGATCCGAGCATCAAGTGCCCACCGCGCCTCGTCTATCGGGTCAGGCATCAGAAGCCTCCTTTCCCCGCAGTCGGCCGGTTTCAGCGTGTTACGCTCGACGAGCATCTTCTCCACCAGTTCAATCAGCGCGTCCTGCACCTCGAGGAGTCGCTTCATCTCGGGGTATCTGCCGGGCATACCGGTGCCTCCTTGACCTTCCGAGTAGACCAGTACAGGTCCACGATGACATCCCAGGGAACGGCGCGCTCACGACGAGCCGTTACGCCGTTCGCATGATCCCGAGGGATAATGTAGTCGCGCACTTCGGCTTTGAGTTGGCGGAACTCCTCATCGGTCATGGGGCGCCCCCTTCTCGAGCAATGCCGCCAGCGGTGTCAGTCCAGCCAGGGTCTTCGGCTCTACCGTTCTCTCTCGCTTCTTAAGCCAGAGGGCGCCGCACGGGCATCGCTGCGGCTCAAACCGGGCCGGCACCTTGTCCTCGCTCGGCTGCCAGTCATGGACGTGCCGCGGCTGAAGGGCAGGCATCAGGCCGCTTGTCCGCTCTCCGCGGCACACCTGGCATTGAACCAGGGCGTAGCCGTGGCCGAGGTACATCTTCAGGAGCCCCACACCGCGGCACCGCCAGCACTCCCAGATATCGTGGTACTCATCCACGGGCTCTTGGCCGCGGAGTGACCCATCCGCCAGGCAGTACTCCTCACCATCCGGTAGGAGGTAGATGTTACCGAGGACATGAGAAGCTCCGAAGTACAGGACAGCGAAGGCGTCATGGGGCTTTGGCGGCGGCATCGAGAATTGGGAGGCCCGCTGCCCACCCGATGACTGGGATGCCGCCGATCTCTGTTGGCCTGTTGTCTGGCTGTTCCTTTGGCTCATCTCGTAACTCCTGTCTCTCGTTGGGCTCCCGGCCTTCAGCCTTGCACCGCCGAGCAATCGCTTCCAGGTAGCGAACCGAAGGTTTGGTCTGGCCTGACTCCAGCGCTGCCTTCCAGCAGCCCCACATGAAGTCCGAGCCATATTCTTCTTCAAGGTCGGTGTAGCCCTGAAAATAGACGGCACCGGCCCCAGGCCAGATCGCCATCACGGCCTGCATCAACCGCGACGGCGACGGCGCGCCGACTGGGGGGGTAGGGGGGGTTGTGGTCTTGTGATGTACGGTACGGTACGGTACGGTAGGCCGATCATGATCGGCAGTGATCGCCGCTGTCCGTAAATGTTCGCCATTCTCGTTTGGACAGATGAAAGCGAAGGGTGGCGCAGGACGGTGGCGACGGGTGATCTCCCCCTGGTACTTCTCAAAGTGACACCAGTGAAGCCAGTCATAGCCGGCGCCATGCTGGACGCAAAGTTTCTTCATCTCTATGAGGCGCTCGATGGCGGTGGCGACCTTGGCTCGGGTACTACGTTGGGGAAATACCATGCCCTTTGCCTGGTCTTGGCGCAAAAGACCCCAAGCGTCAGTGTGGGCAATCCCCCAGGTGTAGAAGAGAGCGTCATGCGCACTAGCCTCATTCAGGGCGATGGACAGACTTACTGTGTTATGAAGGCACCGCCACTTAGCCATATCGTCGCCCTCCCTGCGGGCTCATCGCGGCATGACGCATCTCGCGGCCTTGGGCTATCCTTGCCTCTGCCGCCTCCCACCTGTCGAGCATCCGCCGGCACGTGAAGCAGTGCTGTCCGTCCACTAGCGCCGTGATCGCGTGGTCGGGCCCGATGAAGATGCCGCATTGGCCACAGCGGGCGTGAGTCGCCGCCAGCTTGCCACAGATGTTGCAGCACCGATCCTCAGAGGTCGGGTGGACATAGCTCATGGGCAGCACCCTGCCGTCGCACGCGGGTCAGCGGTCACAGCAGGACCTCTTGGGCTAGCATCTTTAGGGCACGCTTGCAGACCAGGATGGCCTCCTGGGGCGGATTCACTTCTGGCTCATCCACAATTGATGGGCAGCACAGACCATCACCTCGTTCATCGGTGACGTGATACTTGCCGACGAAACCCCAGGTTCTGGTTGCTGCACGCTGGGCAAAGGACTGATGTGTGCCGCCTACTTGTCCCGCGCACCCTGCCGCGCGGCAGTCCAGCGGGCCGATGGCGGCCATGTTCTTGTTCATGGCTCCATGTCCGCCACTAATTCGGGCACGCTGTAGTAAACAGGAATGCCGCTGTCCAGCCCAGCAATCCGTTCCCGCTTGGCTCCCTGGCTGTGCTCCCAGCCTTCGAGCAAGAGCATGGCATCGGCAACTTCCAGGAATCGCATGTCCATGTCCCGCCAGAAATCGGCCTCGACCTCGGGCGTGATGACCTCGAAATGAGCACTGTTCAGGTGGGGACAGAAGAAGCCGTAACCTTCGCGGATGAGCGCGGCGGCTGCCTCGCGAGCGGCGGCGATGTTCCTTTCAATCTCATGGTATGCGTAGGAATCATGGGTCTTCCCCATATACGGGCCAGCGATGTAGACGATCTTCATGCTCCTACCTCGATGCCGTAACCATGCTGAACCAGGGCGCGCAGGTGCTCGTCGTGCTTCATTTCGATACAAACTCTTTCAGCAGGTGGCACCGCTCTGTGCCGCACACCCGCTTGTCGTACCGAAAGGCTAGAACCACGTGGGGGTACTCCCAGCTCCGAGTCGCAACGATGTGCATGTGTATGTCCTCATTGTCCTGGAGGGCTCTTGCCAGCCTTGCCCACTTGGCAGCAACGACGGCAGGCCGCAGTGGCACCCCTAACTCCGTACCGCCTCGCTCACCTCCGCCTCGCCGGACTCGACCTGCGGGGCAGTCCACACCCAGGGGGTGAGCATCTTGTCCTTGTCTGCTGGTCGGTAGACCAGCCTCCGCCGTACTCTCAGGGCCAGCAGGGCCTCAGCCCCGATGCTCTCGGTCAGGGCGGCAAGCGCGATGCCCTCGCGCTTGTGAGACACGGAGTCGGCCTTGCACTGAATGAGCAGCGGTGGCTCTCCAGCCTTCAAGCACACGAGGTCGGCGGGGCCATGACTACCCGCAGCGCGAATGACCCACCAGCCACGCGATTCCATGTCGCGCTTCACGCGTAGCTCAAAGCGGTAGCCCTGGCGGTAGCGAGTCATGGCAGCAGGTCTTCCATTGGGTTCATGGCCTGACATTCCACGGATTCATCCAGCCGTGGCGAAAGCCACGCACAAATACCACCGTTGCAAGCGCGAAAGGCCCGAACCAACTAAAGGTGAGCGCAAACCGCCTGTCAGCTTGTACCTTGCCCTGCACGATACCGATCAGGTCCGCATATTCGCGCTCGAAGTAGGCGAACGCAAACCCGGCCGCCAAGACACGGCAGATGCCCCACAACAGAACGCCGCCGAGGAGAACCAGGGTGATTATCCAGATCGTCGTCATGCCCGCGCCTCCTCCAACTCGTCTAGCTCCTTCTCGCTAGCAGCATGAGCCGCAAGCCAGCGGCCCAAGGCACGCTCCATGCGGAGGCAAGGCACGCAGCCGATAGAGCATTCCAGAGAGCCCCCGTGAGCTGACTTCTGCAAGTCCATGATAGTGAAGGCAAGGTGAAAGGCGTCAGCCGTAGTGAGGAGTCCGCGTTCCTTGGTTCTGAGTGCCATGTCATGCCTCCTTGGTGGGCCGCTGCGCCAGAGTGAGCGGGTCTGCCCATTGATGCGAACAATGGACAGGTGTTTCTCCGGCGCAGCCGGCCCATGCGCGGCGGGCGGGGCCATATCGGGCCGGATCGTCAAGGCTACTGTCGTGCGGACAGTTGCCTAGCGGGCCTCACCCGCCGCCGCCAACCCTGGGCTACTAGCCGACGCCTGCCGCTGGTTCCTGGCGGTCGCCTGCTGGTGTTTCTTCCCAGGGCTGGAGGCGAAGGGCGAAGCTCTCATGCCTCCATCGCCTTCCCTGCCTTTGCCACCTTCGGCGTCCAACTCGTCCACTCCGGGATCTCGACGGGCCCGCCCTCTAGGGACTTGCCGCTGAGGACGTAGGGGCCGACGCGAACGAACCCGCCATCAAGGATGCGATCCAAGAGACCAGGCTTCTCGGCGACCGCCGTCTTCAGCGCCTTCTTCGCCCGCCGAAACCAGGCGGCGGGATCGGCCACAGCCTCCCGGGCGTCGAAGTAGTCCCCGAGCAGCGCCTCAAGCCCGACGTCCTGGACCTCATGCTCATCGAAGGCCCGCTGTGGCTGCTTTGTTGCTGTGACCATCACGATTCCCTTTCTTGCCGTTCCAGCGCGGCTACCGTCCTACCCTCAGCCGCCTCGCAGACGGCCTGCAAGTGCGCCCGCCAGCAGTCGGCCGAGAACTCGAGTGTCTCATGGAAAAGGAAGACCCTCTTCCAGCCCTCGGACGTGAGATACCAGGCCCGCGTCGGCTGCGGGACGAGGATCATGCGGGTACCTCACTCGCCACCATCTTCGTGATCGCTGGCCGCTGCCATCGGCGAACCTGTGCCCGACTGTCACGCGGCCATAGAATCTGGCCCCCTACCGGCTGATAGAGTTGGGCAAACGGCATCGCCCCCATCTCCCAGACCGCGCGGCATCGCTCCTCGCCCTTACTCAATGGCTCATGGGCGAAACCCCAGAGGACATAACAGCGTTTCTTGTATCGTGGCAGGAATGCTAGGAGTCCAAGGGCGCGGCGGAGATCGGGCAGAGCCTCCTCAGAATCAGCAGCGAGGAACACCTGGCCCACCTTGAGGCCCCGGATCTCCTCGGCCATCCAATCCTTCAGTAGGCGAGCATCTAGGCCGCCAGCGAACGTGACCGGGCGGCCCTGCTGGTGCAACATCTGAAAGACCCGCGACAGATGCGCCCGGCCAGTCGCCAGGAGGTTGTTATCTTGGACGATCCACCCTGGTTTGATGTCGAGTAGCCGCATCCGCCCACGCACGATGCACCACGGACACTCGCGTACGCAGCCGCGGCTCGTTATCGTCACGCCTTCCTTTAGGTACATGCCCGGCTGGAAGTCGTCGCCCTCACCGTGGAGAGCCGGACCGCCAAGTTTCACGACGGCGTAGTATTGGGACCAGTCAGCGGCCAGTTGCCGGCCCCGCTCAATGTCCCAGGCGAAGGCCACAGACACATGAACCTCATCTGCTACTGGCCGCCAGAGGCCGGGAAATCCCACGACAGCCATCGGGTCCGTGGGCGTCATGCTTGTGCGACGCGGGAAGACTCGAATCACGCCCACGCCACCACTGCCTCTTGTAGCAGCCGGCGTATCCGGCGCCGGTAGTGCCGGTGTCGCAGGGCCTTCCGCAGCGCCTCAGCCCGGGATTTCCAGTTGTGCCCGCCTCCATAGCCGGCCTGGGCGAGTTGGTGGTTGTTCACTTGCCAGCCATCTCCCGCAGCCGCTTGTAGTCAGCGCCCCGATCCGTGATGTCCATCTCGCTCCGGTAGCCCAGCGCCGTCAGGATGTGCCCCTTGCTCTTATAGCCGAGCTTGAGGCCCGCGTTGAACAGGTCGGCGTTGGTGTTGAGCCGCGGCGTGGCCTTGGCGGGTGCCTCCTCGGGGGGTGGTGCCGGCTCCTGTTCTTGGCCGATCTCTTGCTGCGCCTCCTCCTCCGAGTAAAAGCCTTCCGGTGTCTCTTCCTCCTCTGGCTCCGGGTGGGGCTCCGGTAGTAGTGCCTCGATGACGGGCTTCGTCATGCTCTCGGCCAACTCGGCCAAGCCGAACCGGGATGACACCTGTAGGACGTGGACGGTCTTCTTCTTCCCGTTGGGTGCCACGTCCTGGGGAACGACCTTGAGCAGCAAAGGGATGCCGGCAACGCGCCCACCCGTCAGCATCGCCAGATACTCGAAGAAGCCGTTGATGTTCAGGATCGAGTTGACGCTTGATGTGTCGAGCTGGTAGATGCCCAGGCCGGGAGCCTGCGGGATAGCGAATTGCAGCATCATGAGCCGTTTGCACTTCGCAGCGTCATAGGCCGGACACGCCGGGTGATCCTCGTACCCCTGTCCCCAGCACTCGATGTCATCACGCCTCACGGTTTGCTTGGAGTCATGCTTGGCCCATACATCGACAGGAATGGGCTGCGTGATATCGCCGCTAGCGCGGGTCAGTGCCTCACGATCAAACAGTGCGTCCGCCCTGTAGCCGTCGCCCTTGCAGACGAGGCCCACAGTGGCCTTGTAGGAGCGGAACCACTGGGAGGCCACCTTCTCCATATCGTTCGACAGGAACATGATGGGCAATTCAATTGGACCCGGTTCCTCCTTACAGGAGCCATCACACAAGGGAACCTTGCCCTTGAGTGTATCCAGAACTGCGGGCGGGCAGAGGAAATGATCGAGAGCCTTGGGATATTGCGTCCCTCTGCCGCTGTCTACTTTCCGGCCCAACCGTATCTTTCCGAGGCGGGGCATCCGCGGACGGTCAGAGACGTTGCGAATCGGCATTGCTACTTCTCCTTCACCTCATCCAACACCGGCCCCAGGTCGGTGGCTTGCGCGATGGCCTCATGGGTCAACGTCTCTGCATTGGCGATGATGTGTATCCAGTGATTGTCATCACCTACAGCGCCTAACAAGTCGGCGATGAACCATCCGCCAGTTTCCACCCGGTAACGGCGCTTTAACTCATCCATTGCCCGCCGCGCTGCTTCTAGCGCCACTAGGAGGTCGGGCGCGGCGGCTATCAGGCGGGCGTTGGCTAATGCCTCCTCGTACTCACGGTAGTCACTTGCATCTGCTATCAGGTTGCCATCGGCGCTGTAGACAAATCGTTTGAGAGTCTTGTCTACGTGCCACGGTCCCGGTGTCTGCTCGCTCATGACCGCCTCGCCCCCGTGGCCGGCAGCCCGCTAGGGCCACGATGCATCGCGCCAGGGCGGCTAGAGTACCGCGGCGGGACAGGCGGCTCGCCGGTGCCCGTGCCCTCGATGATGAACCCCACGTGTCCTGCTGGGGCTGAGGCCGGCGCGTACTTGCTCGTGTCAAGGTAAGCCAGCTCCCCGAGGGCCTTGCGGGCTTCGGGTGTTAGGAGCTCATGGAAGTGCAGGCCGGGGCACCCGTCCTTAGTGGACTCGAAAGCCGTGAATGGCGCCGCCTCGGACCCTGGCATGGCCAGATAGAAGGCAGCGTTGCACGTCAGCGCCCGGAACTTCTTGAACCAGCCGAGCAGCGCCGCGTTTACCTGCTGCTCTTGGCGAATCTGATCCTGCTGTTCGCGGATGATGCCGCCCATGAGGATCACGCGATCCTCCAAGGCCAGCCCACCATCCTTTGTCGCGTTCAGGATGGCCTCGATGGCCTCCTGCTGTGTGAACTTGGTCTTGACCTTTTGTTGAACCATCGATTATGCTCCTAGTGTCCGTTGATCTACTGGTATGGGAGCCCGTCCTGACCCAGCGTCAAGGCGGGCTCCCGGCTTCTTATGGCGACACATCTCCTACGGTGCTGGTAAGCCTGAGTCTGCTAGGCACCTCCTTCCTGATCCCCATCTGACGTCTCACCTTCCGGCTGCGTAGGCAGCGGCGGAGACAGTACCCTCGTTCATCGACCTGGCCGTAGCCGTGGCCGTTGACGCAGTAGGCGAGCCGGTAGTCAGTCATCTAGCGTTTCCAGAATCTTGCCGTCGCCGACGTGGGCAAGGGCGTCTCCCCCTGGGGCCCGTGGTATGTGAGACTCGAAGGGCAGGCGGACTGTTGACTCGGGTACCACCTCGCCATCCACAACCTGTTCATGGCGGTAACAGACCCAGCCTGTAGGCCGGAAGACCATCCGATGCGGATTCCAGATAGACCCTTCGGGACAATACGGTGCCCTCGCTGGATCTTGGAGTTCGCGGGGAGTCAGCGCGCATAGTTCGGAGAGGGTGCCAAGCAGCCAGATCGTCCAGGGATTCCCCAGGCCATAGAACCCCAGAAATGACCCACCAGCGTCAGGCGGGATGGGGCAAAGTTCCGGGTCAGTCATAATTGCTAACCTTAATCCCTAGCTAGCCCACAATCGCCGACACTGGCCGGGGACGGCGAATCATGGAAATCTACCCGCCCATCCCGTCTATACCGCTGTGCTAGCGTCCTGAGCCGGTCACTCCGTATTTCCGCGGCAGGGCGACCCCTGCGCGAAGAGAAGCGATAGTAACAATGGCCGCCATGAGTACAGGGAATGATGGCCATCACCTTGAGGGGCCGACCCAGGCGCAGCCAGTCAACATAGGGCTGCACGTACAGCGGGCGGGCGTAGTCGCCAACCTCAAACTTCCGCGTCGTCACCGTGGCCCCTCCAAGAGTGGGTAGGTCTCAGGCAGATTGCCAGCCTTCAGATGCTCGGTGAGTACCTCGCCCATCGTCTGGCCCCCCCTTGCCGATGAGGTAGGGCAGGAACTCCCGCTCCAGGTCAACCAGTCCATCCTCCACGGCCACCAACTTTGCCTTGATATGGTTCAGGAGCACCCGGAGCAGCCGGCGCCGTTCCTGATCGCGCTTCTGGCCCATGAGGTCGTAGCCTGCGCGGTCCTTTGCTGGCACCGCCAGGTCGATACGGAAGGCGAGGTCTTGCCCCTGATACGGCCAGGCGAACTCGATGCGAATCAGGTCCACGCCCGTAGTCCAGCGCACAGTCTGGACGCCGTGGAGGCGCAGGAGATACTCGATGTCCAGGAGGGACTTGGACTCGGCGACGACTGTGCCCTCATAGTGCCGGCGGGCTTGATATGCGCTCACAGCACGACCTTCCCGCACTTCGCTGGACTCCCCCGGGGGGCCCGCTGGTCAGGCACCATACCGTATATGACCACCCCGCAGACGTAACAAGAGGCGTCGCCATCAAGCTCTCGGATCAGGTAGCCCATGCGGCATCGTGGACACGGCACCCAAGAATCCGCCCGAGAGCCCGCCGCCGGGGCTGGTGATGATAAGGAGACCTTCATCTTATTTCCCATTCGCTGGACAACCATGTCCGAACATAGATGTCACGCCACCAGATGCCCTGCCGTTCCCAGTGCCGCAACCTGAGCCTGTAGTCACACACAGGGCAGAGACGGGACAGTTCGAAGGTCCGATCCCTATAGGTGAACAGTGCCCCACATAGGCGACATCTCGTTATTTCCGCCCGAGAGCCTGCCGCCGGGGCTGGTGGCGAGGACGACGGCAGACTGGCCTCGGGCGGGCAACGGAGGGCAGGAAGGGCAGGGTTAGGCGTCACAATAAGGACTCCTGTTTCACGCCGTCGCGTTCGGCCTTGACCATCAGCCGCACGCCCGCATCCCCCACCGTCAGCCGCGTCAGGGCTTGCCTCAGGTATTCCTCGGAGGCGTCGATCCCAATGCAGCGGCGGCCCAGCTTGACGGCGGCGACGCAGGTGGTTCCGGTGCCAACGAAGGGATCAAGGACGAGGCCGGGCTCGTACTCCGGCGACTCACAGCCGCAGTCCGTCCAGCCAGCCTCCTCATGCGTCTCTTGGAAGGGGTTATCGTGTCGGTGGCCGTCCCGTCTTAGGGCGTCCCTGTGGGCCCCGAGGCGCGCTGGGCCTTCGGGCATGTAGCTCCGTGCCTTGTCGTCTTCCAGTACCTTCTTGACGTTGACGATCCTCACCCTCGCCTTGCCGCACTTCACGCAAACCTCGGCGGGGCAGGAAGCCTTGATGCACCGCTCCGGCTCCTCTACCGGGAACGTAGCGAAGTGGGCGGCAGGGTAGGCGGAAGGGGGAATGTCGGCCCAGATGTTGCCGAGCGAGCGGAGACCGTCGGGGGAGCCCGCGTTTGAGTAGGTGCCATCGGTGAACACTCCGAGTCTGCCTCGGCCCTCTTGGTAGGCGTTGTCACCAGCAGCACGGGCACCGTCTTCTCTATAATCTCGCGCCGTCGCCACCCTCACGGCCGCCGCGTCGTAGTAATACTTGCGGCTCTTGCACAGCATCAGCACCACGCGATAGGCGTCTGTCGGGCGGTCACGCGCCGACTCTGGCATCCATGAGGGAATGATCACCTGCGAGCGCACGATCCAGCCGTCGTCCTGGGCCGCTATCGCCACGCGCTGCGGAATCAGGCAGAGGGACTTGGGCAGCAGACCGTGTTTCTTGTCACTCTTGATCCAGCCGCCAGTTGGGTGCCCACCTCTATGATGATCCGTACCAGCATCCCAATTCTGCCCGCTGCCGCCGCCCCTGCTGTCGTCCAGGTCCCACCAGCAGCATCCGTCTTTCCTGAGCACCCTTCTTATGGCCCGCAGCACTTCGATGGTGTGCTCGACGTACATGGCGACGGTGGGCTCCAAACCGTACCACCCGCGCCAGGCACCACAGAGGGAGCAGGTGGCGGATTCCGGTGTGACCACGGCCGCATCGTCACCCTCTGGCCGCTGACTACCGCCCTCTAAGGATGAATGGTCGCCTACCTTGCCGCATTGATGGTGGCCCGCCTCCTTCACCCACGCTTCCGGCGTTTCCTGGCGGCTCACGCCGTCATGCTGCCACCGCTTGCGGCCCGCGTAACCGCCGGTCACAGAGGCAGGATGGGGGATGCGCTCGCCCGCATAACAGTCATTCTTGCGCCCGTCGCCATGTGGTAGTTGGCGCTTATTCCCAACAGCCGGTTCGGCGCCCGTGGTGCTGTCGAGCCTATGCGGGCACCCCGGATCGCCGCCCCAGATGCTCGGCGGGCACGAATATTTCCTCAAACCCCAAAAGGGAGGAGAGCTTATGCAGCACGACACGCTCTCGGCGGGCAGGGTCGCCAGCACCTCGCGGCAGTCGCCGTGGAGGAGGGTCACGCCGTCCCGCTCGTAGTAGGGCTTCATATCGAGTGCCCCGTGATGTCTGACCAGTCGTACGGCTTCGTCCGCTTCCCCCGCGGCTCCTTCGCCGCGCACTCCGGGCAGACGGTGAGGATTTCCTTGGGGGGGGCGCCGGCGGGCACCGAGCCTATGCGGAGGCCGGTCGCGGCGTCGGTCGTGTGGCCGCATTCATAGGACAGAACGGTTCCCGAAGGATTCCATTTCTCTAAAGGGGGCTGCCCTGAAGCAAGAGGTGTAAGCGGAATGGCGGGGTCCGTCATGTCTACCTCATGGAGCCTGATGGCCCGGCCCTTCTTGGCAGGCATCCCTGCCTCGGGCCACCGGCTCACAGGGGATTATGTACGCCGCTAGCGGACTTGTCAATAGGGGGCAACCCGATTTCGGCATTTCGCAATAAAGTCGGTGTTTAGTTGGCAAAGGGAAACTGATATGGCTAGCCCCTTGACTTCCGTTCGGGGACGGCGTACATTTACTGTTGCTATGGGGGAACTAGGAACGATGATCCGCACAGCGCGAGAGGCGCAGAGGCTTAGCCTCCGGGCTCTTGGCGAATTAGCCGATGTCGGTTTCAATACGATTCGTGACATCGAGCGTGGTGACATCGGACGGCCCACGCCAGAGACCCTACAGGGCCTAGGACGCGCTCTCGGCATCCCCTACCGCGACCTGGCCCTCGCCGCCTATGCTGCCAACGGCAATACCCCGCCGCAAGGAGACTGACATGCGAGCAAGAATCCTGGCCCTGCTATTAGTCCTCGGGATGGGCATAGGGACCCTGGGAAGCATAGCGTCGGCCCACCCTACGCCGCACTCGCCGGCCCTCCCAGTCTGGTGCTGTCGGGACCATGACTGCCGGAGCCCGACGCCGTACTGGCCCTATCCGCGAGTGCCCACGCCATACTGCGTCGCCCACCCATGACCTCTGCCTGCCGGTGAGGAAGTGATGCCCGATGCTCGCTAGAATCCGCGCATTCCTAAAGGAATGGCGAAGGTGAAACCCTACCCCGCCGGAGGGAAGCGATGACTGAGGTTCCGCCCTGTCCCGCCTTTGTGGCCTATTCACCTTCAGCTCTTACACCCTCAGATAGGCCACTCTATGAATGCTGCCTTGACGCTGGCCATACTGGCCCCCACGTCACTGAGGACTTGTGGCTCTGGCATGATGGCGAGGAACTCCGACATTTCCCATCCTTTGGAGTCTGTGCTGCCTTCGCAAGGGCGACCCAACTTTGCTATGAGCAGCGCTTTGGTATCCCCTTCACCCCGCCGGAGCCACCCGATGCTCGCTAGAATCCGCTTCCTCCTCTATGTCATAGGCTTATTGCCTACCCCGCCGGAAAGTGACTCCCCATGTCCGCCTCCTCATGGGCGGAAACCAAGGACGGGTTCCGGCTCCACCTCCTAGCCACCGGCCATAGCCGCACTACCATCCTCGGCTATCTCTACACCCTGGGCCTGTTCGAGCGGTGGTGCGAGGCTCGGGGCACTAGCGCGCACAAGGCCAAGCAGAGCCAGGTTCATCGCTGGGTCGCAGGCCGCCTCGAAGACTGGAGCCTCACCACTAACCAGCGCTCCATCTCCGCCCTCCGTTCCTTCTACCGTTGGCTGATGGCGACCCGTCGGCGCCGTGAGAACCCCACCGACGGCCTCAAGCTGCGCCTTGTTCACCCCGTCCCACATAGGCCCTACACGCCGGCGGAGCTCCGCGCCCTCCTTGCCGCCACCGAGAATGACCCGCGCCGGGGCCAGCGTGACAGGGCGATGCTGCTGACCCTCATAGGAAGCGGCGTCCGTGTCGGGGAGTTGGCCGCCATGCGGACTGAGGACATTGACTGGGAAGGCGGGACAATCCTGGTGCATGGGAAGGGGGCCAAGGAGAGGTACATCGCGCCCGGCCAAGCAGTAATGACGGCTCTACGGAATCACCTGAACGGGCACCGAGGGCCTGTCTGGCCGATCAAGATCGCGGCCATAGAGGCGATGATCCACCGCCGCGCTCGGGAGGCCAGCCTGGGGCGGATTCACCCGCACGGCTTCAGGCACACGTTTGCGATCATGTTCCTAGAGCAAAGCCGGGACCTGGACGCGCTGAGGGTCATTCTGGGTCATGAGACGCTGAAGCAGGCGGGGGAGTATGCGGCCTACACGGCCCAGGCGCGGGCGCTGGATCAGCAGCGGGAATTGGACCTGGCCGGTCATCTCTAGATCGTTGCCACCAGGGCCCGACGCCGTGCACCGTCAGGACGATGACCCATTCTCGCCAGGGGGCGCGGAGGATTCGCCAGGGGTCGAGGTAGCGGTTATACCCACGTCGCGCTTCCAGACGTAGACGGCGGTCCAGTCGGATGCCTCTAGGATGATGACGACGGGTGATTCCGGCAATGGTTTGTCTAGGCGGAATCTCTTGATCCCCACTCGGCATGGCCGACACCTCCTTAGACTGTGGGCCTCACGCCGACAACGGCCAGCTTGTTTGAGAGAAGTTGAAGATCGCCATTCGCCCACGCCTTCCCCAGGTCAAGCCACATCCGCAGGATAGCCAGCTCCTTCTTCTCCGCTTCGCTCATGGTATCCTCCTGGTGGGCGAACTCCGCCCATTCCGCATCGGTGGCGTGGGCTATCGTGTAGGCTTGGCAGCCTAGGAGGCCGCGCCGGTTGACCTCTTGCACCTGCTCGGCGACCGCGGCGGCCCCGACCCCATCGTAGGTCTGGATCGTGGGGAGTATAGGAATGCCGCCGAAGTCCTTGCCGTCCAGGCAGGCAGAGAAGGCTTTGGCGACGCCCTGCCCGAATGTCTTGGGGTATATCATCGGAAGCCAGCCAGTGATGTGGCGACGGAGGACCTGCTGGTAGGGAAGATTCAGCCGGTTCCCCCGCGTGTCTACTGAGGCGTAGAGTTCAACGGTCGGATGCCGAGCACGGAAGGCTGCGATAAGGGTCTGCATCGCGTTTGCGCCCAGTCGTTCCCACTCGACCTCGGCGTTGATGACAGCGGCTACGGCACCGGCGTCTACCGCGTTCGCCAACTTCTGGGCCTCGCCCTCTGGATTGTTGGGGTAGACGTAGCGCTCGATAAGGAAGGGAATATTGGCCCTCGTAAAGGCCACTTCAACATCAGGGTGTCCGTACTTTATGACCATGAAGCGTAACTTGGCATCTACGGCCCGTTGCACACACTCATCAAGTGGAAGCGAACCGTAGGAATTCCACCACGCGCCCCGACCCTCGGCGATGATCATTATGCGCCTCCCTGGGCTTGCCCACATACACGTACAGATGCTATACTGATGTCATGCCGCATAAGAGTCCTGAAGTCCGCCGAGCGTACTGCCGACAATATCATCTTGATCACGCCGGCACCTGCCTTGACTGCGGGGGCAAACTGGGCGGGCACGGGGCGAAGCGATGTCTCGCTTGCTCCCGGTTGCATCTCTGGGGAGATCGCTCGATGGTGAAGATCGGCACGATTGGCGCCGCCTACCTTGGTGCCCTGATTGATGCTGATGGCTGGATCATTAACTTCTTTCTCCCAAAGGCGCAGCCGGGTTCCCGGTGGTCTAGGCGCGCTGGCGTAGCTATGCAACTTGAGAGTGCAGAGGGAGTGGAGTGCATAGCCGCCATCCTCCGGTTGACTAGGGCTGGCAATATCCGAATCTGGAACCCTGGCGGCCACAGCGGGAAATTGCTCATCTCTTGGAACCTGACGGGAAAGCAACGAGTGACCGAATTGTGCCAAGCCATAGCGCCGTTCTCCGTCAAGGCGCAACGGTTCCTGGCTAACTATGCCCCTCCCTAGATTCCACCAGCCCCACCGGCCTTCTAGGATCGCCATAGTCCTCTCCCCTCGGCCCCCGGCCCCCTAGCGCCCGCGCCAGCAGGCCGATGATCCAGTCCTGCCCTGCCGGGCTGAAGCGGTTCACCGCGCTCAGGTCGGTGCTCGAGTGCGGCGGGCACCAGTTATCGCCAGCCGAAGAAGAAGTGACCGGCTGCCCAGATTGCAAGGCCCGCTCCTGCCCACCAGCACCAGGGATGGGAGATGATCCAGCGTACCTGCTCAGTGAGTGTGTCCCCGCTCTGCTTGTTGAACCAGACGGCCCATATCTCCAGGGCCAGCCCAGACAGCGCCCAGACGCCCCACGCGATGCGAGGGTTCATCGCGTCAGCACCTCCAAAACTACTGCCAGCAACGTTCCGGCCACGCCTAGCACGAGCAAATAGACGGCGGTCTCGATCCGCCCCATCCGATGCGTCAGGCCGTTGAAGAGGTACTCGTGTATCTCGACGCACTTCTGCTCCACTGTGGCCAGCCGCTCACCTTGCGTTGGGGCCATTCAGTTCCCTCCGATCAGCGCCACTAGCCTGAACTCTCTTTGCGCCCCTCGTTCTCCCGGGCGGGTAACAGCGAATGGTTCCAAGAGGGCGACCCAGCCGCCGGCTTTGATGTGGGCGGCGCAAGCCATCGCTTGGGGCAGTACACAGCACCCTCCTGCTCGTTCATCAAGATGAGGATCAACGGCAGGTCTCCCTTGATTCGGAATCGGCGTGCTATCTCCACATTCCTCGTCCATCATGCCCCCCTAGATCACCGTCGCCCAACTGCGCCCGCCGCCCCCTGGCAGGGTCGGCGTGGTGAACAGGCTGTGGTCGTACACGTTGACGTAGGTGAGCCACTGCATCATGCACATGGTCACGCGCCAGGTTATGTTATGCGAGGCCCCGTTCGGCACCTGGCAGCCGAAGTTTAGGGCGGTCATGTCGGTGATGACCCAACCGCCGGACTTGTAGAACTGACCGGGGACTCCCAGATAGGTTCCGCCAGGGCGTGGCACGGTGGCGGCGGTTCCCAGGCTGTTATAAAAGGCCCCCGCCCACTTTGTTCCGTCGCCCTCGTCGCGGTGGACGATGTTGCCCACGGGGCCAGCCTCGCTGATACCTTGTATGACCGTGTGCGTGTCAATCCCCACCGTCGCCTCGGTCTGGCCGTCGCTGACTTGGTGCCTGTTCGCCCAGGGCGTGATGTTCCGGTTGTAACTCGTGTCGTCGTCGGGGCCGGTGGCGTCAGCCCAGTTCTTGTATTGGTCAGTTGCCTCTGGCGAGCCTGTCCAGTCGTCCTCCGCCGTGTCCGCGATGGGGAGTTGGCGGTGAACCTCGGGCTTGGGCCAGTCTTTCAGGTGGGGCGCGTCAGCAGTGGTGGTGGTTGACAGGCCAGCTACATCATCTAGGGTTACATAAATGGCTGCGTTCGCCACGGCAGGGCAGGTGTACATCACATGAGCACCCGCACCATTGGGAAATGCCCCGATGTCCACCGACCACTGCTGAACATCATTGATGAATAACGTTGCCCAGACATGGCTTGTGCTGATTGTCAGGGGGTCTATAAAGAGGCTGACTTCCTTGAACGTGGCGTCATCCGTCGCCAGGGCATCGGTTGACCAGCCTGTGAGAGCAACCCGGTCGGCCCAGGCAGCAGCCATCTTGACGAGGCATATCTTGCTATCAGTGCCGACTTCAAGGCCCAGAAGGTTGCCCCCCGCCGCTAGGCATCCTGTCAAGCAATAGGCGAGTGAGGGAATGCCGGATTGTACGGCCCAGGCGTGCCAGTGGCCTATATGAAGATTCTCAAACGATATGACCGCTCCGGCTAGTGCCGCCTGGCTACCGTTTACATTGATGCGGATAGCACCCACGCCGCTCTTGATGGGCGATGTGACATTAGCCCAACCGGCAGGAGTAGCTAGACCCAATGAACCGTCCACCAAGAGGGTCCGGCTCTCGCCACCTAGATACTGGATGTACAGGGGCGCAGCGACGGTCATGCGAACACCACGCCTTTGTTGTCCTCGTCATAGGCCGCTATCTCATCGCCCGCCAGCTCAAGGCACCTCAGGCAACGCATGTCATGGGGAACCGGCCCATAGGTGCAAGGTTGTGCAGGTGTCCCGCAGGCGGCCTCGTAGAGGTCAGCGCGGATTTTGCGCGGGTCCGCCCTTAGCCAGTGCCAGGGGCGCTCAACGTCGTTTCGGTCATCAGCCCATTCGCCAGCCCAACTCATGCCTTCACCCCCACCGCCTTTAGCAGCGCGGCCCACTTGATTTCTAGCACCTGCCAACGGTCAACCTGGTCCACGGCGGGCATCCCGACAATCTGGGTCGCTCCCCGATGGGCGTCCGCAGCGCACGCGGCGGGGTCTATGAGGGCTCGCAGGGTTGTGGCCCGGGGCCAGACTACTTTCGCCCTGAGAAGCGCGGCCTTGTAGAGCGCCCTGATCCCGGCGTCGGTGCCGTCGCTGATGGTGATGCCCGCGTGTACCAGCGTCTTGTCGTTCTCGTCCAGCGTCGCCCAGAAGCAGCCCAGGGGCGGGTCAACGACGAAAATATACCGCTCGCTAGTGATGGCGTTCTCAATAGCCTCCCATGCCCATACCTGCTTGCGGCTACGCAGGCGCTCGTCGATGTAGGCTGCGTCTTTGATGGTCGCTAGACGGGCCATGACAATTCCTCTATACTGCCAGCGAGATGTCCATTCACTACGGCGAATCCCGCGAGCAACCGCTGGATTATGACAAGAAGGGCTGGCAGGTCATTCAGGTTTCGTTGCCCAATGACATCAAGCCGGGTGAATGGTTCTGTCCATTTCATTCCTGTAGAATCTTCCGCACTCTCCGGTCGCTGCCTTCGGGCGAACTGACCGAAGTCCTCTACTGCCCATCCTGCCAGCAGCGTAACTAACCAGCCGCTCCTCGATGATGGTCTCTGCGTCTTCGGGCTTCGCTCCGGCGGGCTGTCATGTCATCCGTAACCTCAAAGTCAGCGTTGCGAACTCGCAGGTAGTACAGGAGTCTACGTTCACCGTCAGCGTGGCCCCCGCCGCTATCGTGATATCCGCCCAGTCAACCGTGAGGTCCTGGTTCTTCACGGCGCTAGAAAGCGTTGGCTTGGTGCCTGTAGCTATCATGGTGTCGGCTACAGTGGGCGGGTGGTTAGCGTAGGAATCGCTCCACAAATCGAGCACGAGACTGCCCGAAGGGCTGCCCACGAGCGTCCAACCCTCCACGGTACAGCCGGGCATATCGGGAATCTCAATCGCAATGCCGTCTGCAATCTCCGCCCCCCCGCCGTTGATGTGGATTACGAAGCGGCGTAGGTCGCCCACGAGTCCAGCGAGACTACCGCTTCCCAGGCCAACAATACCATCAAGCCCATCAGCCCCATCTAGGCCAGGCGGCCCCATCGGGCCAACGACGCAGTTTCCCGGCGGCCCTGGGATTGGGGATGCGTCTAGGCCATCAGTGCCGTCAAAGCCGGGTATGGTCGGGCCGGCGGCCCCCGGGACTCCCGCTGCTCCCGGAATCGGAAAGCTATCAAAGCCGTCCGTGCCATCGAATCCCGGCGGTCCTACAATGGAGGCTCCGTCGGCTCCGGCTGGTCCCGCCGGGCCTGTCTCCCCGGCGCCGCCACCTTGAACCGTGACGCGGGTTACGGCTATATCCCCCGCCCGTGTCGCCCGCTCCTGCCGTTTCTGGCGCCGATCCATGCGCTTGGCGAACGGCCCCAAGCCTTCACGGTGCTCTTGAACAAGCGGCTTTCTTGGCACCACAGCCCCCTAGATGAAGCAGATCGTTCCTTCGCCCTCAATCGTCAGCGCAGTAGTCGTGCCAGCGCCGCCAACGAGGAAGTCGGCAACCTCCATGTCCAGGTAGCCGTACCAGTCGTAGGCCGAGTTGGCAGGAACCGACAGGTCATAGCCGATGACTTCTGTCCCTGCCGCGTTCCCACCCGTCGCGCCCAGCCACAGCCTGAAGGTCGCCGCCGATGCTGTCTTGTTGACGATTCGGATATGCCGAATGACCATGTGCGGCTGGGTCAGCGTCAAGCCTACCGGCCCTGCGAGGGATGTGATGTTGCAGTTCAGGATGTTCGTCGTGTAGGTCGTGGTCAGCGCGACCGGCCCGAACCTAACAAACTTATCTGCCATGTTAGTTTCTCCTTTCTAGGTGTACTCCACCTGGACAGCCACGTCGCGCTCGCCGCTCGCTTCATCTGGCTGTAGCGATAGCAGCCGCACCTTCCGGCTGACACCCCCGAAGCGGACGTTGGGCAAGACGGCGGTGAAGGTATCACCGAGCCCGAGGTCCCAGGGCGCGGATGGGGCCAGCGTCAGGTACAGTTCCTCAGCGGCGTTGGCCGGTGCCTCTAGGGCCTTCTGTGCGGCGCTGGCCAGCACGGCCTCATCGGTGTCGAGCGGCAGGTTGACCACCACATCCCGTGCCAGCGTCATACCCACAGCCAGGTTGCGCATCTGGACCTCCGAGGCACCGCCGATGACCGCCGCCTTACCTGCGGCCGACGCAGGCCGGCCCATCGTGGCCGCCGCCGCCGCCCGGTCGCTCACGGCCTCGCCGCCGCCTATGGCGATGGCGGAGCGGGCAACACCCTGGCTGGTCTCCTTGTAGCTGGAGGCGGTGAAATGCTTGCCCTCATAGAGCGCGATCTCGCGGCTCCGGTCCTGGCCCCGTCTCTGGCCCCAGCGTAGGGCGATCTCTATCTTCTGCCGGCTGATGATCTCCTCCAGCCACCATTCGTCGCCTGTCTTGTCGGCGAGGTCATTCAGGGCATCGCCGAGCTGGGCGCTCCCCGCGTCGAAGTCGCCCCGGATCGGACTGCCGGGCTCGCTGGCCTTGCTGGGCCAGACGCCGGTAGGGTTCTGGCTATTGGCGAGCCGCAGGAGTTGCATCGCTATGACGCCGGCAGCCTGGCCGCTGAAAGAACAGTCCTGGGGCAGGGCGCGCTCGAAGAGCACCTGGGCGTAGGCCGGGCCGGTGATCTCTACGGTGCCGTCGTCCTTGTGCTCTACGTCGTCGATGCGGCCCAGGAAGGGCGGGCAGCCCGCTTTCGTCGACCGGATGGCCACCACGAGGCCCTTGCGGACGGTGTCGCGGTTGGCCTGGGGATCGTCGCGGCTGATGGCGAAGGAGAACGTCCCCGGCCCCTTGTCGGCCAGCGTGTGGACCAGGAGGCGATTGATGTCATGGGCCGTCCTGAACTCAGCGAGCATGGCGAAGGAGGGGAAGTCGTCATGGACAGTGACGATGGCGGCCCCGCCCTGGCCATCCTCGTATTCGATATGCAGCAAGGGGGCATTGGCAGACGAGCGATCATAGGAATAGAGCTGGCGGTAGGCGCTCGCGGTTGAGTCGTCATTCTCATGGAATAGGCTGATGGCGTTGCCGTCCGCCCAGCCGATCCGGTTCACAACCTCCTGGATCACCTGCCGTATGTCGGGGCTCCTCGCCGGGGCCTCGGCGGCGATGCTGGGGATGTTGTCCCAGTCGACGTAGGCCGTTGTGCGTGTCCGGCTGATGAAGTCAGCATAACTGACAACCTGCGTCGGATTGTCAGCGGCCTCGGCCTTGATGGTACTTTTGACCGTCGTGCCGGACTGGGTAGTGTGCCCCGTGTAGTCCAGGTAGGCCCGAATGATCTTGGCGCTACGGGGAATACTAACGGCAGCGTATCGAATCCAGGCATGGTTGGCTGCGAGGCCGCTGTGACCAACCAGGACGTAATTCCCGGCTGAAACCCAGCCGCCTGGTGTAACGGCATACCCGTCATCGGCCCCCGCCGCTACCGGGACCCGGACGACCTTGATGCTCATCCCCAGGCCCCGCGCCATGACAGGGTCACGACAACCGTGCCGATGCCCTGGCCAGCCACATAGCGAAGGTTGTTGACTCCCGCGAGCAAGGTGAACCAGTCGATCTCGTCACTGAAGACACAGGCCCAGGGCACATCAATGGTGGGGTTAGCAGCGGACGTGGGGATGAGCTTGATCGTCTTGTTGTAGGTGTCGATCTCCAGGATATCATTCAAGGCGAGGATAGGCCGCTGAAGGGTGATGCTCTGTCCCGTATCATCGTTGGAGAGCACGTCCTCTGTGAAGGCGTAGATCGTCTCCTGGGTGCCCCGCACGATGAGCGGCGTGCGCGGGGTCGCGTCGTCGAGGGTGAGCTCGACGTTGTCAACAGAGACCTCCGCCCCGCTTCCTGTGGGTACATCGGTATTGGGGGCACCTTCTGGGAGGCCCGAAACGGCGAAGACGGCACTTTGCTGTATCTCCTCCTCACCCTGGCGGCCGTAGACGGTAAGCCGGATGTGATCGACTGAGAACGTGCGAGCTGGCCCGCCCGTGAAACTAAACAGAATCCAGAGGCCGAAGGTCGACGCATTTACGTCAGCAGGTGTCCACGTGACCGTACCGCCACCTCGCCATAGGTTGGTCGGCCCTCCTAGGGTATAGTAGGCATCTGCTAGTTCAGGCACGCCCTCAAGAACCTGGGTGGGCCAACCTTCGATTGGGTATCCGACCCCAGCCTTAATGAGACTGGCCTGTAACCACCTATTGCCAGCAACCCCATCCGCCTTACACTCTATCTCAGCTTTGAAGCCCTCAATCACCGTGCCGGAGGGGATTGCAAAGCCGAAGTTGGTCGCCTTGAGGCCGGAGGTGTGCCACTTTCCGGCGGCTACAGCATGGGTCGCGTAGGCGTTATCGGAAGCGGCGGCATTGGCCGGGTTCTGCCACGTCACAGCGGTGTCGTCCCAGTAGATCGGATAATCAACGAATGTCCCGCCGCTATTCGGTCCCCAGGGGCCGGCGCCAGTGGCGATGATCAACTTGCCGCGTGTGTAGAGCTTTGCCGCTGTGCTTAGCAGGTAAACGATGCCCTGCGTGTTAAGTGTTCGACGCAGACGTGCCCAGTATTTGCCCTTCGTCCCGCTCACGTAGCCGATAGCGAGCACCGTCTCTATGCGACTCCCCACGTAGTCCGGCGTCGTGGGAACCGAAGTCATCAGGATTGTGATAGGGTCTATGAGGGAGTCGCCGATTACGTCACTTTCATCGGCGGCCAAGATCATCTGAATATCCCCATCGGGCGAGGCTGCTTGTTGTAGCCGGAACACCAGAGCCCGAATCTGATTATCGTTGTCGATCTCGAATTGCTGACTCGTCCAGCCGGACGCCATCAACATGATGGCAGACGCATCATCCTCGCTGTATAGGCCCGTCAGGACGATCGGGTTCGCCCGGTATCTGAGGCGCGAGAGGACACGGGCTGGCGTTATCGTCTGGTTCGCGCCGTCATTGGCCGAGTGGTAGCGCGCCAGCAGCGACTCAAAGCCCTCTAAGTCCCTGCTGAGGACTTCCAGCGTCAGGATGTCTTCTACGGTTATGTCGTGCTCGATAGCCCCGGCGGCGGCTTTGATGCCACAAGGAATGTAGAGTTCTAGGCCGTTGAATTGAAGGGCGTCCGCAGACGGCGCGATGTCCCGAAACTCAGCGGTCGCCCCATCATCGTAGAAGCTCAGGGTGGGCGATAGGAGATGGTCATTGGTGTATCGCCGCACCCACTGGCCGCCGCGGTAGGTCCCGATGGCCGTGAAGGGGCCGGCGTAGACGTGCTTCAGGTTGGTGGAGAGGGCCAGGTCGATCACCGGCTTGCGGTCCACGTCCGAGCCGTTGGGCTCCGTGGCGGCCGTGTAGTCGGAGAGGATGTAGATGTCGTGCTCCCGCCGGTAGCCGGTGGCGCCGATGGCGTGTATGGCGGCCGTCGTGCCCCGAGAGCCCCTGAGTATCTGTTGGTACTCCTGGGCGGTGCGGGCGCCGTAGTAGATGACCTCAGGAACCCCATCATCAATTATCACGAAGCCAGCCTCGGGCTCCAGGGCCAGGCCGTTCTCTTCTGCGACGGCAAAGCTCTCCCCGTTCGCCGGGCTCACAGCGGTCATGGCGGCGGCGAGCGTGAATGAGAACTTGGGCTTCCAGCTCGCGCTCGCCCACACCTTGCATGTGGCGCCGCCTACGCCGTCCAGGTCGCGTCGCACCTCAGTACCATCGATGAGGACCCGGAGGTCATCGCCGTCGGCCTGTAGGCGGCTGGCCCCCGCCTCCGTCGCGGTGTCCAGCGAATCGTCCGCCACGTCGATCGGGTACGGGAGGCCGTCCGTGGAAAGCATCTCCTGCTCGGTGCGCGAGGCGATACTCACGGGCCAGCGGCGGAGGTAGTCAACGGCATGGCTCTTGGCGACGGTCGGCTTGAGCTGGATCACGGGGTAGCAGCGCACGGTGCCGGCGTTGGTGACCTGCCATGTCTTCGGGGTGGCGTTGGCGGTCTGGACGTCGGGAGCCGGTGCGCTATCCTGTTCCCAGATGGGGCGGGCGACGTAGAGGCGGACGACGAAGCGGTCGTAGCTATCCTCGCGGGCGTTGACGCCGACGATGCGGACGGTGAGGCGATAGGTGGTAGGCGTGGCCTCGGTGGCGGTCAGGATCACGTCGCCCTTGAGCGGGTCGAACAGCTTTTTGAAGGCGTCTAGCCCGGCCTGCGTGAAAGTGAGCAGGCGCACCTGCATAGGCAGGATGATGCTCTGGGGCTGCGAGCGCGGCGATGTCGGGAAGGAGTAGTCGCCCGGTATCTCGACCTCTACGGGCTCCCTGGTGACAGGCGACAGTACGTCATACTCACGTAGGAACTTCGATTCGTAGGTGGCGCTGTTGATATCTACGCCATCGAAGGTATCGGGCGTTAGGGCGAAGGCGGTCATTAGAACCCCCTCAGAATTCGGCCCTGCTCACGCAGGAAGTCGCCGTGGTCCCTTACGTTCGGGAGTACGACTTGATAGCGGCCGTAGTTGTAATAGTTGCCGCCGCTTGGGCCTTCGCCCCGTCTCTGCTGGGCTGCCTCAGCCGCGGTCAGCACGGCCTCGCCCCGGTGGAGCGTGTAGATGCCCGTAGACGGCACGAAGGGCGTGCCCATCTGGTAGCCGGATGGAGCCTGGATAGAATTGAACACGTCGATTACGTGCTGGGCCGCGCCCACAAGTTCATAGTTCTTGGCGGTTACAGCACTAGCTGAATCGCCGAGGCTGCGTGTGAAGAAGCCCATGTAGTCGCTGGCACCCTTCGCCACCGCGCCGAACTTGTCAGTCTGCGTAACAGCCTTGGCCGTCGCCAACGTCTGAATGTCTGTGGCCCAACTAAGGTCATCAACCTTGCCGGAGTAGGTTCGGATATTCTCTGTGATCGTCGCCACCATGTCTTTGAGTTCAGCCTCTGTGGGCAGCATCTGGTTGGCGAGGGTCGCCCGGTCCTGCATGACTCGATGCTCTGCGGTGTAGACATCCTGCTGGGCCTGAAGGGCGGCGATCTGATTTCGGATGGCCTGGGTCTGTTCCTCAGTCGCACCGGCGGCCTCCTGGACGGCCAACTGGTAGGCCAGCGTATCAATCTGGAGCTGGAGCGTTGCCGTCTCTACGGTTCCGCCACCGAGCAACTGGCCGAGGGCACCCTGAAGTTGATTCACGAGCTCAACGCCGATGCCATAGGCGAAGTCGGAGGCGGCGCGGCGGGCATCACCGAAGGCCGAGTGAACAGCGCCCAGGGCCAGCTCGAAGTCAAGCGCCTGTCGCCCGAGGCCCTCGTTCCCGAGGCGCCGGCCCAGGTTGTCCAACTCGCGGACGGAGTCAGCCACCGACCCGGGCAAGCCCCCAAGTTGTAGTGTGAAGGTCGCCATCTCTACCATCACGGCGTAGATGGCGTCCTGAAGGGCCTGGTGAGCCTTGGCGGCGTCGGCGACAGATTGAATGTAGGCCGCCTGAGCTGGCGTGAGCCCCAGGTTCAGGGCATCGGTCAGCGTGAGTGTGCCCTTATTCGCCTTGTCGCAGGCAACCCAGAATGAGAGGGTGGCTGCCGTCATGCCTTTTTCGCCCAGAGCATCGGCCAACCTGATTAGACCCTTCTGAGCCTCCCATGCCGCCTCAGCAACTTCATCGGCCAGTGTCTTCGCCATCGCCTCCGCCTCGAAGCGGGCGGCGGCCCAGGCGGGGATGCCCTTGGCGGTGGCTTCGGCCAGGGAGATGATGCCATCGTCGAGGATGTCGATGACCTCTACGGCCTTCTCGACGGCCTCAGCAGTGCCGCCGACGGCACCAGCGGCGTCGCTGGCGGCGGCGCCCAAACCCTGAACCTGTGTCTTTAGTTCGTCAACTCCATGGGCCTCAAACCAACCCTTTACCTTTACGTCGATGCTCTTCGATGCACCACCTAAAGCCGCCGCCGCCGCCTCGCCCAAGAACTCCCGTATCCAGGGAATGTTCGCACGGCAGGAATCACCGACGCTTTGGACTGCCCCGATGGCGGTATTGGTTCCGGCAACCACGCCCTCTGCCCAAGCCTCGAAGTCTACGGTGTTGAGGGCATAACCGACTTCATTCATGTCCCCAACAACAGACTCTCGCATCTCGGCGATTTTCGCCTGAACCTCATCGCCCGCAGTCTTCCAGCCAGGAATGATGTCGAACCCGGCGCTGGAAATCATGTCAGCGACCTGGACGGCGATATCGGCGAAGTCCAGGAACTTGACAATGGTCTTGTCTATTTCATATCGCAGTCGGAGCATCGGTGCTGGCAGGTCCTCGACCTTAGTCTGGAAGACGCCGAGTGCCAACACCACCCCACCGGCACCGACGAGGGCCATCACCAGGGGATTCGTCCAGGCGAAGGCAACCCCAATGGCGACGATGGCACCCACGAGAACGGCACGGTTTGATATGATCCACTGGCCGAAGTCCATGAACGCTTCGCCTGCGGTCTTCGCCCCCTCAGCAAACGCTTTAAGACTCCCGATGATGTCTTCCTTGTGCTGGTCGAACCAAGCGCTTAATCTGTCAAAGCCCTTCTCGATCAGATCCGCTACGGCCTGGGCCATGCCAGCAATATCTGCCATGTGTGCCGTGAGGAAATCACCTAGCGCCTCGCCAACCTTCGTCAATATGGGTAAGAGCGCAGTACCAAGGACATCCTTGATCTCCTCCATCTGAACGCCGAACCGTGCCCATGCGCCGGCGGCCGTTTCGGCGTAGGCCTGGGCCTGGCCGCCGAAACGCTGTTGCACTGCAGCGAGAACTTCCTGTGCAGTGGATGCATCTTTGATGATGATGCCGTACCGGCGGAGTACACTCGTGGTCTCATCAGTTACCTTGCCCAAGAGCCGCGAGGCCGTCTCTAGGTCAAGACTGGTGCCTCGGGCCAAGTCCATAGCAAGAGCTTGGCGCCGAACAGCCTCTTCGTAGTCCTGAGTCTGTGCCACGAGCATCGAGAGCGACTCACGAAGCGTTTCATCTGAATATCCGAGCTGCATACGGGCAGTGATGACGCTCTCAACCGCTGCGGCGTTGCCCTGGTGTGCGGCATCCAGGTTCTTGATGGCGGTCTGAAGTCGGGCGATGCTTACTTCTTCCTCGGCGGCAGCCTTCCCTAACAAGAGCAGGCCGCCAGCGGCAGCGGCGATACCCGCAGCCGCAGCGACGGTCGCAACCTTGCCCAAACTCTGAAGATTCTTGCTAATGCCAGAGAGAGTCTTAGAAGCTTCGTCCTTAGCGTGGACGAGAATCGAGATTTCGTTACTTGAGATCGCCATTCTAGTCTCTGCCTGTTATAATCAAGTTGTGAGCAGGAAGATGGGCGAGACAAGGATCTGTCAGGTCTGCGGACAGTCGTTTACCCGATCCGCTTGGGAATTGCGGGATCAGTCCCCCCGCCATTGGTGCTCTAGGAAATGTGCCGATGTCGGGCGCAAAAGGGGCGAAGAACGGATTTGTCAAAGTTGCGGTGCATCCTTCTATCTTTTTCTGGGGACTCTCAGGGAACCGGGCAGGACAGGCGCGTTCTGTTCGCAGCGCTGTTATCTGCAGTCGGGAATTCCAGGCGCAAGTCAACGGGGCGTGCCCAAGACGGAAGAGCAAAAGGCAAAGCTGAGCCAGGCGATGAAGGGCCGCCCATCGGCCCGTCGCATGCCGCCTATCTTTCACCATTGCGAACATTGCGGTCAGCAGTTTCAGGTGTCGCGTCACCGCGGTAACGCCGAGGCGGCACGGTTCTGTTCTACGGCCTGTTGGTATGAATGGATAAGGCAAGACCCGTCGCGCATTCCGACCTGGAAGGGGGGGCGCCAGCCCTACTATGGGCCGAACTGGAGAAAGCAAGCCCGCCTTGCACGCGAGAGAGACAGCCAGCGCTGCCAGCGATGCGGCAAAGGGCCTCGCCGCCAATCGCTGGAGGTCCATCACATCAGGTCCTTCCGTGAGTTCCCGTCATGGCGGGAAGCCAATGACCTTTCCAATCTGATTACCCTCTGCAAGAGTTGCCATAGCCGCGCTGGAGGTTCTCGTTTCTACTTCCGGCGACCCCTGCCGTTGCCGGTCCCTTGATCGTGTGTGGTATCATTTAGGTGCCCCGCCAGGAGGTAGTCATGCGCGCCAAGATGCATCGAGTACCAGTCGAACAAGAGGACGATGATCTCCCTAGAATCTGTGTTGAACCTGGCCCAAGTATGCGTTGGCTCGAACAGGGCTTCTTCATGGGCATCGGCTTCATCTGCGCCAATCTCATCGTGGGGGCGTTCGCTGGCATAATCTTCCTAATCGTCGCTGCCTGGCCCTAGCCTGGTCGCTTCCGACTACCCCGTTCCGTCTCCCGCCGCTCATACTCGGCCAGCCCTTCGCCCAGCAGTAGTACGTCGGCGCGTAGCATCGCCGGCATCTCTTGCCACTCCCTGTAGGTGATGCTCACGCCCCCGAGGCGGAGGTAGTACGCTTCCTTGAGCTCGGGTGGGATGCGCCCTCCGGTGAGGACGCGCTTGAGTTTCCCACCTCTCCCTCCAGCCGCACGTTCATGTCCAGGATGATGTCGCGTGCCCAGTCCCGGGTGCGGGCGTCCAGGTCGCGCTTGGTGGCCTCATCGCAGTCGGCCTGATAGGACCAGTCGACCACGCCGTACTTGATCAGGATGTCGGCGTCGTACTTCGTGCGCCGCGTGTCCCGGTCGCTCACGTCCTGGGGTGTGGCCAGCTTGGAAAGGTCGAGGCCCTGCGCCATGTCAAGGATGCGCTTGGTCGCGGCGCGTTCGGCCTCGTCCAGTTCGGAACCCGACAGGGGACGAAAGGTCATGTGCTGTCCGGGCTCGTGGGGGATTTCCCATTCGGTTCGCTTATCGGTGACTAACACCTCCGGCCTCCTTGGCGGGCATCGCCCGCCGCTTCCAATCAAGGGCACCGCCCATGATTCTTATAGCTGGGTGCCACGCACCGTCAGCTAGAAAATCCGTCCAGATGATGCCCACGGCCTCCAGAATGCCCACACGAGCATCCAGCATCAGGCGCACATCCCTGGACCCGTTCATGATCTCCTCAAGGCGATAGCGTTCAGCGTCTAATCTCCACTCCCGGTTCCAACCATCGAGATACCAGCGATTGATGAGGCCGACCTTCTCATCGCCGTGCCAGACCTCACCGACATCGCCCCAGAGTCGGACGCCACTACCGCCCCTCATGGCTACTTGGCGTAGAAGCCAACCGTACCGATGGCCTTGATCGACCAGTTGAACGAGGCGAAGTCCTCGTAGGGGCTGCCCACCTCATCGACGCCGACGTAGCCGGAGCCGTAGAAGTAGCGGTTGCTGTTGCCCCAATAGAGTGAGAACGTGCCGCTGGCCTTGGCGATGGCATCCTTCACGATCTGATCGCTCTTGCCAAGGGTCGTATCCCACAGGCCAGTGACGGAGGCACCGAACGTGCTGAATGATGGCGCGAAGGTCCGCACGGTGTCGCCGTGAACCGTGTCGTCAATCCAGTCGGTGCCCAGGTCGATCGTAATGTTGCGTGTCTCTGCGATTAGAGTCGGGGTGCCAGTACCCCAGTATGCTGAGGCATCCCGGCCGACTAGCGTACCCGTAATATCACCTTGCCTTTCTACGCCACCCGCTCAAGTAGGGTCGCCATGCGGGTCGCGCAATCGTGTCCTTGAATCGCTTGGTGCTGCTTCTTCGCCACCTCCTCCCTCCAAACGGGATCGTCTAGTGCCCGTCTCATAAGCCGCCCGAACTCGGCCGGCGTCTGGTAGATGGGCACCGTGTCGCCGAAGATGTCCTCAACCTCCTGGCGGAAGTCGCTTATCTGGAAGCAGCCACAGGCCGCCAGCTCGAACGTCCGGGGGCTGGCGCTGTACGCCTCGCCCTCATCGATCGTCCAGTCCATGTCGATGTAGCGCTGGCTACGGTGGATGCTGAAGCTCATGGCGGCCTGCCGATAGAGGTCAGCAGCCATTTCGTTCTCTATGGCCCCGTCCCGTACATAGGGACGGAGACTCCAGCGGGAGGGCATGGCATTCCACAGGCCGTACATCTCGAGGTCGATGCCCCGCCAATCGACAGCGTGAAGGAACTGCCGCCGACTGCCGTAGGCCGAGCCCACCCACACGACGCGCTCACCCTCAGCGGGGTTGGGCGCCGGATAATGAATGACCGGATCGTAGGAGTGCGGCAGGTACATCACGTTGTCACAGAAGCTCTCATAGAGTCCCAGGCTGTAGCGGTCGTTCACCATGACGTAGTCGAAATGCGCCGCTTGGACGGGGGCGATCAGCGTGTCCTCATACGGGCACTCCGTGAAGTAGCCGATGGTCTTGATGCCCGACCTGCTCAACAGGTCAGCTATCGGCACCGGGAAGTATTGCGGGCTGACGACGATCACAGCGTCGACCTCGTGGTAGTGGGCCGCGCCGAAGATGGGCTCGTAGGCCAGGAGGTTCGACTTGAACGGCTCAGGCATGACTACCTTCGCCTTCCGTGCCAGGTCGAACATCGCATCAAAGGCGTTCCATCGCGGGAGCAGGTCGAAGGGGTAGACCTCAGCACCGTTGGCCGCGAGGCCCACCAGTACCCGCTTCCAGACGTCCCTCGTGCTGAAGCCATGCGGAGAGGAAATGACTAGGAACCTCATGTCTCGGTCAAAGCCTCCGCGAACGAGCAGGTCTTCGCATGGGCACCAGTCAGTAGAGAGTCGCAGCATGTCCGGTAGATGGCGCAGGGCGCATGGCGTAGGGCAGCGTAGAGGCCGTCCTTGAGGCCCTCTAGTGCCACCTCAGTTACCTCATTCGCCACCCGGAAGACCAGTCCCTCGCCGGGCCGCCATTCGATGAACTCGACCTCGGCCCGTTCCTTGCCGACGAGGATGATGATGCTCATTGCGTCTCCTCCGGCTTCTCCATCACGAGCCGCATGATCTGGCCGTCAGACAGCCGCTTGCGGGCCACGAGTTTCCAGGGCCGTATCCCGTAGAGGGCCATCTGCTCGCCGTACTGAGCGACATTGCTGAAGTAGTCCCAGGTCTGCGGCACATAGAAGCTGACGTGCGTCGGGTCGGCCATCGCCGTCCAGAAGGGGAAGACGGGCATCTCGATATCGATGGCCCCCCCGGGTTTCACGACGCGGTGAGCCTCATTCATCACGCCCACGAGATCGCGCCGCTCGATGTGCTCCAAGACGTGGTGACACTTGATACCCTCGAAGGCCCCATCCCTGAAGGGCAGATAGCGGGCGTCGCAACGCACGTCAGGTTGGCCCGCAATGTCAGTCGCTAGGAAGCCGTCCTCGCGCTTGGCGCCAGCGCCGATGTCAAGGTTCATCACACCCTCGCTACGGCGAAGACCCCCATCGGACCCTCGCCCTCGGTATCAATTCGGACGTCAGAGAAGCCCGCGTCTTCTAGGAGTAGGCGGAAGCCGGCGGGTGTAGCCCGCCAGTAGTCCTCCGGCTCGTTGTGGATCGCATACACAAAGCACCATGTCCCGATAAACAAACCGCCGGGCTTCAGTGCCCGGCGCATGGCTGCTATCGCCTGCCACGGTCTAGGGATATGTTCTAGGGTCTCACAGCAGAGCACGGTATTGAACCGTTCAAGTAGGGCAGCCTTTTCCTCAATATAATCCGCCTCGATGTAGCTTCGATCGCAGATATCACCGACTATGTCCACCCCTGGACCATCCCGTATGTCCAGTCCGATATAGCCCTCCTGGGGAAAGAGATCGCGCACCGTGCCGTTAATGTTCAAGGCCCCGACTTCTAGGACGGGGCCTCGTGGTCGATACTCTGCAACGACGCCTTCAACCCAGGCGCGAACTTCCCCTCTCACGGCCTAGGCCGACAGGGGGAGATCAATCACGCGCAGTTCGACCTTTCCCCGCTTCTCTTCTACGGCAAAATCCAGATCGGGGCCCTCGCCTTCGAGAAGAATGTTGCCATTCCCATCCCTCCTGTATAAGACGACGGTGCCCGCCTCTTCATCGGAGGCTGGGCTATCATCCGAGACATCGACGCCATCCAAAAACAACTGATAGCACTTACCTGGAGGTGCAGGCCAATTCTCCCCTGTTCGCGTATCGACTCTCATGGTTCCTCCTATATCCGATACGTCAGCGACAGTGTAATGTCGGCGATCCTGAAGTTCCGCCCGCCGACCTCAGCGTAATCGAACTCCTCTATCATCTCGCCCTGGACGATCCACCCCGTCGCGCTGAGGTTGAGGTTCGCCTTGAGATCATCCTCAGTGTCATAGACAATCTCATCGATGGCGATCTCGGTCTCATCCCGTGGCTCTGCCGTCGCGTCAAGGTAGATGCGAATCGTCACGTCCCGGCGCCGCAGGAATGTGCTCATCGTCAGAAGACCGGCGGCGCCCCTGGCTAGGAAGATGGCTGCGGCCGGCGTCTCCGGCGGCCCGGCTGGCAGACCTAGCGTGACCCCGCCGCTGAAGCGCCCGCTGGCGGCGAGCTGCGATTCGATGAGGCGCAGGGCGGCGGTGATGTAAACGTCAGTCATCCGCCCAGTTCCCCTACGATGCGCTTCGCTGTCGCCCTGAGAATCCTGGGTGCCATTGCCTTGATAATGCCCATGTTCTTCTTCGCCCAGCTAGAGCCGGTCCTGCGCGGGTTGTGGAAGCGGCTCTGCACGTGCTCGAAATGCAGGTTGACGGCATCGGTTCCGCCAGCCTCCATTCGGGTCTTCACGGGGTTCCGCATCATGCCCAGCTTCTTCGCTGGCGGTTTGCGGCTCAGGCGTTCGTCGACCTTCTTCATGCACTCATCGATCATGGCCTGCTTGACCACGGCGTTGATCTTCTTGGTGAAGAGCGGGCCCCGCACGGTCACGTGGACGGCCATCGGCTGTGTCACAGGCTCACCTTGCCGTATTTCTCAATCAGGGCCCGCTTCATCGCCCACAGGCCGAACATCTTGGTCTCGACGGCGCCGCCCTCGGTGTTGGGCACCACGCCCGTCCAGCCCGAGCGCCCCTGCTGGTGGTGGGCGATGGCGTGGGCCCGGCAATACTCCATGATGTCCGCGGGCGGGGCGTACTTCTTGATGGCGGCTGCGGAATCATGGGCCGCCGCTGTCGTTCCGTTGACCGCTCGTACCACCGTCAGGGTCCGAGGCGCATACACCTTACTGGTTATCACGTGAGCCGCCAGAATCGAGCCGTCGTAGGCCCGCTGCACGGCCAGGTTGTTGCCGCTGATGGACTCTACCAGCATCCGCTCGGAGTCCACGGTGATGACCTCACCCGCCTTGATCAGCGTGCCGGTATTCACCCCTACCGTCGTCTCAGCCTTGTTCGCTGTCAGGGCAACCGTAGTGGCCGTCGTATCGAGCAGCGTCTTCCCCGAGACGAACATGGCCTCAGTCCCGATGAGGATGGTGTCGCCGACGCCGATGAGCGAGCTGTCCGTCACGTCTAGGGCCGTCTCGCTGCCATCGTCGGCCTCAGCCAGGGCACCCGCCGCCTTCGTGTCCTCGCCGTAGCCCCACCGTCCGGTCACCGCGATGGACCGCTGTGCGGTGTCGCCCGACTCGAAGGCGGCGCTTGACGACTGATCGATCTCGATCCGGGTGTACGGTGGACCGCTGTTGACGGGCTCCTTGAAGTAGTCCGTGTCAGCGATGGTGATGGGTACAGCATCAAGCGCCGCCGCCTGTAGCAGCGTGACGGCGATCAGGTCCAGGTCATCGAGTTGCAGGATGTAGCCGCCGCCAACCCTGGGTGGCCAACGAAAGTATTTGATGCCTGTCTCCGGGATGAACCGGCGCCCAAGGACCGCCTCTATATCCTCCGACGCCGCCTCGATGTAGGAGGCGAAGAGAGCGTCAAGGTCTGCCCCGGCGAGGCTCACCGCAGCCTTCACACCTTCGACCGTGCAGTACCACCGCGTGGCGTTGGACACTTAGCCGCCTCTCCCTTTCCTCATGATTGGGCCACCCCAGGTGAAGTGGCCCATCTTGCAATTGCGAACCCCGTCATCTCGCACGTCCAGCGGCGTGCCGCAAAGAGGGCAGCCTTCGGGCGGCTTGCCGCGCTCCTCGCGATCAATCTCGCGGGCCTCTTCGATGATCGTCCCGTAGCCGCCCCAATCGCGCATCACGCCAGCCCTACCATTCCAAGCATCTTAGTGTAGAGTTCCGCTACTTCAGCCGCCGTAGTCAGACATCAGGCCAGCCCCTTATCTGTTGGTTTGTGGTCGTTGTTGGGTGGCATCTGCCGGACAATATGAAGGCCAGTGTGGGCACCTTCAAGGCTGATGCCCACAACCGGCACCACAGGCTCGCGTTCATCGCAGGCCACCATCATCATCTGGAAGGTCGCGCCCACGATGCCCTGAGCGATCTGACCGAAGCCCTCAAGCCAGCAACGCTGCGCCGCCGCCTTGTCATAAATGATCAACGGCGCCTCGGCGACGCAGCGTTGTCCTTCCATAATCCTGAGTAGATAGACCTTCGGTTCGGGCATTCGACTCTTACGGCGCTAGGTCAACTTCCTCCCAGATGTACTCGCACCACATACCGCTCGCACCCGAGGCCGCAGACGTCTGGATCGACAGATTGCTACCCGGCATCAGTTCAAGGGCACCGTTGAACCAGCGGCCCAATGGAACCATGTGCGGCAGCAGGTTTACGGCTCCTGTTAGACCAGCCCCCAATAAGCCGACAGCAACTGGGGCCTCGGGAAGGGTGGCCGCAAGGAGTGGGATTATCTGGTTGCCATGTGCTAGGAGGCTACCAAGCCTAGTCCGGCGGTGAGCCGTAGTCAACGTCCCCGTCGTCGCCGCTGCCTGTACATTTGTTCCGACAGCCACGAAAATGGCGGCCACGGCGGCGAAGACGACGGTGAAGGTACAGCCGACATACCATATTCGGCCCTTGACACCGCTCCCCAGCGGGTTATACAGAGTCAGAACCGGCGTCGTAGCCGAGAGACCAGCCTGTGATGTCACACCCGCTTGGTTACAGACGGTATACGCCCGGCCCTCACCGACAGCCCTCTGAAAATCCAGAAGTTCCGTCTCCACGACATGCGGTCCGATCATTCCCTTGGTCTTCATTTACCTTGTCCTCTCTCCCGCCATCTCTTTTCAGGCGGGACTAGAAGCCTGGGGTTACTTTCTCCAAGATGGCACCAAGTAGCCCCTGAATAGCTTTGAGTTCCCGAACCTCTGGGCTCTCACCAATGACCCACTCCCGGCCATTCCAGTGCCAGACTTCATTCGTATCGGTGGCTAGAAAACTGGAACCGGGGGGAAGGTCCTTATCCAGTACCGTGTACCCGTCAGGATTGACCTGACCCGGGACCGGCTTCGCATCCGTCGATATGCCGATATACCGCTTGATCGTGGCTTCGAGTCTGACCGTCAAGGTTCACCTTCCAGTCTGGGGCCACGGGAGCGGGCCAGGAGGTGAAGGAGGCCCGCCCCCGCTCCCCTTATGGTCCGCTAGGCTGCGACCACGTAGGCGTCGTCGTCGAGCGGGATGTAGAAGATGGTCCACTCGATAACGACCGTCGCCGAAGGCGTGCTCGCCGTGAGCTTGATGGCGTTCGCCGTCGCCTTACGACCCAGGACAACCGGGTTGATTCCGAAAGTCAGGCCGTGCGCCACGTCAATGACCGGCGCGTTAGCGGTGCCGCACAGGATCACGGCGCAGTCGCCCGTCAAGATGTACATCGTGCCGATAGCATCTCCCGTGACGGTCGTGTCCGCGCACAGGTCAACGCTGTTCGTCAACTCCGTCAGCTTGATGATGGTGGCGCCGCTCGCCTCGGCGGTGGTCACCTGCCCGATCAATGCGGTGATCATCACTCTGCCGTAGGTCGTGAAGATGTTGGCGGTTGCGGACGCAGCGAGAGACTTCTGGGCCTTCAGACCCAGCGCGAGCTCCCGAAGCGCCCGGCCCTTTGTCAATCGACTCATGGTTTACGCTTTCCTTCCTGCCCGTCGTGCGGGCGGCTGACCCTCCGATACGGCTTCAACCTCTGCGGGCCCGGGGGCTGGGCTTAACCCAGCCCCCGACTCCACTTCGGGTTCTGATTCTGGCTCCGGCGTCGGAGGTGCCGCCGCAGCTATCTCAGCCTCTACGCACTCCCGAGCGGTGGCTAGGTGGCCAAAGATCGGGTGCTCGTAGTGGTAACGCGAGCGGAGGATGGACTCCGCTCGCGTAATCTCAGCTAGCGCAATCTCTAGGCTCATGCGTTAGCCACTCCCGGCCGCAGCGGGTTCGGCATGTTGGCCGGCGTCCGCTGGACCAACAGGTCATGCAGGATATACAGCGCGGCGCAGACCTTTGCGTCGGTCCCGTTCTGCGCGTGGTTCACGCTGATCCAGCTATAACCGTCCGTAAGCTGGGCCGCGTCGACCTCAATGACCTAGATGTTCTGCTTCTCAGCCTCGCCAGCGACAGCCGTCATGATGGCAGCCGCCGTCTGTGTGGTCTTCGTCCAGGCTTCGTCTCCATCCAGGAGGGTCTCGGACTTGCGATAGATGGTGTCGATGACCGCTAGGTCCGCTGACGTTCCGCCCGCGTAGGCGGTGTGCTGTTGGAGCGAGGGCACGGGGTCATCAGTCGTGCCGACGGCAGTCATGAAGAGCACAATCGTGCAGCCCGCGTAGTTCTTCAAGCACACGCGCTTTCCAGTGTTCGTGGCCCCGTTCAGGGCGACCGGCACCCAAGCGCAGCTAATGTCAAACAATCGTCCCAGTGCATCCATGTTCCTTTTGCCTCCTCCGCAGGGGGTTTATTGCCTGCGGTGAATGGCCCCCAAGGGGGTGTTAATGCCGCTCGGGGGCTGGCCTGCTATGCCCGTGCCGCCAGGGCGACGTAGGGGCTCAGCGTCGAGCCGTAGACTGGGGTCAGAGCGGACTGCACCCAAGGGCGTCCGTCCACGCGCTCCACGGGCTTCAGAGCCGTCTGGTCGCTGGTGAAGTAGGCGTGCTCCGAGGTTGAGATCTCGATGGACTGCCGGTCGCCGATAAGGTAGTACCCCAGATCGAAGAAGCCGATGTCCCCCTGGTCACCTAGGGTCGGCACCTTCTCGGTGAAGATCAGGGGCCGGGAGAGCATCGTCATCAACGGCCCGTTGCGGATGTCGACAAGCGCCACCGGGGCGCCGCCCACGCCGACGGAGATGGAAAGCGTCATCAACTCCTTGAAGGTGTTGATGTTCGCAATCCAGACCCCCCTGCCCAGCGAGCCGGGCAGCATCCGGGAGAACATATTGAGGATGTTCTCGACGACGATGCTGTCGGCGGGCTGGTCGGTCTCCTTGTCGACCGCTATGAGGGCCTCCGACTCCAGGACGCCCTTCGGCTGACCAGCGCCGTTGCCAGTGAGGAACGCTAGGTCCTCGAAGAAGGCGAGGCCCTTCGGAAGCGCCTGCATCAGCCAGCTCGACAGGGCTGCGGCGTCGTTCCACAACTCGTTCGGAACGGCAGCCAGGCCCATGAGCTTGTTGGCGTCCAGTTTGACGCGACCGAACTTGGCCTGGGTGATGGTCGGGGTGGCGCCCTCCTCCGTCCAGTAGAAGACCATCCCGCCTAGCACAGAGCCAGAGTTCGTCGTGGAATCGATGAACGGTATGGACTGAGTCGGCGTGGTCATCGTGATGACCGTCGCCCGCGGGCGGACGATGGACTCCTCAAGGGCGAGCTGCATGATCTCGGAGCGCATGGTCTCAGGGATCAGGTAGCCGCCGGCACTCGGGTCGACCGAGCTGTAGGCGGCCTGAACCTTGCGGATCTCAGGCAGGCGATTGTCGGGGAATGGGTTATTGTGCCAGATAGCCTTGGTGAAGTCACCAAGGCTGGCGAACCCGACATCTTCCATCCTCACGCCGGGAGCCAGGGGGTTGTAGCAAGCATTGACCTTGGCACCCGTGCAGGGCTGGGGGTGTTCTGGCGGTCCCAGGTTCGGCCGGTTGACGCCGCGCTCCTTCAGGTAGGCGTCCAGGGTGTCTCTGGTTGCCTTGGCCGCCCGCTCCTCGATGGCGCCGGCACCAGCCATTCCAGCGGTGACGGCCTCCATCACCATGTCGCGCAGCGGGCCACGCTCATCTGTCAGCTTCGCGTGGGCAGCGACAATTTCCT
>Ga0315289_10000666_pt1 | contig 52551 bp, 56 predicted proteins | sample YL17G11_40_MG_FD_203452 | JGI IMG/M metagenome (GOLD analysis project Ga0315289, IMG submission 203452) | Sediment microbial communities from Yellowstone Lake, YNP, Wyoming, USA - YL17G11_40 | ecosystem: Environmental > Aquatic > Freshwater > Lake > Sediment | place: USA: Wyoming | collected...
ATGCCGAATCTGTCTCGGAAATCACCGGTTCTAAATCACAGCGAACTCATTCAGGGCCTTGTCTTTTTTATCTTTTTTTACCTGTGGGTCTGGCTCAAGATAGACCCCCGGCTTATTTATTATGGCGGCGGAGTCGTGACAAACTTTCCCGTTTTCTACCGGGGCTGGAACTTTTTCCTGCAGTTTACATCATACCCCGGCGGCCCGCTCGAATACCTCTGTGCCTTTTTGTCCCAGCTTTTGTATTATCCATTGGCGGGAGCTTTTGTCATAACATTGTCGGCGCTGCTGATAAGTTTATTCACCGATATTTTTATCAAGGCCATAAATGGCCGGCGACTTCGCTGGGTTTGTTTCATACCGCCGATACTCGTGCTGATTACATACAATCGATACACATATCACTTTGTGACGACAATGGCTTTGCTGGCGGCGTTATCTTTTGCCTGTCTATACCTGATGGTCGCCAAAACAAAAAGGCCGGTCAGTCTGATTATTTTTTTGGTTCTGTCTGTGATTTTGTATTACATTGCGGGCGGTGCATACCTGCTTTTTGCGGTGTTATGTGCGCTTTACGAGTTGTTTTTTACCCACCGCCGGCAGTTAACTCTGATATACCTGTTATCAGCCGCTGTTATCCCACACATCGGAGGCGTTATCATTTTCGATATAAGCGCTGCTGAGGCGTTTACTGATATGCTACCTATCTCTCGTAAAATACTCGATTATACAGATCGCAGAGAAATGATAGGGATAATCTATATACTTTATCTGCTATTGCCTTTGACAGCCCTTGTAATCGGGTTTTGGCGGGCTGCCGCGAGAAAAAAGATTAAAGAAAAATCTCTGCTTCGATGGCTCACAGAATTGTGCCTGCTGCTTGCGGTTGCGGGCAGCGCTGCCTTTTCGACACACGATAAGAACATAAAAACCACGCTTGAGGTTGAGTATTACGCCTTATACGAGATGTGGCCGGAGGCGATTGAAGCCTTTCACCGGCTGCCGGATAATTTATTCGTAGTTCACACGGTCAACCGGGCCTTATACCATACCGGTCGGCTCGGCTACGATATGTTTTCCTACCCACAGCACCCTGATACTTTGTTCATAACCGCTAAAATTTTCGTCCAGGCGTTTTGGAGGAGGTCTCACATCTATATTGATTTGGGTGTTATGAACCTTGCTGAAGATTCACTGGTTGAATCTCTCGAGGGCCTCGGAGAGCGCCCGATGATTCTCAAAAGGCTGGCTTTGATAAATATGGTCAAGGGCAATATGGGTACAGCCCGAACCTATCTCGGGGCGCTCAGTAAGACATTATTTGACGCCGAATGGGCCGATGATTATCTCGACCGTCTTGAATCAGACCCGAATCTCTCAACAGACGGAGAAATTCAAAGATTACGCAGCATAATGATGGAGAAAGACTACGGCTTTACCAAGTATGCGCCTGAGAAAACTTTGCTTGCGCTGCTGGAAAAAAACAGGCAAAACCGTATGGCCTTCGAATACCTTATGGCCTGGTATATGCTGACAAGGCAGCTCGACAAGTTCGTGCAGAATCTTGACCGGCTGGATGATTTTAATTATCCGGAGGTCCCCCGGCATTACCAGGAGGCAATCATAATCTACGAAGCCATCAGCGGCAAAAAAGTCAACCTGAAGGGACGACAAATTAGCTCCGGGACATATCAACGTGCACGCACCTTTGGCAATATCATTACAAGATTAGGAAGTAACAACAGGATGCAAGCTATGCGTGCAACCGCAGGGGATTTTGGAGACACCTACTTTTTCTATTACAATTTCGGGTCGGTGCTGATAAAAAGATGAAAAAACGTTATTTCTATCTGCCGGGCCTTGGTGCAGCATTGATATTGTCGGCGTGCCTGCTGCACTGCCTGCTGCGGGAACATTCGGAGGTTATTGCCGAATACACCTTAGCCGACAGAGCTGCCGCCATATACCCTGATTATACCGGCATTGTTATTCCGCCGAATATCGCACCGCTCAATTTCATAATCAAAGAGCAGGGCAGCCGGTATTATGTCGAAGCATCTTCAGCAGGCGGCGGCAGTATTAATATCTTCAGCAAAACGGGGCGGATCGCGTTTCCAGCCGGTCACTGGAAACGCCTGCTGAACGCCAACCGGGGGCAGAAGCTGCATTTTGATATCTATGCCAAAGATGAAAATGGCCGATGGGTGCGGTTCAAAAGCATCACGAATGAAATTGCCAATGAAAATATCGATGATTACCTCGTTTACAGAAAGGTTCATCCCCTGCATAACGGCTGGCGGGCGATGGGCATTTATCAGCGAGACCTTAAAAACTTCGATGAATCGCCCGTGCTGAACAACAGATTTTATGAGGGAGTCTGCCTTAACTGCCACACATTTTACAAAAACCGCCCCGACAAAATGCTAATCGATATCCGCGGCGAGAAATATGGCAGCGGCACCCTGCTGGTGGATTCGACAAGCTCACCACAGGCGGAAGACAGCTCTGTTAAAAAAATCGGGACAAAATTCACATACAACTGCTGGCATCCCAGCGGACGATTAGCGGCATATTCCGTCAACAAGGTAAATCAATTCTTTCATACCGCCAGCGACGAGGTCCGCGGAGTCGTTGATATGGATTCCCTTATTCTTTATTACCTTGTTGATTCAGGTACCGTAAAAACCTCTCCGAAGTTTTCGAGAAAGGACCGCCTTGAGACCTATCCCGCCTGGTCGGCGGACGGCCGTTACCTGTATTTCTGCAGTGCGCCGATGCTGTGGTCAGACCAGAACGAAATACCCCCCGAACACTACAATGAAGTCAAATACGACCTTATGAGAATAAGCTACGATATTGAAAGCGACCAGTGGGGAGAACTGGAGACCGTGCTTTCAGCCAAAGATACCGGTCTTAGCATACTCGAACCGAGAATCAGTCCTGACGGGCGATGGCTGCTGTTCTGTATGTGCGATTACGGCTCCTTCCCCGTTTATCACCAAACCAGCGATCTGTATATAATGGACCTCGATGCCGCACGGCAGAGCGGCCAATATCAATACCGCCGCCTCGATATCAACAGCAACCAGAGCGAATCCTGGCACTGCTGGTCAGGCAACAGCCGATGGATTGCCTTTAGCAGCAAAAGGGATTTCGGCGTATTTACCCGGACTTACCTTAGCTACGTTGATGAGGCCGGTGAGGTCTATAAGCCCATAATACTGCCGCAGAAGGACCCTGCCTTTTATGACTCCTGCCTGCAAACTTACAGCGTTCCGGAACTTGTCGCCGGGCCTGTCAAAGTGACGAGAGAAAAACTGGGACGTGCTGTTCGCAGCTCCAGCCAAATCGAGGTCGCACTGCCCATCACGATGGCAACGCCCAAGGCCGCCGCACCGCCTGAACCCTGGCAGGAGCGGGAATAAATCCTGAATCTTTCCTGATTTCGTATCGTAAAATCATTCCGAAAACAATTGACATTAATCTGCCGGATAGCTTACAATTCTATGGTTTTCGAACACAAAAGAAACTTCTTCAAAATTACTTCAACTGGCAAAAGCAGTTATATATGGCAAAAAGCAAAGGACAAATTGAGGCTGACATTAGTGAGGCCGTCATCAAGTTCGAGAAAGAATATATGGGTCGAGGCCCTGAGGAAACAAAAACTTATATCCTTGACGATATGATAATAATTCGGCTGCAACGCGTTCTGACTCCTGCAGAACAGCAGCTTGCCAAGGCAAGTGATGAGACCAGAGGACGAACACTAATCAAGCAAGTCAGGACAGAACTGCTTGAAAATGCGCGGCAGCTTTTGGAGCAGATAATAACGAAGCTCACCGGAAAAAAAGTGAAAAGTCTTCACACAGATATTAGCACCGTAACGGGAGAACGCGTTATTGTCTTTACTCTTGATAGCCCGATTCTACTACATAATGAAGGAAAAGATTAAATCACATAAAATTTTAAAATTTTTCTTTACATTCCTGCAATCTCATCAGATAATCTAACTGAAAGTAAGAAAAGGCAGATTGACAGGGGGTAGTGTTGGGCTACCTGCTGGAGATACGCCGGCAAACGGTAAAACCATTGCCGGTTTTCTTTTTGCCCAAAAAGCTGAAGTACGTTGTTCGCGGTCCACTTAAGGATGGCGAGACAAGATGCCGGCCAGCAAACTAATTTTTGAGGTGTGCTGGTTTTTTTGTTTGACGATGGTAGAAGCTCTTACCTGAAGTGTTAAAGAAGGAAGAAGAATGCGTAATAATAAGAATGCTGCGGTATTTCTTGACAGGGACGGCACAATAATCGAGGACCGCGGACATCTGCGGGACCCATCTGAGGCAGTTTTCTTTCCAGAAACCTTCCCGGCATTACGAAAACTCCAAAATTATTTTCTGCTTTTCATCGTGACTAATCAGCCAGGAATCGCCAAGGGCAAGATAAGTCGTAGTGATGCAAATCGTGTTAACCGTGGTATCGCTGCTGCTCTTGCCGAAGGAGGTGTTGAGGTTATGGATATTTATGTGTGTCCCCATCGCCGTTCAGATAACTGCCGTTGTATTAAGCCCAAGCCGTATTTTCTAAAAAGAGCTGCAGCTCTTTACGACCTTGACCTTGGCAAATCTTTTACTGTGGGCGACCATCCTCACGACATTCAGTTAGCTAAAAATGTCGGCGCACGAGGGATATATGTTCTTACCGGTCATGGCCAGAAACATTTACCGGAACTACCCCAAGATACCGAGGTAGCTGCTGGAATTATGGAGGCGGCTGAAAAGATTGCATCAACTTGCCGAGTTGAGACATCGCAGCGAAGGTGTAAGACAGAGGAAATAGGATTCATACTTAATCTTGGAGTTGCCTGCGACCTCTGGTGGAGAACTGATTTGGATCCTGAACCCAAACATGCAAGAGAGGTGGCGAGCGTGTTAAGTAAAGTAGGGATAAAAGTGTACGAGATATCCGGTGGTTGGTTAGAGTGCGAACCACGTCCTATGGCAATATGGGAAGCATTAACCGGTAGATTAGCACCCGCTGACTGGATAAAGCAGTTTGATTGCCCGCCTGAAAAGCCAGGCCAGGTTCTAAAACTACTTGCTGATGCCAGGAATAAAAAAATCTTTAACGGGGTTGACGCCGGTCGGCTACATTGTTTACAATCCTGTGGTTTTTTAGCTTAATTAATAAAAACAATAAGGAGGCAATAGTTAAAGATGTCTGATGCCAAAAAACTGTTAAAAGAAAAGCTCAATAGCGAAAATTACAGCAGGCTAACCGCCCTGAACAATCCCGGGATTAACGAATTTGTCGCCGATGCTATTGAGCTGTGCAATCCCGGCTCGGTTTTCGTTATGGCGGATTCGGACAAGGACATCGCATACGTCAGAGAATCAGCGATACGCAGCGGTGAGGAGCGTCCATTAAATACGGCAGGTCACACGTACCACTTCGACGGTATGCAGGACCAGGGCCGCGACAGGGAAGTCACAAAATACTTAGTTCCCAAAACCGACTCTCTCAGCAATGCCCTCAACCAGATTGACCGGCAGACGGGCCTGGATGAGGTCAGGTCGCTTCTGAAGGATTCTATGAAGGGCCGGACTATGATAGTGCGATTTCTCTCGCTTGGTCCGACAGGTTCTGTATTTACCGTTCCCTGCCTGCAGATAACCGACTCGTGGTATGTTGCACACAGCGAAGACCTGCTATATCGGCCGGCTTATGAGCACTTCAAACAGACCGGCGGCGGCCATTTCCTGCAGTTCCTGCATTCAGCCGGGAATTTGAACGAGAGCAAGGTCAGCACGGAAGTGGACAAGAAGCGAATATACATCGACTACATCGAGGACAAGGTATATAGCGTCAATACTCAATACGGCGGAAACACAATTGGCCTCAAGAAACTTGCCCTGAGGCTTGCGATTCGCAAGGCCGACCGTGAAGGATGGCTCGCAGAGCATATGTTCCTGATGGGCGTCTATGGCCCCGGCGGGCGGAAGACATATCTTGCCGGTGCGTTTCCCAGCGCCTGCGGCAAGACCTCAACGGCAATGCTGCCGGGCGAGATGATTCTCGGCGACGACATCGCATACTTTCGCAAAATCAAGGGACAGTTCCGGGCCGTCAATGCCGAGGCGGGCATCTTCGGAATTATCCAGAACGTCAATTCAAAAGACGACCCAACCATCTGGGGCGTGCTTAATAAGCCGGGAGAAGTAATATTCTCCAACATATTAGTCAATAAGGGAAAACCATACTGGCTTGGTATGGGATGCGATACGCCCGATAAAGGACTTAACTTTTCGGGCGAATGGTTCAAGGGCAAGCGTGACAACAGCGGCAATGAGATTCCACTTGCCCACAAAAACGCCCGATATACCGTCTCCATCAAGGCGATGACCAACTGTGACCCCGAAATAGATAACCCCGAAGGTATCGTGCTCGGCGGAATTATGTATGGCGGGCGGGACGCAAAGGGATATGTCCCTGTCCAGCAGGCCCTCGACTGGAACCACGGCATAACGGCCTTCGGTGCAGCCCTGGAAACAGAAACCACCTTTGCAATTATCGGCAAAGAGGGAATGCCGGAAATCAACCTGATGAGCATCCAGGATTTTGTCGCCATACCACTGAGTAAATATATTCAGAACAACCTGCAGTTTGCCAAAGGCCTGAAAAAGCCGCCCCTGATTTTCGGCGTCAACTACTTCCTCAGGGATGAAAACGGCCAGTTTGTCAACGCCGTCAGGGATAAACATATCTGGGTCAAGTGGATGGAGCTGCGCGTTAATGAAGATGTGGATGCAATTGCCGCTCCGACCGGCTTAATCCCGAAATACGAAGACCTTGTGCCGCTCTTCCGGCAGGTCCTCAAAAAGGAATATACCAAAGAAGACTACGTCAGGCAATTTACCATTCGCATACCGGAGAACCTTGCCAAAATCGACAGGGTCGAGAAGTTCCATCGTGAGAATGTGGCTAACAGCCCGCCTGTTATTTTCGAGGTGCTCGGCCAGCAGCGCAGGCGACTGGAACAACTGAAGCTGAAAAAAGGCGAATATGTCTCGCCGTTTGACCTGTAGGATTTGCCGGCGACAATTTTTTACAGCCGTTTATATCGCGGGCCGCCGCCCCCTTCGGGCGCCGTCCACCTGATATTGTCAAACGGACACTTTCTCTGACAGGTTTTGCAGTGCAGGCAGTTAGACGGATTGGCGGGCTTGACCTTGTCCTGCACCGTTTCATACACCCCGGCAGGACAGAACGTAATACAGGGGCTGTTAAATTTAGGCGTGCACCTTGTCCGGCAGATATTGGAATCAAGAATAGTCAGATGCGCCGGCTGCTCCTCGCGATGCTCAGTTGCCGCCATTGCCGTAAAGCTGTCTTTATCAAACTCCTGTTTCGGTTTGAACCTGTAGCGGGCAATAGTCATCGCCTCGAAATCCTTCTCGACCTTGAATTTCGGCAGCAGTCCCCCAAAAACACTTAGCGGCATTCCCTGTAAAGGTCCGAACTTTGCCACGGTTTGCCGGAAGTTTCTCGCTGATTTCATTTCTCCGGCAATGTTCGAGTCCTCAATAAGCTCGGTATATCTCGATGCCGCCGCCCGGGGGTTATCTAAAGTTTCAGCAATGGCTTTTGCCGCCTGAATACCCGAATCAATGGCATTATGCAGCCCCTTGATTTTGAGCATATTTACAAAGCCGGCGCTGTCGCCGACTATAAGCACGTTGCCTTTGCCGATGTCGCCGCTGCGAGGGTCTTTCGGTATGGCGTAGTATCCGCCTTCGGGTATCATTTTCGCCCCGGCTTCTACTACCGTGCCGCCCCCGATAAACTGCTTTATAAACTTATGATTCTTGAAATTTGTCAGGGCATCCTGCGGATTAAAATCACAGTATTTCCAGTCGGCGCCGATAATCATACCGACTGCCAGATGCTCGTTTTGGCCGGCATATATGATGCCGCCGCCGAACATACCGGGCCCGACAATCGGCGTCCATAAGGGATAACCCATAGCGTGAACAACACGGCCGGCGGTGAAGCTGTCGTATTGCTCTTTGCTTACCTTTATAAGCTCCTTGACGCCTACCGAATAAAGCTGCGGCAGCTTCCGCTGGAGGCCGGCCTTTTCTATAAACTTTTCCGTTAAAAGACCGTCACAGCCCTCGGCAAGCACCACAAAATCGGCGCTTATAATTTCGCCTTCGACAAAGTTCGGCTGTTTATTGCCCTCTTTATCGAGGCCCCTGTCAACGAGCTTGACGCCTATTGCCGCGTTTGCCGAGTCATCGAGAATAATATCTTCAGCCGCAAAGCCGGTCATTACCTCAACGCCGAGGTCTTTTGCTATGCGCCCCAGCCATTTAGTCATCCTGCTTATTGACAGAGAATAATCGCCGTGGTGTGTCATCTGGCCGAAGCCCAGCCGCAGCCGCTTGGCAAGCTTAATCGTAAAGAGGATGTTGAACGCTCTTTTCTTCGTAAAGAACATCACATTGTCTTTTTCAACTTTGTTTGCCAGCACATCTTTTGCATCATCGCTGTCCCGCCAGCCCGGGGCGGCAGAATCCAGCAGCCGGTGAAGCGGCCCTGCTTCTAAAACCGCGCCCGAGAGATTGTGATTGCCGAGGTCAGCGCCCTTTTCGACGACACAAACGTCAACTTGTGGTCTTTCGACTTTAAGCTGTATAGCGGCCGCCAGACCCGCAGGTCCTGCACCAACTATCAACACGCCAACCTTGCTGTAATCTTTGTTGTTTTGCACTTTTCTACTCGGCCTCTAATGCCTTAACTAATTGCGGCACGATTTCTTCGGCACTGCCTATAATATAGTAATCGCATTGCTTGAATATCGGCGCATTGTGGTCGCTGTTGACTGCTACAATAATTTCACTGTTCGCAACTCCTATCATATGCTGAATTGCGCCGGATATACCCAGTGCGATATAAAGTTTCGGTCCCACGGATGTGCCTGTCTGTCCCACCTGGTGTATCCGCTCGATAAAACCCTGCTCAACGGCCGCCCGCGATGCGCCCCTTTCAACCTGACAAGCCAGCTTCTTATGCAGGCAGCCGCAGAGACTGCTGACAAGCTGTTCGTAGTTGCCTCTGCTTTGCATTCCCCTGCCGCCGCTTACAATTACCTCTGCATTGAAGTTTACTTTACCCGTCCCCATTTCCGTTTTTATAATCTCCAGACTGATATCGTCATCGGTAAGCCGGACTTTGTGCCGGATAATTTTTCCTATTCGCCGTTCGTCGGGAGGCAGGCGTTTCATAACGCCGGGTCTTGCCGTAGCCATCTGCGACGTTGAATCTTTGGTGCAGATTGTCGCCATAACGTTGCCACCCAGGGCCGGTCTTGTCTGCAGCAGGATGCCTACCTGCCCCTTTCGGGAGCTGTCCCTGATATCGAACGAGGTGCAGTCGGCCGTCAGGCCGCAGGCCGCCCTGTATGAGACCATCGGCGCCAACATTCTGCCGCGTGCGGTTGCGCCGAACAAAACGATTTGAGGTCGCTGCGCGATTATCACATCGGCGACCGCTTTGCGATATGCCGCAGGGTCAAATACTTCGAGCAATTTGTCCTCGATAAGGTAGATGTTGTCTGCGCCGGCGGCGATTAATTCTTTAGCCATCGGCTCAACCCTGCAGCCGGCCAAACATACGCCTACTCTGGTCTCCAGAGAATCCGCAAGCTCACGGGCTTTGCCGATAAGCTCATACGTCGCCGGGTGTATGCGGCCGGCATCATGTTCTGCGACAACCCACACCTCACCGTGAAAACTCGGCTCGGTCAGCCGCAGGCCGGTTATCATATCTTCCAATGCGCCCTTGTGGAAATGTTCGCCCCCGGCAGAAAGTAATTTACTCTTAATATCTTCATCGATCCGGGCAACTTCGGTAATGCCTGACTGCCGTAACATTTCAGTCAGAATCCTGAAATCATCCTTTTCTTTCTGGGTCGCTTCAAAGCTTCTGTCGAACTTGTCGGCTCTTCTATCCGGTAGATAGTAGCGGCCCGCCCCGCCATCGCCGCCCTGCTGGAGTTTTTCTCCGCTGCTTTTATAACAGTCAATAAGCACTCTGGAGAGTGTTTTAACGTCTGCGACCTGCTGACATTTTCTGCTGCTTTTTCCCGGCGGGAAAACTCGTATCACCCGTGTTTTAGAACCTTTGACACCGATGTAGCTTGCCTTTATGTCATCGCTGCCCCAGCGGACGATTTCCATCCTGCCGGCCCGGCGGGCTGCGGCAAATGTCGCAAACAGCGGATACTCATATTTGGCAACGGTGACAACCGCCGGCAGCTTCCTGGCGGCAACGACCTGGCTGCCGCCGCTGATAATCTGTGTGAATTCAAAACGGCCGTTGACGAATTCAGCGCCCGTCACATAAGCTATACACGGTAAAGACAGCTCCTCTGCAATTTGCGGCGGCACCTGTGCAGTGTCACCATCCACCGACTGCATCCCGCAAACTATATAATAATCATTGTCATTTTTGAAAAAATCTTTGACTATCTTTCTGATGGCGCAGGCCAGCGGATTTGCCGTCGCCCAGGTGTCGGCCCCGCCAAGGGTTTTGTCGGTCAGCAGCACCGCCGTATCGGCACATCGGCTGAAACAATATCGCAGAATCTCTTCCGCCATCGGCGGGCCCATCGTTAAGGCGACAATCCTGCCGTCCCTGTCACCGCAGGCGGCCCTCATCCGATTTGCAAAAGCCAGCGCCTGCGTGTCAAGCTCGTTAATCACACTGGCTAAACGGCTTCTAATCAGTGTGCCGGTCTCGAGGTCGAACGCATTATCCGTAATCTGCGTTATATCCGGAACTTGTTTTACCAGGATTATGAAATTACTCATAACTTGTTGTATATTATGTCGTTAGCCGGCTCGAAAACCAGTACCCAAAACCCAAAATACCATTCTCAATACCTGCGATACTCTTAAGATAAACAGCCGTCGGCACAGTGAAACGATTGAATATAGCACTTTCCCACCCTTTTTCAAATAATATAAATTTGGCTTTTTCTATCACTTTTTCACTAAAAAAGCACCTTTAAGCGTAAAAAGTCCAACTTCTATTTGCTTTTTGTTCACAAATGATGTCTAATTCCGTTTTTAATTGCACGATTTCAAATACAGGCGAGTTAATAAGTTAAGGTGTAATGAGATGACAGACTTAAAAACATTAGCTGATGCAATCATTAAAGCAGACCAGAATGCAGCGGCCAAAATCACAAAATCAGCGCTCGATGAGGGCATACCCGCAAAAACCATCCTCGACAAGGGACTAATCGCGGGTATGGCCGTCGTCGGCGCACGATTCAAGAAAAACGAAGTTTACATACCGGAAGTCCTTATCTCTGCACGCGCAATGAAGTCCGCTATGGAAGTCCTCGAACCGGCCCTTGCAAAAGCCGGCGTCGAGCCGGTCGGAAGGTTCCTCATCGGAACCGTCCAAGGCGACCTCCACGACATCGGCAAAAATCTCGTGGCAATGATGCTCAAAGGCGCTGGCTTCCAGGTCAGCGACATCGGCGTCGATGTCCCGCCTGAAAAATTTATCGAGCAGGCCAAATCAACAGGCATCGGGCTGATTGGTATGAGCGCACTTTTGACTACGACGATGCCCGGTATGGAGAAAACCTTAAAGGCAATCAGGGCTGCCGGCATCCGTGCCAAAGTAATGATAGGCGGTGCGCCGATAACACAGGGCTATGCCGACAAGATTGGCGCGGACGGCTATGCCGCCGATGCCGCTTCAGCCGTCGATGTCGCCAAAAAGCTGATTGCTTAAATTCCGCTGCGTTTCCAGCTTTGCGACTTATCACAGGCAAGACCGCAAACGCATCTTTTCTGTCCGGAGACGGGGAAACCCGACAGAGCAATTCTTTTATACACGCTTTCTACAAGGGGGAAATCAAAAACATCATAAAAAGCTGGTTTACCCGTCTTTGATTTGGTAAAATGGACACTTGGTTATAGTGGGAAAATGTGGCGGCTAATACTGGATTTTTAGCAGACTAAACTGATATATGCGGCCAATAAAGAATCAAAAACTGACACAATTGCTCCTGCAGCTTCGCTTTGCACCACACAAGCAACGCCTGAAACAGTTAGACTGTGCGGAAAAGCTCCTGTCAATTATCGAGGCAGACAGAAAATACCCCTTCGACTTTGTGTGCTTTCGTATCACGGGTTTTCATCCGAAGACCCAGCCGGAACAGGAACTTATCAAAGGCGATGAGCTTGCTGAAGACCTGCGGATTTTTATCTCCAAGCTGAGCGGGCAGCTTGCCTGCCCCGTGGCCGGTCAGAACGAAAAGGTTTATACTGTCGAGGAACTCGCAGCTAAACTGAGCATCTCAACAAAGACAATCCATCGCTGGCGAAAACGGGGGCTGGCTGCAAGAAAGTTCGTATTCAAGGACGGCAAAAAACGCATCGGCTTTACGCAGTCTGCCGTTGATACATTTCTGAAGAAAAACACGGACCTTGTTTCGAAGGCGAAGAATTTTACCCGGCTGACAGACAGCCAGAAAAACCAGCTTATAAAACAGGCCCGCACGCTGGCAGCCGATGCGACACTCAGCCGACATCAAGTCATAAGACAAATAGCAGCTAAAATCGGCAAGGCACAGGAGACGGTCAGATATACAATTCTTAATTACGAGAAGGGCCATCCCGACAAGCCGATATTCAGCAAGCCTGCCGGTGCGATGGGTCCCGCTGCTGCCGGCGAGCTGTTTGAACTGTTTAAGCAAAACTGCGACATAAAAGAGCTGATGAAACGCTTCCGCCGCAGTAAAAGCTCCATCTATCGGATTATAAATCGCCAGAGAGCAAGGATGCTGACAGCCAGAAAAATAGAATACATCGCCAGCGATGAGTTTCTCGAAGACAATGCCAGGGAAAAAATCCTTGCAGAACCAGTACGCATATCCGGCAGGGGCGCCAAGCCGATTGAATTAGCCGGCAATTCGTTGCCCGAGTATCTCAAGACCCTGAAAGATTCGCCCCCGTTCAACAGGCAGCGGGAGGTTGAGCTTTTCCGCAGATACAACTACCTGAAATACCTGGCCTGTGCCGCAAGGAGCGAGGTAAAACCTGCTTGCGCATCCAGCGACATCCTGAAGCAGGTGGAGAAATATCTTGCAGAGGCCGAGGTAATCAAGAACATAATAATCGAAGCGAACCTGCAGCTCGTCGTCGGCATCGCAGGCAAGCATACCGCCGGCGGCGCAAACCTGCTCGATTTAATCAGCGAGGGCAATTTCTCACTGATGCGGGCGGTCGAAAAATTCGACTATACAAGGGGTTTCAGATTTGCCACTTACGCCTCGTGGGCCATAGCGAAGGACTTTGCCCGAAAGATTCCTGCTGAAGCCGCTCGGCCGGATAAGGCGCCGACGGCTCCTCTTGTGAACATTCAGCGGAACCTGCGGACCGCCGAGGCAGCGGGCGTAGTATCTATTGAGCGGGCCAGCCGGAGTCTTATCCAGGTCATCAAAAATGAGCTCGATGAGCGTGAGCAGTATATAATCTTAAATCATTTCGGCCTGTTAGGCTCGCTGGTGAAGAAAAACAAAAAGACCCTCCAGCAAATCGGCGAAGACCTCGGCCTGACAAAGGAAAGAGTCCGCCAGCTCGAGCTTATCGCCCTGCAGAAGCTAAAACACTCGCTGAGCATTGAAGAATTTGAGTTGCTGACAGGTTAAAATTTCCTGAGAAACTCCTATTTTGCCGGGCCCATTTTGTGGCCCTTCGACTGCGCTCAGGACAAGGCCGGATTCTCGGCGGTAAAAGTCACACTGCACCCAATTTATGCCCTGTTCTCAACGTGTATAAACGTTTTTTGCGTCTGGCGTTGACGTGGGAGGCAACAACCCTGCCGACAAAGATTATATGGTCGCCTGCTGCTTTCTGCCACTCAAGCTTACATTCAAAATTCGCCACGGCATCGCTCAATAAAACCGAATCAACCATTTTGGCAGGCTCAGTCTTACACTTAAACTGTGCAAATTTATCGGTGTCCCGGCCGGAATGTGAGCCAAAAAACAAAGCAGCATCGGCCATATCTGATGATGGGAAAGCTATGGTAAAACACTTCGAGTGCCTGATGGTCTTTATGGAATAATGTCCCTTATAGACGGATATAGCCATCATTGGCGGGTCGCCTGAGACGAGCATCGTCCAGCCAAGTGTGACGGGATTGGCCCTGCCGGTTTTGTCCTTTGCAACGGCGATTACCACCTGCTCAGGATACTTTGTCCTGACCGCCTGTTCGTATCCAACTTTTTTTTGCATTGCTCTTGCCTCCAATTCGTTTTATAGTTATCACGGCAATCAAAGCTGAAATTATAAACACAGGCTTGATTTTAACAAGGATAACTTATGGACACAATCGGCTTTATCGGCGGGGGAAATATGGCGGAAGCCCTGATTAAGGGCATAATAAACGCCAAAATTTACAAACCCAAAAATATATTCGTAAGCGACATCAGGGGTGAACGGCTCGCCTTGCTTGCAAAAGAATACGGCATCCAGACCCTGAATGAAAACCCGGCTTTGGCTGCAAAGGTTGATATTCTGGTTTTGGCCGTCAAGCCGCAGAATATGACGGATGCACTGCAAGGCATAAAAAGCGTCCTGAAAAAAGGCGCACTTGTGGTATCAATCGCAGCCGGTGTAAAAATCTCGAACATCACCGATGTTCTGGGCGATGCCGCAGTGGTTCGGGTTATGCCTAATATGCCGGCTCTTATCGGCGAAGGCGCAAGCGCCCTCTTTGCCAACAATAAGGCAAAGCGGATGCTGGAGAAGGCAAAGAGGATTTTTTCCGCAGTCGGTGAAATTGTTGTAGTTGACCGGGAGGATTTAATAGATGCCGTCACCGCCGTGAGCGGCAGCGGGCCTGCTTATTATTTTCTTTTGATGGAGGAAATGATAAAGGCGGCCGGCGAATTGGGGCTGCCCGACGATGCGGCAAAGGATTTGGTTCTGCAGACGGCCAAAGGCGCAGCTTTACTTGCGGTCGAGCGCAGCAAATGTGGCGAAAGCCCTGCCGAGCTTCGCAGGAAGGTCGCATCGCCGGGCGGCACAACCGAAGCGGCCCTGAAGGTCCTTGCTGAAGGTAATTTCAGCCGGCTGATTGACGCCGCAATCAGGCGAGCCAGAGACAGGAGCCGGGAACTCTCATCCTGAGCTATTCGACGACGATTGCCTCGGCTGGGCACTCGTCGGCAGCCTGCTGGACGGCATCCTCAAATTCCGGCGGGACCTCGCCAACGATGACTTCAGCCATATCCGCACCCATCGCAAATACCTCAGGGCAGGTATCCACACACAATTCGCAGGCGGTGCAGGTATCTTCTATTGTTACTTTCATAACAAACCCTTCCGGAGATTGATTTTTATTGATTATTTAACAATCATCACTTATTATCAGACTGAAATATTAAAAAGCGTCATTTGGAAATAGTCAATAGGAATTTTTTGGCCGGGTCCCATGCAGACCGAACCCGTGAATCTGGTCAGGCGGGGAACCGAGCAGCCATAAGCGTGTGTTTGGTTGTGCCGTGGTAAACCCGGCCACCTTTTGAAAATGGCTTATACGGTATTAGCCAGAAAATACAGGTCGCAGAGGTTCGATGAGGTCATCGGGCAGGAGCCGATATCGCAGACGCTCAAAAACGCCATCAAGACAGGCAATGTCGCACACGCATACCTGTTTACCGGAACGCGAGGGGTCGGCAAAACAACTATGGCAAGAATCCTCGCAAAAGCCCTCAATTGCCTGTCCGTCAGTGAGCCGACAACAGAACCCTGCTGCAAGTGCGAAAGCTGCATTGCCGTCAATACCGGCGAAGATATCGACGTCATTGAAATCGACGGCGCATCGAACAACAGTGTCGATGAAGTCCGAAGGCTCCGTGAGAATGCAACTTATCGACCGGCAAGGGCCAGATTCAAAATCTACATCATCGATGAAGTCCATATGCTCAGCACATCGGCCTTCAACGCACTTTTGAAAATCCTCGAAGAGCCGCCCAGCCACGTCAAATTCATCTTCGCAACCACCGAGCCGAACAAGGTCATTGCAACCGTGCAGTCGAGATGCCAGAGGTTTGATTTCTGCAATATAAGTCCAGGTCTTATCGCAAAACAACTCAAAAATATCCTCGAGCAGGAAAAAATAAAGTATGAGGACGACATGGTTCTTCACCTGGCAAAAATGGCAAACGGCTCAATGAGAGACGGTTTGAGTCTGCTCGACCGGCTGATAAGCACCGGCATTGAACCCCTCACGCCCAAGTTGCTTGAGCAGTTCCTCGGCTGTCCGAACAGCGAAAAGATTTATAATCTCATCGCCAGAATCGGCGACAGTGACGCAGCCGGGACGCTTGCATCCATCGAAGACCTGACCGGTTCGGGTCTGAGCGATGTCCAGATTCTCGATTCGCTCATCGAATATATGAGAGATTTAATGGTTCTAAAATCCGCAGGACCCGATACGCAGCTTCTTGTCCTGACCGCAGAGCAGCGAAACCAGGCCTGCAAATTAACCGAAAAATTCGACATAGCCGCACTCATTTACAATATAACCGCCCTTGAAAAACTAAGATGGACAATCAAAAACTCCGATACGCCCAGGGCGCTTTTAGACGCCTTGCTGCTGCGGTTCGCGTTAAGCGAACATTTTCTCAATGTCGATGAGCTTCTATCGCAATTGCGGTCTGCCCCTGCCGCCTCCATAAAAAAAAACAAGCCGGAAAAGACCATAAAAAATGATACAGGCAGCCGGCAGCAGCCGCCAAACGCCGATACGCCGGCTGCAGTATGCCAGAGGGAGGATATACCCAAACTGAACGACCTGCGGTCTATAAAAGACAACTGGCAAAATATTCTAAAAACTATTACGGCAGAGCTTGGCAGCAGCACCGGCGGCCTGCTGGCTTCTGCCGAGCCGACCCGATTTGAAAACGGTCTTTTGACAATTGCGTTTCCACCCTCGGCCCGTATGCAAAAAAAAATCTGTGAAAGCAACGGCCGGGCAGAACAGATTCAGTCTTTGATAAGCAAACATTGCGGGGGGGCCGTAAAATTGAAGCTGGAAACGGCTGCCGATGACAAGACCGGCACAGAACCCGCTCCGGAAAAACCCAAAAATATCCGGCAGAAAAAAAATGAGATTATCAACGACCCGGCGGTCAAAACCGTCCTGATGGAACTCGACGCAACCATTACAGGAATCGAAGAGAACCAGTAAAAGGCAGGTGGTATAATGAAAACCAATGCGAAACTGATAATTTTTGCTGCGGCTTTTCTTGTCCGGACGACGGGCTGTGAACAACCTTCGCTAACCAAACAGCAAATTATCGATATTGCCAATAAAACGGCAGCCGCACAAGGATTGAACCTCGACGAATACAAGCTCTATTATGACGAGGGCAATTTACAATCGAAAGGCAAGTTAGCCAACATCAAGGGCAGCGGGCCCAACTTCTCCAAAATGTTTAGAACCGTTAAAAGCAAGGATTCTCAGGCCGTGCTTTACAAGCGCAAAGATACCCGCGGGCCCAAAGGCTCCCACACGTTTTTTATCAACCGTAAAACCGGAAAAGCTATCGCACATTTCAAGGAAAAATAGTTATCAGATTAGGTCTGTTTATTAACCCTCAGGCATACGCAGAAACACAAAAATGAGCAATGTTTATACGAATACCCTGAATAAGCTTATCGAAGAGTTAGGCAGGCTGCCCGGCATCGGGCCTAAAACGGCGGAACGTCTCGCTTTCCATATATTAAATACCGAGCAGTCGGAGGCGGCGGCACTGGCAAAGGCGATAACGGACGTCAAAAATAAAACCAGACGATGCCAAATCTGCAATAATCTTTCCGAGCAGCCGGTCTGCCAAATCTGCTCTGATACCCGCAGAGACAAGACCCTTATCTGTGTTGTCGAGCAGCCGAAAGATGTAATAGCCCTTGAAAAAACAGGGGTCTGCAGGTGGGTCTATCATATTCTCGGCGGCCACATTGCCCCCCTCGAAGGTATCGAGCCGGCCAACCTGACCATCGACAAGCTCATCGAGAGGGTGCGCACCGGCGGTGTAAAAGAGGTCATTATGGCGACCAATCCCAACCTCGCCGGCGACGGCACGGCGCTTTATATAACCTCGCTTCTTAATAATACCGGCGTCAAAATCACCCGCCTGGCAAGGGGCCTTCCGACCGGCAGCTCCATCGAATACGCAAGCGGTAAAATGCTTACAGACGCTATAATCGGCAGACAGCAGATAGAATAACGCCGTCCTTATTCAAGTTCTGAATATATCGCTCCTATAGAAAATTTACCTGAATCTCCGGCCTGTTTATGGTATAATGACACACACAAAGACTATAAATCGAAAGCACAACAAAAAACATCCTCAGGTGCCTTATGAAGCTGGAGATGAGAGGACAAATGCAGATGGAGCAGAGGATGAAACTCGCTCCACGGATGATTCAATCGATGGAGATTCTCCAGCTTTCAACACTTGCCCTGCAGGAAAGAATAGAACAGGAGCTGAATACCAATCCCGTTCTGGAAATGGAAGGGTCTTCAAACCCCGAAGAACAGTCCGCCGCTGACCAGCAGCCGCGGGCTGACATTGACGAAGCTGACCTGCCTTCAGACGTAGTTTCCCAGAAGCTCGAAGATTTCGGACGCATCGAGAGCATTGACGATGATTACAAAGACTGGATAGGCCAGGCGGAAACCCCCAACTACCGAGTTCGAAGCGACGAGCCGGACAGAAAACTCGAAGCCATAAAAAATACGGCGGCCCCGCCTCAATCGCTGCATGAACATCTGGCCGAGCAGTGGCAATTAGTCGAAGCCGAAGACAAAATCAAAAAGGCCGGCGCCGCCATAATAGATTACATAGACAGCAGGGGCTATCTGACCGTAAGACTGGAACAACTGCACAACAAAGACAAGGCCGATTTTACTCTCGATGACCTGAAAGACGCCCTGAAGCTCATCCAGAATTTAGAGCCGGCCGGCATCGGCGCACGCGACCTGAAGGAATGTCTGCTTATTCAAATGGCACAAAGCACCGACGATATGAGTTTTGAAGCCAAGCTCGTCGCCGAACATATAGATGAGCTGCTTGAGAATCGTCTTCCCGATATCGCCAGAAAAATGAATTGCGGCATCGAGAAAATCAATCAGGCCATCGAGCGAATGAGCAAGTTCGATACCTCGCCGGGACTGCAAATCAGCAAAGAACAAAACCACCCGATTACCGCCGATATAATAGTGGAAGCCGCGGACGATTCGACGGGTTATTCAGTGCGATTGGCTGATTCCAGCCTGCCGCCGCTGAAAATAAATGACTATTATGCCAAAATGGCAAAGGACGCCACTGTTAACGAAAAAACCAAAACCTTCCTGCAAAACAATATCCGCTCCGCTAAATGGATTATAGATGCGATCGAGCAGCGAAAAAACACCCTCCTTAATGTCGCAAAGGCCGTAGTCAAATTCCAGAAGGGCTTTTTCGACAACGGCCAGCTCCATCTGAAGCCGCTGCCGATGTCGAAAATCGCAAACGAAATCGGCGTGCACCTGGCTACCGTTTCGCGTGCCGTCGCAGGAAAATATATCCAGTGCTCTTGGGGTATCCTGCCTTTGCGAAAGTTCTTCAGCGGCGGCACGGAAGACGCCAGCGGCGTCGAATTTAGCTGGCAGGCAGTAAGGGGCAAGCTTCAGCAGATTATAGACGCCGAAGATAAATCTAAACCCTTAAACGACGACCAGATACAAAAGAAGCTGGCCCAGACCGGCATCAAAAATCTCGCCAGGCGCACTGTCGCAAAATACCGAAAACTAATGAACATCCCTTCCGCAAGATTCAGAAAAAAATACTGACTTTACCGCCGGCAGTCACAGGATTAAAATCCGTAGAAATATTTGACTTTATTTGAACCGTCTGTTACTATATGAGTATATAATCATATAATCATTTAGTTTTGAGGTGTCCCGTGTTAAATAAGCAGAAAAAAATGTTGTTCGAAAAGCAGGCGGAAATCGCAAAGGCGATAGCCCATCCGCTGCGGATAGCAATTCTGGATTTTCTAAAGGATGGGGAAAAGTGTGTTTGCGATATTGCTGTACATATCGGCTCAGAGCAGTCTAATGTTTCCCGGCATCTTTCGGTAATGGTCGGCGCCGGCCTGCTTGAATATCGCAAAGAAGGTCTCAAAGTCATCTATAAACTCAAAACACCCTGCATCCTCGATTTCTTTTCGTGCACAACCGCTTGTTTGAAACAACAGTTCAAAGATAACGAAAAGTTGCTCAGCGTAATGTAGTTTGGGAGTTTTGCTGTGAACCGTTGAGAAAGGAAGTATCATGAATCGAGAATGGAAGATATTTGGCGCGTTGGCGGGGATATTCCTTGTGGCGTATTTTCTGCCGTTGAGCAATCCCAAGATTCAGCAGGCCATCCAGGAGGCGTTTCGGCTGCTCCAATGGTATGCCCGCAACCATACCCTGGCCTGCGTGGTGCCCGCATTGTTCATCGCCGGGGCCATCATTACTTTTCTGTCTCAAAGCTCGGTGATGCGGTATTTAGGGCCGAATGCTAATCCCTGGCTGGCTTATGCGGTCGCGTCGGTTGCCGGCTGCGTATTAGCGGTCTGCTCGTGCAGTGTTCTGCCCATGTTTGGAGGAATTTATAAACTTGGCGCCGGGCTTGGTCCTGCGACAACGTTTCTATATTCCGGTCCGGCGATAAACGTCCTTGCGATTTTCTTGACCGCCCGCGTGCTTGGCTTCCCGATTGGAGCAGGCAGATTCATTGGTGCCGTTGTTTTTTCCGTGGTGATTGGGCTGCTTATGGCCGCGATATTTCGCAGGGGTGAGCGTGAAAAAATTCGGGCCGCGATGCAGATGCCGGAGCCGGAAAAGCCGAAACGGCACATCGCAAAGACAGCTCTGTTCCTTGCCTGTATGATTTTGTTTCTGGTGTTCAGCGACTGGTTCAACCCCGGCAACGTTGTGGTGAAAACAAGTGACGGCCGAGAGTTCAAGGCTGTTGTTATTAATGAAACCAGAGATGCTGTTCGTTTTCAACTTGAAGAAGACCTCGGTGAAAACAAATTCGGCGACAAAATTACTATTCCAAAATCCGACATTTCGAAAATGGAAGACCGGCCAACTTGGGTCATGACCATATATCATATCAGATGGTATCTTTCAGGCCTGATGGGATTGGCAGTGCTCATTATGACCTGGCGATGGTACGAGCGGGATGAAATTCGCCAGTGGATGCACAACACCTGGGATTTTGCAAAGTTGCTCGTGCCGCTTCTTTACGGCGGGGTTTTCATCGTCGGCTTTGTGAGCGTTTTGCTGCCGGAAAAGCAGGTCGCCCAGTGGGTCGGCGACAATTCTCTTAGTGCCAATCTTGTGGCCAGCGTAATCGGGGCATTCTGGTATTTTGCAACACTAACCGAAATCCCAATTACGCAGGCGTTGATGAAGCTCGGTATGCACAGCGGCCCCGTTATGACGCTGCTGCTGGCGGGACCTGCGCTGTCGCTGCCCAGTATGCTGGTAATCCGTAAATTTATGGGAAACGTCAAAACATTGGTTTTTGTTCTGCTGGTGATTGTGATGGCAACAATCACGGGAATGTTCTTCGGGGCATTTTGGGGATAAGTGAATGACTGAAATCAGGAAAAGTGAGCCTGCGGTTGGCTATCCGCCGGAAGAAGGTTGTTACCTTCGTGGTAATGACTATTCGCCGGTTGCGGTAGTTGTGATTTTAAAATGGAGAAGAGAGGAGTTGCCTCAATCAATAGAACAGCTTGTCAGAACGGGATTAGAAAGCGGCGCAGCGTTAGCCGGGACATTACAAACCGAAAATGTAGGATTAGAAAAAGTAATTTGCAATATAGTTGCCAACCCCAACATCAGATATCTTATCGTGTGTGGTCCAGAGTCCCCCGGCCATTTAGTTGGGGATTGTATTAGAGCTTTATATGAGAATGGAATTGATGAAAACCAAAGAATAATTGGAACAAAGGCGCCTGCACCTTATCTTTTTAATATCCCAGAGCATTGGGTGGATAGATTTATAAAGCAGACAAAATTAATTGATTTGGTTAATGAAGGAACGCCGGAGACTATTAAAGACGCGGTGTGGTCCTGTTATCAGGAAAAACCAACAAGGTTTAGAAATTATGAACTTTTTGATATCGGAGCATATCAAGAAGAGCCGATTTGTGGAAAAATTACGTGGAAAATTACAAATCCCGCTTACGCCCCAAAAAATGACCGAGAACAAGATACTTTAGAAAAAATGCAGAAATTGATGGAAAAATTAAGAAGAAGAAAGTCATGAGCATAAAGAAGAAAAAGATGGAGTTAAGATCGATAGGGATAATTCATTCACCGTTCAAGAAACCAGACGGAATGCCGATACAGCCGGTCTTCGCCAATGGCGCCGAGGGAACGGTCGAAGTTCTGCCGGAATTTGCCGCCGGGCTGAAAGATTTGCAGGGTTTTGAAAGAATATGGCTGCTTTACTGGTTTGACAGGACGAGTGAAACGAAACTGATTGTAAAGCCTTTCAGGGACAGTTCGGAACGCGGGCTGTTTTCCACACGAGCGCCCTGCCGACCTAATCCGATAGGAATGTCTGCCGTCCGACTTTTACGAATAGTCAATAACAGCCTTTATGTCGCTGATATTGATGTCCTCGACGGCACGCCTTTGCTGGATATAAAACCATACGTTTCTGAATTTGACTGCTTCGAAGATTCACGGTGCGGCTGGATGCAAAACTTGCGGCACAAAACAACGCCGGCGGACAGCAGATTCTATAGAAAAGAGGAAAACCAGGGAGATTAAAATGAAGAAAATTCAGATTCTCGGAACGGGCTGCTCAAAATGCAAAAAGCTGGCGGAGAACGCAGAAATTGCCGCTAAAGAACTGGGCATAGAATATGAAATTGAAAAAGTCACCGACATAAATGAGATTATGAAATTCGGCGTGATGGCAACGCCTGCACTGGCGGTTGACGGCAAGGTTAAAATTGCAGGCAAAGTGCCTTCGCCGGACGACATCAAAGCAATGCTTTCTTAATGAACGCAGGCACAAGGAAATAAATGATGTCGCGAAGCACGATGAATTTTATTTTAGACCTGGCGTCATTTTTGAATCTGCTGGGGCTTACCATTACGGGCTTGATAATGAAATATATATTGCCGCCCGGCACCAGCGGTATGGGACGCACTCTTCGTGGCGGTTCCGGTCGCGGCGTGCAAGCACAAGAACTATGGTCGATGACGCGTCATGAATGGGGCAGCATTCATTTTTATTTAGCGATGGCATTTGTTGTTCTGATGATTATCCATATTATCCTGCACTGGACGTGGATTAAATGTTATGTGAAGTCAGTCGTTAGTCGAGGAACTATTAGCAATTAAAACGGAAGGATAAGTTCAATGAGTCAGGAAAATTCGTGTTCATGCTCAGGCGGGCCGAGGTTGATTTTTGCATGCAGCGGCGCAGCAGATGTCGGCGAAATCACTGATAAGGCGGCAAGGAAATTAACCAAAGAAGGAGTCGGCAGAATGTTCTGCACAGCCGGTATCGGCGGACGTATAAGTGGTATTGTGAAAACGACCGAATCGGCAGACAGAATATTGGTTATTGACGGTTGCCCTTTGAACTGCGTTAAAAATTCACTGGAACAGGCAGGTTTCAATAAATTCAGGCATTTGCAACTGGCAGATTTGGGCCTTGAAAAATGCAGCAGCCCGGTTATGGAGGAAAATATCAGCAAGGTGGTTGCCAAAGCCAGAGAAATGATGGCGTAAAGAGAATTTAAAAATTATGACAAGAAAAATAATTCCAATAGCTTGTTTTGTACTGGCGGTGTTAATCTCTGGCTGTCAGGATAACGCCTCATCTGGTACTGCTGATGAGATAAAACATAGTCCTATTGAAGCAAATCAGAGTAGTGAAGAAAATAAAACCGCCAATACGGCTGCGCCTTTGGACAAAAACAGTCCGACTGTAATTGCTTATTATTTTCACCGAACCTTCCGATGTCCCACATGTTTAGCCATTGAGGCTGACGCAGCCGGAATTATTGAAGATAATTTTTCGCAGCAGCTTGCTAATGGAAATCTGATGTGGATACCTTTCAATTTGGATGATTCCGGCGGGGATAAATTTGAGAAAGATTTCGATATCTCTGTCAGTACCCTCGTGGTAGCCAAGATACGGGATGGTAAAGTTACAGAATTTAAAAAGCTTGAAAAAGTCTGGCAGCTTGTTGGCGATAACCAGGCCTTTTCCAAATATGTTAAAAGTGAAATTGATGAATACCTGAATGATAAATGAAAACTTAAGACCCCTGCTGGAGTGTCCATGCAGCGGTAACGGCGGCTTAAATCCTGTTATTTTGCTTGCGATAATTGCGGGACTGTGGCTGCTATTCAACTGGATAAAAACGTTAATAAAATCTAAAGGATCCTCGTTTATGAACAAGGCAACGAAAATTGTAATTGTCATTGCCCTCATTGCAGTCGTGGGTATAGTTTTCGCTTTAAAGCAAATTAGTAAAAGCACAGATTCAAATCCAGTAGCGACAGAAAATAATCCACAAAAGATTAAAAATCCGAAGGATGCGGAAACGACAGCCAATTTGCCTCGACTGGTTGATTTGGGCGCAAAGAAATGTATACCCTGCAAAATGATGGCGCCTATACTGGAAGAACTGAAAAAAGAATTTACAGGTGTGTTGAATGTGGATTTTATCGACGTCTGGCAAAATCCGGACAGCGCAAAAGGATATGACATTCGAGTCATTCCAACGCAAATATTTTATGATTCGAGCGGCAAAGAGTTGTTTCGGCACGAAGGGTTCTTTGCCAAAGAGGACATATTAGCCAAGTGGAAGGAACTGGGGGTGAAACTAACCAAAACGGAATGATGCAGGAACTTTTTACAACATTGACGCGTGCGGTCGAAGGCTCATTTGCAGTTGCTTTCGGGGCCGCTTTTGTCTGGGGAGTGCTGAGTATATTGCTAAGCCCCTGTCACTTGGCGAGCATCCCGCTGATTGTAGGATTTATTGACGAACAGGGGAGAATCTCAACAAAACGAGCCTTTGTCATCTCCACTTTATTCGCAGTAGGGATACTTATCACTATTGGAGCTATCGGAGCTGTTACGGCAGCGGCCGGCCGAATGATGGGTGATATTGGAAAATACGGCAATTATTTTGTCGCATTGATATTTTTTGTAGTCGGACTTCACTTGCTCGACGTGATTCCGATGCCGTGGTCAGGCGCAGGTAAGGTTGGAATGAAGCGTAAAGGTGCGCTGGCTGCTTTTATCCTCGGATTGGTATTCGGCATTGCATTAGGGCCCTGCACCTTTGCTTATATGGCCCCGATGCTCGGCATTACGTTCAAATTGGCAGGCACGAATTTACTTTACGGTATCCTACTGCTGCTGGTTTACGGAATTGGCCATTGCTCGGTTATTGTTTTTGCAGGCACATTCACAGAGATTGTCCAATGGTATATGAACTGGAACGAAAAGTCCAAAGGAGCAGTTATTCTAAAGAAAATCTGCGGCGTTATGGTTCTTCTTGGCGGTGTCTGGCTGATTTATACCGCTCCATAAACTGATTTGAGGAGTTTTTATGTCAACCGAAGATAAACAAATGAAGAAAGGATTTTTTGCCAAGCTCTGCGAATTTTTCAAGGAGTTTGAAGGCTCTGGCTGTGCGTGCAATTGCCTTAAGACGGTATGGGTAAAATACGCCCAGGAAGAAGCAAATAAGGATAATCAGGAAAAATCGAACCCCCAGGAACACTAAACAAGGAAGTTGCTGTTCCGACTTAAAGATATGAGATATGGGGTTGTTGCTAAAAAATAACGACAACAAAGGTCTTTCCGGCGTTGGCCTGATTGTTGAAAACGCCAGGAGAGGCAATGTTTCGCAGTGTGCATAAATTGAAAACAATAAAATAAATCAAAGGAAAAAGTTATGAAAGAGATGAAATCGGAAGACTGCGGCCCGGGATGTGATTGCGGTAAACCTTCGAGAAATACAAAGGCAAAGGCCATAATTTGCCTGATAGTGCTTTTAGTGATATGCGGCATTTTTGTTTATAAGGCAAAGAGTGCAAAACAAAGTGCGCCGACTAACACAGAAGCCGTTTTTGCCGCCCCTGTAGTAAATGAACAGAAACCTGTGGCCAAAGCGGTCGATGACAAAAAAAGAGTGGGTGAGTTTCTTGATTCACTTGCTTCACTGAACAAAGTAGCTGCCAATCAGGATGCCGTATTTGTCTTTATCCCCGCCAGGGGAAACGATTTAGTCGGTAAGGCAATCACAGATGCGATAGCATCTGCCGAGCAAAAAATAGAATCCACAGGTGTTCGAATTGGCTTATATACTTTACAGTCCGGTTCACAGGAATACGCCAACATCGCCGCTCAATTGACCTTGCCGGGTATGCTGATAATGAGCAAAGGTCGTGGTATGGGCACCGTGTCTGGAGAAATAACGGAAACGAAACTGCTGCAGGCTTATGTCGCATCTACCCGCGCAGGAAGCTGCTGTCCTTCTGGCGGTGGTTCGCCCAGTTGCAAATAAGGATATTATGATGCTCGAATATATTACAAATACATTACAGCAAGTGGCCTCGGAACCATTGGGGTTGATTTTCGCCCTGGTTCTTGGAGTGGTCAGTGCCGCCACCAGTGCCTGCTGCACATTACCCGCCATAGGTATTCTTGCCGGATATTCGGGAACCAGGGTTGAGACTAATCGTAAGGACATTTTCAGATCTGCGCTGCTCTTTACCTTAGGCGCAGTCATTTCCTTAATGATTATTGGGGGAATCGCCGGTTTCGTCGGCCAGGTTGCCCAAAGCGTTCTGGGCCGATACTGGAAAGTCTTCGCGGGAGTTGTAGCGGTAATCTTTGGGCTGGCTACCCTCAAATTGCTGCCCTTCAAACTTTCCTTCGGGAATTATGGGAAAGCCATACATAGTTCTGGAAAAATCGGGACAGTTCTGGCGGGAATTATTATGGGAGGTATTGTCGCAGTGAGTTCTCTTCCCTGTAATCCGGGGATATTTATTGTTCTCGGTGCAGCAATTTTACAGGGTCATGTTATATGGGCAACAATTCTATTGGCGATGTTCGCCGTTGGCTTCAGTATTCCGCTTGGTATAATTTTATTTGGTGTTTCACTGGGTAGGATGAGCCTCGTTGCCAGGAATGCGGATGTGGCAATCCGATGGATTTCAGGGGTAATCCTGTTGGTTGCGGGGTTCTATTTTCTGGTCACGTTTTGAGGGGAAATGTCAGTTTAAAAAGCTTTAAATTTAGAATTGTTATGAGCTATGAAGAAACATTTAAACAATTGTTTGCAACGGCGGACATCACTGTAAATGGAAATAGACCTTGGGATATGAAAGTTCATAATCCTAAAGTTTATCAAAGGGTTATCGCAAAAGGTTCGCTGGGTTTAGGAGAGTCCTACATGGAGGGATGGTGGGACTGTGATAGACTGGATATATTCTTTAGCAAAGTGATTGAAGCCGATTTAGAAAAAACAGCGAAAAGGTCCTGGATTTACTTGAAAGATGCTGCCATTGCCAGAATTTGCAATCTTCAAACTAAAAGAAGGGCTTTTCAGGTTGGAGAGAAACATTATGATGCCGGAAATGAATTATATTCCTTGATGCTGGATCCAAGAATGACCTATTCTTGTGCTTATTGGAAGGGATTGAAAGAAACGCCTGAAAATTTAGCTAAAGCACAGGAACAAAAATTAGATTTAGTGTGTAAAAAACTCGGATTAGAAAAAGGGATGACTGTTTTAGACATCGGCTGCGGTTGGGGCAGTTTTATGAAATATGCGGCCGAAACTTATCAGGTCACTGTTAAGGGATATACGGTTTCAAAAGAACAAGTTAAATTGGGAAAAAAGCTCTCCGAAGGACTTCCGGTTGAATTCAGACTTGAAGATTATCGATCTGCGCCTAAAACAGAGGAAAAATTTGATAGAATTGTTTCTCTGGGTATGTTTGAACATGTTGGCCATAAAAATTATAGAGCGTATATGACTGTTATAGATGCGTGTTTAAAGCAAGGGGGATTATTTCTGTTACATACGATTGGAGACATAAGTTCTAAACCAACTGTAGAACCGTGGATAAATAAATATATTTTCCCAAATGGAGACCTCCCCTCTGTAAAACAAATCGTTAAATCCGCAGAAGGTATTTTTGATATTGAAGATTTCCATAGCTTTGGAAGAGACTATGATCCAACCTGTATGGCTTGGAATCATAATGTGGTAAAAAATTGGGACAAGATAAAAGAAATAAAAGGACCTGAGGGAAACTCGAAATATGACGATAGATTTTACAGGATGTGGACTTACTGGCTACAAATGTCTGCCGGATCTTTCCGATCAAAGGGGAAATTGTGGCAGGTCGTATTTTCTAAAGGGAGAAAAAAAGACTACCACTGTGTAAGATAAGAGATTGCATTTATTGAAAAAGGGAAAGTAAAATGCTCGATGCCAAAATGAATGAATTAATCGCTATCGGCGCTTCGGTTGCCTGTAATTGCCATCCTTGTGTAAAGTACCATATTGGCAAAGCACAGGAGCTGAATACAGAATCTGAACTAATAAAGCAGGCCATTGCTGTCGGCAAAATGGTTCGCAAGGGAGCCGCCGACCAGATGGATGAGCTACTGACAGAATTATCGAAATAATAAACCTTTGAGGTATTTTATGGTTACTGAATCAAACGAAAAAATCAGAGAAACTGTCCGTAAGGGATATACAAAAATTGCAAAAGGTAATTCAGGCTGTTGCTGTGGTTCATCATCCCCTGGAAAACTTGCCGAGGGAATAGGCTACACTAGCCAGGAACTTGAGATTTTGCCTGATGGTGCGAATATGGGGCTATCCTGCGGCAATCCGACCGCAATAGCAAATCTCAAACCTGGGCAAGTGGTTCTGGATTTGGGCAGCGGCGGCGGATTCGATGTCTTCATCGCTGCCAAAAAAGTATGGCCGACAGGCAGGGTTATCGGAGTTGATATGACAGCCGAGATGCTCGGCAAAGCAAGAGCCGCTGTTCCAAAATTCACCAAGAAGACCGGCTTATCAAATGTAGAGTTTCGGCTCGGTGAAATCGAGCACCTTCCCCTGGATGACGCAACCGTTGATGTGGTAATCTCAAACTGTGTTATCAACCTCTCCCCTGACAAGCAACAGGTCTGGCGAGAAATTGCACGTGTATTGAAACCTCTCGGCAAGGCCTGTATTTCTGACCTTGCTTTAAAGAAACCTTTGCCTGAAAAAGTCTTAAAATCGGCTGCTGCACTGGTAAGCTGTGTCGCTGGTGCGGTTCTTGTCGATGAAACTATAAAAATGGCAAAGCAGGCGGGTCTTACTGATATTCGGATAGATGAAAAGACACACGGCATTGATGTATTGGCTGATTGTAACGACCCCCTTTACAGACAAGTCCAAGAATCCTTACCAGATGGCACAAAGATTAGCGACTATGTTGTTAGTATTAATGTTACAGCATTCAAAAATAGAAAGTAAGGAACTTAGATATGGCACAACATAAGACAGAACAGGCTCAGGAAAAAGGATTAAATGTTTTTGAAAAATATCTTACGGTCTGGGTAATACTTTGCATTGTATGCGGGATTATCCTGGGCAAACTCGCTCCAGGTTTTGCCAAAGCGCTCGACGGAATGGCCATTTATGTAAATAACGCCCCAGTCGTATCAATACCGATTGCAGTATGTCTTTTCTTTATGATGTACCCGATTATGGTCAAGATTGATTTTGCCGAGGTTCTTCAGGCCGGCAAGAGCATTAAACCTGTCGGTCTGACGTTATTTGTCAACTGGGCAATCAAACCTTTTACGATGTATGCGATTGCATTATTTTTTCTCGGCACATTGTTTCACGGCTTTATCGGCGGCGAAGCTACCGACCTTGTAAAGATGCCGTTCGGACTTGACCTGCCTCTCGGGGCGGCTTACGGAGTAGGCAGGGTCGTTATGCAAAACGGCGTCAAAATGCTCGAAGTGCCGCTGTGGCGGAGCTACCTCGCCGGCTGTATCCTCCTTGGTATCGCTCCCTGCACTGCTATGGTCCTTGTATGGGGATACCTCGCCAAAGGAAACGATGGTCATACCCTTGTAATGGTCGCTATCAATTCCCTTTCTATGCTGTTTCTTTACGGCCCGCTCGGCGGCTTTCTTCTCGGAGTCGGTCGGCTGCCTGTCCCTTGGCAGGCGCTGTTATTGTCGATTGCCATTTATGTGGCTCTGCCATTATTTGCCGGATTCATCTCCCGCAAATGGATTATTGCTCATAAAGGCCTCGAATGGTTTGAAGAGAAATTTCTGCATGTGCTGACGCCTATAACAATTATTGCTTTACTGGTAACACTGGTATTACTGTTCTCTTTCAAGGGTGAGACCATCCTTTCAAATCCGTTGACTATACTTTGGATTGCAATTCCGCTGTTTATACAAACGTGTCTTATTTTTGGGATTGGGTACTGGCTGTCCAGAGTGCTGAAATTGTCATATCAGGACGCGGCTCCTTCAGCAATGATAGGAGCTTCAAATCATTTTGAGGTTGCGATTGCCACCGCTACGATGCTCTTCGGCCTTTCCTCCGGGGCCGCTCTGGCAACAGTCGTAGGTGTTCTTATAGAAGTTCCGGTTATGTTGATGCTCGTCAAAATATGCCTGCGCACTCAGAATTGGTTCGCGAAACACTAACGATGCCGCTGTTTATCTCGCCACCACTCATTCGTTGTTGACTTTTCTGCGCCCCGGCAGTATAAGTATCTGCCGATAGTTTACGTAATAAGGAACCTTAAATATGGACCCTTCGATTTTCAAAGCTTATGATATAAGAGGCATTTACCCAGACCAGCTCAACGAAGAAGACGCCTGGAAAATCGGCTGTGCAACCGCCCGTTTTTTGCCGTCTTTGGTCAGCGGCTACGAGCGAGGCCAGGCACATTCCCGCTCCATCTGCGTCGGACGCGATATGAGAACCCACAGCAAGGCCCTGGCCGACGCCCTTATAGAAGGCATAATCGCCGCGGGCATAAACGTCATTGATATAGGTATGATTGACACGCCGCAGATGTATTTCGCAGTCAATCATCTCGGCGCCTGCGGAGGCGTCCAGGTCACCGCCTCGCACAACCCCGCCAAGTACAATGGCTTCAAAATATCCGGCCTCCACGCCAAACCCGTCGGCGTCGATACCGGCCTGAAGGACATAAAGCACATTGCAATCGCCTTAATCCACACAAAAGGCAGGGTCACAGGCTCTCTGGAGAAGTGTGATTTGACGGCGGACTACAGAAACCACGTCCTGAAATTCCTGAAGCCGAATATCAGGCCGATGAAAATCGCCATTGACGCCTCGAACGGAATGGCTGGTAAAATGGTGCCTGAACTTTTCGCAAAACTTCCCCTGGAAATAATCGCCCTTAACTTCGAGCATACCGGCAAATTCAAACACGAGCCGAACCCTCTCGTCGAGGAGAATCTCGCCGACGTGAGAGCTGCCGTCAGGAAAAATAAATGCGATTTCGGCATCTGCTTCGACGGCGACGCCGACAGGTTAATGCTCGTCGATGAAAAGGCCGCTATTATCGGCTGTGATTTACTGACCGCACTGATGGTGCCGTACTTTTTGAAGAAGCAGCCGAAGTCCGCTGTCGTTTACGACCTCCGCAGCAGTTGGGTCGTAATCGAAGAAATCATCAAAAACGGCGGCACGCCGCGAAGGGAACGCGTCGGCCACGCCTTTATGAAAAAGGCCCTGCGCGATTCGCACGCAATCTTCGGCGGCGAAGTCTCCGGCCATTTCTATTATCGCGACAACTTCTACGCCGACTCTGCCCTGATTACCTTCGTCCACCTGCTAAACATCATCAGTGAAGCCAACCAGCCTCTAAGCGAGCTAATCAAACCCCTGCGAAGATACTACGGCAGCGGCGAAGTAAACTTCGAGGTCGAGGACAAGCAGGGCCGGCTCAACGACCTTGCAAAAAGATACGGCGACGGCCAAATCGACTACCTCGACGGCATCACTATACGCTATAAAGACTGGTGGTTTAACTGCCGGCCAAGCAATACCGAGCCTCTCCTGCGGCTGACCGTCGAGGCCAAAACAAAAAAAACTTTCGATGAGAAATTCCCTGAAATCGCCAAACTGCTCGGAAGGCCGGTCAAACCGGAAAAAATAGCCGGCAAAAAAGAAAAAAAACAGACAAAGAATAAAAAGCAGCGGTAAAGTTAACGTCTCTTTTAGGCTCAATAGAAATGGAAATGTACACTAAAAAATATCAAACGCCAAATGGCGACGTGGAAGGTGTGCAGGTCAAATGGGCCGGCTTCAATATATTACTGGTGACCGGCTCGAAAGGATTCCTTGCCTGCCCGGCGATTGACGTCGATGCCTGCCAGCGATACGGGGTCGCAGCGGCGCTGGTCGAAAGCACGCCTGACAATCCCATCGGCACCCTCGAACGGTTCCCGAACCGAAAGATTACCAGGGTAAATGCGAACGCAAAAAAACTCGGCATCAAAGAAGGATTAGATGTCACCGATGCCTTTGCCCTTATTGCATAGAATCTTATGTAGTCAGGCAAAAATCCGGAAAGGGAAAAATATGAAAGCTGAAAAATATTGTTTCATTTTGGCAGTTTTTGCTGGTATTTTGTGCGTTCCTGTCTTCGGTGAGGTCGAGTTACCTCCGCTGGAGGAGAAGCCCATATTGCTTGGCCAGTCCAATCCTGCTCTGGCAGGTATAAGGCAATTGTATGTTGTTATCCTGCCTCCTGACGCTGAGCCGAACAAAGATGGCCTGGTCTGGAAAAACCTCAAAGCAGCGGTGGAGGGCAAAATCAACCAGACCGGTATCAAAGTAGCCGAAGCGATTCAGCACGAGCATATTTTGAGGTCTTTAGCCATCCCTGAACTGAGGATTGATATAAATATGCTCAAGCTTGCAGATTCACAACAATATGTATTTCGTATCCAGATGTCGTTAGCTAAAAAGGTCCATTTAACAAAAGATTCTTCACAATATATTAAAGCCGACCTTTGGGAGACTGAGCCGGTGATGCAGGCAGTATCGGTGCAAAGTATGCCCGCCACAGTTACAAACGCGGTACTGGAACAAGTTGAAGCATTTATCCACGCCTACCTCGCAGCCAATCCGCCGGACAAAAAACTCCCCGATGCCAATAACGTTGCCACAGGTTCAAAAGAAATCACCAGACCGGCTTCCAAACCACCGGTAGCCGAATACAAATTTGTCGCATCGAAAAATAGCGATGTCTTCCACAAAGCCGATTGCGGTTCAGCCAGAAGAATCAATCCGGAAAATCTTATCGGCTACAACTCAGCCGATGAAGCAATCCAGGCCGGCAAAAAACCCTGCAAACGATGTAAACCATAGAGCGTCCTTCGGTGATTATGATTTCCGATTTAAATTGAAAGGCCAAAGTTGAATAAAGTCGCTGAATATGAAAAACAGCCGTCCCTGAAAGACCGATTGACATCAATCGATGCTCTCCGCGGATTTGATATGTTCTGGATTATCGGCGGCGGAGCGGCATTCTCTGCCTTAAATAAAATCTTCAATAGTCCGCTGACGGCTTTTATTGCCGGACAGCTCGACCACGTCCACTGGGAAGGTTTTCACTTTGAGGATTTGATTTTTCCTTTGTTCCTCTTCGTAGTAGGCGCAGTTCTTCCGTTCTCGGTACTGAAACGAATAGAACAAGGCCGCAGCCGCACCAGCGTTTACCTGCATATTATCAAGCGCACGGTGACGATAATTTTGCTCGGCCTGATATTAAATGGCCTGTTGCGTTTCAACTGGCTGCAGATGCGATGGCCCGGCGTCCTCCAGCGCATCGGGATTTGTTATTTCTTTGCCGCCATACTGGTAATGAACACAAAATGGCGCACTCAGGCAATAATCACCGCCGCCATTTTGCTTTTATACTGGGCCGCAATGGCTCTTGTTCCCGTGCCGGGCTATGGCGCAGGCGTTATCACTCCCGAAGGTTGTTTATCCTCATACATCGACCAGCAACTCCTGCCCGGCAAAATCTATGAGCAATACTATGGTTACGGCGATAACGAAGGAATAATCTCCACGCTGCCGGCGATTTGCACGGCCCTTATCGGGGCGCTTGCAGGTCACTGGCTCCGCTCCAATCGCTCACAAAATCGAAAGACGACGGGTCTGGCGCTGATGGGACTAATGAGTCTGGTTGCAGGATACGGATGGGGAGTTTACTTCCCCATTATTAAAAATATCTGGACCAGTTCGTTTGTTTTAGTCTCCGCCGGTTATAGTTTGTTGCTGCTGGCATTATTATATTGGGTCATTGATGTCAAAAAATATAAAAAATGGGCCTTTTTCTTCATCATCATCGGCCTGAACGCCATCACAATATATGTCGTCCAGTGGGTTGTGAACTTTGACGTCATTGCCGGTTATTTAGTTCAGGGTCTGGCTGAACTTGCTGGCTCAGCCGAACTGCTGATTCTTGCGCTCGGGGCGATAATGCTGAAATGGCTGCTGTTATGGTTTTTATACCGTCAAAAGATATTCCTGAAAGCCTGAACGGAATATAAACTCCGGCTGAAGCAATCTCCTCTTTACAAAGAGCGCTTTGTTATACAAAAAGCCGCTGCGATATAGATGACAAATTTTCCTGTTGAATTTTCCCCATTTTCGAATTAGTATCCAGACACTAATAGTAATGTATATTAAAAAGAAGAATTCAAAACCCATAAACCATAAATAACTTGAAGAATCTCATATATGAAACTGTCCCGTGAAAATCTTAACGTCCTTCTGATTTGTGCAGCCCTTCTCCTTGCCACCGCAGCAGTCTATTGGCAGGTGCAGAAGTTTGAGTTTGTGTCCCTGGATGACGGCGATTACGTCTGGCAAAATGAGCATGTTCGCACCGGCCTGACCTGGAATAACGTGCTCTGGGCCTTTACCGCCATCCACTCCGCAAACTGGCATCCATTGACCTGGATTTCCCTGATGCTCGATTGCGAACTGTTTGAGTCCGACGCCCGCGGCTGCCACACGACAAATTTTTTGTTTCACATTGCAAATACCTTGCTGCTGTTTGTGGTCCTCAAGAAAATGACCGGTTCAGTCTTGCCCAGCGCCTTCGTAGCAGCTTTGTTCGCACTGCATCCACTGCACATCGAATCCGTTGCCTGGGTCTCTGAACGAAAAGACGTCCTCAGCACCTTATTCTGGCTCCTCACTATGTGGGCCTATAAACGCTACACCGAAAATAAAACATCGGGAAGATATATCCTGCTCGTAATATTTTTTGCTCTCGGCCTGTTGGCCAAACCAATGCTTGTCACCCTGCCGTTTGTGCTGCTTCTTCTTGACTATTGGCCGCTGGAACGCCTCCGGTTAAACGGCACAGGAACTCTTGCGAAAAAAGTTTGGCCTCTGATAGTTGAAAAGCTGCCTCTTTTCGTATTGGCGGTGTTATCTTGCGCAGTGACATATTTCGCCCAGCTAACAAAGGGTGCGGTCTGGCCGGTCCCCGCGATATTACGCGTTCCCAACGTATTGGTTTCGTATGAAAAGTACATAGAAAAAATGCTTTGGCCGACCAGACTGGCAATCTTCTATCCTTATACTACTCAAGCTATCCTGCTTGGCCAGGCAATCGTCGGAGCGTTAGTTGTCATTGTCATATCCATTTACGTATTTCGTTCGGCTAAAACCGATAAATACCTGCCGGTCGGCTGGCTGTGGTATCTCGGCACCCTTGTGCCGGTCGCCGGCCTTGTGCAGGTCGGCTCACAGGCAATGGCTGACAGGTACACTTATGTCCCCTTCATCGGCTTGTTCATAATGATTGCCTGGGGTGTCGCTGATTATGCAAAAAACAAAAATATCTCCAAAAAGCTCCTCTGGATACCGGCCTTGGTCATACTCGCCGTTCTGTCAATCCATACCTGGAAGCAGACCGGTTATTGGCAAAACAGCGATAAACTGTATGAACATGCCGCTGCCGTAACCGAAGGAAATCACTTCGCACATCTGCTTCTGGCAAAAGTCCTCGAAGCAAATAAAGAAGCCGATAAGGCCCTGATACACTATCAGGAAGCGGCGAAGCTCTATCCGAGCGGCAGCGAACGCAGTCTCGAATCACACCGGCATGCGGCACAGCTCTTGACTGATAAAGGTCAGTTGGACGAAGCAATTGTGCATTGCAGGGAAATACTCCGCTCAGAACCGAATGATACCGTCGCCCATACGAACCTCGGCATTGCCCTTGCAGCTAAAGGCGACATCGACAAAGCCGTTATTCATTACACAAAAGCCCTGGAGCAGGACCCCAATTACGTTAGTGCCCTCATCAACTTCGGCGTCACCCTCGGAGCTAAGGGCAAACTTGACGAGGCCGTCGCCAATTTCCGCCGAGCCCTGACCGTCAAGCCCGAAAGCGCACCGGCCCACTACAACCTTGGTTTCGCCCTTCAATTGCAGGGTAAGACCGACGAAGCAATATCGCACCTGCAGGAATCGATGAGAATTGACCCTAACGACGGCAGGGCAGAGACAATGTTAAATACCTTGTTGCAGGAGCAGAACCCCGAAACGCCCGATGAAGGCAAATAAAACCGCTGCAAAGATAATAACCGGCGTCCCGCCCGTCTTCGGGTTTAACCACAAAATAATTATACATCCCGGCCTTGAAACAGATGCCTGATAGAAACTTCTTTACCAACAAACAAAAACAAATTCACCCGGATGACATTTACAAAAATGTGCCGCTCGAGCAGATTCCCTGGAATGTCGAGACCCCCCCTGTGCTTTTGGTTGAACTGGTCGATAGCGGAATAATCAAGCCCTGCAGAGCCATTGATTTGGGCTGCGGACTGGGTAATTACGCCATTTATCTGGCAGGCAGGGACTTCGATGTCACCGGCGTCGATTTTTCGCCGACAGCCATAAAAATAGCCAGTGAAAACGCACGCAAAAAAGGCGTAAAGTGCAGCTTCTTGGTGGCTGATGTTGTCGATGACCTCGCCGAAATCAGCCAATCCTGGGACTTCGCCTATGACTGGGGCCTGCTGCATCATATATTCCCCCGGAAAAGGCAAAAATACCTCGAAAATGTCCATCGAATACTTAATCCGAAAGGCAAATATCTGTCCGTATCTTTCAGCGAAAAAGATACCGCTTTCGCCGGCGCCGGTAAATACAGAAAAACAAATCTGGGCACTATCTTATATTTCTCCTCCAAAAACGAATTGAAGAAATTATTTGAGAATTACTTTACTGTAATCGACCTTAGGACAGTTGAAATCCTCGGCAAATTCGAACCTCATATCTTCAATTACGTTCTTGCAGAAAAAAAATAAAATAACAAAAGATAAACAGTCAGGCCGTTATGGGTTTAATCACGATAATAATTATAGCCGTTGCCCTGGCGATGGACACCTTTGCCGTCTCTGTCGTCAGCGGCTCGGCATACAAACAGCTACAGATAAAACATATTTTTCGAATGGCTGCTTTCTTCGGCGGCTTCCAGGCGATTATGCCCTTAATCGGCTCTCTCGCAGGAATAGGTGCAAAACAATACCTCGCAGATTATGACCATTGGATTGCCTTTGCGCTGTTAAGTGCGGTCGGCCTCAAAATGCTCTACGAATCATTCAAAATCGCCCCCGCCAGGCAAGTTTTCAATCCTTCGAATGTCCTTGTCTTATTAGTTCTCTCCGTTGCCACCAGTATCGATGCCCTTATTGTCGGCATAACGCTTTCTTTTTTGGAAGTCTCAATCGCAGTAGCCGTGCTAATCATCGGACTGGTGACATTTCTGCTTTCGTATCTTGGCGTCTTCATCGGCAAGAAAATCGGGCACTTCTTCGAAGGCCGGATTGAAGCCGCAGCGGGCCTGCTCCTTATCGCACTCGGCACAAAAATCCTCCTTGAGCATCTGTTATTCTGAATTCCCGCAAAGTTATCCCAAAATCCTTGTCAGCCGGTCTTATATCTGTTATAGATTATTCCGGTGAGCAATGAACTATTGCTCTGACAGCTTATATCAGCCGCTGTGACAGGGAAATGACTTATGCCGAAAAATCATAAGATAAAAGACTGGCAGCAGTTGACCGACGAGGAAATCCTGCAGATGAGAATTAGAGACCTCGGGCTGCAAATCCACGGCTCATCTCTCGAACCTCTTATACAAAAACTTTATGAAGAGCTTGATGGCAGGGGCATACCTTTTCATCCCCCGTTCTATCTCGCCGACGAGTGGCTCTGCCCTGACAAACTGCCCATTATCGGCATCCCTTTTTGTCTTGCACATCCGCGACTGAAGAACATTGAGCAGAAATTGATGTTCGATGTCGAAGGCGGAACCGAAAAATCCTTTATGAAGCTCCTGCGCCACGAATGCGGGCACGCCTTGAACTATGCCTACCGCCTTTACAAAAAAACGCGGTGGCGGGAGCTTTTCGGCCCATTCTCTGCGAGGTACTCGGATTCCTATTATTTTCAGCCCTACTCCAGGCGTTTCGTAATACATCTGGACGACTGTTACGCACAGGCGCATCCGGATGAAGATTTTGCAGAGACCTTCGCCGTCTGGCTTGCGCCCAACAGCCGATGGGAGCAGAAATACGACGACCGGCCCGCTGTCAAAAAACTCCGTTACGTTGACCGGCTGATGAGCGAAATCAAAAATCGCAGTCCCCTCGTCACGGTTCGGCAGACGCCGCCCTGGTCGGCCTCGCGTATGACTTCAACGCTTGCCGCCCATTACCAGCGCAAACGAATAGAGCTCGGAAGCCAGTTCCAGGGCTTCTATGACGACAGTCTCAAAAATCTCTTTACAACAAGACATACCGGCTCACCCCTTAAGGCCTCGAAACTCCTGCGGCACTACCGCCGTCTCATTATCGACAATCTCTCAAGGTGGACCGGACATCGAAAGTATGACGTCCATCAGCTCGTCAATAAATTCATTCAGCGATGTGATGTTCTCGACCTCTACGCCAGGACCGCCGAGATGGAAAATATCATAGCCGTAACCGCCCTGCTCACTGTTATCGCAAACAGCACCATCAGGATTGCAAAGGATAAACATTGATGGGACGAAAATTAAATATTACAGTCCTGGTCGATACGACGACCATTCCTGCTAATGACCCTCATTTCGATTCCACCCCCGAAAGCCCAACCACTGAATATCACGTAATAGCAGCATTGCACACTTTACGGCATAATATATCAGTCCTCGGCGCAGTAAAAAACGTCGGAACAATTATCAGCTCCCTCAAAGAGCAAAAACCGGATATCGTTTTCAACCTTACTGAGCAATTCGCCGGAGACCGTCAGTTCGATAAAAACATCACCGCACTCCTTGAGCTGGCGGATGTCCCCTTTACGGGGACCGGCCCCACAGGATTGATGCTCTGCCGCGACAAACGCCTTTGCAAGCAACTCCTTTCTCTGCACAAAATCCGCGTCCCGTCCTTTATCTATCTGCCTCCCGACAGGTCAATCTTTGTCCCGAAATCTTTTCGTTTCCCTCTCGTCGTCAAACCCACCTTCGAAGACAGCTCCGAAGGCATTTCCAACGCCTCGCTTGTTGCAAATGAATCAGCCCTGAAGGAACGCGCAAAATTCGTCCACGAACACTGGCAGCAGGCCGCCATCGCCGAAGAATATATCCCCGGACGGGAGCTTTACGTCAGCATCATCGGCAACAAAAAACTCGTCACCCTTCCAATCCGGGAATGTCTGTTCGATTCCACCTTGCCTGAAGCGCCTCATCTGGCCACCTACCGTGTAAAATGGAACGAAAAATTCCGAAAAAAGTGGAACATAGAATTTGGGTTTGCCTCGCTTGACCCCTCGATAGTTAAAAATATCGAACGCACCTGCAGAAGGATATACCGCCTCCTGCAAATCAGAGACTACGGCCGAATAGACCTCAGGCTTACTCCTGAAAATAAACTCGTAATCCTTGAAGCCAATCCCAACCCCGATATCGCTTCCGGAGAAGACGTGGCCGAAGCGGCAAAAAAGACAGGTATCTCTTATGAAAAACTTATCGAACGTATCCTCCATATCGCCCTGCGGCGATATGAGTGAGTATTGCAGGAAATAAAATATGACCTCGAAAGTATATTTCATTAAAGCATCGCTGAACGACGGTTTCGAGTTGCTCTCCGACAAAGCCGTCAGATTATTCGATGCGGCAAAAATGGAAAACTGCTTTGCCAAAAACGATTTCACCGCCGTTAAGGTCCACGTCGGCGAAGCAGGCAACAACACTTACATAAAAGCCCCTTGTATTAAGGGTCTGGTGGATAGACTCCTGTCTCTCAAAACAAAAGCGTTTCTGACCGACACCAACGCCTTATATTCAGGCCGCAGACACAATGCCATCGACCATCATATCACCGCCGCCGACCACGGCTTTTCCCTGGATGTATTAGGCGTTCCGTTCATTGTCCCCGACGGAATAAGCGGAACCGCCGAGGCCGTCGTAAAGATAAACGCCGAGATTAACAAGGAAGTCTTCATCGCCTATGACATCGCAAGATGTCAGTCAATCCTTTCCGTCGCCCACCTTACCGGCCATATCGCCACCTGTCTTGCGGCTACGTTAAAAACTCTCGGTATGGGTTGCGCAAGCCAGAAGGGCAAAATGCTCCAGCACGCAGCTCTGTCACTTACTATCGGCGACGCCTGCAAACGCTGCGGCGAATGTCTTAAGCACTGTCCCGCCGATGCTATCACCATAAACAATGTCAAAGCCCACATCAATCAGGACAAATGCATTAGTTGCGCAGAATGTTTGGCCGTCTGCAGATTCGACGCCGTCAAACACAACTGGGGTCAGGAAGACCAGACCCTCCAGAAAAGTATGGCTGAATACGCCCTCGGTGTCCTGAAAAACAAAAAAGGTAAAGCCGCTTTCTTTAATTTCCTCATCTCGATTACCAAAGATTGCGACTGCTTTGATACCCCGGATATGCCGAACATCGTCGATGATATTGGCATACTCGCCTCGACCGACCCAGTCGCTCTTGATAAGGCATCCCTCGACCTGGTCGAGGAAAAAACCGGCAAAAAACTCCAGAACCTGATCGGAAATAAAAAGCTGAACCCCCTTCACCAGCTCCAGCACGCCGAACACATCGGCCTCGGAAACACCAATTATGACCTCATTAACGTCAAATAATGTCAAAAATAACAAATTTTGTTAAATATTCACCTAACTTTCGCTTGCATTTTGTCATAATGCTACTAAAATCTATGCTATGTCTTTAGGCCAGATATTAAGAAAAAAGCGTGAGCAGTTAAATCTCACCCTCGACGAGGTCAGCAGGAGTGCCGGCTTCTCCAAACCCTACCTGTCCACTATTGAAACAGGCAAGGTCAAAAATCCGCCGAGCGACCAGCTTCTTACAAAGCTTGAAAAGATACTCGAATTCGAACCGGGTCTGCTGCTGCACATCGCTCATATGCAGCAGCTTCCTCCCGACATCCGCCAGAAATACGAATCCGCTGAGGCGGAAACACAAAAACTCCGGCACTTTATTAAAAATATCATTCACCAAAAATCCACTAAAACACAGTTTGACAAGCTCCTTGCCGAAAGCAAACGGTATGCCGAGAGCGACTGCACACCCATCTCGGCGGGTCGGCCCATCCCCATCATAAACAAAATCGCAGCCGGCTATCCCGCAGATTTCGACGACCTCGATTACCCCGTCGGCATAGCGGATGATTACGTCCGCTGTCCCGACATCCACGACCCCAATGCCTTCGCCGTCCGTGTCATCGGCGATTCTATGGAGCCGAAGTTCAGGGATGGTGACATTGTTGTCTTTTCCCCGGCCGCCGAAGTCATCAATGGCGATGACTGTTTTATCCGTCTTGCGATACCGCACGAGACAGCTTTTAAGAGGGTGTTTTTCGAACAGGAAAATAAAGTTCGTCTCCAGCCGAGAAACGAAAAATACTCCCCCATAATCATTGACGGCAAACGCATCAACGGCCTCTACCGCGCCATCATAAAATACGAAAAACTCTAAACCTTTTGTCCCGCAACCGCCAAAACTAATGCGAAAACCTTTTCAGCGCCGGCTTGTTTCAATGTCTTTGCGCATTCGTTTAACGTGGCGCCGGTTGTCTTTATATCATCCACAAGACATACTTTACGCCCGCCGAAACTATGTCCCCTCCGAACGCCGAATGCACCCGAAACGTTCCTCGCACGAGCGGCGGCGCTTGCCATCGTCGGCTGCGACCTCGTCCGCCGAATCCTCACAAGCTCATTATTAATCTTCGCAGACGAACGCCTCAGCTTCCCGGCGATAATAAGCGACTGGTTATAACCGCGAATCAGTCGTCTCGTCCAGTGCAGCGGCACGGGCACAAAAAGCTCTATCTCGTTTATAAATCCGCTTCCCTCCAGTGCAGCATTACCTAAAAAACCCAGCACGGTATCCAGTTCCGTCCGGCCATTCTTGAAGGAAAGTATCATTCTTTGCAGGGCGTCTTTGTAAACCCCGCCGCGGGCTATCCCGTCAAAGTAAATTTCCGTCCCCTGGCAATCAGGACAACTGCCATTTATAATTGCGTATCGGCTTACGTCTTTGCCGCAGCGCCGGCAGTAATCCCCGCCCGTGCAGCCCAGAAGCTCGTCCCAGCAGTTCCTGCATAAATTATTATCGCCCTCGAATACGCTCCCGCCGCAGCCGCTGCACACCGCAGGCCACAAAAGATGGTTCAATCCCTCAAGGGTATATCCGCACCATTTCTTGACCTTCTCCGTATCCACGCCGCCATTATATAAACTTTGCAGTCCTGCTCAACGTCAATCTCCGTCGGGTATCAAATCGCAGTAGCAAAAACGGTTCTCTCTTAAAACGACTTGTCCCTTTCTGTGCATAATTTTTTTGCCAAATAGCGGGCCGGCGTATGCGAATGAATGAAATTCCCCGTTTTCTCCGCATCGGTCAACCGTCCCGGGAAGCTCGCTTAAAAATCGTTTATTAAATATCCTGCCGACGAATCTTCCCTCAAGGGTATTTGTGTCAACGCAGGTGACAATCGCTTTGTAACCCGACTCTATGAATCTATAGGCAAGCTCGGTCGTATTTGCACCCCATACAGGAAATACCCCCTTCATCCCAATCTTGGACAGGTTGTCTTCTCGATATCTCCTTACATCTTCCAGAAAAATATCGCCGAAAACTACCGAAGATACTCCTGCCGCCAGATACCTTTCCAGCGCCTCCCGCATCCTGCTCTCATACTCACCGACGTCTGCGTCTTTTGAAATATATACCTTTTCAAGTGCGATTCCGAGTGCCTCTGCCTGCCGTTCGAGCAGAATACGGCGAACGCCGTGCATACTGATTCTGTCGTAATCCTGTGTTATCGTTGTTAATAAGGCCGCTGCCTCATACTTGTCGCTTCTGTGAATTTCCTCAAGTGCAAGAACGCTGTCTTTGCCGCCGCTCCATCCAAGCAGGACTTTTTCCTTCCCGGCCATACCTCGTCAGTCCAAATCAAACAGCGTATTATTCAGCGGCTCGAACCACCCGAGATTCATACCGTCAAAATCCTTGTTGTATGACTTGAGGCCTTTGCAATTGGCCTTCTGCCGGGTATCGCAGTGTCCGTCCGACCAGCCGACGTTTGCACCTCCCTTGTGCCGAAAATGAATGGACGGTAAAACTGACATACGTTTAAAAAGCTTACCATTCATTATGAAATATGGTGGCTCGGCAAATGAATATTCGATTAACATACCGTTCTGGTTAAATCCCGTATCGGCAAACATCAGTGTCTTGTCGGGCTTGGAGACCGATGTGATATTCGTCGTCTCACTGTATCTTTCCTCAAGACCAAGCCCGCTCCGCCACAGGCAACTGCCGATGTAGCTCATATTATACCCGTATCCGCCGCATCCTTTCTCAAAGCTCTCTTCCCATTTTTGGCCGCTTGCATATCTGACCTTCCCGGGACATTCCTTGACCTTCCCGCCGCCCAAATAGCCGGCCAATGGCCCTTGATATGGGTCAAATGGCTCGTCTTTATCACTTCTTACTCCATGCCAGCGGTGATATCCGCCGATGTCGTTCCATATATCGCTCGCAGCCGGCACGAAAAAGCCGTCGTGCTCATCGCTATACTCGATATTCGCCAGCACAAGCTGACGAAGATTACTCCTGCAAACCGTGCCTTGTGCGCCGGACCTCGCCGTCACCAGCACAGGCACCGATATCGCCATAAGTAAACCAATCGATGAAATCACCACCAGCAGTTCAGGCAGTGTAAATGCCTTTGGTTTTGAATCGGCCATAAGCTCACCGCAAATATTTTTCAATCTCGCCAGCTTTCTTTGCCGAGCCATTGCCTGCTGAATTCACCGAGGTCGAGCTCATCAATCACCAAATCCGCCGGCTCTGCCAAATCGCATCGGCCAATCCAGTTGGCCTGGCCGAAATGACTGCGCCACGCCGACCGCAGCAACGCAAAATCATACATATCGACCTGACCGTCAAGGTTGATGTCCGCTGAATAATCCTGTCCCTTGAGGACTCCGACGGCATTCAAATCAAATCCACCGGAACCCCACGTCACCCACGCATCATAAACCGGGTGGTTGCTTGCGTAATTTGTGCCGGTGTTAGGGTCGATGTGTTCGACCGCCCAGTCGTTAAAGTCACCGCTGCCGGGTATATCGACTATCCGAACGTAATTTATATTGTTCAGCTCAACAACGCCGCCGATAACACACGGGTCATCCGCAAGCACGCTCAAATCGAACGCCGTTCCTGTGCACACCCCTCCGGCATTCGGGTGCTTGCCCGCAAGATAAAATACGTCGCTTATCTCAAGCGTCCCGTACGCGCCGGTTTCTTCAGCCGTTAATGATACCGATGGAAACCGCACGAAATTATTCCCGTCCGTGGACACCTCGACATATCCGAGTTCCGCGAACATCTCGCCCGCAACCGAGCCGTCGCCTGTATTATATCCGGAAATAAAACCGTTCTCGAAAACCGCAAAGTCATATCCGTTCACATCCTGTATCGGCTCATTAAAAGACAGCACTATATAACCAGGCGGCGCGTTCGCATCGATTTGCTCCTGTTCCAGGTCGCCGAGACTGACAATATCGATATTATTCCCCGTAGCCGGCCCTAATGCCTTGCTTGCCTTCGACCACACAGAATCCACGCCCGGCGCCGGCACGTATGCCGCCACGGCCGTCGCCCAGCCCTTAAACAGCGGATTCAATACCGCATCCGCATCGCACGGGTCAGCGTGACGCCAGTCGTCCCCGATATATCCGTTTATTCCAGCTTCCGTATAAGGCCCTGCCATACAAATCGTCCGCCAACAAATACAAACCACAAACACCAAAATAATCTTTATCGCATCCTTGCCAAACATTTCTCTTTTCATCGCCCTGCACCCCAAAAGGTAATAGCGGCCTCAGCCGGTTCACGAAAATTTAGTCCGCCGCCTCATCACAATCAGTCCTCCCAATCCCAGCAGCAGTATCGTCGCCGGCTCAGGCACAACCGTATCCGCCGCAAAATACGCCGGCGTATTCATTCCCCACACGCCGACGTCGCTCGATGACAGCGCAAACTCCAAACTCTTGACCTCGCCAAGCGGACTTAAATCAACCTCGCCCCACTGGTTCAAAATATAATCGAGACTATTGTTTGCAAACCGGTAATCTGCCAGATAAAAGTCAACCGTCCCTGCAACCTCGCCGCCGGAATCCTTGCCTGTTATCGTCAGCATAAACCAGTCCTCGTCATTGCCGCTTGCGCCGCCGAACTTCTTGGCAAACGCATCGCCGTTAAGCATCGAGTAATATGCGAAGTTGTTGTTCGTCACGTATAAGCCCTCGACAATTCCCGCCGTATCCAGCGTAACGACAGGCAGCTCAGTCCACCCGATGTATCCGATTGCATAATTGTTCGAGCTGCCCTGTCCTGAACCGGCTATGGCATTATATTGTCCTGCCATCCCGCTCGTTGTCGTGTTGGTTATATTTGAGTAGGCAAATCCGTCCCACGAGCCATACATCGTATCGTAATTATTCTTATAGTAGGCGCCGCCGCTCTGGAAACCGCCGGAACTATCCGAACCGTTCCAGTACGCCTCCGGCCCAAGCGCCAAATCCTCGAAGTCGCTCACCACCGCGGCGCCTGCTGCGCCTGTCGTAAAAACAATAATACACAAAACAAATCTCATCACCCTCACCGAAGCCATAATCCTGTCTCCTCACTATCCGGAATATCAAAACCCTTTTCTCCAAACCTTCACCTCCTTTCTCCCTCGCTTACTACACTTCGGAAAACCTTGAAGACCAAAACGAAATAGCAGCGAACGGAACAGGAAGTAGAAATATTCCACAGTTTTTAATTTTGACTTTTAAGCTTTTATTTTCTCTCGCCTCCTTTCACGCCGTCCTGCCCTTCCTGCGGGGCCTGACGCTGAGCAATAAAAAAAGCCGCCGTTCCCGCAAAAGGAACGGCGGCTCAAATCGCCCGTATCTCCGGCCATCAGCCGACAGCCGCTTCACAATACCGAAAGCCCTGTCAGGCCGGAATATTGCACTATGTTCCTGAACGCGAGAACAACGGGGCCTCCATCCTGCAGTCTCTCCCGACAACCGAAAATCGCATCTGCTCGTCGCCTGACTGCACGAGGAATGGAACCCGCTTATATGCTTTCTAACCGCAGGCAGGTTTTCTGACTTGCGTCTTACCGCGAGACCCCTTCCCGTCCGCAGGGCTTTGTTTTGCGTCTCATCGCAAATTAAAAACCCGGCGCGAACAGTGGATACTAACATCCGAACGCTTTCCTTTGCATTCGGCTGCCGTATTACGTCTCTCGGATTACCGAGCTGACTCGGCACAGACGCGCACAGCGGCGCGACCGTCGCGGACTCAAACCGCGTTCCCGTTTCGCTATCCGAACACGACACGGCGTATTTGGACCTGCAGTTAGTTTATCTACTTTTCAAAGAACCTTCTTCTGGCTTTCTATCACACCGAACGGCGACCATCAAGAAAAAAATAAAATTTTTTTCCGCAGTTCTTTTTCGCCCTTAACGGGCTTCACTGCTTCAGATAAATTATCACCCCCGTTAGTATCAGAATCGTCAGCAGGCATATCCCCATTGCTATCATAAACACCCATATAAGGCTCTTTCGCTGCCTGCCGAGGATGTATTTAAGATACCGGTCGCTCGCTGCGAACGTCTTGCTCATCTGCATAATGCCGTCCGTCTGGCTCATAGTGCTGTGGTTCAGCTTGTCTAATGTCTCGGTGAATTTGTTAAAATTCTCGACCAGTTGAACGTCCGTTTCCGCCGACGCTGCGAGCTGATGGTCGATATCGACAAGGGCGTCCGTCTGCTTGGCAGTCTCCGTCGGAATCTTTTCAACCACATCCATAAACTGCTCCTGTTTGATGGCGCCCGCCTTTAGCTCCTCCAGGAACTGCTCCGTCAATCGTCTTTGGTTCTCCACAACGGCTGGAAAGCTCTCCAGCAGTTTCGGCAGTTGTTCTATTCGGCTCATCATATCTTCGTTCTGCGCAACCTGCCGGTCTAAATGCTCGTTGATGTCGCACAACTGCTCTACTAATCTGTCGAATCCCGCCTGCAGCTTCTCAAGTGACTGCGCCTTATCGACTGGCTGAACACTCTTGACCATCACCTTGCTGCTCTCGGCCTCTGGTCCCTTTTGGCCCGCATCTGTTTCTGCCGGCTCGGCCTCTGCGCTTATAAGCCCCTCGTCATCTACCTGTGGCTGATAACCTCTATGCCTCATCGGTTTGTGAGACCGAACCCAGTTACTCATTCTCGACCAAATCTCTTTTATCGCCATTTTCAAACTCCCCAAAACTAACAGCACAAAACTCAGCTTTTATATCTTCTCACTCAAACTGACCGATTTATTATGAAAACCAATATAATCTATTGTGCAATACTAAATTATAAAAACAAAGAAAGCGATTAAAATAGCTATCCCGACGTAGTCGGGATTCCACAATTTTGCATTTTTAACTTTGATTTTTGCACTCTCAAACTGACCACCGGTCAGTTTGAGTTACACACATTAGAAGATTTTCTCCCTGTAAATTCAAGCCATTTTTGCTACTATTACTCAAACCGACCGTTTCTCACTGTCATTCCCGCGAAAGCGGGAATCCAGTGAGGTTATGAGAAAGGAAAACTGATGAAATTAGTCACTTTCGCCACAGGCAGCACAATCTCCTGCGGAATCCTCACCGATACCGGCATAATTGACATCCCAGCCGCCTGGCCCGGCAGCAGCCCTCCGCGCAGCATAATAGAAATCCTCAATCAAGGCCGAACCTGCCTCCAAAAACTCGCCAACTTGCCCATTTCGTCTGATACCACAATACCGCTGGAATCTGTCAGTCTCCTCGCCCCTGTACCAACGCCCGGCAAAGTCCTCGCACTCGCAGGAAACTATTCAGAGCATATCGCCGAGGTCGGCCTTACGCTGGGCCTGTCCCGCTCAACACGAGATACAACCGTTCCCCGTCCTTTCCTCAAGCCCGCAACCGCCGTCACCGCCCACAACGCACAAATCCCCTGGCCGGCTTACAGCGAACAAATCGACTATGAAATCGAGCTTGCCGTCGTAATCGGAAAAACTGCCAAATGCGTAAAGCCCAAAGACGCTCTTAAATACGTCGCAGGTTATACGATATGTAATGATATTTCTGCTCGCAGCGTGACCTTTGCTAAGGACAGAAAGAATCGGCCCTGGGACGAATTCTACGACTGGCTCAACGGCAAGTGGGCCGATGGCTTTTTGCCGATGGGGCCGTACCTGCTGACGCCGGACGAAATAGACGATGTCCAGAATCTCGCTCTGGAGCTTAAAGTAAATGGCCAAGTCCGCCAGAAGGCGAACACCTCACAGATGATTTATCCGGTTGCGGACATCGTCTCATTCTTGAGTTATCTGATGACACTTGGGCCGGGCGACGTCATTGCTACCGGCACGCCCGCCGGCGTCGCCGCCGCCACAGGTAAATTCCTCGAGCCCGCCGACCAAATCGAATGTAAAATTGAAAAACTCGGTGCCCTTACGAACACCCTCGGCCAAAGACCAAAAAAATTCTACAAACCTTTGACTCAGGCTTGATTGCCTGTGGCAGTTCTGCTGCTGGATTCCCTACGGGGAGCTGTTTGATGTGCTGAAAATTATGATAAAAAAGGCCCCGCATTTCAGCGGGGCCCTTGGCTTTTCACGGCATCTTGTGTTAGCTGGGGATTACAGCGGTCGCACATGGGCCTTTTTTGCCCTGTCCGATTGTGAACTCAACCTTCTGGCCTTCGTGAAGGCTCGCATAGCCGTCGGTCTTTATTTCCGAGTGATGAACGAACAAATCCTCATTGCCGTCATCGGGCGTGATGAATCCGTATCCTTTTTTCTCGTTAAACCATTTTACTGTACCTGTACTCACTACTTGTCTCCTTTGGCCTTTTAATCGGCCGTAAATCAACTCTTGCCTCTCGTATTTTCTAAGAGAACATTCTTGAGGGGCCAAAGAACATTCCCAACAGACCGGCCATAATACCGCAAACCCACTGCGGGTGTCAAACTAAATAAATTAAAAATAATCCCCTGCTGACGTATCGCACAAAAACAGAGCCCCAAGCATAAGCGCGGGCTGTTTAGCGGTCGTCGGCACGACGACCTCGTCATTGCGAGGCCGCCAAAGGCGGCCGCGGCAATCTCGGTTAGCCCTGTCATCACTATGACAGGGTTTTTATTCGTTCACCCCTCGCCGGCGGCGTATTTAGCCCCCGAAGTTCTTGACTTCGGGGGTTACTTATGTGAGGTTCGCTTCTTCCTCCCTGAGTTCGAGAGAGTACCTCTTTTGTCTTGAAATAAATGATTGCTTCTTCGCCTCTTTCCCATCCGCCGCCCCAAACGCCCTCCGCGCAATAATCTTTACCCCGTGAGATGTGTCGTTTACTATCTAACCGGGGTTGGCATACTGATAATAAATCAAATCACGGATTGTCTTAACATCCCTATCGGGCATTGTCCCAATATCCCAATTTCCTTATCGGTTAGCCCTTGTCTCTGCTGTGTATATCATTCCTGACGCAAACGGACATTAGAGGCCCAAGCTAATTGAGAACGTAAGATGTTCTTCAGCGGCTTTCCAACATCCTTTCGCATTAGGAGATTACCATGGTATTTGTTTGGAGGCTCTTGTACAGGTGTTCTTTCATATTTGAAACGGTCGGCAATCCCATGTCGCCTTATCAGCGTATCCAGCTTAATGTGAGGAAGAATGGCAATGCCTATCTTAAATTTGTATTCACCGTTTTCGTTCTTTTGTTTCCACGTGAAGTCAATTGCGTTGGTATCATCATTCCAGTTGATAGATTCTTCGATCCATCCATCGGCTCTGCACATTTTCGAAAATTCATACAGACTTGTACTTGCCACAGTACTTACTTCAGTTAGGCATGTAGAATTTGTGATCCCTCTAATACAGCTATCTGGAAATTCCATGTTTTGTCCTATATATTTCCACCACTGAAGAAATTGAGTAAAGTGGTGATTATAGTGTTCACATTCTTCATCTGCCCCGACATAGTTGCCTCGTTGAGTTTTTTATTTGATACTAAATACCAACCAGAGTCATCGGGATTTACCTCAAGATTGAAACCGACCCTGAAATCAGGAAATACCCATTCTACCGTCACCGCTCCATCTTCGTCTATATGTGCAATGAGAGCTGGAATATTCCCAAGTTCTGGTCGCTTGCTCTGGGCAAATTCAATCATCTTGCTAATAGTCAATAGAAGTTTATCTAGCTGTTCAGCTACTATCTTGTTTTGTATTTGTGGAATAATCGCTTTTGCTTCCCTGACCGGATTTGATTCCCCACAAAATGAAAAAACTCGTGCTTCTCCTGCCGTTCCTGTTGTTATATCCTCCGATTTGATATTCCTGGGCAGGTCGGAAGACGAAGACTGTCCCTTATGAGTATTATTATCTTGTGTGAAATTTGTCATACCTCTTCAGGTTCCATGGCTTCATGAAGATAATCAGTTATTAACCAACGTATTAATTTCGATGCCTGTACGTGGAAGAAGTCCAGTTTACTCATTACTTCTGAAGTGTTTGTTTTGCCCATGTTGAAGAAATCGGTATCAATCATGAAACATTGCTCATGTCTTTCCCCCCATTCTACAAGTCCTGTAACAATTCGTGCAATACTACTCCCATCATCCAAGCGAATCTCATGCTTGGCCTCAAGTGACTGGACATCTCTGCTTATGTCAGATGATCCTATTAAGCCAAGTACATATGGCTGAAGCAATTTTCTCCAATCATGTTCATCCAGTGCCAATACCGACCTCTTTATTATATCTATGTAACGCAACCCTATCCGTGAAAAGTACGCGGGTTTATAGATGTCGACGAGTGCCGTAAACGGGCCACTTAACTTACCCCTGAACTGCTCGCGCCTTTCGTATTGCATTGAAGTTAGTGCCAAGAAGGTACGCGTTAGATTAATAATCCAGATCCCATCTTCGGACACGAACTCGTAATTCTTAGTTGAAGAGGGTATTATATTTCGGGGTATTTCTATGGTTAGTCCTGGTTGAATTCCCTGCGGTATCGATAACGTCGTTTCTTCTTTCTCGCGGAACTCCGGAAAGTCTTGTCGTATACGCTCCTGAAACTCGGCAGGTACTGCCGTTTCAATTTTCAGAATCGGCGGAAATCTAAGCTGGCATATAACGCGGTCGAGAGGATTTTTCTTGTAGATCACTCTTCCTGCTTCTGGGAATGGCATTTTGTCCTCGCTTTCATCTTATCGAACTTTAGATCTTTCCCTCTTACGTAAAAGGCAATCAATTTCGCATATCCACACTCTCGCCTCTTACACTAATACTATCCTTTATTTTCGCCAAGAGCAAGCCGGAAATTCCCTATTTTTTATCCGCCTTAGCCCACAAATACAAAATCCTAATGACTAACCCCGCGATGCTTCTCGTAGCGTAGCGAAGACCTCGGCGTAGTTTTCAACGAAGACGGGTCTCCGCCGTTGTTCACCAATTTTACCCCCTTTTCAGTCCCCGTCAACACCAAAAAAGTTCGTGCTTATTTGTGTTCATTCGTGGTTGCTTTCTCTGTGGCTTTAAGTAATTGTTTTAATCCGTGAAAATCTGTGGAATCCGTGAAGATATGAAGAGAGGGCATCCTCAAGTATAATTCGGTAGATTGTTAACCCTTATACGAAAGGAGCCCTCAATGACTACATATTATATTGGAGCTGATGTGCATAGCAACAGTACAGATTTGGC
>Ga0315289_10000667_pt1 | contig 52532 bp, 67 predicted proteins | sample YL17G11_40_MG_FD_203452 | JGI IMG/M metagenome (GOLD analysis project Ga0315289, IMG submission 203452) | Sediment microbial communities from Yellowstone Lake, YNP, Wyoming, USA - YL17G11_40 | ecosystem: Environmental > Aquatic > Freshwater > Lake > Sediment | place: USA: Wyoming | collected...
GGGGGTACGCCCGCTTCTTCTTTCCCGGTCGCAGTCGCAGTTCCCCCTACCCCACCCAGGGCTCCCCCTGCCCCATCCATGGGTGGGTTCCCCCTACCCTGTTCGTCATCCCCCTGTTCGTCAACCTGGGGGGGCTGCTCCTGCTGGCCGTCGAGGTCGTCACCCATGATGGCCAGGCTGAGAGGGTCGGGGAGGGGGCACTCGTAGATTCTCCACTCGCCAGGGGGCTGCTTCTCCTGGATGGGGTTGGCCTGGAGTGTGCGGGCGACTGCTGCGCGCGCGGGGTCCGCCTCGCGCGGGAGGTCCGCCTCGCGCAGGCGGGCGACTGCATCGCGGACTCTCTGAAATGGGGCTCCCCCATCGGCGAGACCGAGAGCGCGGCAGGCTGCGCGGATGCTATAGGATGGGTTCCATCCCATGGCCTGCAGGCGGGTCACCAAGAGATCCACTTCATCTGGCGGGAGCGGTGGGGGCGGTGGCAGGAGGATGGCCTGCTGGCTGGTCGGCGGTGGTGTGGCTGGAGCCGGCGCAGGGCCTGCCTGCTGGCTGGTCGGCGGTGGTGTGGCTGGAGCCGGCGCAGGGCCTGCCTGCTGGCTGGTCGGCGGTGGTGTGGCTGGAGCGATTCCGTCAGTGCGCAGGATGCTGACGATTTGGCGCAGGTTGCCCACTGCCTTCGCCCAAAAGGCGCGGTTAGCGGGATTCCCTGGCTGCTGCGCATTTGTCCATGCCCCTTCCTGTACAATCCAGGCGATGATGTCCTTGTGTTCGTCGGGGTCAGTGAAAGGAACCTGGAACCGCACCACCCGGCCTTCGGCGATGGCCAGAAAATCTCCACTCCCGATCAAACGTTCTGCCCCAGTCCCTGACCACCCGGTGGCGGTGCGGGCGTCGTCGATGCTGGCCACTCGCCCAACCAGGCGGACGTTGAAGTTGGCCTTCACCAGAGGTCCGAGGACGGCGGAGGTCGGTTTTTGCGTAGCGGCAATGATGTGGATTCCCGCTTCTCGTCCACGTTGCAGGAGGCGGGTCAGGGCCCATTGCGCGCGGTCACCCTCGACCAGCAGGTAGTCCACCAGTTCGTCTATGAAGACGCAGACCGACACCTTGCGGATTTCCAGAGCGGTTGACCGTCGTTCCATTAGACGGACGAGGCTTTCTAAGCATTCCGTCGTTTCTGTGTGGGTCGTGATGACCGGCCTGACCAGGTGCGGCAAGGGCGAGAAGTTGGAGAAGGCATGCCCTTTCGGGTCGACCAGAATCAGTCCCAGGTACGCATTATAGTTGGGTTCCTGTTGATCTGGCTTGTCAAGTTGATTACCTGGCGGTGGGCGATGCGTCATGGCCATGCTGGTGATCATGGCGGTCATCAGCATGGTCTTTCCTGCTCCCGTGTTCCCGGCGACAAGGATGTGGGCAACGTCGGGAGACTCGATCCTGATCAGCAGGGGGGCTCCGTCTTCAGCCAGTCCAAGCAGGGCCTGGGTGTGGGTGAAACCGAGGGCTCCGCCATTGCTATCGGCGAGCTGCTTCATCAGGGGCAGGAAATTGACGGGCTGTGGGTCGTCACGCGGGACTTCGACGACGAGGGCTGCTCCAGCACGGCAGACGCGGACTCCTGTGGGGACGTCGAGGGCGGCTGCTAATTCCTCACTCAATCCCTTGATGCGCGACAGTTTCACTCCGGGCTGTGGCAGGATGGCGAACCTTATCCATCGCGGCGTGACCGATCCTCCTGTCACCTGGCCTGGTACTTTGTGCAGGGCCAATACCGCCTCGATGCGGTCGGCCATAAACTCAACCTTTTTTCTCATAGTTCCTCCATTCTGTGGGAGGCGATTCTAGCAGTCCAAATCGCCCATGCGCATTACTATCCACTACCCCACTTTTTGACCGTTCTGTGCCATCCTGGGGCATCAAACGGTGTCCTTGCACGGTGTCCCAAAGGGCACCCTCTACGGTGTCCTATACGACACCCTCAAGGGTGCCGTTTAACGACACCGTTCGATCCTGGATGGGCGCGACTGCGGGATTTGGCTCAGACTTCCAAACTCACTTTTCCGGTCAAAATCGCCTCGACTGTTTGGTCCGTCACCAGGTACTCGAAGAGCGGTGACCGGGTGAATGTCTTGACCGCTTCGAGGCTCCACCTGCCGGCCTGGAGCGTGTGCAGGGCCTGGGCCAGGAGGGCGGCTACGAGCGCGCTGTTGGTCATAGACTCGGCCTGCCCAACCTGGCCGACCGCCTCGAGCAGGGCCTGCGGGAGGTCATAGGTGGCGCGTGTCCTTGCCTTGTCGCGCTTCCATTTCCGGCGATCCGCAGGCGCCATCGTCGCGGCTGCTTGGCGCTGATCCGCCTCGCCGAGGAGGGCTGCGACTGTGGGGTCGACGGCTTGTCGGCGGGTCATGGTATCACACTCCGAGCGCGATCCACAAACTCCCTGTACCCTCCCCTATGGCCATTGCCCAGGTTCATTCCCAGGACGCTGCGGGAGGTCGGGGCATATTCCCAGATTGTCTGACCGTGGGCGGGCGCTTCGCGCAGATGCACGTCGGTCGGGATGGGGGCCAGTACGAGGGCCTGAAAGGTGGTTGCTAGAGCGCGCAGTTGCAGCAGGGTTTCGGTGGTCTGGCGGTCATAGAACGTCGGCAGGATGCCAAGGACGCGCGGGGCTGCATTCCCGGCCTGGCGGATTTGTACCATGCTCCGGATGACTTCATTTACGCCATCGACTGCCAGGAAATCCAGGCGGGTCGGGATGACGATCCACTGGGCGGCTACGATGGCGGCTACGTGCAGGACATCGAGCGAGGGCGCGCAGTCGATGACCGTGACGTCGAATACCTGCTCCAGTCCCTGGATGGTCGTCTGCAGGATGCGTTCCCGAAACGACATGCCGGTCAGGGTCCGCTTGGCCTGTTCCGTGGTCTTGTCGCTTGGCAACATCCAGAGGTTCGGGCGGGCCTGGACGATGGGCAGGGGGTCGTGGCCGTTGTAATTCGCGCGGTCGACGAGCGCGCGAATCCCAGGCGCCTTTTCGAGACCGAGGGCCACTGCCACATGCCCTTGCGGGTCCGTATCGACGATCAGGACGCGCAGGGACTGCATGGCGAGGGCGTGGGCGAGGGTGACGGCTGTCGTGGTCTTGGCCGTTCCCCCTTTTTGATTCACGATTGCGAATGTGACCATCTGGACTTCCTCCTGGGGTTTGGGGGGGCCTACTCGCTGGAGAGCGGGACGGTTGGCTCCAGCACATTGGTCTGGTGGAAGGTGTAGCGGACGGGGAGCAGTTGCAGGTAGGGGATTCCTTCCTTCGTGATGACCACGACTTTGCCCTTCGAGGCCAGGGCGAAGTACTTTGCCATGTCGCGTCTTAACTCGGTGATGGAGACGAGGATGGGGTCGTTCTGCGAAGCAGGCATGATCACCATTTCCTCTGTTCCTTCTTGGGCTGTTGCTGCTGGACTGTTCATCTTGTGTGTTCCTCCTGTAAGATCAGAATACAGATATTATACTCTCGTTATCACCTGACGTCAAGTGTCTATTCGGTGAAGGTTTGCTGTACAGGGGCCATTAGTACCCTGGGGGACTAGACTTTTGTTGTGTTTTCTGCTATACTGGTACTTGGGCAGGTTGACTATAGCATTGACTTGTCAACCCTACTGCCCAGGAGGGCCTATGTCGAAAAAGGCGCGCGTTGTTGTTGCTCCTGCTCCGGGTGGGCCTGCTCCCCTGCGGAGTGGGGTAGTCCATCGGGACGACATTCCCGTGGTGGCCTGCAAACCCAATCCTCGAAACTACAACAGGCATGGGCCTGACCAGATCGCGCGGTTGCGCTTTTCCCTGCGCCAGTTCGGCCAGGTCAAATCCATCGTCGTCCAGGACAGAGACGATGGTTCGTTTTTGCTTGTCGCAGGGGAGGGGGTCTGGCGGGCGTTGGTGGCCGAGGGACTCCAGGCGGTCAAAGCGGACGTCATTCCCGCCTCGTGGAGCGAGGCGGAGGTCTTGGCATATCTGGCGGCTGACAATGAAACCGCCAGGCTTTCCGATCCTGATCAGGAGCAGTTGGCCATGCTGCTGGTGGACGTCCACCAGCAGGCGGGCCATGACTTGGCTGCGCTGGCGGCTGGTACGGAGGAGCGCCTGGCCACTCTTTTCGCCGACACCCAGATCGAGGCATTACCTGGCGCTGACGTGGGTGAAGATCCAGGGCCACAGGGAGGCGATGCACCAGAGCGCCTGCTCGATGCCTGGCGGGTGGAGCCGGGGCAGTTATGGGTCATCCCATCGCGGGTGGTTCCTGGCGGGTGGCATCGCCTGCGCTGCGGAAACTCGCGCAACCGGTACGAGATCGCCAACCTGGTGACCGACATCCAGGTGCAGTGGGTCTGGACAGATCCACCTTATGGGGCGGACTATACCGGGCGAACGGCGGATGCGCTGGTGATCCAGGGCGACACTCCGGAGGAGGTCGAGGCGCTGCTGAGCGATGCCTTCGCGGCTATAACGCCATTCCTGATGAAGGGCTGTCCCATTTACGTGTGTCATCCTGGCGGGCCACTAACCGAGATTTTCATGCGCTGTTTCCGTGGCGCTGGTTGGCTGCTCCACCAGGACTTGGTTTGGCTCAAAGATTCCTTCGTGATGGGCCACTCCGATTACCATTACCGCCATGAACCAGTCCTATATGGCGGGACTTCGGGGGCTGATCTTCCCTGGGTCGATGAGGAGGGGGAGCAGATGGGGCCTGAGTGGGACGTCGGTGCCGGCCTGTACGCATGGCAACACGAGGCGACTCTTTATGGCTGGTCGCAGGGTCAGAGACGGCCATGGTATGGCGGGCGTAACAAGGGTTCCGTGATGGTCGTCGCTCGCCCGAAGCGGTCCGAGTTCTATCCTACCGCGAAACCGCCAGAACTGATTGCGGGGCATCTGCGGAATTCCTCGCTGCCGGGGTCGGTGGGCCTTGATCCATTTTTGGGTTATGGGTCGACGATGGTGGCGGGCGAGCGCCTGGGGCGGCTGGTGTTCGGGCAGGACATCGAACCTAAGTACTGCGCGGCTACCCTGGAGCGGATGGCCTTGATGGGTCTAAGACCACGGTTAGCTCAGAATGCAAACGGGGAGGTTGTATGAATCCAGACACGGGTCAAATGGTGGCGTTGGTGGAGGGGCAGACTGCCCCTTCCGGGTGGCCTGTATTTTCAATCGGCCAAGAGCTAATGCTCCAGGGTTACAAGTTTGTTATCACGCGCATAAACCGGTCGTCTATCGTGTTAAAGCCTGCAGTCGCGCTTGAACGTGCATCTGTGCAGATGGCGCAGTTGGCTGCACTTCCTGCCGTGGCGAGTTCGCGGAAGAAAAAGCGGAGACGTCGGCGACATCATTAGGGTGCGACTGGATTATGTCACGTTGGAAGGGGTAGTTTGACATAAATAGTTATAGTCGGAATCTAGCAGGGGGGGTCAAAAAGACTCCCCTGGCTGTACGCCAGATGGGGTCTCTCGGCCAGCACAGTGTCCCACTTCTTGCGCAATTCGGCCAGGCGGTCTACGGGTCGGAAATATCCATACCAGACGCTGGCGGTGTTCTGCAGATCCACTCCAGCCTGGTCCAGCAGGGCGGTCAGATTGTTGATTTCCTCGACCAGGGCGGGGAAAGTGGCAAGAAACAGGTTCTGGTCGGCAACGAGTTGATGGTAGCAAACGTTACTGTTCCACTTCCGGATACTCTCGAGGAGGGTCTTGTTCGCCTGCAGTTCTGGCAGGTGATCAAGCTGCCAGTGCGTTCCGCCTACGCGCAGGAGGCACTCCACGTGGACGTCGACCAGGGCCTGGCCCAGGCATTGCCATCCCTTGCTCACCAGGACGCTGGTCGTGTAGTCGGTGCCGGCCTGGCTACAGAGCGGGCAGATCGGTTCGGGGTTAGAAGGGCCTGGGTTCTTGGGCATGCTGCACCATCACTTGCTTCTCCGCCTCGCTGGCGTGGTTGTAGCGGTCCAGCCAATCCACTGCCAGATCGAGCGTGGTGGCCACAACCACCAGGCGGGCTGACGGCTTTATGCAGACCGCATAGTCGTTCGAGGTCTTCACCCAGTAGGTGTTGGGGTCACCCGTGTTCTTGGTCAGCATTCCCACACGGCCGTCCACCATTTCGACGATGGTGCCGGTCTGCAGGTTGCGGGCCTTCGCCCACTGTGGGTCTTTCTTCTCGGCCATCAAATCCTCCTTGCGGCTTTCAGGGTATCCTGCTTCATCAGGTAGGGCAATCCGAGGCTATCCAGCAGGCGGATGGCCTGGTCCACAAAATCCTTCCAGTCGGGCGGGTGCGCCAGGGCCTGGTAATTGAGTTTGCCCACCTTGCACTCGTCGATGTAGGGAGCCGCTTTCCGTATCAGGGCCAGGGTATCTTCCGGGTAGATCACGGGTTCAAAGGATGCCCAGGTATGGATGCCCTGATGATGCGCTTCCCGAAGCAGGGCCAGACGTTCCTCCGTGGTGCCGGAGTTCGATTCCCACACCATTTGGTTCCAGTTCCCCAGGCAGGTCAGGGTGACCGCGAAGGCATCACGGTCAGGCTCCAGGAGATCAAAATCCCTGCGGGGCAATTGACCGGCCTTCGTCAGGATGGCCACACCATGGCCTGTATCGTGCAAAATCTGGATGGCCTTGCGCGTGATGCCGGCCTGGGCTTCCTGCGGCTGGTAGGGGTCGCAGGTGAAGCAGAGCAAGACCTGGCCTGCTTTGCCTTCGGCTTCCCGATGCAGGGCGCTGGCCTGCAGGCGGGTCAGGACGTCCTTGCGCGGGGCTGCGCCATTCACAAACTCGTCACGGGTCATGTGCAGGACGCGCGGTCCGTAGCAGTAGCGACATCCGTGGGCACATCCTTGATACAGGTTGGCGGCCAGGCTGGAGTACTCGCCTGCCCGACCGGTGGGTTCGTAGATTATACCCATGCGCTTGCTCCTTCTCTCAGGATGACGTTTACTTCCGGTTTCGTGGCCATGTGCAGTTGGTCGGCCAGGACGGTGGACAGGGCATGCTCGATGCCAGACGTGAGCGCGATCGAGGGTTCCAGGTCATTTGCGTCGTCACAGTGGATCATGGCGCGCAGGGCCTGCTCCAGATATGTTGGGGCGTCAACGTGGACTCTCATCTGTATGATCATCTGTTTCCTCCTGCTCTATATACGAACTGGGGTCAAGAATGATCACCTGGACTGAGGGCCAGGTGGCCAGATGCATGCGCTCAATCAGGCAAAGGGCCAAGGCTTCCTCGATCTTGGCGGTGAGGTGCATCGCGGGTTCTGCATCGCGTGATTCCTCACAGCGGATAGTTCTGGCCAGGGCCTGGGCCTGGTCGGTTGGTAGATCAACCTTGATGTGTATGATCATCTGTTTCCTCCTGCTCTATATACGAACTGGGGTCAAAAAACTTCAGTTGGGAGGCTGTTATGGTTCCGGGACGTGGGCGTGCTGCTGAATTAGGACTTCCCCCTGCCCTGGCCACTCCCATGGGTGCGGATGGCCAGCAGGCGGGCGTGGACATTTTAGCGGACGATGGGCTGGAGTTCCCGCAGGAGGCTTACGGGTGGTTGAACGCTGAGTTGCGGGCGCTGCTGGCCATGATCCAGGGTCCACATCAGCGGAAGAAAAGGCGGACGGCCGTTGTCTTGGCCTTCGCCCAGGCGATGCAGGAGCCGATGCGCCAGGTCTTCCGCCGTCATGCGGTAAGGGGCATCTGCTCCGAGCGGGTCTGGTATCAGAAATGGCAGTATGTTCCGGAGATCTGGTCCGCCTACATGGCATGCCTGGCGCGTTGCCTGGAGTTCCTCGACGAGGACACGGTCAAGATCGAGGAGCATTTCCTGCGGGTGAGACGTCGTCACAAAGCGCGCTATTCTTCCGAGGTGCCGGTGGCACTGGCCAGCATCATGGCCAACCCGCAAGAGCGCGCGGGAGATCGCATCGAGGCTGCTCTCGCGCTTTATAACCTCGACGAGGCGGCTGGTGGGAGATCCGGTCGGACGGTGGTCGAGGTCCAGGGCGTCGATGGGATTGACCGGGCCTTGCGGGAAGAGTTGGCGCGTTTGAACTTGGTTCCGGCTGCTCCCGGCGCTGACGCAGATCCACAGGGGGACTCTTGACCATTCTGGCGGATTTGGTGACCGGTCAATACGTATCGTGGCCACTGGCGCGCAAGGTTGCGGTACTGGCTGCGCTGCGCAGGTTATCTCCGCCAGAAGACCTGCTCTCCTGGACGATCAAACATCGTCCGTTTCTCATGCGTGATCTTCCCCTCGACTTTCGCTCCCATGCGTTCCTTGTCCCAATCTACCAGGATACTTCCCCCAACCTGATTATCTACAAATCCAGCCAGATGGGGGCGAGCGAGTACTTGGTATCCTATGCGCTGCATGGGGCTGATCAGCGTAAGGCGACTGTGCTGTACGTGTTCCCGACTGACGTCCATCTGTCTGACTTCTCGTCATCCAGAATCGGGCCTGCTATCGAGGCGAGCGAATACCTGTCATCCATCGTGGTCGGCGCTGGTGGCCACTCGCGCGGGGCTGACCGGGTGCGGCTGAGGCGGATTAGAGATCGCTTCCTGTATTTCCGTGGGGCTAAGGTTTCGCCCGATGGGATGGCTCCACAGTTAAAGACGATCGCTGCCGATCTGCTGATCTTCGACGAACTGGACGAGATGGATGTGCGGGCTCCGGAGATCGCTCGAAAGCGCCTGGGGCACTCCCGACTCGCCGAGGAGCGCGCGGTATCGACTCCTACCTATCGCAACACGGGCATCCATGCACTTTGGCTCCAGTCGGATCAGCGGGAGTGGTTCGTAGTCTGCCCGCATTGTGGCCTGCGCCAGTTTATGGACAGGAAATCCGTTATCCTTGACGAGGATGGCCTGGGTCGGCCTATCGCCTGGCATGGCCAGGAGGATGGGACGGCCTGGCCAGCCTGCCGTAAATGTGGCGGCAGGTTGGATCGCCTCGCTCCCGGCGAGTGGGTGCCGGCCTGCCCTGGGCGGCTGCCGGTTGGCTATCACCTGTGTAAGTTATTTTCTCCCCTGGCGAGCGTTCCGGCCATGCTGGAGGGTCTGCAGAAACTGGACGAGACGGCCAGGCGCGAGGCTACAAACCAGGACTGGGGGGAGCCGTACATTCCCAGGGGCGGGCAGTTGACGGATGAAATCCTGGATGCTGCGACTCGGCCCTACAATCACGGGGCTGTTGCGGGCGAACGATCGCGCATGGGCGTCGACGTCGGCGATCTGCTCCACGTCGTGATCCGGGGGCCTGCCAATCCCGAGACGGGCGATTACCCTCAGCGGTTCGCAGGGACGGTCCAGGAATTCGAGGACGTCGTGGTGCTGATGCACTTGTATAACGTCGAGGTGTGCATCGTCGATGGTCTGCCGGAGACGCGCGAGGCCAGGCGCTTCCAAGACTCGCTGCCGGGCGGGCGGGTTTGGCGCGCGTACTACGTCACCCAAAAAACCGGCCTGAAGCAGGAGGCTGCGATCCAGCCAAACAAGGAGGAGGGGTTCATCAACCTTGACCGCACACGGACGCTCGATGAGATGCTGGCCAGGCTGCTGGCGGCTGCTGCCGATGCTCCCGGCGCTGATCAGGCACTGGTGATGCCGGCCCAGTCGGCTACCTGTTCCCTGCCTTGCCATGCCAAAGGCATCGAGGGTTATTATGCTAATCTGAAGGCGCTTGTGCGTGTTCTGGAAGATCATGCCAGTGGGAAGGTTGCGGTGTACCAATCCACTGGGCCTGACCACTTTGCACACGCTGAGAATTATTGCGCGGTGGCATGGGCGCTTCCTCGCCCGTTGCCCATGCCTGACCAATCTAAACTCAAGTTGCAGAAATCTGTCTGGAATTAGGAGGTTACTATGGCCACTCCCTTTAAAGAGTTAGGGTCGACCGGACTCCCCCAATGGGGGGGAATCGTCATGGTCGAGACAGATCCATTACTGCGGGGGCAGTTGGGGTATCGCACTTTCGACGAGATGCGGTTGCAAGATCCGACAGGAATCGCGATGTATTACCTGCTTTCGCTCCCCATCCGGCGGGTCACGTGGTCGTGTTTGCCTGGCGGGCAGTCGGAGGCGGATCAGAAGGCTTCCGATTTCGCCTGGTCGTGCTTTGGCGACACTTCCCACTCCTTCAATGATCTAATCGCCGATGCCTGCCTTATGTTCGTTTATGGGTGGTCCTACTTCCACATGAGCGTGAAACGGCGGGCGGGGGACAAGGGGAAAGCAAAAAGCCAGTTCGACGATGGCCTGGTCGGCTTTCGGAAAATTGCTTTTCGCTCCCCCTTGACTCTCGACCATTGGGAGTTCGACGAGGAGACGGGGGACATCCAGGGCCTGTGGCAGTACCAGATCAAAACGGGCGAGGTCGTGTACATCCCCCTGGGCGAATCGCTCCTGTTCCGGACATCACGCGAGGGAGACAATCCGGAGGGTCTATCGATCTTCCGGCCTGCGGTCAATCCATACAAGTACAAGAAACGCTTGGCCCAGGTTGAGGGTATTGGCCTGTATCGCCGGTGGGCGGGCTTCCCCTTGATCAAACTGCCCGATGGTGCCACTTCGCGGACGGACGTGGCCGAGGGGGAGGTGTCTGACGAACAGCGGGCGGAGGAGTTGGTCAAGGCGATCTACGAGGACAGGATGATGGGGGCCTTCATCCCCACATCGTGGGATTTGAAGTTTGGTGGTCCAGAGGGTACAATCGACCGGACGATGGGCGACACCATCGTCCGCAAAGACGCGGAAATGGCGCGATCGATCCTGGCCCAGTGGTTGCTCCTGGGGATGCGCGAGGTCGGGTCACGCTCCCTGGCCGAGACGCTGCAGGGGTCGTTCACCCTGGCGGTGGAGGCATTCCTGCAGATCATAGAGGACGAGTTGAATCGCTATGCTATCCCCTATCTTTTCCGGTTCAACCCGTGGCCTGGGATGACGTCGTACCCTACCCTGACGCATACGTCACCCAGGTCGTTGGACTTGGGCAAAGTTGGCCAGTACATTACTGCCCTGTGCGGGGCTGGTTTCACGATGGATGCTCCAACCGAGAATTTCCTTCGCTCGCTTGTGCCGGGGATGCCGGAGGCTCCGGTGGAGATGGTTTCTGAACTGCCCGTGGGCGGGGATGGCGAGACAGGGCAAACGGAAGAGAAACCCAAACCTGGGAGCGGAGAGGGTACGGGCGAGACGGAGGGAGAAGGCTACTCACGGGTGCGGGTGCCGGCTGGTCGGCGGGAGCAATTTCTCGCCGGTGGCGCTGAGCGGTTTGGGCCTGTTCCTCCTGAAAGTCGGCCTGCCCAATACGTGACGTTCGTGGATGCCAATGCCGAGGCGCAAAGGCGGAATCTCTCCGGGTGGGCTGAAGACCTGGCCACAGAAGTGGCGGGCCTGGGGCCCGGGGCGGACGAGGTCACCCTGCGTTCCAAGCTGGACGATCTTCTGCTGGTCGGCCTGCTGCTGTTCCGGGAAAAGTCGGCGCTAGACATAGCGGCTGCATTCTGGTTGGGGTTCGGTCCGCCGACCGGCGATGCACGGGTGCAGGCGCAGTTGCGCGCGGAGATCTCGAGGGCGGATGCCTGGATTGGGTACGGGTCTGATGGGCGACTCTCAACCATCAATCCGGCTGGTAAGTCAACCCTATTCGGGGACATCCGTGGTGAACTGGAGGGCCAGATCGCGGCCATCTTGCTCCTGCTCAAAGAGGGGCGGGAGGACGATGCCTGGATTCTGGTGCACCAGGCGGTTGGGGCTGCGACTCAGGGGTTTTCTCGCGCGGAGTTGTACGCAGGGGAGGTCTGGCACTCGATTTGGTCGGGGGCTGTCGAACGTGCTATGATTGAGGATCAGCAGCAGGGATTCCCATCCCCTGTGCGGTGGGTCTTGGACGTCATTGCCAAACACTGCCGGACTTGCCCCAAGTTTGGAGCAGATCCTCCTGGGCGCGAATACCCATCCGTCCAGGTGATGCTGGCGCAGACAGGTGGCATCAAACCCGGCCAGGGCACAGAGTGCGATGGTCGGTGCCGGTGTCATCTGGAGCGGTTGTCAAACGGGGTTTGGGCATGGCTGTAGTGGGTGGGATACGGCTGGAGAGGCGCCATTCTCGCCTGCAGGACATCACGAATCGCCTGGCCTGCCTGGGGCCCGGGCTCCACATCGTGCTGGTGGTCAAGAATGCTACCGGTGGCCAGGGTATCGTCGGCTGGTCGGTCACATCGACGACTCTCGAACCTAACGGTCAGGTACTGGTGCCGGCTGAAGAATCTTCCAGTATACCACGGTGACTCCCCCACATCCGTGGGGGTATCGCAGGGACGCAAACAAACCCCCACCCGAGATGGGTGGGGGTTTGTCTACGGTAGATCAAAGTCAAAGAGGGGGAGTTGCACTCCCTGGGAGACGATTTCTTGCTCCCATACCCAGTAGGCACATGCGTAGCAGGTTTCTCTGTGCGTGACGACATGATACTGCGGTTCCCTGGCGTCCAGGTTCACGCTGGTAATCTCGCCACTGGCCTGGTGGCGAGATGGTGTGCGGAAGGTGACGAGCATGCCAACCGCATACCTGGGGGAGGGGCATTCCTCCTGGGAGACGATTTCTTGTTCCCGTACCCAGTAGCCAGTATCACAGTTGGAATGCATGGGGTCGTGTTCAATCACGACGCAGTACTGGGGTTCATGCCCTTCGAGGCTCACAGCACTGATTTCTTTCGTGAATTGGCGTCCATCGTGGAGCCAGAAGGTCACCAGGTTGCCTAAGGCATACCTGGGGGATGGGCATCCCCCAGGTACGCTGATGCCGGCCTGCCGGTCAGAACGGGCAGGTTCGGTCGTGGCGACTGCGCCAGTAGGCATACCCTTTGGCGGCGTCTCGGAGTTGGTGGTATGTGGTTTCAGCATCTTCTTCCTCATCCCCCATGCCATACTTGTCCCACATGGCCAGGGCCTGGCGGGCGGCTGCCAGCAGGTCGGTGTCCAAAGTGTGTTTGGCGTCTTCGAGAACTGTGATGGCCGTGGCCAGGCAGACGCGGTCATGGTCGGTGATATCTGGTAGACAGGCGATGCGCTTCGTCGTCCAATCGAGGGCCTGGATCACATCGAAGGGCGGCTGTTGCCTGGCTTCGTCCAGGCAGGGTCGGACTTTGGTGTTGAGGGCCTTCAGCAGTTCGTCGAGCGCATGGCGCTGGTCATCCACCTTCGGCTTTGGTGTTCCTGCGTTGGTCTTCCTACTCCCCAGGGTGGCCACTGCCAGAGCAAAGTGGGTGCTTGCACTCTCAATCTGCGTTTCCGCGTGGCTCCAGGACGATGGCCTGCATGGGACTGGCCAGAGCGAGGAGCGCCTTCCAGAACTGGTCCAGACCGCGCATGTTGCCAACGTTCAGTACCCAATCGCCCAGGTCGGTTTCCGAACCATCCATGGGGCATCCTGAGCGCGCGATGCTAATCGCCGTCAGGTGGACATAGACGTCGTTACCATCCACAGCCAGAATCTCGGCGCTGTACTGGCGGGCATGAGGATGGACGTCGTCAGGATTGGCGTTCACCCTGCGATGGAGGCTGACGGCCAACTTCTCTTGAAAGTATGGCGTCAGCAAACCTAAGACTTGGATTGGTTCCATAACGGTTCCTCCTGGTCATGATGTCAGGGTTGTGTTCCCCTGCGGTAGCGCCAGGGCCTGGCGGGCCTGGGGCTACCGCAGGGGAGATGGGTGTCCATCCCATCCCCCCTGCGCCATGGTTACAGGTTCCTGCGGTGAATCTCGGCCAGCAGTTCTTCGTCGGTAAAGGCGGCGAGGGGGTTGTGTTTGTTCCCCTGCACCATCTCCACCAGGTCGGCTACCTGGGCACGGATGCGTAATGCCCACCCACGTTCCTTGTCTGTGGTGGCGATGTCTGTGATGGCCAGGTCACCTTCCTGGTTCAGGAGGAGGACGTTGTAGGTGGTAGTATGGTACTTCTGGCTACCGCGCGTAGTTGCGGTGACCAGAACCATGGGCGTGGAGACGTCCACTGTGCCGGTGGCGAGGAAGGGGCCAACAAAGGCATACCCTCCTGTTGCCAGTTCGTCGATACTGGTCACCTGCTTTACCCAAGACTTGAATCGTCCATCGTGGGGCGATCCTTCGTGGCCTGTGACCAGGGCCATCACTTCGGCGTACAAATCGCGAATCACAAGCTAATCCTCCTGTCTAATGTGTCAGGGTGTGTTCCCCTGCGGTAGCGCCAGGGTCTGGCGGAGGGCCTGGCGTTACCGCGGGGGGGGATGGGTATCCATCCCATCCCCCCCTGGCCTGGGTCATCCCCACCTTGCGGCTTCCTGGTCGATGGCGTTCTGCAATCTCTCGAAGGCTGCTGCTGCTGCTTGCTTTGCGGCTTCGTAGGTTGCATAGTCGTCCATCAAGACCTGGTATGCTGCATCGACCGCATCCTTCGTGGCGGCGAGATCCGTGAAGACGGGGTTACTACTCGATGCGATCCATCGCTTGTGGTGGGTGTCCAGTGTGGCGCAGGCGGCTTCGTATCGCGCTTTCAGCAGGGCTAATTCGTTCATCCCATTCCTCCTGGCCTGGGTCAGTCGTTGGCCTTCTGACGCTCGACGTCGGTGAGGGTCTTGGCGATGAGGCGGGTGGCTGCTCCATCGCCCACCCACTCTTTCCACTGTCCATGAGGTGTTTCCCCTGGCAGGCGGTGGACTTCGACACGGTCGGTGTCCCAGTCTGTGATTTTGATGTAGAAGGAAGCGAGGCCCAGGGCCTGCGCGATGACGCTCCAGGTCCGCAGGTCGTCGGGCTTCACCAACCCCTGCTCCACCAGGGCGATGACGTTACGATTCTTCACACAGTCGAGGGCGCGGCTTACGTCCAGGTAGGTCTGGACGTCTTCCGGCGTGTACACATAGATGTACTGGGGCGGCTTGCCCCAATCCCGGAGCCACTGGGGGGCAGGCGCTGCTTCTTCAGGTATGTGCACACCGATGTGCTGAGGCGGCTGCTGCTGGTCAGGGTCTACCCTGCCACTGCCTTGTGCTTCTGCCACAATGATGTCTTCGAGTTCCTGCTTGTAGCGGGCGAGGCTGTCGACGGTATCGATGGCTCCGATGGTGTAGAGATCCCACATCACCATCGCCTCTTCATCATAGAGGTAGCGGATACCCTGCGGGGTCACGATCTGCAGTTCGTTGGGCCTGCCGTTGGCCGACAGCGAGACGATGTGTATCGAGGCGATCTGGCTCAGGTCATATACCCAATTGCCTATGATCACCCGTTCCGTGGGCCTTGCGTTGTGTACGGTTTGCATGGCGGTTCCTCCTGGTTCTGATGTCAGGGTTAACGTTCCCCTGCGGTAGCGCCAGGGCCTGGCGGGCCTGGCGTTACCGCAGGGGGAGAGTGTGCAGGGCCACTCTCCCCCTGGCGTGTCAGGTGCCACAGTTGCAGGGTGGCTTGGTCACCAGCATAAAGTGGTTTGCTGACCACTGCGCGTACTGGGCGGCGTCATCCATCAAGTTGGCGGTCACGAGCGCTTCTGCATTCCGTTCGTCGAGCGCATCCACGGTGGCCAGCACATTCCCTTCGCCGTCGATGGCGTAGTACGTGAGCGGGTCGGTGGCGTTGATGGGCCATTGCGACTTGGGCATGCGCAGGAGATCGTCGGCGGAGCAATCTTCCTCGATCCAGGACGGGCGGTGTTCGCGGGGCAACCATCCCTTGATGAAGGCGATGTCACCAGGTTCCATTCCCCCCTGCTCCGCGAGGGCGCGATCGCTGCGAATGTCAGACCGCTTGGGGTCATCCGGGATGGCGTTCCCCTTCCGGATGCCACACAGCATGACCGGCTGGTCGTGTCGGTAGGATGGGTACTTGGCGGTGTAGACGTACCAAGCGCCAATGATGCGGGTGTCACCTTGTTCCATTGCTTGTTCCTCCTGGCGTGATAGGTTCTGGTACTTATACGAGTTAGCGTGGGAAAACTTCAGTTGTCCCTGCTGTAGCGCCAGGGCCAGGGCGGGCCTGGCGTTACAGCAGGGAGGATGGGTGGCCATCCTTCCCTGGCGAGCGGGTCGCAGTCTAGTCATTGCCAAACGGGGGACACGGTCGGTCAACGTCATTGATGGGTGTGTGTCCAGCCAGGGCGAGATCCAGGTCACCTGGCTCAGACTCTGCCAGTTCGGTGGTGAGCACGAGGACGTGGCGTACTGCAAAGATGGGGTTGCCTTGCGCGTCCAAAAACTCGCATTCCACGGTGTTGGGCGTTTCGATCTTTGGCGATCTGATCATGTTCCTGAAGACTGCTACGATTGCGACTGGTTGTCCACCATACGTGATCATGCTGTAATCCTCCTGTCTGATGTGTCAGGGTTGTGTTCCCCTGCGGTAGCGCCAGGGCCAAGGCGGGCCTGGCGTTACCGCAGAGGGGATGGGTATCCATCCCATCCCCCCTGCCCCTGGGCATCAGTACTGCCTGAGCAAGATCAGAATCTTACCCCTGCGCAGCAGGTCCAGGCTCTCCATGTCGGGTCGCAGGCGACTCCAACGTTCCTCGAACTGTCGGCGGGCATCGGCGAGGTTGAGGGCGCTAACTTCCCCCAGGTACGTTCCTGCCGGGGCATAGGCTGCGAACTGGTCCAGTTGGTACGCTTCGAATCCGGGCTCCAGTTCGAGCGTGGGGTCATAGGGCGCTGGCCAGGACTGGTCGGGATTGTCGGAGCGGTACACCAGGGCGCTGTTGAAGTGGCCACAGGGCAGGGCAATGGGGACGGTGGTACGGGCGATCCGCTTGTCGTGGTAGTGGAACATAACTTCGACCGTGATCTTGTCGGCCTTCCCGCAGTTGTAGCATCTGACCACGGTTCCTGCGGGGCGGGTGAAGACTGTAATCGTGTTCATTGCATAATCCTCCTGCTATCGTCTTGACTTGTCAATCGAGTAAGGTGTTGGTGTTACCCAACCAAAAACCCAGGCTGCCGGGGGCCTGGGTTTTTGGTTGGGCAGGAGGGCGTCCAACCCTCCTGCCGTTGCCTGTGGCCACTTCCTCATTCCTGTTCCGGGTCGTCGTAGGACTTGAGGACGGCGAGCGCCTGGTCCATGTCCATCTGCACGGGCGCTTTGATGTGCAGTCGCTCGATGGCGGGCTGGCATGCCCAGTCGGAGGGGCCTTCGCGGGTGATCCGGTGGACTGGCTTGCCCAGGGTCACGAAAACGTCCAGAACGCTGTCATACCCCTGTTGTGCCAATTCGACCACGAGCATGCGCTGCGCTTCTCCATCGTTGCGGGCTAAGACGCTCAGAGTGGGGTTGCTGGTTCCCATCTTGACGTGGTCGTCGGTGTAGGCGCTGTACTCGTGGTCCTTGACTTCCGTGAGCGGGACGTGCTGGCTCAGGCGGGCATCCCACACGGTTTCCGTAAAGCGGGCCTTCTTCTTCGCCAAGCGCAGCAGGACGTCGGCGACTTCCGGGCGTTTCCAGGATTCTTTGGAATTGAGGGCTGCGCGGGCGGCTTGCGTGGCCAGTTCCAGGCTTTCGAGGTCGCGCGCGGTCACTTCGATGTCGGCTGCGTACCATTCTGACCAGTGCTTGTCCCAGGTGCCAGCCTTCTGCTCCTGGCCTTCCTCGATCCTGTTGGCCTGCCAGACGAGGGCAACCACGGGGTTGCCATACTCGGTGGTGCGAATCTCCAGGCGCAGGTGCGTGTACTTGTCCCATGCGCCTGGGTCTTCCACCAATACCGTGTAGAGGTAAGTTTGCTTGTTCACGTCAATCCTCCTGGGTTAGTGTCAGGATGGCGTTCCCCTGCTGTATCACCAGGGCCTGGGGTAGTCGCTTGCCAGGGCAACCCCTGGGGCAACCTTGCAGGTTCTGGTGATACAGCAGGGGGGGATGGTTGCTGGCGCTGTCCATCCCCCACTGCCTGGCTGTCTATCGCTCCCATCGGGTCAAGGCACTCATCTGCTTCCATGAGAGCGGGCGGCTGTACTTGCGCGCGTCGGGCGGGGTTTCGATGTATGAAACTACCTGGTCGCGCAGGCTCCGGCGGAAGTCGGAGCGGAAGTTCTGAACCGCGAGCAGTTTGGTCAGGGCGACTCGCTCCGTGGGGTTGTCTACGTAGAGCGCCAGGTATACTTGCCAATCCTGGGGCATGTCCTTCGCTCCCTTGATGGCCCATACGGTTTCCCACTGGCTGGCGTGCTGCGCATATTCATCACCCGTCATCCAGTCGGGGATTTCTACGGGCCTGACTTCCCACTTGTTCACCTGTACGGGTCGGAAATCGTCGGGCGAGAAGATGCAAGGCTTCTGTTCCGTCAGGTCTGCGGGGTCGGCGTCACCCTTCCACTCGCGTACAGGCGACTTCGGCGTGTACGTGAGTTCGCCATAGTGGCGGCAGAGAATCAGTACGGTCTTCATTGTCGAATCCTCCTGGGTATAGTATGCGCCTAGCCAGGCTAATCGGCCACTCGGCCTGGCCAGGCTACCACACGAACCATTGGACTGCTTGCCCGTCACCCGTCCATCCAGAGCGTGGTGGCTCTCGCGCGTCAATTCGCGCTTCCCATGCCCAGGTGACTTATAGGGCAGTTTACCGTGGCCTATTCTGCCCCAGGGCTTCCCTACCTTCAGCCCAGGCCAGGCCCTGGCCTGGGCTGAAGGTAAGGGGAGCGTCACTCTCCCCTTACCCTTCTTCTTGTCTAGTGGTCCAGTTGCAGGGCCAGGCGGGCCTTGCGAACTGCGCGGGTCAAGCGTGGCAGGTATCCTACCTGCAGGCGGTTCTGCGCAGGAAAGTCGTACTGTAGCGCGCTGATCACTTCCATTCCGAAATCTACGGCTGCGCTTTCCAGGGCGGCGAGCGCCTTGACCGCTTCGCTCTTGTCGCTCAGGGTGCCGCTGTCTGCGCCATCGGTTTCGTCAAGGAGGGGTTCGTTGCGCAGGGCCAGGCGGGCCTTGCGGACTGCCGTGATCAGGTTGGGCAGGTATCCTACCTGCAGGCGGGCCTGTGTGGTCGGGTCAAACTTCGTAACTTCGATCACTTCCAGACCAAAGTCTACAGTGGTACTCTCCAACTCCTTGAGCGCGTTGACCACTTCACTGTGGCTATAGACTGCGTCCATCGTTTGTTCCTCCTGGGTAGTGTCAGGGTTGCCCCTGCTGTAACCGCAATCCCTGAGTGGGGTTGCGGTTACAGCAGGGGAGGATTGTCGAATCCTCCACCTGGCTGCTGCTAGTACCCAAACGCGCGGGCCCAGCGCGTGACTCCGTACCACTGCGCTTTCGGTACGGTGTTGATGATCTTGTCGGCGATGGCGTCGAGCTTCTTCGCCAGGGCCAGGCGTTCGTTGTAATCGCCATTCAATCCGAAATCCGCCGTCATGGGCATGCAATGGTGGCGGTCGTCGGGTGAAACGCTGAAGGCTACCATCCGCCAAATGTAGGCGGTCTCTCCGCCTTCGGTGACCACCTTGCGTCCACCAAACTCGTCACGCTCGTCCGTTTCGGTGTATACAATCGTCGGCTTGCTTGCGCGCAAGCATCCGGTGTGGTGGTTTACAATCCCCTGGGCGAGTGCGTGTTCGTCGGCGGTCAAGTTGGCCTGGCTGAGGTCAATCGTCGGGTACGTCCGCCTTGCGGTCATTGTATCATTCCTCCTGGGGTTGAATTTATGCGGTAGTACCGCACCAGCAGTCTACCAGGTTTCTGGTCTGCTGCTGGTGGGGTATTACCCCTGCCGTCTTACCCTCTACTGCTTTTCTCCGCCAGGTCTTTTTCAGGTTTCCCTGTGTGGTCCAGGAGTTTCCCACCAACCTTGCGTTTCCCAGTCCAACCCTACCTTCCCAGGTTTTGGTTCGGCCAGTCTGCCGGATTCTCACCGTCGGGTCTTGGCTTTGAGCTTCGCTTTCAGGTTCCCCCTTGCTTAGTTACTCCCTGGGTTCGGGTTTTCCCGTTCTTCCCGTCCCTGCGCTTTGCGCCTGCCGTGGAGTTTGTCGCTAGAGCGTCCCTTTACTTGCTCTACTCGGCTAGTTTGTTCTGGTGCTACTCTGGCCAGGGCTTCCCCATCTGGTGGCCAGGCTCCCTGGGGGGCGGCTTCCCCCTTCGTGCTCCCTTACTGTCTATAATCATACCACGCCAAGGTGAACAACGGGTATAGGAACTCTTAAAAAACTACTAGAAAACCATTCCGACTTTATCGCCGCTTGCAGAGCATTCCGATTGCGGAGGCCGGCAGGGACATGGTTTGACGTCACCCGAGATCAGGCGAGCGGCTGGACTCCCCCACCCGGCCCAGGGCGGGCCTGGGGCCTGCGCGGGTCAGGGTTATCAGGCTGATTTGTCAATGCGGCAGTATTCGCATAGTCAAAGGGTTTCCCTTTTCTGGTGGGTGGGGCGATTCCTGCCCGTTTTGCACTGAATTGGCGTAAAGTAAAAAGTAAGACGAAAGTAAGACACTTCCCCAGGTGTCTTACCTTGCGCGGGAGGTCCGTCTCGCGCGCGGTCCGCCTCGCCCAGTAGTACCACGATACCTGTTGACATTGGCGCGCTTTTGCTGTATAATCTTCATCAGCAGTAGCGCAATCCTCCTGGGTCTGGTGAGCGTGCTGCGAGTGCTAAAGCCGGAGGAGGGTGCGGGCCCAGACTCCGGCGCGCAATCATCTGGTTCGTTTTCTTTTTGGGTTCGGGGCCCTGTGGGCAGGGGCGGATGGACTGGCGCTTCTCCTGGGCAGTTCGTCACCCTTGCCCACAGGGCAGTTACTGCGCTATATTTTACAATGCAGGTCCACCTGTGCGGGCCTGCGAGGTGATGGAAGGGCAGGAGCCAGGTACGCTGTCGACGTCGTCGTGAGGGCCACTGCAGGGTTCGGACTCCTGCCCTTCCATGATCAGAACATCCCCCACCCGGGCCCCAGGGCCTACGGATGGGGAATTGGCCCTGGAACACAGACACACGGGCTACCGGCGAACGGTTGCCCGTGTTTTGTTTGTGTGGAGGATGCGTGGCAGATCCAGAGTATGACCAGGTCCAGGTTCAGGCGCTGGTCGTGGAATGTGACCAGGCAATTACTACGCTTCAGCAGACATCGGCCAATCTCCGCAGGCGATTGGACTGCCTGGTGGCCAGTCAAACCCCACTTCCGTGGACGCGCGATCTACGGGCAACCATGCCCAAAAACCCGGCTTGTCCAGGAATCCTCAAGGGCGGCTGGTGGCGCAGGCAGGTTGCGGCCATCAGGACGGTATGTTTCCACCACACTCTTTCCCAATCCCCTGTAGACTTCGCCAAGTGGTACATCACCAAGGAGGGCGGTCGGCCTTCGACGTGTTATACCCTTTGGATTACGGAGACCGGCGAGACCATCCTATGTGGTGACCTGGAGGATGGGGTCTGGCACAATTTCCAGGGTCACGAGAATCTTGACTTGTCAGTTGGACTGGCGGGCAATCGGGCGGTCCTTGCTCCTTCGACGCTGCAGTTGAATGCGGCTGCACGGTTGGCGGCTTGGGCCATCAAATCTCCCCTGCTCCCCCTGATCACATCCCCCAAACAAATACTCGGTCACCAGGACTATCCCAAGTGTGGCGCTGGTGGCATCTATGCGACTGATTGCCCTGGGTGGCTGATGCCCCAAAGTGGAAAGTGGAAGGCTGCGCTATATGCGCGGTTGGATGCACTCTTGTTAGTATAGGAGGTGGCCATGGTGGGTTACATCCCCCTGCAGGGGAGTTGATCAGTCGGTGGGTTCGATTCCGTTCAGTCTATTCATGATGGAGGTGTTCGGTGAAACGTCAAACGGTTCGACTTCTGGTGTGTGTTCTGGTGATTGCCTTGCTGCTGCTTGTGGCGGTCCTTCCCGTGTTCGCTGCGGGGTCGGGTGCCGGCCTGCTGGCCCAAGAAGAACCACCAACCCTGAAGGACATGTTCATTGGCGGTGTCAACGTCTTGGCCCTGATCATCATCCTGGTCCAGATCGCCAAGGACTGGTTCGGGGCGAGCGGCAATACCCTGCGCATCATCTCCCTGATCCTGGGCATCGGGTTCGCCATACTGTGGCAATCCACCATCGGCTTCCCGACCGACATCGCGGGATGGGTGATCTGTATCGTCCGTTTGCTCTACGGCGTGCTGGCCAGTGGCATTGTGGACTTCACCCGAGACGTGGCGAGCAGGGCAGGCTCCAAGGCAATCGAGGCCATCGTCAAGCGGGCGCAGGCAAACTCCGGCTGACGCTGACCGGCTAACCCGTGGGGCTAACCGATGCCGTACAAGATAGGGAAGCGGGGGCCTGAGTTCTGTGTACTCAAGGGCTCCGGCCAGGTGGTCAAATGCCATCCTACCTACCAGAAGGCTTTGGCACACCTACGGGCGCTAGAGGTTAACGTGGAGGATGCGGTCATGGATGGGTTCAGTGGTGGCCATGTCATTGACCAGGGCCTGTTCCTGGATTTGCTCTCAGATCCTGCCATCGGTCAGCGGGTGTTGGCAGGGGAGCCAGTCGTTATCATCCCCAGGGGCCCGTTTGTGCGGGGCGGGGTCACCCGTGACATCACGGATGCGGTAGTCGGGCAGTTCGTCGGAAACTGGGAACATCGCCTCGACCGGGGTATCCGGCGCAGGCAGTTGGCCGTCGACACCGACCACGATGGTCGGGCGGTCGGCTGGTTCACCAACGTGCTTCCCATGGATGGTGGGGTCGGGGCGGCCTTCCGGTGGAATCGGAAGGGGCGCGAGGCGCTTCAAGAAGCAGAGTACGCATACTTCAGTCCCACCATCTACTGGTGGCAGGAGGATGCAAAGGGAGAGGCGGTCGAGAATCAGTTGGGCGGTGGGGCGATGACCAACTATCCCTTTTTCGGCGAGGCGACTGCGCTTTACTCCATGCAATCCGTGGCCATCCCAGGTGGCGGGGCGGTGTGGTATGCGATCACGAAGAGCGAGGGCGGGGTCGAGTACCCTGCTCGTGCATACCTGGTCGTCGAGAACTCCGAGAAACCCGCTACCTGGCACTTGCGGGTCTACTCCCTGAAAGACGGCAAACTGGTACTGGATCATGGGTTGATGGGCGCTGCCAAAGCGGCGCTTACTTCACCCGGTGGCCACAGGGGTCGGAAGTACGAGGGCCCTGGCAAGCAGGAGGCTACCGGCAAACTCAAGGCTCTATACGAGAGCGAGGGCCTTGATTGGAATCGAGACGCTGGAGGTGACGATATGTCTGGACAATCTGGCGAGGGTCTGCCCACTTTGCTTCAGCAGGTGGTAGACTTCTTCTCGCGTAGTGGCGGGACTCCGCCACAAACCACTCCCGGTGCCGGCCCAGGCGCTGGCACTGGCGGTGTCGTATTGGATGAGGCGACACGTCAGCAGTTGGCCCAGGTGGCTACCCTGAGCACGCAGGTGGCTACCCTGACCACGGAGCGTGACACGTTCGCCTCGCGGGTGCAGGCGCTGGAGCAATCCCTGGCCGTGACCGAGGGCGCGCGGATGCTGGAGCGGTTCACTCAGATGGCGCGCGAGCAATTCGGCCATCTGCCCTGCGCCACTGGTGACCTGGCTGCTCATCTGGCCTGGCTCTATCGGGCGGACTCCGAACAGAACCAACCCCATGCGGCGTTCTTCTCTACCCTGCTTGCCAATGCGGATGCCCAATTCGTGCAGACATTCCGTGAGCGTGGCCACACAGGGACGCAGGGCGGGTCGGCGCTGGAGCGCGTGCAAACGGCGGTCACGGCCTTCATGAAGGAGCATCAGGGCGTGACCTATGAGAGCGCGCTGTCGGAAGTCTTCCGGCTACAGCCTGACCTGTATGCGCTGTACAACCAGGAGCGGGAGGTGTCACAATGACCGCTGTTGCGCAGGGCGCTGAGGTTCGCAGGTCTTTCGAGGCAGGCGAGGCGCTGACGAGTTATCAGTGGCACTTAGTGAAGTTCTCCGCTGGCAAACTCGTGCACATCGCTGCTGCCACTGACGTTCCTGCTGGCGTGCTGCAGGAGGCAGTCGCTTCCGGGCGGCAGGCAGAGATCGTCGTTACAGGGCCAACCTTGATCAAGTCGGCTGGTTCGCTTTCGGTGGGTGACCTGATTGGCCCAAGCGCAAACGGGCGCGCGGATGGCAAGACTCCGGGTACGGATACCACGGAGTATGTCGCGGGCACAGTCTGGTCGGCTGCCGGTGGCGGTGACCAGTTGATTGAGGCTGTCGTCGACTGCGCTGCTCCCCACAGGGCATCGTAGTCGGCAGGGAGGAATGCAACAATGCCTATGGATTCCCCTGGGAGCGGGGATGTCCACGTGGATATCCTTCTGACCAATATGTCGGTGGGGTTCAAGAACCTGGTCTACATCGCGGGAGACATGTTCCCCACGGTCTTGGTCATCAAACGGTCGGACATCGTGCCAAGGTATACAAAGTCTGCATGGTTCCGTGACGAGGCGCGAGAACTGACTGAGCGCGAGGCTCCACCCGTGATTGGCTACGGGGTCGACGTGACCGATACATACTTCTGCCGGGAGTATGGAATCGGGCACTTCATTGGAGATGCGCGCAAGGCAAACACCGATTTGCCCTTCGATGCAGATCGGGATGGGACTGCCCTGGTGACCGACAAGATGCTCATGAAGGAAGAGCGGTTGTGGGTCACCAACTTCTGGAAGACCGGCGTCTGGGGTACGGACAAGACGGGCAACGTCGACTTCGTCAAGTGGTCGTCCTATGCTACGAGCAACCCCATCCTTGACCTGCGCGGGTTCGGGCGAACCATCCGGCGTGGTTTGGGGGGCCTGACTCCCAATACGTTGACGTTGGGCGATCTTACCTTCGACATGCTGGCCGACCACCCAGTCATCCTCGATCGCGTGAAGTATGGCGCAGGGTCGGCGGAGCCGGCGATGGTGACTCCCAACCTGATTGCTCAACTTCTCGGCCTGGCGCGCGTGAAGGTTGGCTTGTCCATGTACACGGCCAGTCCACAGGGTACGGTGGAGGGGTCGGTGGTCTACACGCCAAACTGGGACGACGATGCGTGGTTGGGGTACGTTGCGCCTAACCCTGGCCTGTTCGTGCCATCGGCGGGGTACAACTTCGCCTGGAAGACGGCTTTCGGCGGGCCCAGATACATCAAGCGCCGGCGCGATCCGCAGTCTGACAAAGGCGAGTTGATTGAGTGCTTCGCCTTCTACCAGCAGAAGGCGATCGCCGTTGACGCGGGCCTGTTCATTTCGGATGCGGTGGACTAGGAGGTGCGATGCCTGATCCTGGTTCCACTGTCAACGTTGTGAAGGGGGCCTGGGTTACTGCAGGCAGGGACTTCCGGTATGACGATGGCGAGATCGGCGAGGTGGTACTGGGCCAGGTGTTCCAGGTCCAGGGGCACCCGAACGATGCTCTGCTGATCAAACACAGCATGCTGGCCTTGCTGGAGCCACAACCGAAAAAGGCGGCGCTGGACGAGATGCCCGTTTGCGGGGCCTGTGGTCGGCGCTTCCTGCTGGAGTGGCAGAGAGATCGCTGCGGGCAGGCTCACGAGATGCCTGCCGAGGAGCGGGAGGCTGAGCGGCGAGAGGCTGTTCATCGTCGTACCGCGGAGGCCATGGGCCTGTCGGGCATGATCCAGGTCGGCGCGTAGTCGGCGCGCAAGTGAACCAAGCGGGAGGTTTTCGTATGTTGAACAACAAGTACATCCATGCGTGCTTGTCCCTACTGGCTGCCATCCTGGTGCTGGTGAGTGTGGCTGTTGTGGTCCACATCAGTCAACCCGGCGAGGCGGATGCGCAGACGGTCCAGGGTTACAGCCTGGTCACCCTGTTCGATGGGGGCGATGCATACACGTCCACCCAATACTCCGGGCCAGTGTTGGGCGGGTACTTCAGTCACGTCCAGGTCCAGATGGCTACCACTGCGATTACGTCTGCCCACACGCTCTCCGTCACTCCCCAATTCTCGAATGAGATGGTGGCCTGCGGGGCCATCACGGACTGGTTCGATGGGGCGGTGGTCCAGGTCTATGCAGATTATGCATCCACATCTACCGCAGATCTATACGCTGAAGCAGGGACGACTGAGACTATCACTTCGACGACCACTCTGGCGACTTCCTCGAACGGTCTGGCACTTGGGTCGGTTTCGATGCTGTTCCGGTTGGAGGGCGCTGCACCATCGGCGGTCGGGCGTGACTTCCCCATCCTGGGGCAGTGCATGCGTTTCAAGCTCGAATCGTCAGGGTCGGACATCGTCTATACCCCTACCCTCTACGCGCGACTCATCAACGACTGACGATACTGCTGGCCTGACTTGTCAAGGCAATAGGTGACGCGATGGCACTGACAGATCTGGAGCGGCTGAGGCTGAAGGTCGCAGATCGTCCGCGTTCGCTGCTGAACGATCCGGTCGGCGTGGGGGATGGCGAGAGCGTGCAGCTTCGCGTTCGAATCGCTCCTGTCGTGGAGGACTCGGACGTCGTGCTGGTCGGGGGCGTAGTCCAAGAGCGGGATGAAGATTATACAATCTCCCTGGCTACAGGTACACTTACCTTTGCGACTGCTCCCGAATCTGGTGATGCCATCGTTGCGGGTTACTCGTGGGTGGCGTTTTCGGATGACGAGCTGCAAGACGTTCTTGACCGTTTCCCTGCTATCGACTCCGCTGCGCTTGAGGTCATCACCTGGCTGCTGGCCGATGCTGACCGGTTCCTGAAGTACACGTTCGGCCAGGAATCCGTCGACCGGTCGAGCGCGCGCGAGGCGCTGCAATATCTCCAGGAGCGGTTGGGTGAGCTCGGCGGGGCTCCGGTGGGCCTAGTCAAAGCGGATACGGTGGCGCGTGAAGATCTAATGGCGCCATTCATCACGTCGGCGGAGGTTTCGCCGTAATGCCCACAGTGTTACCTGTTGGCCTGATGGCGGCTACGGTGAGCGCCATTACCCTTGACAATTTCGTAGAGGTGCAGGTCTGGCGGTCGGTCGCGGGTGAAGACACGCTCGTGGCTACCCTCCAGACCAGAATTGCTGCGACGTCACGGGCTGTGCAGGGACGTGACGCGGGGTCGGTGCAGGGGGCGGTTTCGCCACAGTACTACGTCATGGCCTTCTCCTGCTCCGTCGACGTGCAGACTCAGGACGAGGTCTGGACTGGTGGGGTTCGTTACCGGGTCGTGGGTATGGATGAACTTCCCCATGAGTGCCAGGCTATTCTCCTGATGCTCCAGTGAGGAGGGCGCGATGGCGAATATACACGTGGTCGTTTCGGTACGGGACGAGGTGCGGCTGGACTCCCTGATTCCGGAGGAGCATTTCGGCGGGGGGTACTTCGTGACCAATCGGATCATGGGGGTTCCGTCGTTCACAGTTGGGGCCCGGGTGACGATTGGCGATGCCGAGATCGGGGAGATCGTGGCCATCAGCCAGGCGGCCCTGGATGACCGGTGGGAGGTCCACTACACCACACTCGCCGAGATTGCCATACCTGCCGAGGCTGAGGTGGTGCCGGCCAAACGTCAGCGGGTCCGCAAACCGAGAGCGGCTGCTTCCCCTGCCGGGCCTGTTCTGACCGAGGCTGAGGCTGAGGCTGATGCTCGTCTGGCCCTTGCGATGCTGGCCAGCATGGAAGGTGCGGGCGGAGATCCGGACGCGGGTGGCCATGAAGACCAAAGCTGACCGCGATCGGCAAAGACCTGATGAGTTGCGGGTAGTCGTATTTATCTCCATGGACATGGGGGGCAGGCTCCAGGCGGCATGCGAATCGCCTACGTTGTCCTTGCATGTGTCACCCGAGGCGGTCCAGAATCTGCTCCGCCTCGTGGGCGAGTTCCTGGGGCAGGCTGGTCTCGAGGACAGGGTCCGTGAGGCTGCTCCCGATACCAGTCTGGAGAGGTTTGCCTAGTGAGCAATGGCGAGGGTGAAGGCGAGGGTGAGGGCGAGGGCCTGACGGCTTACAATGACCTGGCTTCCTGGGCGCTGGCCACACTGCGCGATACGGATGCGGTCTGCGATCTTGTGGTCGGTGGGGATGACGGGGTCATTGAAACCGGCCAGTTGACGTCACAGATGCTGCAGGCTGCGCAGGCAACCCGGCGTGAAGACGAGGAATGCGCCAGTCAGGTGCTGGCCATCTTGGTTTGGGATTTGGGCGAGAGTGGCGATGTACGGGAGCGGGTCGCTTCTTTCGCTGTTCTGGTGTACGACCGTGGGAAAGGGTACGCTAACATCAGGGGTGCGCGCGAGGCGGTGGTGCAGGCGCTGGTTGGCCAGAACGTGCTACTGGTTCGCGGGGCAATGGTTCCCAGTGTGCGTTTCGATGGTCGGAGTGGACATTGGAATGTGGAGGAGTTCGACATTGACGCGGAACGTGTCAACTTCTCCGGTCGGCTTGTGGCCGAACTTGACGAGTACATGTAACTAGGAGGTTTTGCTATGCCAGCAACGACACGGGCTTCGGGTGCCGGTTTCAGGCACTTGCGGGTTTACTCGCTAGACAGTAATGGGTTTGGGGTTGTGCCAACCCCAGGGGCGGCAGGGTACGATGGCCTGCAGGTGGCCGTCGCTAAGGCGATGACGCTGACCATTCCGGATGCGCAGATCATTTCCCATACCGGTGACGACCGGGTTTCCCAGATTGACCTGCTTCCCCCTACGGAGGGGGTTGCGGGCGAGATCAGGACAGGGCGCACAGATCTGACGCTCGATGCTCTCCTGAGCAACACCAAGGTGCGGGCGCTGGCTTCGATGCAGGCGGGCGCGATGGCCACTGACCAGCAGGGCATGGAGCCGGACTTCTGCGTGCTGGCCTATCGCCAGGCGGTGGATGCAGACCTGACGTCGGCCAACAAGGGCCAGAGAAACTGGTTGTGGGTACTGCTCTCCAAGGCGCTGATCTTCGCCAAGTGGGGGGCCATGGAAGAGGGCGGCGCTGACGAAAACACATACACGCTGCAACCGCGTGTCTTCAGCAAGTACCCATGGGGCATCCAGTTTACCCTGGCAGACGATGGCTATCTGGAGACGCAGGTACTGCGTGGGATTTCGCGCTATCGCCCGCATCTGGCCTACTGGGAAGGGACGGGGGCGGTCGTGGAGTTCCTGTTCACCACAGGCTTCCATGGGCCTGCCGATGCGGAAGATCGCTGCAAGGTGTACATCTGGACGATCGCCGATGGCCTGGTGGAGGACGTGACGGCGGCTGTCACCATCGCGGACGATGGCATCACCTTCGACGTCGCTCCCCTTGCTGGCGATATCGTCATTGCCCTTTACGAGATCGCGGACGTCCAGACGGTGACACCATAACGCCATGCAGACAAAGACGGTCGAGTATCAAGACGGGGACAGGGCTTACCGGCTGGTTGTGACCGAGGCAACTGCGCTGGTTGGGTTGAAGCGGACTCTCCTGCGCGGGTCGGGCATGGCCTGGGCCAGGCAATACCGCACTGGTGGCCCTGCCCCTGTTGATGCCCCAGGAGGCGCGGATGCGGAAGGTGCGACACAGACGGCGGAAGTTGCGGGAGTTGCGGAAGAAGAGGCGGGCGAGGCAGGAGGAGAAGGGGAAGGGGCAAAATCAGACGGGCGAGATCCGCTGACGGTTTCGGCGGCATGCATCATGGCCCAGGTGATCTACCCTGACCTTGTCGCGGCTACTACGGAGAGCGAGGGCCTGGACGTGGGACGTCTGGCCATCGAGGAGTTCCTGGGGCTGGATGAGCGGCTGGTCGGGGCGTGGGAAGAGGCAGTGTATGACCTAAATCCCCACTGGCTTCCCGGCGCTGGAGATGCGCAGGAAAAAAAAGCCTAGATGCCCACCAGCAACAGATTAGGGTTTGGCTAATCGAGTACAATCGCCAACTGGAACAATCCGCCGATGCGGGGATGCTGGAGGAGGATGCATCCTGGGAGTTGACCAAACCTGAAATGTCGTTCCTCCTGTGGAAGTTGGGGAGGCGCTTCGACTGGCAAATCCCGCTGTTCGATGGGGGGTTGGTAGACTGGCCTGACTGGTTCCTGCACGATCTTGCGATCCTGGAATGGCTGAACCGCATGATCAGGCGGGACATGGGCCTGGACAAAAAGTAGGGGGTGCGCGATGGTGGTGTCGACAGTTCCAGATATGCGGCCAGGTGTGCTGCTGGCTCACCCGGAATACCATGGGCCACTCTACCTGGGGACGCTGGCCAGTCCAGACTCTGCGGCGCTGACGGCTGCGTGGCTTGCGGTATCGGGTCGGGTGGTTGCCCTGGGCGACCACGTCACTTACTTGAACAGCGGGGACTCGAAGTACTATCTGAAAGTGTTTGTCACGGACTGGCAAACCATAGCGGCTACGTAGGAAGGCGGGCGGGTCTTGATGCCCCTACCCTACGGGGCGCATGTACTTATGTCGGCGAGGGGGGCCTTCCTTCCTCGCCGTTCGTCGTAGAGGAGCATCATGCCAAAAGTGGGTACTGAAGATCAGGCTTGGGCGGTTGCTCTATCTGCCCTACAAAAAACCCTCGATGGGGTCCAGGGGGCAATCGACCAATTCCGTCAGCAGGTGCAGGTCGGGTTCAATACCCTGCAGATGGGCGTCAACGCGCTGTCTTTGCAGGTTGGGCAGATCAATGGGCGGGTCCGTCACGTGGAGGACAGAACGGGTGATCATTCCCAGACGCTGGCCGATCTGACCGGGCAGGTGGCTGCGCACATGGCCAAAATCGCCGAGTTGGATGCCATCCTGCAGATGCAGGAGCGGTGGCGGCAGGCAGATCGGCTGGATGCCCAGGTCGACCAGAAAGAGTTGAAGGAGGGCCAGTCCAAACTCTGGAGCCGGCTTTGGGAGGTGTCAAAGATGGTCTTCAGGGTGACCGAGGGCCTGGCCGTCATGGCGGCTGTTCTGAAGTTCGCGGGGGTTTGGTGATGGGGATTCCGTTTTCCTTTGGCCTGGCTAATTCCTCGCAGAGCGCATGGGCCAGGATGTGGGTGGCCCTGGGCGAGATCGGCGAGTTGGGAAAACGCGAGACGGAGATCGTAGCGGATACCGGTCGGCGTGGTATCGCGCGGAATTTCGAGCGCGAACGCTCTCCGGAGGGCGTTCCGTGGGTTCCCCTGGCGAAGCGGACGCAGGAGGAGCGCAAACGGGGCATTGATGCGCGCGGGGTTCCGTTCCGGGTGGCTCCGCTTCATCCCATCCTACAGCGAACGCGGGACTTGCTCCTGTCCTTCACAGATCCTCGCCATCCCAGGAACATCACCGAGGTCGACCGCGAAATAGGCGCCACTCTCATTACGCTGAGCGCGGAGGACGATCCGAAAACGCCCAATCGCATTGCTACCTTGCATGCAGGCGGGACGGTCCAGAGCGCGCAGGCGCAGTTGGCCTTTGGGCCTGGCTGGACGACCGGCCTGGCTCCCAGGGGCGCGTGGGTTCCTCCACGGCCGTTCGTGGGTTTGTCCCAGGATGCGCTGGCGCAGGTAAACGAGCAGGTAGTGCGGGTGCTGCACCAGAGGCTGGAGAGGTTGTAGTTGTAGGAGGTTCCGATGGACACGGAAGGATCAGAACTGTTTACGGTGAGCATTACTCTGAGGGTACGTGACCAGGCTGCTGCCATCGATCTACTGGCCGACATCCTGCGGCAGATCAAATCGGGCGCGATCAAGACCGAGGGCTTTGACCTGGACTGCTACGCTTCTATGGAGGTTCAGGGGGACATCGCCCAGTGGGCCACTCCCCTGCCGGAGGTGGACGGTGAAAGTTAGCGAGACAAAAACGGTCACCATTGCCAAAGACGGGGCGCTGTCTGGCGCGTTCGATGCACGGGCATTGACCGAGATTTGGCTTGTTACTCCGGCGGCGTGGACGGCTGCAGTCTTGGGGTTCCAGGTCTGCCCTACGGTGGACGGGACGTTCGCTCCCCTGTACGACTCGGCTGGTGTGCTGGTCGGTGAAACCCTGGCGATTTCGGCGACACAACCTGTTCCTGCCGGGGTTGTGGGTGCCGGCTTCGTCAAACTCTGGAGCCGAGATGGTGCAGGGGCAAACATCGGCCAGGTGGCTGCGCGGACGTTCACGGTGGTCATGCGAGGGGGATGACGATGCGCTATTACGAGACGCACACACTGGCCATCGCCGAGGGCGAGGCGCTGTCTGGCATCCTGGATGTGCGGAGGGTGTCAGAGGTCTGGCTGCTGATGCCTGCCGAGTGGACGGCTGCAGTTCTTGGGGTCAAGGTTGCTCCTGCGGTGGACGGGACATTCGTTCCCCTGTGCGACACGGCTGGTGACCGGGTCGGGTTCGTGGTCCAGGTGGATGGGGTCCAGGTGGCTCCGGTCAGTCTGGCTGGTGCCGGCTTCATGAAACTCTGGAGCAATACGGCTGGAGTAGACGAGGCGCAGGAGTTGGAGCGGGTCTTCACGGTGATGCTGCGGGCAGAGGTCTAAAGGGGGTCCGGATGGACGACAAATCTACGCAGGGCCTGTTTACTGAGCGCGACTTGACACTGGTCGAGAATTGCCAGGTGTATGCTGCGGGCAATCCTGGCAGGCTACCTGGCCATGCCTTGATGCTGGTCGTGGCTAAAATCGCGCGGTTGGTGAATCACATGGCCACACTCCTGACTCCAGAGGAGATCCAGGAGTGCATGGCGTTCTTCGTGGGTTCCCCCCCCACCCGATGGAGAGATGGAGTTCGGGCTGCGGGTTCCCGTGGGTCACAAAACGTACCCTGACGCGGTGGAATCGCCAGCATAGTCGTGCTGACTTGTCAACCTGATAGGTGGGTATGGCCGAGCGTTATGAAATAAAAATCTCCATAGACGGGCGAGAGGCGGAGGGGGAGGCCAAGAGGCTCCGCCAGGTAATCGAGGAGCAGATTACCGGTGCCGGCGCGATCCAGTTCGACGTTTCTGGCCTGGAGCGGCTGCTGGCTGCCAAAGGTTCCCAGGTGGCCATCCAGGGCATGGTGCAGATCACTGGCCTTGATCAGGCAGAGACGGCTTTGCGGCTGCTCCAGGAGCAGGCTGCTCAGCGAATCCTCATCCAGGGGTCGGTGGATATCCAGGGCCTGACTCGGGCCCAGGAGCAGATGCGGGCTATGCACGAGGACGCTGGCGCGTTGGGGCGGTCCATCGCCAGTGGGTTGGGGCGGACGTGGGTCAGCCTGGAAGAGAAACTCAGTACCCTCCAGGGCCAGATCACGGGCCTGGTACGGGTCGGGCAGGCTTCCCACATCGCTCCCGATCTGCTGGAGGGCATGCCTGAACTCGAGCAGGCGCTGTCCAGCCAGGATAAACGGACGCTCGATCTATCCCTGCGCATGCAGGAGTTGCAGGCGCGCATCACCCAGTTGAATCAAGCGTTCGCCGAGTTGGGGTCGGTGAAGGTGCAACCCCTGGGGGGCGGTGGCCTGCGGACGCTCTCCGAAATGTTCAAGGGGTTAGAGGAACCGTACCATCGGGATAAGATCCGCAAGATGGTACAGGGCATCGACGAGGAGTTGGCTCCGCTGGAGAAGATACTCAGTCAGCGGATGGATGAGGCGGCTGCTGCTGCGCGTGCACGGGCAGGTCCGCTGGCCGAGGCGGTTGCTCAGGTGCGGGCGGAGTTGGAGGCCAAACTCGCCGAGAAACCGGGGACAATCACATCCATGACCGGCGCTATCACGGAAGAGGAAAAAGCCTGGGAGGCGGGCTTCGCCGAGTTAGAGCAAAAGTACATGGCGCTGACTCAAGAGTATGATGCGGTTCGCTCCCAGGCGATGACCGGCGATGCCGAAGACCTGAAGAACCAGATGGCGCTTCGGCGTTCGCAGTTGACTCAACCCCTGCGCGAAGAGTTCCAATTCTGGCGAGAATGGTCTACGGGGTCGGTGGAGCAAATCTCCGCAGATTTGAGGGCTGCCGGGCAAAGTGCGGCTGCACAGGCGCTTCAGGAGATGCAGGGCATCTTCGAAGAGCGCAAGCGGCTGCAGACACAGTTTAAGCGCGCGTTCGGTGGGTTGGCGAAGGGCGGCGAGGTCGAGTTGCCCAAAGAGGCGCAGGGGACGATGGTGGACTTTATCACTGCCGAGCGTTCCCTGGAGCAGGTGGCGGGCCAAACCACGGGGATTCTGGAGGGACAGCGAACGACCATCCAGGGCCTGGTCAGGGTCATGGACGAGGCGGCGCTGGCTGCTGCCGGCCTGGGGAAAACCGAGCGGTTCGCGCTGGCGCAGATGGAGGCGGTCGGCAGGCGCGAGATCCGGGCGGAAACGAAGACGGGGGTTCCCCTGGAGGATGCGGCTGCGCAGGTGACCGAGATCATGGCCAGGCTCACGGTCGAGGCGCAGAAACTCCATGCGGGTATCACTGCGGCGATGGAGGGTGAGCAGGCTCGCCAGGCTGCAGAGAAATCCGGGCGGGGTATCGTCGGGGTTTGGGAGTGGGTGCGCGAGCGGCTGGTCGGGCACTCGATCATTCCCGAAATGGTCCAGGAGATCCAAGTCTGGCTTGCGTCCATTGGCCAGCAGGATGTGTTCTCGTCCGTGGCCAGCCAGGGCGAGGGGGCGGCTGACCGGCTGGTGCGGGCCTTCTCGCAGATCGCTTCTGCCTTCCCTGCTGAACAGGTTGCGGGACAGATCCGTGTACTGCAACAGGAAATCTCGGCGCTGGAGGGCCAGTTCATGGAGGCTTCTGTGCGCGGGTCGGAGGCTTCCGAGCGGTATCGCCTGGGCTTCGAAGAGGCGGCTAACGAGGTTCGACGCGTTCTTGGGGAATCGGCGGAGATCGAGGGCAAACTGGCCCAGGGCATGCTCCCGGCGGGGTTCAAGGTCGGCGCTGGCGAGAGCATCTGGCAGAAAGGCGAGGGTGAGGCCAGAGCGCGGTACGGCGAGACGGCTGCCGAGGGTGACCGGTGGTATCAGGCGCTGCGATCGAACATCGAGGAGATTGGACGACAAGACCAGGCGGAGATGGATCGCCTCGCCAACGCTATCGTCCAGAAACAGGCGCAGGTTGCGGCGCTGCAGCATGCCCAGTTGGTGCAACAGGCTGAGGCGTATGAACGCATTCTGGCCCAATCTCCCCCTGCCGATCCTGGCGAGCGCCAGGCGCTGGCCGACCAATTGGCGGCGACTTACAATCAGATCGGGGTCTCTGAGGATGCCCTACTGCGGGCGGCTGACCAGGTGGGTGAATCGGTGGCGCTGGAGGCTCAGCGTCAAACCGAGCGCATCCAGGAGGAGGCGCGTGAGTTCGTGACCGGTGGGGAGGGCCAGGCACTGTTGGGGGCGGCAAAGGCTGAGGTGGCCGAGCGGTCTCAGGCTGCGCGAGCGCAGGCTGAGACGATTATCGCCGAGGCGCGTGCTGCTACCGAGGCGCAGATCCAGGAGGAGAAGCGGCTGACGGCGGAGACGGTAGCAGAGACTAAGGTCAGGGTAGCGCAGAAAACCGAGGCGGCTGACCGTGTTACCATCAGGGCGCAGGCTGCGCGCGAGGTGGAAGTTCTGGGCGCGAAGGCTGCGGTGGCGGCTGTAACCGAGGCGGAGAAGCGGACGACCGCCTTGACCAAGGCGCAGATCCAGGATCAAACCCGGCTGATAAAGGAGAAAGAGCGGGCACTGGCGCTGGAGGGCCAGGCGCGTCAGATGGCCGCTCAGTTGGGCATTCAGTGGGACACGTACATCCAGAAGGCTATCGAGGCGGGTGTTCCTCTGCAGACTATCGTCGGTACGCTTCAGCGAATCGCCAAGGAGCAGGGGGCAGTCAATACAGCCACAGGGCGGTATGCGGCTTCTACCAAGGGCGCCTTCGGGGCTTTGGGGCAGTACGGGCGCGAACTGTCCAGGGCGCGCATGGAATCCCATGGCCTGTTCATGGTCATGGGGGATATCTCCAATATCACTCGAACCATCCAGTACACATCGGCTGCGCTGGCGGGATCGCTCACGATGGCGGCTAAGTCTTACCTGGAGTTGTCCAGGCAGACCGACATCGCCTCGCGGTCGCTCTTGCTCAATCAGGAATTGACCGAGGACATGCGCGGGGCGGTAATCGATATGTCGTCGGAGTTGGCGCTGATTGATCCGCAGCAGACCGCGGAGGCGGTCACGGTTTGGGCGCAGGCTACCGGCCAGCAGGTGACCAGTCAGGAGGAGTTGAATCGCCTTCTGGAGGAGACAATCCCCATCCAGCAGTTGGCGGTCCTAACGCAAACCCAGGCGGCTGCTGTGACGGATGGGACGGCGGCTGCGCTGCGGCAATACGGGCTCCGCCTAGATGAGACTAACCGAGTGACCGCGATCTTCGCCAAGATTGCGGACGACACCCTGGCCACTGTGGAGGACATGTCCCAGGCGTTCAAGTTCGTGGGTCCGCAGGCGCATACGATGGGGGAAGAGATCGAGGATACGGCTGCAGTCCTTGGCATCATGGCCAATGAGAACATCCGGGGTTCCCAGGCGGGTCGGGCGTACCGCCAGATGCTGCTGTCGCTCGTCGAACCAACCCAAAAGACCAGGGATGCGCTGATGCAGGCGTTCGGGACTGAACAGCCATTCTATACCGCGGAGGGGACGTTCGTGGGCCTGACGCAGGTAATTGACATGCTGGCGGCTGCTTCGGAAAATGCTACCGAACAGCAACGTGAAGAGCTGCTTGCGACTATGTTCACGGCCAATGCCATGCCTGCAGTCGTGGCGCTGGTCAATCAGCAGATCGAGGCGCGAAAGAAAGGTATCAACATCGTCAGGGCTGAATCGAAACTCCTGGCGGGTACGGTGGACGCGGAGGTCGAGGCTTACGCGCAGTTGCGGCTGGAGACGGAGGGTGTTTCAATCTCCATGATGGGCGCGATGGACTTGTGGAACAAACAACTGGGGGACTGGGAGCAGTCGGACGTCTACCGGGTCCAGCAGGCGGAGATGCGGTGGAAAGCCTTCTGGTTGAAGATCGGCGAGAGTGCGCTGAACTTCGCTATCCCCTACATCACAAAGGGCGCTGAAATCCTGAAGGAAGTCACGGGCATAGTTTCGGCCCATCCAGAACTTGGGACGTTGGTCGCGGTGGCTGCTGGTGGAACGATCGCTGCGACTCTCCTGCGGACGGTCATTTCGGGCATGCGCTTGGTCACCAGCATCAATACCATGGGGACTGCCCTTCAACGAACGATGGCGGCGCAGGGGACTGCGGGGACGCAGTTCCAGGGCCAGGTAGTGGCGGCAGGCGAGCGGTTCGCGGCTATCGTGGCGGGGGCGGCTAACCAGGCGGCTGGTACAGAGGTCGTGGGGGCGACTGAGGAGACGGCTATCGAGAAGGCGGGGGCGGTCGAGGAGGTGGCCATCGAGAAGACCGGGGCGGCTACGTTTGCCAGTACGGCGGCCAGCCTTCTCGGTCGGGCGCTGCTGGCCTATGGCGTGGGCGAGGCACTGTCACGAGGCCTGACGGGCCAGGGCCTGGCGGGCTGGTTCACGACCGCTGAGGGCGAGGCTGCTGGCCAGGCGCGTGCTGCCGGCCTGGCGGATCAGACCAAGGTGGAGATGGAGGCTGCGCTGGCCCAGGTGCGCGCGGACATGGAGACGGTCTCGAGGTACGCTTCCGAGACCACGGGCCTGGTCGAGTTCTACGGTGGCCAGTTGGAGTTGTTGTTCGGCCAGACCATCAAACCAGAAGATTACGCGCGGATGGTCGAGTTGATGGGCGGGCGGACGCAAACTTTGAGCGCGACTGCAGTCACTGACAAACTCGCAGAATTGCGGACGACCGAGCAGGCGCTGGAGGATGCGCTGGTGGCCATCGATACCGAGGCGGGTGCGGCTGAGGATGCTGCCGGGGCGACTGACAAGTTGTCGACTGCCCTGTTCAAACTACCTGCTGCGCTGACGCAGGTCGAGCAGTTGACGGACGAGGAATCGAAGGCGGTCGAGTTATACGTGGAATTGCTCAAGAAGCAGACGGAGGAGACGACTCGCTTTAACGATGCCCTGGCGGCTGCGCTGACGTCCATGCAGGATGACCTGGCGAAGTTGGAGGCTGATTACAACGAGCGGGCGGCGAAGGCAAACGCGCAGTTCGAGGCGGAGCAGTCGGATGCCGAGCGCCAGTACCATCGCCAACGACAGCGGGAGTTGGCCGACCATCTGATCCAGATGGGGCGAATGGAGGAAGACCACCTGCTGCGGATGGATGATCTGGCGCGTGCACGGGACGCGATGGGCATGCTCCAGGAGCAGGAATCCTACGGGGTCCAGAGGTCGCGCGCGGAGGAGGACTTCGCTCGTCGGCAGGAACAGGCGGGGGCGGACTTCACGGAATCGCAGGCTGAACGGGCCAGGCAGCATGCGGCTGAGATGGCCGACATGCGGGTGCAATACGAAACCCAAAAGGCGGAGCGCCTCGCCCAGTACCAGGAGCAGGTCGAGAAACTCGCGGCTGAACATCAGGCTACGATGGATAGGCTTGACAAGGAATACTTCGACAAGATCAATGCTGAGTTGCGGTACTTCCAGCAAAGTCAGTTGATCCAGGCTCAGTACCAGGCGGCGATGCTCAAGGATGCGCAGACCTGGTTGGCGTCCAAGCGCAGGCTCTGGCAGGACTTTGTCCAGAACCTGCCCGTTCCAAATAGGACTTACCCTGTGAAGGGCAGGCAGGCGGGGGGCTATATTCACGACACCGATGCATACCGGATGCATCGAGGCGAATTTGTGCTTGCCCCTGGCACTACTCGTGCACTCGAGCAGGGCCTGGGTCCGCTTACCCAGTCGCGGCTGGTCGAGGGGGCGATGGGCAGTCGGGCTGTCCAAACTACCCAGGCGCTTCACCTGGTGCAGCAGTTCGAGTTCCATGGGGGTTTCTCCGATGCCGAGCGGCAGTGGTTCCGGGGCGTTGCGGCTGAACAGGCAAAGGCGGCGTTCGCCGAGGTTCTTGGAGGGGTATAGGGATGGCCGTCTACGATTTCGAGATCGGCGAGGACGAGGTGGGGATGGTCAATCTGGAAGAGTTGACCGTTCCGGTGTTCGCTCCCAGGTCGGGGTATAAGCAGTACCAGGTCGAGATTGACTTGGGCGATCTTACTGTCCGCGGGTTCGGACGGCCGTCGGCGACTTGGCGGTGGGGGTTCCTCACCCTGGCTCAGCGTGATCAATTGCGGGAGTTCTGTGCGGGCAAATCGGCCAGGGTCTACATCCAGACCAAGAAACGTGACGATACCCAGGAGTATGCGGTTTTCTACGCGGTCATGGTCTGGCCTGAAGAGGAGGAGGTTACGGCAGGGCGCGTGCTGGACATCGAGATCCGCTTCCGGGACATGGTGGAGGTCACCTGATGGGTTGGGACTTGCGAGAGTTGAACGAGGGCGAGTTGGGTAAACTGGTGGCCGATGGCCAGGCATCGCGGGTCGGTCTGGCTGTTCAGCCTGTCAAGGTCATCTTCTCCGGTCGGGTGGCTGCTCCACTCCCGGCGTCCAATGACCGGGTGGTCCAGATCACTTTCTCTGATGGGCCTGCCTGGGCCAGCATCCTGCCCGATATGACACTGTTCGTGGGGACAACGGGGACGGGGTCTTATGACGTCGGGATGGTGCGGATCAGGAAGGTGGGGAGTTCCTCGATCCTGTGCGTTTCTGAATGCTCAGACGTGGTTTGGGCGGTGGGCCAATACCTGACCGTGGTCGAGGACTTTGGGATTTGGGCGCGTCATCTGCGCATCACGGGGACAGATCCGTTCACGGTGTTCATGGACTGGGACGTGGCTTACAACGACGCTCAACATCTGAACTGTGATCCTGTTCCGGTTCTTGGGCCCCACGTGGTCAAGAAACTGGCGGGGGCTACGGTCCAGGTGACCGGCTTCGATGCGGGCGACTCCTGGGTGCGGGGGTCCACCATATTGGGTTATACCTGGCTTGCCCCTGGGTCATCTGCGAGATCGGGTATGGACTCGGCGACTCCCACCATCACTTACAATGCGGCTGGTTGGTATCGTGTATCCTGCACGGTGGCGGCTTTAAACGGTAAATCCTTCACGGGCTATCGTTACGTGTGCGTGTACGATGATGCCCATCCCCCCCTGTGGGCGGTCGAGTTGGGTTCCTGCGAGGGCGACTTTGGGCGGGGCGGCTGGTCCTTCCGGGTCACGGTGCACGACGATGCTACCCTGGCCGACATCCGAAACCGGGCGCTGGTCATCCTGTTCGCCGAGGACGTGTATGGATCGGTGGAGGGGTCGGTCGGGATCGTCAAGGATCGGGAGAACATCCTGGCCATTGGTTGGATCGTCGGTGAATCTATCGTGCACGATCCTGTCCATGGAACGGTGGAGTTTACTGCCGAGGGGCCACACTCCCTAATCGAGAAGATCGTGGGCTTCCCGTCGGGGGTCAAAGACGTCGGGCCTGCGACTCCGGCTTCCTGGCTGGAGATGCAGAATATGAAGGTCGAGGATGCCCTGTGGCACTTCCTCCACTGGCGGTCCACCTGCACTCGGATGATGGATGTGTTCCTGCCTGGCTCAAATATCCCCATCGGCCTGGTCAATTCGGGCCTGGCGACTCTGTGGCAGCAGATGGGGGAAATCTCGGCTGCTACCATCAAGGCTGCTCCGGTCTGTGACCACCTGGGGCGGCTGTTCATCCAGACCAATAGCCAGTTGGTTCCGGTGGCGGATCGGGCTGACATACCTATCATCTTGGCTATTCAGCCTAACTACTGGCGGGAGAGCATCCAGATCGAGCGGGTCACGGTCTCGCCGGTGGGGCGGGTGGATCAGGCAGGAGTGGCCTGGTCGAACGCGACTCAGACGGGCACTCCCCATTTCTCCCTTGCCCCAGGGCATGTCATGAAGCAATACGGATCGGTGCAGGCTGAAGATCGCCTGGCGCTGACCGGCCAATCGCAGGCTAACCTCCTGGCGGGGCTGATCCTGGGGAATGCCCTTAACCCATACCCTTCCATTTTGGTCCGCTTCGCCATGAATCTGCGGGCGCTGGACATCCGCCCCTGGCAGTACGCAACCATTACCCTCGCGGCTGATGACAATCCCAGGGGGATCGCCTTGACCAATTTCAAGATCATCCCCAGGCGGATCACGCTCTCCTTCCAGGGCGGCGAGGAAGGCGGCGTTGTGCTGGCCGATGTGGACTTCGAGGGCTACACTACCGAGACGACGTCGTGTGATGGGGATATCCCGGCGACTCCCCCATCGCCTGCTCCCCCACCTGATCCTCCTGCTCCCCCTGCTCCCCCTGAACCGCCAGGCGTTCCTGCTCCGGATACGATGCTGATCTTCGACCGGATCAACGTCGTGTTGACCGAGGACTTCCAATCCACCAATCCCACCTGGCGTGATGTGCGGGGCGCGATCGCTGGAGCGATCTGGTCGGTCCATCTGGATTTGTTCGATGGCCAGGGGGCCTGGGCAGTGTCGGGCACTTCAGGCAATTGGGACAACGATACCGGTGCAGGTGTCGGGGTTTGGCGGTGTGACGACATCTTCGCTGAGGCTCCGGCCTGGCGATTGATCTTCTCGCAGGCTGATGCCTACGCTGCGCGGGTGCCGGCCAAGAGTTGCGGGACTTACAGTTTCGGCGATGCCTGGGGGCAGATCCGCAGTCTGGTTCCTATCGGGCCAGGAGAGGCCATCACGGCTTCAGTCTTTTGGCATGGTCTTGGCTTCGGAGAGACGGGTTCGGTTTCAGGGAGTACGTTTTACAGACTCAGTCCATACTCCGGCTGGTTCGATGCGGTGTTGAGTAGCGGGGCCAACATCTGCGGGTTCTGCCCTTCGAGCATCTGCCCTTCTCCCCCTGGTGGCGGAGAGCGGTACTGCCATGCTGGTGTTGGGTACTGTGCACAAAATATACTTATGAACCAGTACGATCTGCGCGGGTGTCACCAACTTGGGTTTGACGGTCTCGAGATCGTCCCTGGCGGGGTCGAGTTGATTGTTGATGGGCGGGCGTACTGCTTCGTGAACATCCCTACCTGCCCAGGGCCTGCCTACGGTTGCCCGACAGGGTATACAACGAAGAGATGGACTCCTGCTGGCCCATTGACGGAGGGTTGGGTACAGACCAGAAATGGTGCGCGTCATGCGGTGAATTATGAGGGACAGTGGCACTCTACCACTGAAGACAGTTCTACCGGCGCAGGTGGGGCGGGTGCATTGTGGCGAGATCCAGGTATCCTGGTGGATGACGAGATTTTCGATGCTTACTCATTTGTGAACATTACGGCGGGCAACGATGGCCTGTATTGGGTCAAGTACATGGGGGAGGGCGATGAAAAGTGCGGCATAAAGCGGGACGGGGCGTGGTTGGGCGTCGACAGTGACGAACTGTACGGGGCGTCTGGATGGGGCTACACGCGGGGGCGGATTGGGTACTTGGGCGCTGTTCCCATGGATGGCGGCGATGGGTTGGTCATAGTACGGAAAGACCAACCCCATATCGGGCAACCCAACAAGCAGATCGTCTACTGGTGGACTGAGGCGCATGGGATACAGGACAAAACGGGCAACCTGATCAGCGTGGTCACGACGTGGTATGGGACGGGGTCTACAGTCGATGGTGGGTGGAATTACAGGGGTGACAACGTCGGGGCATCCTGCCTGGTGGAGTTGCTGCCGTGACGAATACACGGGCCAGTCTGGCGCGAGTGCAGGCGCTGCTCCGCCAAACTCTGCGGGACTATGAGCAGGTACTGCCACAGTTCCCGGCGATCCTGGGCCTGGGGGACGGGACGGTCCAGGTTACGGACAAACCTGGGTATGTTTGGGTGCGGTTCGGGGCCATCGGTAACGAGGGGGTCTCGATGGTGTGGAACCAGGAGGTCCAGTATCGAGACGGCCTGGCGATCAAGGTAGGCTATAGGACTGAACAGCCAACGTTATTACAGGTCTTGTGTCAGCGGGAGGTCTACGCGGGGCAGGCGGATGGGTTCATCCCACAGGTTGTTCCCCATCACCAAACCCACCAGTGGGAAGATCCGAGTGGGGGGGACGACGTCGTGTACGTGCAGGTGCGCCAGTGGATGGCTTTGCGGGTTGGCGTGGCTGGTGAATTCTCGGTCTCTGTTCAGCCTGCCATAGTCGGGCGGCAGGGGGTTTGGGTGGCCCTGGAAACTCAAACGATCGATCTGGAGGAGTACGTTCCCGTGGGTCTATATGCGCGGTACGTTCTGGTGGCGCTGGACGAGACGGGAGCAGTCTGCGCGGTTCCTGGCTCACTCGTCACTCCACCCGCCGCTATCACCATTTCAAGTTGTCCCTGGCCTACGTCTACGGATATGATACCCCTGGCGGCTGTACGGATGTACCAGGGTCAGCCAGAAATCTCAGACGTGCCGGGCAATCGGGACATCTTCGATCTGCGGTGGCCACAGTTGGGTGGCGCAGGCGCCATTCCCCTGCTGGACGCGATCGCGGCAGTGGACTCGGCCATGGAGCAGATGGATACTTACCTGGTGCGGCGCGCAGACACGGTGCAGAACCAGGCTCAGGCGGGCGGTCTCGACCACGACGTCTACCTGACACAAGATCGCCTCGTGCAGCAGGGCCAGGCGTTGCGGATGGTTCTGGCTGCCGGTGATCCGGATGTGGAGTTCACCATCATCTGGCTGTTCCAACGACTGGTTGCGCTGGAGCGGGTCGTGGTGGCCATGGACTCCGCTTTGGATATGGCCATCAGTGGCCATGTGACGGTCAATGCTTAGTTAGGAGGTTTGGCATGGGTTGGCAGAATACTGCAAAGGATTGGTCGGGTGTCAATGTCGCAGACCTATGTGATGCGGACGGATACAAACTCATCCGCATCGTGAAGGCGAGTGGCCACACAGCGGTCCAGGTGACCGGCGATGCGCAGATCAAGGCATCTGCCGGGGTTCTGTATGGCCTGGTGATTGCGGGCGCAGGTGTCACGGCTGGTAACACGGTGGCCATCAAGGACGGCGGGGCAGGGGGGACGGTCAAACTGACTTACGTGTTCGGGGCTGCAAACGAAACGAAGCAGTTGGTGTTCGACTTCCCCATTACCTTCTCGACCGACATCTACTGCGATGTCACGCTCTCCGGTGGGTCCGCCTACGTGACCGGCGTCTACGACTAGGGGAGAGGCCATGATTACCATCCACCCAAGGTCTTACTACATCGGGACGTCTGTGGAGCGGGCGGCGCTGACTCTGCCTGCGGATGCCCTGGGGGCGCATTTCCTCGACACAGACTTGGGGAGCGAGTTCTTTTGGGATGGGACGGCCTGGGTCGAGCATGGCGGTGGAGGCGGCGCTTCCACCTTCCTCGACTTACTCGATACCCCTGGGTCGTATGCTGACGCTGGCCTTTTCCTGGCCAGGGTCAATTCGGCTGAGGATGCTCTCGAATTCTCCACAGACCTGCCCGACCACATCCACTCCGTTGACGAAGGACAGGGCGGCGTGCTGGATCATGCAGGGCTGGACGGCCTGGGTGACCACGACCATCCCCTGTACATTCCCATCACGGGGGTCTCGCGGCTGCGCGCGGGTGTGGTGACCGTGTACGCAGATCCGGATGATGCCTTCGCGGCTGCGGACACATCGGGTGACGTCATTCTTGTTCCCCCTGGGACGTGGGTATTGTCCAGTGGCCACTCGCTGGCGGCTGGTGTGTCCCTGTTTGGGTTGGGGCCTGCCGAGGCATGCATCCTATCAGCCAATCTGTCAGGCGAGAGTTACGTGATTGATCTTGCCACTGGCGCCGGCGTTATCCAGAATGTCAAGATCGTGGCGACTATGACTCGGAACAACAACGGCATCCTGACAGGGCTGTCTTTAGGTCCAGGGACCACTGCGCGCAACGTCATTTCTGTCGTTACGGCTTCCGGGTCAACCTATACGATCTATGGTGCAGGGATTTGCACAAACGGCAATGTGTGGGTGATTGGCTGCAAGGCATATCTCTACATCAGCGGGTCTACCATCGATGGATACGCATACTACCACTTTGGTGGGTACATCTTCCATTCCTACGGGTACGCGGAGAAGACCAGTGGCGCCAGCACGGTGGTGGCTGGTTTGTACATGATCACGTCAACCACAGCCTACACGTTTGAATCGACTTTCGAGGCGGGAGGGTCGATTGGCTCGCGGTACGGCATCCATGCGGCCTATGGCACAAATTACGTGTTCGTGTGCTTCGCGAGCGGGGCTACTTACGATCTGAACATCCTGAATCCTGCCACTCTGGTCATCTATAATCTAAAGTACAACACCCTGAACAATGCCGGTACTCTCAGCCAATATGGCGGTGACCGGGCGGGCACCAACAGGGCGGATACCATTTCGGGGCTTTGGACGTTCGACCGTGGGGCGGCGACTGCTCCCTTCGCCATCGCGCGGGCGGATGCTCCTACGGTGACCAACCTGGATGCGGACAAGTTGGATACTTACGAGGCGAGCGCCTTCCCCAGGAAGGCAGAGAATGCTACCATCGCAGGGGCGTGGACGTTCAGTGACGATGTCTACCTGGCGGCGTTCCAGGACGTGTTGCCCGATGGCGAGGTGTTGGGCGCTGGCGTGTTCAAACGGCTATGTAACTACCTGGGCATGGCATCCTATGACGACCACTTCCGGTCAGGGGTCATCCCAACAGGCTATACCTGGGACACAGGGACGCTGTTCGTTGGGACTCCGGCGACTCTCAACTATGCATGGGGGGGGTCGTGGCTTGGGGTCGCTCACAGTGGGGCTGGTAAGGGATTTCTGCGCAGGGCCATCACTAATGCGGCAGCATCCTGGCAGTTAAAGGGCCTGCGTGGGCGGTTCCGTGTTGGGTCAAGTGGGCGGTTTGGATTCCGGTTCGATAATGGGTCAGATGTAGCGAATGATGAGCGGTTTGTCGAGTTGTATACGGATGGGACTGCCAACAATGCTACCCTGACGCTGAACTTCCGGTACAAGAATGCTGCAGGTTCCCCATCGGTTGTGACGTCGGCGATCTTGATACCGGCGACACAGTATCTGACCTTTTATCTGTACTGTTACCATTCCGGGGGAGTATATTCCGGGTACGGCTACGTGATAGGTGAAGAGGGGGCGCTTGTCAATGTGTCTGGCTTCGTCATCAACATTTCTGCTTGGGCTCCGTGTGCGGGCCGAGGGGGGATCATGTTCGAGACGATTGGCGCGTCGAACTATATGTTTTGTGATTGGTTCATTAACACCTTTACTTAGCGGGGCCCGGGTCGTCTAGTCCAGGCATGAGCAGTTGACCGGTGAGGGTCGTCCGCTGATCAGGCGGGAGGGCATCCTGCCGATCGGTGGCCACTCGCAGGTTGGCCTGGTAGGCCAGGCGGAGGGCGGCGATCTGACGTCGGTGCGCTTCCTGCACTCGTTCATCCACTGGCCTGGCCTGCCATCCTTCTGCCGTCATTTCGTCGGCGATCTGCATCTGCAGATCGAGCATGTTGATTGGTTGTGTCATTCTTCTGGCTCCACGGTCGGGCGAGGGTCGTGTTCCCCCCTGACTTGCTGCTGGTTCAGCCAGACGGCTATCTCGATGGCGGCAGGGGTCTCGAAGATCAGCCTGCCTACGTAGAAGCAGGGGGACGGGTTCCACTCCCTGACTTGCCAGGTTCCGTCGAGAAAGTAGACGATCTTGGTATCGTCGGGGAGCAGCAGGGATTGGCCTGCGTAGAGAAACAGGTTACGGATTCCGATGCTGATCATGCTGCTGCTTCCTCCTTCAGGTGTTCGACCGGTGGGTCACCTTCCGGTGGTGTGTAGTCCAGGGGGAGCAGGACCACGGCGTTATAGGGCACTCGCGCAATCTGATGACGATATCGCCTGCGGCAGTGTGGACATATACGAACCGCATCGAGGTTCAGTCCACGGTAGATTGACGTTACGTGCATGATTTCCCCTTGCTCAAAGATCGCTCCCCCATTAGTTTCCATCTGATACAGCAGGAGGACATAGCGTCCTACCCAGTCACGCTTCAGTTTCAGGTTCGGCATTTTCTGCTCCTTCCTCTAGGGCAAATGCGAGATCCAGGCGTTCGGCCTGGAGTACTCGGCAGGTGGTTCGTAGAATCAGGCTATTCATGCGATGCTGGAGCCAGTCTAGGGTCTGCGCGTTGTTGGCGATGACCGTCACGATGCCATCGTTGCGGGTGGCGGTTGTGTCTTTCAGCCAGGTATCAAAGGCGAGTTCCGTGGTCTGGAGCCGCAGTTGGGCCAGGATATCGGCCCACCATTCCGGCCTGGTGTCTGGTGCCGGCGCGCGGGCGGGGCCTGTACGGAATTGCTGGCCATAGGTCTGTGGGGCGTGGGCGGTCGCTTTCCCCTTCGTGGCCTGGCGTTCCTGCTGGCGTTCTTCCTCCTGGAGGGACTCCAGGGTGATGCTCCCTTCCCGAACGGCCGTCAGGAGCATGCCATACTCGTTGGCCCAGTTCTTGTAGAAGGCGTTACACTGGCCCTTCCAGCCATTGCGGAGGGTCCAGGCTTGCCAGGCGAGGCGGGCCTGGTCGGGCGATGCGCTTCCCCATCGCTCGATTATCTCGTGCACGTGGGTGACGAGGTTCTGGCGTTCTTTAGGGGGTAGCGTCTCGATGCCGGGGATGCCGTTAAAGCGGCAGATGCCATCGACCACAATCTCGGCGCTGCTGCTTGCTCCCCCTGCTTGCACGGGGTCGGCCCAGTTCCCCTTACCATTACCATCCTGACTTACCAATGGGACTGATGCCTGCCGGGGTCCGAGGTACTGCTCCAGCAGGGCTTCACCCTCGACCGGTGCCGGTGCGAGATCGCTCCAGGGTTTGGGGACGTCGTCATACTCTCCGGCCTGCAGGCGGGCCAGGACGTCAGGGGGTAGTTCGACCGCGAAACCGGCCAGGGCCTGCTCCATTACCTGGTCGCGGAGGCGGCTGCGGAGGTAGCGGTCGAGCGGGTCGAGGTCGGGCAGTTCGGCTTTCATGTAGACGTCGATGGCTTCCTGGAGGGTCTGGTGTACGCGGACGCAGTTGTGCAGGAGGCTGTTCAGATCATATACCAGGGAGCAGACTCTCCCCTTGCGAAACTTGCGGCTTGTGAACAGCAGTCCCTTCTCGCGCAGGTTCCGGGCATACCGCTTCTGGCTTGCTTCGCCTGCCATGCAGTGGAGGCTGGAGCGCTTTGGAAACGGGGACTCCGATGACCATTTGTAGGCCAGCAGATGGATCACCCACATCATTGCGCGATCCTCCACTCCCAGGAGGGTGTAGTTGTCCAGGACGATCCGGGGGATGGGGACAACCCCTTCGCTGATGGCGGGGCTGCCAAAGCGGACTTCAAACGAGTATTGCCCTGCGTCAGTTGGGAGGGGCAGTTGGATGTCCATCTTCCAGCATCTTCCTCAGTATCCAGGCTACCAGGCGGGCCAGTCTACCCTCGCGCATCACCAGGTAGGCGGGACGGCCTGGGTGGCGGGCGAGCACACGGACGTTCATTCCACGTAGCATGACCAGGTGGCCGATCTGGAGGACTTCATCCGGGCGGTGGGTCGCATACGCCATTGCTGCTTCCGGTAGCATGGCGATGATGCCGGTTCCGTTCCACTTGTAGGATTTATACCCTGCAGTCGGGTAGTCCCTGACGTGGATCGTGGTCGGCTGCTGTACGTTGGTTGCTTCCATCTTGCTCCTTGTTTTAGGGTGCATCGATGGGCCACAGACCGCAGGGTCTGTGGCCCATCCCCCAGGAGGAGTTCAGGCTTGCACAGTGGTGCTGGCCTGGACTTCTTCTTCCACAGTGGCGTAATGGTCACCCGTCTTGAGGTCGGTGACGACTTCGCCCAGGTTCCTCAGCCACTTCGTGAGATCGCGGCAGGCGGGGCCTGTAACCCCTTCGACCAGGGTGGTCATGTGGCCTGGTCGGGCGGGGTCAAACTTGATCTTGATTGTGTGTGACATCGTGGGTGTGTTCATCTGGTCACTCCATCGCCAGTCCCAGGGCTATCACCTGGCCTGCTTGGTTGTATTCGCGTTGGATGGTGTACCCCTCGCGGGTGGCTAGTCGCTCCGCCTCGACCACTGAGTAGTGGTAGGCGACTTCGCTCATGATCTGGCGGACTCTCCCACCTGCCCTGCCGTAGTCGTCATAGACGACCGTGTAGGTTCCATCGGCTGCTCTCGCCCATCCCATGTCGGCGAACATCCCCTTGACCTGGCTTTTGCGGATGATGAAATCGGCGGGGCGGGTGGCGCTGGCAAATCCATGCAGTTGGCCTGTCCCTACTTCGCAGGTAAACCCGAGACGCTCACCGACTTCCCGGAGGGTTTGGGCCAGGATGGCGGGGTCATCCAGTTTGGTCACGATTTCCAAGTAGTTGCTCACTGATCCTCCTTGCGTGTGTTCTACCTTATAGACGTATTATAGGCGGAAAACTTCAGTTGGGGTAGTTCACTCGTCGAGGAGGCGCTTGAATTCGGATATCATGAATTTGAGACGCTGCTGGCCATACTCCTTGAGAAAGACGTCCAGTCCCAGGCTGCACATGCGCACAAAAACCTCAGCGGGTTGCATGTTGCGGATCGTGACGGTGGCCAGGCGTAGTTCTTGGGCCTGTTCATCTGGCAAGTCAGCCTGGTAGGTTGTGATACGAGCGCCATCCTTGACGGTTACGGTCACTTCCATGGGCATGGTGTTCCTCCTGTTATATGTCTTGATCCGGGTGCAGTACCAGGTTGGACTGCGCGAGTTGGTCCGCCATTTCTTCCGGTGTGAGCTCACTGAATTTCTGGAGCGTTTCGCGGGTGCGGGCGCTGAGGCTTGCTACCTGCGCGCGTTCGCCGTCTGTCCCATCCGGGTACGAGGTCCAGGCGGCTTGCCAATCTTCCTCGTCCGTGACGGTTCCATCGGTCGTGGCCCAGGACATGGCGGAAATCTCCGCGATCGTGGGGTATCCATAGGCTTGACGGATGGCCTTCGTCAGGGCGCGTTTCTGTGCCAAATCTTCCCAGGTCCAGTTCCGGAGTTCGGTATCGATGGGCCTGCCCGTATCGTCGAACATTTCCTGCGGCTTTACCACTCCGATGCTGGTGAAGGCGCAGGTGGCCCAGGCATCTGCATAGTCTGCTCCGCCTGCGGTCAAGGCGTTAAAGACGGGCATGGTGTCTACCCTCATCAACTGGCATTCGAAGGCGAGCGCTTTCTTTGGCACTCCGTGGCCAGTTACTTTGGTGAACTTGCGGACAAAGGGGCTTTTCGTGGTTGCCCAGGTTACAATCAGGGTGTACCCTGGGACTATCACGAATTTCCCGTCTTCCGTCACCCAGGCGCGAATCTGCCCGCTGAACGGATTTGCTCCCCACATCAAGGTGGCCTGGGCGGCTGCCAGGGCCTGTTCGTAGGAGAGATTTTCTCCGCCAGGGACGAGGCGCTGCCATCGGCGCGCGAGGGCGTCGAGCATGGCATCGCTTCCCCAGGGCTGCATCGAGCGTGTTACCATCGGTTTCTTCTGGTCGTTAGGCATTCTCGTTCCTCCTGAATCATGGTCTACCTATCACACGAGTTGAGGTCGGAAAACTTCAGTTGGTCAGGAGGCTGTCTGTGGTTTAGAAAAGCGCCATTTGTTCGCCTGGCAGGGCCAGGCTGGTCGGGGGGACGGCCACACCCAGGCTCTCGGTCATGCTCTGTAACTCCGCCATGGCGATGTCCAGGGCCTGGTGTTCCATTTGCGTTCTGCTGCGGAATATGGCCTTCGACATCCCGGCTTTTGCTTGCTTGAGCAGGGCTTCCAGTTCTTCTTTGCAGTAGTGCACGCGCCTAATTGCCCAGGAGATCTGGACGGCGGGGGGCAGGCAGTCCACTCTTACCCAGTGGTCAATCTCGAAGCGGTCCGAGCGGTAGCAACCAATCGAGAAAGACAGCACGCAGTTGGGGTCGGGGCCCGGGTTCCCCACCCGGTCCAGTCCAATCTCTGTGACGGTGTGGGGGCTTGCGGTATAGAGATTCCTCCACACGGTTCCCGGCAGGCTCTCCATGGTCCAGGGCAGTGTGGTGTATTGCTCCGCTTCCCGCACATTGCCCTTCCCTGCCCGCAGGCATGCCCGCAGGTGTGCATGCTTTTCCTGGCTGTAGCGCCTTGCGTCATCAGGTGTCTGCACGCTCAGCGGGATGCAGGTATAGAGGTCCATCACTTGCCTTCCTCCTGGGCCTGGGCCTGCTTCAGAATCAGGGCTGCCAGGACTTTGGGGGCGTGCCAATCGTCGAGGGCCTGCTGCAGGACTTCGACCGACTGCTTGAGGTAGTCTTCGCGCAACCAGGCGGCGTCTTCCCCTTCCCGCCAGAAGACATATTCTGCCCACTCGATGGGGTCTTCCGGGTGGAGTTCGTACTGCCAGACCTGCTCCGGCGTCAGGGGGTCCGGATAGACTACCCTGCCCAGAAAGCGAAACCCGGCCAGGTGACGCGGGGGGACGTCGGCGGTGATCACGTCGGGATGCAGGCGGGCGGGCATCCAGGCTTTCGTTTCCTCCGGGATGTATCCATCCGGCTGACACCCTATCGATGGGGGCCTATTGCGGTATAAATAGGCGGCTTTCACGTTACTTCCCCTTCTCTGGACACAGGTGGGAGGCACTTTGGGCGGCCTGCAGGACGGTCACGTTCCACTCGACCATGTGCTGCTCGAGTGCAGGGACTGGCCACAGGGTGATTTTGTGGTCCACCCAGGGCTGCTGGTCGGCGCTTTGGCTTGCCTGCCGGATGGTTTCGCTCCAGGCATGCAGGTAGTGTTCGACGTCGAAGGCGGTGGCGAAGGTGCAGGCGGCTTCCACCAGGGCGTCTACCGGGGCGGTGATCAGCACGATGGTCAATTCCTTGATGGCAAAAACCGCCAGGCGGACTCTGCCGGTGGCCTGGTCTCGAATGCAAACGTGGACGAGTTTGATGCTGTGGGTCGCTTCACTCACGGCTTCCTCCTGTTGTGAAATCGTAATCCGTTTCAATGGACGCTGGTTTGTTGGTCAATCCCCCCCACTTCCTGAAGTGGGATGCTGAAACTCCCATGCCTGCGGCTGCATCTTTCAGGGTGTGTGCTTTGATGAGTAGGGGGTATCCACCACCATTGTAGGCGTAGACGTGCACGGGACATTTGTTTGGGACTCTCCATCGCTTATACCTGGGCATGGTCACGTTCCCCTGCGCTTTAGTCGTCGATGGAGGTGTCGTTGCGGTTTCACCTGTTCGGTGCGGATGCGTGGTTTCCGGCGCTTGCGCCACTTCACCTGTTCGGTGCGGATGCGTGGTTTCCGGCGCTTGCGCCACTTCACCTGTTCGGCGCGCTTGGACATGGCGGCGTGGGCGACTGCGTTCCGTGCACGGTCGGCGCTGATGTCGAATTCACGCGCGATCTGCGCTTCGACATCCGCGCGGTTCTTCACCTGGCTCTCGCCGTCGAGGCGGACGAGTTCGGCTGCGCGGGCATAGATGCGCTGGCGTTCGGCTTTCGTCACTCGATTGGTCATTGGTTCCTCCTTCCCCCTGGGTGGGTGGGTGGGTGGGTGGGTGGCCTGGGGCCGGGGGCGGGGCGGCGCGCCGCGGCGGACCCAGAAGGCCGACACCAGAAA
>Ga0315289_10000668_pt1 | contig 52504 bp, 56 predicted proteins | sample YL17G11_40_MG_FD_203452 | JGI IMG/M metagenome (GOLD analysis project Ga0315289, IMG submission 203452) | Sediment microbial communities from Yellowstone Lake, YNP, Wyoming, USA - YL17G11_40 | ecosystem: Environmental > Aquatic > Freshwater > Lake > Sediment | place: USA: Wyoming | collected...
AGGCTGAGGGAGACAACCAGTTTGAGCTAGGATAGACATGGACGGGACCTCCTTCGGACTGAGTGTTTACTTGCACACTCACCTTATCCGAAGTGCCCCGTCTTACACACTTAATGGATCACTAGTGACGTTCAGGTTGCCCTGCGCGTCGTAGAACATGCCACCAAATCCAGGCGCCGCCCTTGCGACGTCACTAAAGAGGTCGTTGATTGTTAGCACTCGTTGCTGATCGGCTAACGTTCCCCGGACTTGATTCCCTCCGAGATTGAGTACCACAAAGCTGAGCAGCAACACTACCGCAGCCTTCCCAAGCACTGCCCCCGCGACGAAGGCTCTCGACATGAGCGCACCCCCCGATCTGCTCTGCAAAACGAACAGCGGCCGCCGGGCGTTCGCCCCAGCGACCGCTATCTGCTTCCTTGCTGCCGCGGGCCCCGCGCGTCCCGCGCATTGCTCCGCACCCCCGCCACACGAACCGTGCGAGCGTATCGAGTTTACGCCTTAGGGTAGTTTTGTCAATAGGGTTGCGAGAGCAGTTTCGACGATTCTTCCGGCAGCGGCAGCCATCGCCTCATGCTAGAACGTTTGGGACGGGTCAGGTCGCCACCGCTTCAGGGAACGAGCTTCCGCGGAGGCCGATTCTCTTCCCCGGCGGGAGAAAGAAGGGGCCCGGGTGTGGCGGTACCCGGGCCTGGAAAGGCATCTGCAGGTTGAAACCCGCAGCTTCACAAGACACAGCCTCAAGCTGCGGGATTATGGTGTTAAACGAAATAGGTGCTCATCTTTCTCGGTGGCGCCGGAGAGGGAGGCAGACCTCGTAGGGGCCGACCTTTCCCGCCGCAGGCGGGTCCGCCTTCGGCGGAAGGTCGGCCCTGGGCGGAGCGGGCGCAGCTAAAGCTACGCCCCTACGGTTCCGCCCCCGCAGGTCGAACGTGAAGTCATTTGGCTCGTGACCATCATCCCGCAGTGTCCAATGGAATGGACCAACTCTGGAGGGACTACGGCCCCCCTGCCGGTCGCGAGGCGGCTGTCAGCCGTTGTTGCGCTGGTAGACCTTGCCCTCGGTCTTGATCGAGGGGGCGATGACTAGTTCGGTCTTCTGGAACTCCTGGATGGTGCGGGCGCCGCAGACGCCCATGGCGGTGCGCAGGGCCCCAACCAGGTTCTCCGTCCCGTCGGTGCGGGAGCTGGGCCCAAAGAGGGCGCGCTGGAGGGTGGTGGTGACACCCACCGTCACACGCGTCCCCCGAGGCAGCTCGGCGTGTGGCGTGGCCATGCCCCAGTGGTGGCCGCGACCGGGCGCCTCGATGGTACCGGCGAGGATGGAGCCCAGCATCACGGCGTCGGCGCCAGAGGCGAAGGCCTTACACATATCGCCCGCCGCCACGATGCCGCCGTCGGTGATGATGGGGACGTAGCGACCGCTCTCCCGGTGGTACTGGTCGCGGGCGGCGGCGCAGTCGATGGTGGCGGTGACCTGGGGCACGCCGATGCCGAGCACCTCGCGCGTCGTGCAGGCGGCGCCCGGCCCCACGCCCACCAGGACGGCGGCCACGCCTGTCTCCATTAGCTCCTTGCAGGCCCGATAGCTGACCGTGTTGCCCACGACCACCGGCACCGGCACCACCTGCACCAAGTGTTCGAACCTGAGGCCGGTGGGGCTGCGGGAGATGTGGCGGGCCGAGGTGACGGTGGACTGGACCACGAAAACATCGGCCCCCGCCTCCACGGCCAGCGGCGCGAACCGCTTGGTGTTGGCGGGGGTGCAAGAGACGGCGCATAGAGCGCTCCGGGACCTGATCTCCCGTACCCGCGTCCCGATAAGCTCGGGCCGTATGGGTTCGGAGTAGGCCTTTTGAAGAACGGTGGTGACCTTGCTCTTGGGTGCTGCCGCGATCTCCTCTAGAATTGCCGCGGGGTCGTCGTAGCGGGTCTGGAGGCCCTCCAGGTTGAGGACTGCCAGGCCGCCCATGTTGTGGAAGTCGACGGCAAAGCGAGAGTCCACCACGGCGTCCATCGCCGCGGCCAGGATGGGAAGTGAGAGTTGCAGGTCGCCCAGGGTGAACGAGATGTCGGTCAGCTCCGGGTTGACGGTCACGGCGCCGGGGACGATGGCCACCTCGTCAAAGCCGTAAGCGCGGCGCATCGCCTTGGCGCTGGGGGGCGCCTCGGCCAGTGCAGGACGCCGGAAGAGATCGGGAACCTCCTCCGCCGTCTCTACAGGCACCGCTGCGGAGGTCTCCTGCCACTCGCTCTCGCTCATTCCGGCGGAACCTCCTTCGCTACGCCCTTTGCGACCGGCCCGTGTATATTTCAGAAAGTATATCGAAGTGGGCAAGACCGCGTCAACGGTCTTAGGGCTTCGGTAAGCAGGAAAAGTTGATGGGATCGCGCCATTTCACAATAATGCCCTCCTGAGGCGTGCGGTGGGCACTCTCTATCTGGTATCGACGCCCATTGGCAACCTGGAGGACATCACCCTGCGCGCCCTGCGGGTTCTCCGGCAGGTGTCCGTCATCGCGGCCGAGGATACCCGCACCACCCGCAAGCTCCTCGCCCATTACGACATACACACTACCCTCACGAGCTACAACGAGCACAACAGGCGGGCCAAGACGCCCCGCCTTCTGGTCGCCCTGACCGAGGGCGACGTGGCGCTGGTCTCCGAGGCTGGCACCCCCGGCATCAGCGACCCCGGTCAGCATCTGGTGGCCGCCGCCTGGGAAGCAGGGGTCCGGGTGGTGCCGGTCCCTGGCCCCTCAGCGCTGACGGCCGCGGTGGCCGCTTCTGGGCTCTCTACGCGACGTTTTCTCTACCTGGGCTTCCTGCCCCGGCAGCCAGGGCCCTTGCGCAAGCTCCTGCGCTCCGTCTGCGACGGTCCCGACACGCTCGTGGCCTTCGAGGCGCCCCGCCGCCTGAGGAGCACCATGGCCATCCTGCAAGAGGAGCTGGGGGACCGGCGGGCCGCAATCTGCCGCGAGCTGACCAAGGTACACGAGGAGGTCTTCCGGGGCCACCTCTCGGAGGCGGCGGAGCACTTCTCGGAGCCGCGCGGGGAGTTCACCCTGGTCGTGGAGGGCCGTTCGAAGGAGGTAGCAGCCACGGATCGGCGTGCGGACCTGTCCGAAGAGATACAGCGTCTGCGCGCCGCTGGCGTCCCTGCCCGTGAGGCCGTACCCGCCTTGTCAGCTCGCTTCGGCCTGTCCCGCCGCCAGCTCTACCGTCTCTGGCTTGCCGCTCGGTGAATCGTCTCACAGACAGGCCTGTGATAGAATGGGGTGATTTCGCCGGGAGTCCATTGGGTGCCGGATAAGATCTTCATCGGTGTCGCCTGGCCGTACGCCAACGGTTCTCTGCACCTGGGTCAGATCGCTGGCGCTTACTTAGCGCCCGACATCTTCGCCCGCTACCACCGGAAACGGGGCAACCGCGTCCTCATGGTTTCCGGCAGCGACATTCACGGCACGCCGGTCACGGTCCGTGCCGAACAGGAAGGTCGCACCCCCGCCGAGGTAGCCGCCCACTTCCACGATGAGTTCGTGGATTCCTGGCAACGCCTGGGCATCAGCTTCGATCTCTACACGACCACAGGCACCGAAAACCACCTCCGCACGGTCCAGGACATTTTCCTCCGCCTGCTGGAGAAGGGTGACATCTTCCGGGACACCATGAAGCTCCCCTACTGCACCTTGGAGGGGCGCTTCCTGCTGGACCGCTACGTAGAGGGCACCTGTCCCCTCTGCGGCTCCCTGGACGCCCGCGGCGACCAGTGCGACGATTGCGGCAAGGTCCTGGACCCCGTGGACCTGATCAGCCCGCGCTGCAAGTTCGATGGCTCCACGCCGGAGGTCCGAGAATCCGAGCACTTCTTGCTCAGGCTCAGCGGTTACAACGATAGGCTCAGGGCGTGGCTGTCCGATGGCAAGGATCACTGGCGCAAGGGCGTTCTGAACTTCGCCCTCGGGGTGTTGCAGGAGGGGCTGCGCGACCGCGCCATCACGCGTGACCTGGAGTGGGGCGTCCCAATCCCTCTGCCCGGCTTCGACCGGAAGCGTATCTACGTGTGGTTTGAGAACGTCATCGGCTACCTTTCCGCCGCCAAGGAGTGGGCGCGGGGGCAGGGCACGCCGGAGGCCTGGCAAGAGTTCTGGCAAGACCCGCAGTGCAGGAGCTACTACTTCATCGGAAAGGACAACATCTGGTTCCATGCCCTAAGCTGGCCGGCCATGATCATGGCCAACGGCGAGCTGAACCTCCCATATGATGTACCGGCCAACCAGTACATGAACTTTGGTGGGGGCAAGGCCTCCACCAGCCGTGGCACGGCCCCGTTCCTACCCACCTACCTGGCGAAGTACGACGCCGATACCCTCCGCTACTACCTGGCGGCTGTCATGCCGGAATCCTCCGACACTGAATTCAGCGAGGCCGACCTGATGCGCCGCAACAATGACGAGCTCGTGGCTACCTGGGGAAACCTGGTGCATCGTGTCCTCACCTTTACGTATCGCCACTTCGAGGAGCGGGTCCCCGATCCGGGTGAGCTGGACGATGTCGCGCGTAGCCTGTTCGGGCGCGCCCAGGCTGCTCTTGAGGAAGTCGGAGAGCACGTCGGGGCGTGCCGCTTCCGGGCGGGGCTCGCGTCGGCCCTGGCCCTTGCCCAGGAGGGCAACCGCTACCTGGACGAGCAGGCTCCCTGGCGCGCCATCAGCCGGGACCGCCAGGCGGCAGCCCGCGCCCTCTATGTTGTCATCGGCGTCATCAACACGCTGAAGACAGCCCTCTACCCCTATCTCCCGTTCTCCAGCGAGCGCCTGCACGGCTTCCTGGGGTGCGAAGGCGGCCTCCAGGACGTCGGCTGGCGCTTCGAGGTGCCACGCCCCGGCCAAATGCTCTCGCAACCGGAGGCGCTCTTCAAGAAGCTGGACCCGTGTACCGTCGGGGAGGCTGATGGGCCGCTGACAGGACAGACCGGCGCGCCCGTCACTGAGAGTACCGGTGGCTCGTGAGAGGACTCATCGACACCCACACCCATCTCCAGTTCCGGGACTTCGACAAGGACCGTGAGGAGGCGCTGGAGCGAGCCTGGCAGGCTGGGCTCGAAGTCGTCGTTGTGCTGGGCGTCGACGCTGCCAGCAGCGAAGCCGCCATCGCGCTGGCCGACGCGCATCCACGCGTGCACCCCACCGTCGGCTGCCACCCCAACCTGGCCGCCCGCCTTGACCGGGAGGGCTGGCGCCGCCTACAGGAGCTGACGCAGCACCCCCGGGTGGTGGCTGTGGGCGAGATCGGGCTCGACTTCTATCGCAACCTGTCGCCACGGGATGACCAGCTTCGGGTGCTTGAGGAGGAACTGGCCCTGGCCGCTGAGCGCCGTCTTCCGGTCTCTGTTCACTGTCGGGACGCCCACACGGAGATGTACCCCGCCCTGAGGCGGTGGGCAGAGGAGGTGCGGCCTCTCTTCGGGGAGGGCCGGCTCCTGGGAGTCATGCACTATTTCAGCGGCGACCTGGGGCTGGCGCGGCGCTACGTGGATATGGGCTTCCTGATCTCCGTTCATACCTGCGTGACCTACCCTGCGTCGAACGGTCTGCGAGAGGTGGTGGCCGGCCTCGACATGGACTATCTGGTCCTGGAGACGGACAGCCCCTACGGCGCGCCCCAGTCCCAGCGGGGGCGTCGAAATGAGCCGGCCTACGTCGCCGAGACGGCGATGTGCGTGGCCGACCTGCGCGGCCTCCCGGCCGAGACGGTGGCGCGGCGCACGGGCGAGAACGCCGCCCGGCTCTTTGGGCCTAGGCTGGGCCCGGCGAGCGCCGGGAGCAGGAAGGGGATGGCATGGTAAGGGCGGTATCGATCTACGCCCCGATCCAGGAGGAGCTGGCCCAGGTCGAGGGGGCACTGCAAGCCATCAAGCGGCTCGACTTCCCACAGCTATCGGAGATGCTGGACGCCGTGCTGGCATCGGGGGGCAAGATGCTGCGCCCTAGCGTCGCTCTCCTGGCTGGCAAGTTCGGCAACGACCACCAGGAGCTGCTGGTGCCCCTGGCTGCCTCCATCGAGCTCCTGCACACAGCCACCCTGGTCCACGACGATGTCATTGACAAGGCAAGCACCCGCCGCGGCCGGCCCACGGCCAATAGCCTCTTCGACAACTCGGCATCCGTCATGCTAGGGGACTACATGTTCGCCCATGCTGCCGACCTGACGGCCCGCACTGGGAACATAGAGGTGGTGCGGGTGTTCTCGCGCACCCTCATGGCTATGGCCAGCGGTGAGCTGGGCCAGGACATGACGGCCTACGACTACAGCCAGACCACCCGCCAGTACTTCCAGCGCATCGCGGGGAAGACGGCCTCTCTTTTCGCCGCGGCCGCCGAAGGAGGCGCTATCGTGTCCGGTGCGCCGGAAGCCTGGCGCAGGGCCCTGCGGGACTACGGCGAGAACCTGGGCATCGCCTTTCAAATCGTGGATGACATCCTGGACTTCAGCGGCGACGAGGCGGAGATGGGGAAGCCCGTCGGCAGCGATCTCCTCCAGGGCACCCTCACGCTCCCGTCGTTGCTCCTGATGGAGCGGCGCCCCCACGACAACCCGGTGGAGCGCTTCTTCCGACACCGGCGCAGCTCCCGTTACCTTGCTGAGGCCGTGGAGATGGTTCTCAACTCCGGCATCCTGGACGAGTGCTACCGGGTGGCGGGCGAGTTCCGGAGCCGGGCTCAGGCCGCCCTGGATGCGCTCCCGGCCACGCCCGCCCGCGAGTCCCTGGCTGACATCGCGGACTACGTGGTGAAGCGTAAGACGTAGACGCTGCTATGTGAAGTGGACCGGAGAAGCGAGCCCCGGCTCCTGAGGCCGGGGCTCGACGGCGTCTCGTCTCGGCAGGGCGATGCCTACAGCTCGTCCCTGCCCCGGATTACGGGCACTCTGGAGTCCCGCATCTGCTTCTCTTCCTTCTGCCGCAGAATCCTCCTCTCCTTCTCGTCCTCCAGTTGCGCCTTGGTCTTCTTGGGGGGTGGCGGGCGCTTGTTGATCTCCGGGTGCTCGTTCATGCGGATGGGTCCCCTGGCCGGGGCCCTCACTTCCTTGCCCAGATGCCAGTAGGTGCCCTTGTCGGGGATGCGCCGTGGGTAGCCATCGCGGAAGGTGAAGGCCATGAAGGACGTGGGCATGATTCGCTGCCCATCGCGGTCGCAGACGGGGCAGGGCTGCGGATAGGAGGCCTCCCGCATCGACCGCAACACCTCGAAGATGCCATCGCAGGGCTCGCAGTAGTATTCATAGACGGGCATCCGGGCACCTCCCGACGCTGTTGGATAGCCCCATTATACAGCCGGCATCCGTTCTAGCCAGCCCCGCGTGGGGCGCGCCGCTGGCTCGAAGCGACCTGGCGGCGAACGGCATCAATGAAGCCGATGGAGCGCAGGTCGCGCTCCAGCACGTAGCGAATGTACTCCCGCAGGTGCCGCTCGAGCTCCTGGGCCAGCGTCCCCCGTATCCGCACCCGCGCCGCCTCGGCAAAGCCGCTGCGCTGTAGCAGGCGCAGCACCTTGAGAGCGCCGAGCGAGAGCTCCCGTGCCAGGGGCTCATCGGCCGCGCAGGCCGGGCAGAGGACACCGCCGGTGGCGGCGCTCCAGAAGTTGGCCGTGGGCTGGAGTTCGGTGTTGCAGGACACGCAGCGGTCGAGCTGTGGCCGGTAGCCGAGCTCGTCCAGGAGCTGCACCTCGAAGTAGCGGAGCACCACGTCTAGGTCGTCGCGGGTGGCCAGGCGGCGCAACGTGTCCAGGAGGAGCTTGAACAAAGGGGATGACTCCTGTCGGTCGGGGGTGAAGCGGTCGACGAGCTCGGCGGTGTAGAGGCCCCGCCCCACGCGCTCCAGGTCCTCGCGCAGGGGTGCCAGGGGCTCCAGGGTCTCGGCCTGGGTCACGATGTCCAGCTCCCGGCCCTTGGCGAGCAGGAAGGTGCTGTAGGTGAGGGGCTCGACGTGGCCGGCCAGCTTGCTAGTGGGCCGCCGCACTCCCTTGGCCACGGCGTCGAGCTTGCCGTAGTTGGGGGTGAACAGAATGAGGATCTTGTCCGCCTCGCCCAGCTTGCGGTGGCGGAGGACGATGCCAGTGGTCTTGTAGACGCGGGGTGGGGGCATTCCTACACGCTGGAGAGGCCAAGATGGATGGTTCGGCGGGCGTGTGACAATCCCAAGTCAACGGCTGAGAAGAATCGCTGGCGCCCTAGCAGATTCCCTACCGTTCGCTGAATGCCATCCAAGAAGGCGATGGGAATCTGCCCCAAACTGATTCCAGCCGATACCGGCAGGACCGTGAGATCCAGCAACACCAAAGGTGCGGGCCGAATCGTGCCATCCAGCCCCACGATGGGGACTTGCCTTCCTCGCGTGAGAGGGACGCCCAGTACGTGCGCAAGGCTGGCATCGAAGACGCACACGCTGGCACCCGTATCGAGCATGGCCTCCGTGTCAATCTGACAATCGCCGTATGCCAGCCGCACAACGATCGTGGGCTGGTTACCCCGCTTGTATGGGAGAGTCCTCTCCAGATGAAGCGAGGTCATACAACCTCGTAGGCGTCTTCGTACCTCTTCGACCGGATGAACAGGACAAAGGGATAGCGAACGCCACGCTTGCTGGCCCGGCCCATGGCCTCCTGGAGGTCCCTGTGATGGGCCACCAGGGTGTCCCCCTCGACAACGATCCACTGTCCAGCATATCGTTGCCGGAGCTCTGCGCGATGCTTCTCTACCCAGCGAACCTCCACGTCGCGAGAGTCGGGGGGGGCCTCACTGGGAACTGTCCTGGCGCCTGGAGGCGGAGCCGTCCTGGCCCGGTAGGCGGCACGTGTCTCGCTCGCTCGTTGCTCTTGGCGCCGCCGGTGGTCTCCCATTCTACACCTCCTGCCTTCCCTCCAGGGCGCGGGCCAGGGTTACGTTGTCGGCGTATTCCAGGTCGGCGCCCACGGGGAGGCCCCGCGCCAGGCGGGTCACCTTGACGCCCAGAGGCGAGATGAGTCGCGCGATGTACATGGCGGTGGCCTCGCCCTCGAGGTTGGGATTCGTGGCCATGATCACCTCATGCACATCGCCCGAGCGGAGGCGGGTTAAGAGGTCCTGAACCTTCAGGTCCTCGGGACCTATGCCGTCCATCGGCGAGATGACCCCGTGGAGCACGTGATAGAGCCCCTTGTAGACGCCCGCCCGCTCCAGGGCCAGGATGTCCAGAGGCTCTTCCACCACGCAGATGGCGCCGTGGTCGCGGCCCGGGTTCGAGCAGATGGCGCACGGGTCGCAATCGGTAATGTTCTGGCAGACCGAGCAGAGGACGATCTTGTCTTTGACCTCTAGGATGGCCTGGGCCAGGGCGCGGGCCTCGTCGGCGGGGGCGCGCAGGAGGAAGTAGGTGAGGCGCTGAGCGCTCTTGGGGCCGATGCCGGGCAGCTTGTGAAACTCATCGATGAGGCGGGCGACCGGGGCCGCCGCCGATGTTGTCGGTTCGTCCAAGGGGTTCGTCCCTCCCCTGCCGACCGGCCTAGCGCCGGCCCGGACCGAATCCGCCCGGCAGGCGCAGGCCGCCTGTCAGGCCGGCCATGCTCTCCGTCTGGAGGTCCTGTACCCTCTCCAGGGCCTCGTTGAGGGCGGCCGTCACCAGGTCCTCCAGCATCTCCACGTCGCCGGGGTCCACGACCTCCGGCGCGATCTTGACCGACTCCACGCGCAGGCCGCCGGTTACGGCCACGGTGACCGCTCCGCCTCCGGCGCTGCCCTCGACGGACGTGTTGTGCAGTTGCTCCTGGGCCTTGGCGAGGCGCTCCTGCATCTTCTGCATCTGGCGCATCATGTCCCGGCTCATGCCCATGGCCGTCTCCTATTCCTCGTCGGGGACGACGCGCGCCCCCATCTCGCGGGCGGCCTCCACCAGGTGGCCAGCGCGGCGTCCCGACACCGGTCGGGACGCCGTCTGCGGTGAGTGGATGCAGCGAACCTCGTGGCCCTTGCCGAGCACCTGGTCTACTGCCTCCTGGAGAGCCTTCAGGTTGGAGCCGCCGTCGCCGCCGCTCATTTGCTGGGCCGGCCACTGATTGCGGAAGCCGAAGACGACGGCGCCGTCTCCTACCTCGACGATGTCACAGCCGCTGTTGAGCAGCGCGCCGGCCTTGAAGTTGAGCTGCCGCGTTAGGCTATAGATGTCCCTCCAGCGCTCCCTGGCCGACTCCAGGGTGAGCGGGCCCGAGGGTCCTGGCCTCGGCGCGGGCGCAGGCTCCTCGGCGCTCGCCGTGGCCCTGGCAGGGGCGGCGGCCGGTTCCTCCGCCGCAGGCGGGCCGGCCTCCGGTGGGGGAGTGGACGCTGCCGGTGGCCGAGCGCCGCGCTCCTGAGTGGGCGGCGGCTTCTCCTCCGCGGAGGCCCAGGCTTCAATGCGGCTGCGTGGCGCTCTGGCAGGGGCGGGGGTCGTTCGTGCTGGGGCACGGCGGCTGGCCTCAGTCGCCGGGGGGCCAGGAGCCGGTGCCTCCCTCTCGCTGGGGCCGAGGACGCATTCCGCCAGAGCCAGCTCCAAGGGCAACGACGACTGCGGGTCGGCCCGCAGGTCGGCTTGGCCGAAGGTCTTGACGGCGCGCAGGATGCGCTCAGCGCCCACGCCGGACGCCTGGGCCTTCATCTCCTCGGCCTGCTCGTTGGTGAGGGATAGGCTGACCTCGGCGCCAGCCTTGACCAGCAGGAGGTTTCGCAAGTGTCCGACGACCTCTCGCTGGAACTGGCGCAGGTCGAGGCCGTCGTCGCGGACGGAGGCGATGAGGGCCAGGCCGCCCGCCAGGTCGTCCTCGAGAGCGTGGCGGGCCAGCTCGCCGCTGCGGGCATCGCCGACGAGCCCCAGGCCGGCCTGCACGTCGGCCAGGGTCAGCTTGCGGCCGTGGTAGTCCATGAGCTGCTCCAGCAGGTTGAGGGCGTCGCGCAGGCTGCCGGTGGCGCTGCGGGCGATGAGCTCCAGGCCCCCGGCCGGGCACTTCACCTTCTCCTCCCGGCAGACACGCCCCAGGACCTCGACGATGGCCGTCAGCGGGATGCGCCGGAAGTCGAAGCGCTGGCAGCGGGAGGCGATGGTGGCGGGCACTTTGTGAGGCTCTGTGGTGGCGAGGACGAAGATCGCATGAGGCGGCGGTTCCTCCAGGGTCTTGAGGAGGGCGTTGAAGGCCGGCTCCGTCAGCATGTGCACCTCGTCCACCAGGTACAGCTTGTAGCGGGCGGCGGCGGGCGCGAACCCTACCTTGTCGCGGAGGGAGCGGATCTCGTCGATGCCGCGATTGCTGGCCGCGTCCAGCTCAATGAGGTCCAGCGCGCGGCTCTCCAGAAAGAGGCGGCAGGAGTCGCAGGCGTTACAGGGCTCGCCCTCACGGGAGTCGGTGCAGTTGACCGCCTTGGCCAGCAGGCGGCCCGTGGTGGTCTTGCCGGTGCCGCGGGGGCCGGTGAACAGATAGGCGTGCGCCGTCTTGGCGGAGGTGACGGCGTTGATCAGCGTGCGGGTGATGGGCTCCTGCCCGGCCACCTCGGCGAAGCTCTGCGGGCGCCACTTGCGGTAGAGGACTTCGGAAGTCACAGAAGTCTGAGAAACTCCTTCTTGCTCAATCCAGCCTGACGAATGATGCGTGAGACCAGTCCCCGCTTCAGATCACGACGGTGAATAGGGATGGGCACGGAACGTCGCGTGTTTGGATTGCGCATGATGAGATGCGCGCCGCGTCGTTCCTGGACGAAGCCAGCCCGCTCAAGGGCCCGAATGATGTCATCGGGCCTGAGGGCGGGCAGTCTGCTTCTCACTGAGCGAGCAGGAGGTTAGCTCGTCGATGAGGTCCCGAAGTTGTTCAGGAACGGGGTCGCCATGTTCAACAGCAACGTGCAGCAGCCCTTCAAGAGCATCCCTTATCATCTCTAGGCCTTCGCCGAACGACTCAGCCTGGGTCACACATCCCGGCATCTCAGGAATGCTGACGATATAGCCGCCCTCCTCCGCCTTCTGAAAGCGGATGTGGAACCGCCGCTTCTTCCAAGAATCCCAGGACATACGTCACCTCGCCGCCAGTATAGCAGCGGTTGCCAGGTGGCCTCAATGAGCGTGCCGGCTCAGCAGCTCGTCCTCGCGGGTCCGCATGCGGCGCTCGTCCTCGTCGTTTTCGTGGTCGTAGCCGACGAGGTGGAGGAGGCCGTGGACCACCAGGTGGGATGCCTCCTCCTGCACACTGCGACCGACCTCCCGCGCCTGTCGTTCCGCCGCCCGGTACGACAGGATCACCTCCCCCAGGCGGCGGACACCGTCGGGCGGCGTGACAAAGGGCCCCGTGTCGCCAGCCGGCTCATGGCCGAAGGAGAGGACATCGGTGGGCTCATCGAGGCCGCGATAGCGCCGGTTCAGGTCGCGCACCGTCTCCTCGCTGGCGACGACGAGGCCGACCTCGGCTGGCGGCGCTACCGCTTCCTTGCGCAGGACGCGGACGGCGAGCCGTCGCAGGGTCGCCCGGTCGAGCCGGCCACGGAAGGGCGCCTCGATGGTGATGGGGACTCGATACCGGGGGCGACCGGCCTCTGCCATGCTGGGGCCATGATACCCCATGTAAGGGCGCAGCATGCTGCGCCCCTACGACCATACGGCACTACGCAAACACGTTAACGGCGCGCTCGGCGGCGGAGATGAGCGGTGTGGGGATAATGCCGATCACCAGCACGCCCAGGGCGGCGACCCCCAGCGATGCGCTCAGGGACCAGGAGACCGGCAATCGCGCCTCCTGAGCCGGCGGCACCAGGTACATCTGCCCCACGACCCGCAGGTAGTAGTAGGCGGCCACCACTGAGTTGAGAACGGCGACGAGGACCAGCCACACTAGGTCGCTCTGGACGGCCGTGTTGAAGATGTACACCTTGGCAACGAATCCGGCCGTGGGCGGGATGCCGGTGAGGGAGATGAGGCAGAAGGCCAGGGCCAGGGCCAGCAGAGGCGCGCGCCGGCCCACCCCCGCGTAGTCGGCGATGACGTCGCTGTCCAGCTTGGAGGAGATGGCGATGACGGCGATGAAGGCCCCCAGGTTAGTGAAGGCGTAGGTGCTTAGGAAAAAGACGACGCCGCCGGCACCGAGTGCGAAGTTGCCGTCGGCGGCCGAGATGGCAGCTATGCCCACCATGATGTTGCCGGCCTGGGCAATGGAGCTATACCCTAGCAGGCGCTTGATGTTGGTCTGGAGCAGCGCGGCGACATTGCCCACAGTCATCGAGATGGCGGCCACGGCGGCGAAGAGGTTCGACCAGTCGCTGCTGATGAAGGGGTCGCTGAGGCCGTCGTAGAAGATGCGCAGCACGATGGCGAAGCCGGCCGCCTTGCTGGCCACCGAGAGGAACGCGGCCACCGGCGTCGGCGAGCCCTCGTACACGTCGGGGACCCACATCTGGAAGGGCACCACCGCCGTCTTGAAGGCCACGCCCGCCGCCAGGAAGACCATCGACAGCACCAGGGCGCCGCGCAGGCCGGCCTCGCCCTCCGCCACTGCGGCCGCGATGCTGTGCTGGCCCTCCGGCGCTATCAGCTTGGTGGTGCCGGATAGCCCGAAGAGGAAGGCCATGCCGTAGAGGAGCACGGCGGTGCTGACGGCGCCCAGCAGCAGGTACTTGAGGCCGGCCTCGGTGGAGCGCGAGTCCTTGAGGAGGGAGGCCAGCACGTACTGCGAGATAGACGTGAGTTCTAGGGCCACAAAGATCGCTATGAGGTCGCGGCCGCCGGCCAGGAGCATCATGCCGCCCGTCGCCAGCAGGATAAGACCGTAGTACTCCCCCTGGTGGCGTCTGAAACGCTGGCCGTAGTCGATCGAGGCCAGGATCACCAGGATGGCGATGCCCAGGAAGAGGAACCCGAAGAAGAGGCTGAAGTTGTCGACCACCAGGGAGCCGTCAAAGGCCGTGCCCTCCCGGTCGCGGAGGATGAGGCTGACCGCCCAGGCGATGGACGCGACGATTCCGGCCAGGCTGCCGAAGGCCAGGAGGACACCTCGCCGTGCAGCCGGCATGCCCTCCCGGAGCGCCAGGTCAGCGAGGATGATCAGGCCGCCGCTCGCCAGCAGCACCAACTCAGGGCCCAGGCGGTCGATATCTGGTAGCATGAAGGCCTTTCCAGCTGTTGGTTCGTGGTTCTCGTCCCCCGCCTGAAGGCGGGGGCATAGATTGCCCTTCTCATGCCCCAGCCTTGAGGCTGGGGTCGTGTTCTTTCTCTATCCCAACCTCGCTACGATTGGAGCGATGCCGGCGTCGATGACCGGCACCAGCGTCGCCGGATAGATGCCGATGGCCAGTATGGAGGCCACTAGGCCCGCCATCGGCAGCCGCTCCCACCAGGTGGTGGCGTCGCCCAGCTCCTCCCAGCGTGGGTTGGGCGGTCCGAAGAACACCCGCTCCAGCATCCAGAGGGTGTAGCCCGCCGTCAGCACAATGCCCACTACCGCGAACAGTGTGGGAATGGTGTAGGACTTGACGCTGCCCAGGAAAACCAGCAGCTCGGAGACGAAGCCGGACATCGTGGGCAGCCCCAGGGAGGCCAGCCCGGCGATCACGAACACGGTGGCGATGAGCGGCATGCGGTGAGCCAGCCCCGAGAGGACGGCGATGTCTCGCGTGTGGGCGCGGTCGTAAACCAGACCCACCATGACGAAGAGGAGGCCGGTGATCGTGCCGTGGGTGAACATCTGGAGGGTGGCCCCGGTCATCGACACCTGCCCCAGGGCGAAGATGCCCAGCAGCACGTAGCCCATGTGACTGATGCTGGAGTAGGCGATGAGCCGCTTCAGGTCGGTCTGGCGCAGGGTGACGATGGCGCCATACACCACGTTGACAGCGGCGAAGGCGGTGAGCCAGCCGGCGTAGTCACGCGCCACGTCGGGGAGGATGCTGACGCAGAGGCGGAGCATGCCGTAGCCGCCCATCTTCAGCAGGATGCCGGCCAGGATGACGCTGACGGCTGTCGGCGCGTCGGTGTGGGCGTCGGGCAGCCACGTGTGCACGGGGAACACGGGCAGCTTGATGGCGAAGGCGGCGAAGAGGAGGAAAAAGAGCGCCGGCAGGGGGATGAGGGCCCCGGTGATGTCCATCTGGGCCAGCTCCACCATGTCGAAGGTGCCGGCGGCGAAGCCCAGGATCAGGATGCCGGCCAGCATGAGGGCGCTCCCCGTGATTGTGTAGAGCACGAACTTCATCGCCGAGTAGACCTTGCGGCCCGTCCCCCAGATGGAGATGAGCAGGTACATGGGGATCAGCTCGACTTCCCAGAAGAGGAAGAAGAGTATGAGGTCCAGGCTCGTGAAGACGCCCAGGACGCCGGTCTCCAGCACCAGCATCCAGGCGAAGTACTCCTTGGTCCGCAGCTCGATGCCCCAGGAGACGAAGACGGCCAGCAGGAAGAGGAAGGCGGCGAGGACGACCATCACCACGCTGAGGCCGTCCACGCCCAGGAAGTACTGGATGTCGAAGCCAGCCTCGTCGGCCCGAATCCAGCGGGTCTGCTCCGTGAACTGGAAGCCGGTGGCGCTGCGGTCGAAGAGGCTGAAGAGGATGAGGGAAGTAAGGAAGACAACCAGAGTGACGACAGCCGCAAGCTCGCGGGACCGCCTCTCCTGCTCACGCGGCAGGAGAGCGATGGCCAGGGCGCCCAGTAGCGGCAAGAAGATGATGAAGCTTAACACCTACTCCCCTCGTCTAGGGCGGATTGAGGGCCAGCACCAGGCCCAGCGTCAGCAGCACGCCCACGAAGGCGATCACCCCGTAGGCCTGGAGCTGCCCCGACTGGAGCTGTCGCAGGCCGGCGGAGGCGCGCCCGGTGCTCCAGGCGGCGCCGTTCACGATACCATCCACGACCCACCGGTCGAACATGTCCAGTGCGAATCCCACACCTCGGTAGAGGACCGTCCCCACGATCACCCGCTCGTAGAGGTGATCCAGGTAGTACTTGTTGCTGACCAGCGTGTGCAGGGGCGCCAGCGCCTGCCGTACGCGGTCGGCGGAGAGGACCTGCACGCCGTAGAAGAGCCAGGCGACGAAGAGCCCTGCCAGCGCCGCCGCCGTCGACGAGGCGGCGATGCCGAAGTTGAACGAGGTCTCGTGGAGGTGCAGGCCCTCAGGCAGGGCCCCTTCCAGCAAATGCTCGACGCCGCCGCTTACGTTGGCGAAGCCGGAGGCCACCGCCGGCACCGCCAGCAGCGCCAGGGGCAGGGCCATCACCCACGGCGACTCGTGGGGCTCGCCGGCGTGGGCCGCCGTCCCGTGGCCCTCCGTCGGCTGCTCGCCGCCCCGGTACTCGCCGCCGAATGTCAGAAAGATGGCGCGGGCGATGTAGAGGGCGGTCAGGAACACCGTGATGAAGGCGATCCAGAAGAGGGCCTTCTGCTCCTCCCAGGCGTGGACCAGTATCTCGTCCTTGCTCCAGAAACCGGCCAGGGGGAAGATGCCGGCCAGGCTCAGGCCGCCGATCACGAAGGTGACGAGCGTTATCGGCATCGTGCGGCGGAGGCCGCCCATCAGCCGCATGTCGAAGGTGTGGGTGGCGTGGTTGACGCTGCCCGAGCCGAGGAAGAGGAGGGCCTTGAAGAAGGCGTGGTTGAAGAGGTGGAAGATGGCGGCCACGTAGCCGCCTACGCCCAGGGCCAGCATCATGTAGCCGAGCTGGCTGATCGTGGAGTAGGCCAGCACTCGCTTGATGTCGGTCATGACCACGCCCATGGTGGCAGCCAGGATCGCAGTGACGCCGCCGATGGCCGCCACCGTGTTCATGGCCCCTTCTGAAGCGTCGAATACGGGGAAGAGGCGCGCCACCAGGTAGACGCCCGCCGCGACCATCGTGGCGGCATGGATGAGGGCGCTGACCGGTGTCGGGCCCTCCATGGCGTCTGGGAGCCACACGTGGAGCGGGAACTGGGCCGACTTCCCGACCGCCCCGGCGAAGGTGCCCAGGGCGAAGACGGTGATCACGTTGGTCGAGAGGAGCCCGGCCACCGCCATCTCCTGGATCTCCCCGATGTCGAACGTCCCCGCCTTGGTGTAGATGAGCAGGATGGCCATCAGGAAGCCCAGGTCGCCCAGACGAGTGACGATGAAGGCTTTCTTCGCCGCCGCCGCCGCTGTCGGCCGCTGGAACCAGTGGCCAATGAGAAGGTAGGAGCAGAGGCCCACCATCTCCCAGAAGACGTAGAGCATGACCAGGTTATCGGCCAGCACCAGCCCCAGCATGGAGGCGGTGAACAGCGACATGGCAGCGAAGTAGCGGGCGTAGCCGGAGTCGCCCTCCATATAGGCTTGGGAGTAGAACTGGACGGCCAGCGACACGCTTGTCACCACCACCAGCATGATGGCGGTGAGGCCGTCCACGCGCAGGCCCAGGTTGATCTCCAGCGGCCCGAAGGTCAGCCAGCCGTGGGGTAGGAAGGCCAGGCGGAGGCCGTCGGTGTCTAGGGAGCTGTCCAGCACCCAGAGGGAGAAGAGGAAGGCGAGGCCTATGGTACCGACGGTGGCGTAGCCGGCCCAGGCGGGCCGGAACCTCAGGAAGACGCTGATGGCGGCGAAAGAGCCCAGGGGCAGGAAGAAGATGGCCCAGACGACGCCTTCAGGGATGGTCGGTAGCAGCATCTAGATCTTTCGCAGTATCTCGCGGGCCACGTGCGTCTTGCTGTCGGGCACCCAGATCTCGCGGGGGGCTAGGTCGGGCCCCATGCCCAGGGGCGGCACTATGCGCACCGCCACCGCCTGAGCATCGAACAGCTCCTTCCACGCCTCTGCGACGTAGGCGTTCTTGACGTCCATCAGCTTAGACCACACGCCCTCACCACCTCAGCAGGTTGATCCGGTTCATGTCGACGGTCTGGCGGTGGCGGTAGATGGCCACCACCAGGGCTAGGGCAACCGCCGCCTCGGCAGCCGCGACGGTGATGACGAAGATCGCGAAGACCTGGCCGTCGATGGGCCGGGGGGCCACGATGAAGCGGGAGAAGGCCACCAGCGTTAGGTTGACAGCGTTCAGCATGAGCTCGATGCCCATGAGGACGCCGATGGCGTTGCGCTTGGCCAGCGCCAGGTAAAGGCCGATCCCGAAGAGCAGGGCCCCCACCACCAGGTAGTGCTCCAGGTCTACCGTCATCTCACTCCTCCCGCAGGATGACGATGGCGCCGATCATGGCTGCCACCAGCAGCGCCGAGGCCACCTCAAAGGGGAGCACGAAGGGGTCCAGCAGGGCCTCCCCTATGGCCGCCGCCGTCTCCGGGAACGGCCCCCGGTCCGATATCGCCCAGTCCGTCCGGACGGCGATAAGGCTGACGGCTGTCGCCACCAGCCCCGCCAGCACCAGGGCGGGTGCCCAAAACATGCCGTCGGCGTTGTCACGGGCTGCCCGCGGCGTCAGCATGATGGCGAAGAGGATGAGGACGGCGATGGCACCGGCGTATATGAGGACCTGCGCCATGGCCACGAAGTCAGCCGAGAGCGTCAAGTAGAGCCCCGCCACACCCACGAAGCTCAACACCAGGAAGAGCACGGCGTGCAGCAGGTTGCGAACGGCCGCCACCATTAGAGCCGAGCCCACGGAGGTGACGGCGAGCACCCAGAAGGCTGTCACTACTCCAGGTTCGTCCATTCAGGCTCCCTTGCCGTCGAATGGCGGACTTGTGGCCGTCAACTACTTGCATTCATGTCTGAGGGTTGAAACCCTCAGCTTCGAGGAAGCTGCGGATTTCAATCCGCAGGAGTGGTTTAACGAGTTGATGACCCTAGTCCGCCGCTGGCTTCTCCTCACCCACGCGTGTGTCCATCGCTAGGTGCTGTCGCCTCCGCCGAAGGCCGTCGCCCCGGAGGCGGCCACCGCTATGTCGGGCACGAGCCGGGCCCGGGACGGCAGGCGGCCGAATCGAGGGGCCAGGAGCCGAGCCCAGCCGACTACCAGCACCGCCGCCAGGCCCAGGTTCACGACGGAGAACACGGGCAGCACCAGGCCGGCGCTCAGGTCATACTCCAGCCAGAGGAGCACCTCCAGCGCCGCGAGCATGATGTTGACCAGGGCCAGCGGCAGGAGGAACTTCCAGGCGAAGGCCATGAGCTGGTCGACGCGAAGGCGGGGCAGCGTGCCGCGCAACCAGATGAGCACGAAGTAGAGGGCGTAGATCTTGCCAATGAAGATGATCCAGCCCGGGATCCAGCGGTCGAGCCCGAAGAGCCACCAACCCCCGAAGAAGATGGTGGATGCGATGGCCGCTACGGCCATGGCGTTCACCAGCTCAACGGCGTAGAAGAGCCCGAACTGCATGCCCGAGTACTCGGTGTGGAAGCCGGCTACGATCTCCGACTCGGCCTCCGCGATGTCCGTCGGCGTGCGGTTGATCTCAGCGGTGGCGCAGATGAAGTAGATGGCGAAGGCCAGGGGCTGGAGCAGGAAGATCCAGATCCGCATGTCCTGCTGCCAGGCGACGATGCCACCCAGGCTCATGGTGCCTGCGAAGAGCACTGCCCCCAGTAGGGCCAGCACCAGGGGGATCTCGTAGCTGAGGAGCACGGCGATGACGCGCATGGCCCCCAGGAGTGAGTACTTGTTGTTCGATGACCAGCCTGCCATGAAGAGAACGATCGTCGTCAGCGACGTGACGGCGATGATGTACAGGACGCCCACGTTGAGGTCGACGAGGGTCATGCCCTCGCCGAAGGGGAAGACGGCCCAGACCAGCATGGCCGGCACGAAGACCAGGATGGGCGGCAGGAGGAAGACCAGGGGGTCGCTCGCCGCGGGCAGCAGAGCCTCCTTCTGCATGAGCTTCACCATGTCGGCTATGGGCTGAAGGAGGCCCCAGATGCCGGCCCGGTTGGGGCCCAGGCGGGACTGCATGCGACCCACCACCCGGCGCTCGATCCAGCTATTCCATATCGCCGTCACCGCGACAAAGATGAAGATGCCGGTGCCCCCTATCAGGGCGCTGACCACGTAGACCAGCCAGTCAGGGCCGACGTCGTTCAGCCAGCTCAGGAGCCGCTCGACGGCGTTGGAGAGGTCCCGGAAGTCGTACCAGGGCGTCAGGAGGCCGGGGAACGTCACTACCGGTCCACCTCCCCCAGGACGATGTCGATGCTGCCCAGGGTGATGACGAGGTCAGCCACCGTCAGTCCCACCATCATCTCTTTGAGCGGCGTTAGGTTGAGCAGGGAAGGCGACCGCACATGGAAGCGATAGGGTGTGGGGCCGCCGTCGCTTACGAGATAGAAGCCCAGCTCGCCCTTGGGCGACTCGACGCGGGCGTAGGCCTCGCCGACGGGAGGCCTCAGGGCCAGCGGAATGTCTGTCTTGTATGGGCCCGGAGGCAGTTGCTCCAGCGCCTGGCGGATGATGCGCACGCTCTGGCGAAGTTCCTCCATGCGTACCAGAAAGCGGTCATAGTTGTCGCCCTGGTGGCCGACTGGGATGTCGAACTCCATGCGGTCGTACACGCAGTAGGGGTCGGCCTTGCGGATATCCCAGGCGACACCGGTGCTCCGGAGGACGGGGCCGCTCACTGAGCTCGCGATGGCCAGCTCGGGCGACAGGATGCCCACGTCGCGGGCGCGCGCCTGAAGGATCTCGTTCTCCAGTAAGAGCCCCTCGTACTCGGCAATGCGGTCCGGTAGCTCCTTCACCAGGGCGGTCGCCCGGGGCATGAACTCCTCGGGGACATCGAAGCTGACGCCGCCGATACGCATGTAGTTGGTGGTGAGCCGCGCCCCGCAGGTCATCTCGAACAGGTCCAGGACCTTCTCGCGGTCGCGGAACATGTGCATGACGGGCGTCTGCCAGGCCCCGCAGTCGTTCAGGAAGATGCCGATGGCCATGTCGTGGTTAGCGATGCGCTGGAGCTCGGCGAAGATGACCCGTAGGTACTGTGCTCGCTCCGGCACCACAATGCCGGCCAGCTTCTCGGCTGCCAGGCAGTAGGCCAGGTTGTTCGACATGGCCGACAGGTAGTCCATGCGATCGGTGAAGGGGATGTTCTGGGTGTAAGTGCGCTCCTCGGCCAGCTTCTCCATGCTGCGGTGGAGGTAGCCCACCACCATCTCCACATCCACCACGCGCTCGCCGTCGAGGACGATGCGCATGCGGAAGACGCCGTGGGTGCTCGGGTGCTGGGGCCCGAAGTTGACGACGAGGGGCTCTGTGCGCAGCTCCGGCACGGCTACTCCTTCGGGAAATGCGCCAGCCCCGGCTTCTGGCCGCCGGGCAGGGCGAGAAAGTCTTTCCGCAACGGGTGGCCGGGAAAGCCCTCCCAGAGGAAGAGGCGCTCAAGGAGCGGGTGGCCGTCGAAGCGGACACCCATGAGGTCATAGATCTCGCGCTCCTGGAGGTGGGCCCCAAACCAGACCGGCACCACCGATGGCACTTCGGGCGCCTCGTGGTCCAGGGCGCGCGTCTTCAGGATCACCATGTGGTTCCGGTGCAGGGAGCTCAGGTGATAGACCAGCTCAAAGTGGTGCAGCCGGTCCACCCCTGTTATGGCTGTGGGATAGCGGCAGTCGAGAGCGGGGTCGTCACGGAGGAAAGTAGCGACGGCCACCAGGTGTGGTGCGTCTACCACCACCCAGTCGGCTGCCTCCTCCAACTCAGCGTCCGGGACCGCCGTGCGGATCCGCTCCGCCGTCTCAGAACCGGGGATGAGCTTGGTCACTGCCTCTCGTTGATCTAGGGAGGGCGCCCTTGGCCCTATGGGCTAGCGCCATTCCAGGGCCCGCTTCCTCCAGGCGTACAGGTAGCCCACTAGCAGGATGAGGATGAAGATGAGTGCCTCCACGAACCCGAACAGCTTCACCTGCCGGAAGGCGACTGCCCAGGGATACAGGAACACGGCCTCTATGTCAAAGATGACGAAGAGCAGGGCAAAGTAGTAATAGCGAAAGTTGAACTGCACCCACGTGTTTCCCTCCGTCTCCATCCCGCACTCGTAGGTGGCGCTCTTGACGGGGTCCGGCGCCCGGGGCCGGATGCGCACCAGGCCCATGAGCGCCGATGTCAGGAGAGCAACGAGGGGAAAAGCGAAGGCGAACAGGAGGAGAATCCCGGCACGACCGTACTGTTCCAGCAAGGTCTGCCCCCGATTGTGAAGCCCGTCGCTTACAGTCGCCGCAGTATAGCATAGGCCCCAGACACGAGCAAGGAAGTTGTGAGGAGGGCGTGGGGTGGCTGTGGGCGGAAGGGCAGTGGGCTCAGGTGCATAGGGCACAGGGCATGAAGGTGAGCCTACACGCCCACGGTGGAGACCACGATCACCGTTGGCATGCCCGAGGGCGGGGCGACCTCGGGCGAGGTGGAGGCGAGAGTGGCCTATCTGGTCACATCGCGGAGCTGTTTATCTGCGCCAACGGAGAGGAAACCGCTTGCGGGTTTGCGCCTGGACGGTCGGCCTGGAGGGAGAGAATAGGCGGAGCTAGATTCGTGTGGGGCCCCTGGCCGGACTCGAACCGGCGACACGCGGTTTAGGAAACCGCTGCTCTATCCACTGAGCTACAGGGGCTCAGATTCACTTTTCGTCCGTGTACGCTCGGCTTAGGGCCGTTTGACGGCCACTTTGACGGCCAGTTGCTCACGGCTTCCCCCACAGCGCGGCCTCCATGCGGTCGGCGGCGTCCCGCGTGAGCTCCGGGGCGACATGGACATAGATATTCGCCGTGGTGCTGATCTGAGAGTGACCCAGCATCTCCATCGCCGTGCGCATCGGGACCCCCTGGGCGGCCATCAGAGAGGCGGCGCCGTGTCGCAAGTCATGATACCGCATGGGCGGCAGTCCGGCCACTGCCAGGAGTGCGTAGAAGCGCCGCCGGACGTGGAAGCCGGACAGCGGCCCGCCCGCTTCATCGGTGAACACCAGATCGCCCCACCTCTCGCCTTCCCATGCTGGCCCCAGACGTAGGCGCTCCTGGAGCTGGCGGGCGCGGTGTTCTCGCAGAGCCGCCACAACCGGGCCAGGTAGGGGGACAGTACGGCGGGAGTGGTGCGTCTTGGGCTCCAGGAACAGCCATTCGCCATCGACGCGCTGCAATGACCGCTGGACGGTCACTGTGCCGCCGTCCAGGCTGACATCGCCCCACCTGACCCCCAGGGCCTCGCCCTGGCGCAACCCCACGGCCAGGGCCACGGTAAACAGCGCCTCCAACCTGTCGTCTCTCACGGCCTCTAGGATCGCCTTCGCGTCGGCCCGAGACAGCGGCCGTACTTCATGCTCTGGCACCCGCGGGGGACCGGCGAGGCTGGCGACGTTGCGACCGACTAGGCCCCATCGCATAGCGACGTTCAGGGCGCCTCTCAGGACAGCGCGATGGTGGGCGGCGCTACGGGGCGAGGCCCCGGCGGCGATGGCCTCGTTCATCATCCTCTCGACGTGAGCGGGCGCGAGCTTCGCCAACGGGATGCGCCCCAGGCCAGGTACTAGGTGAAGCCGGACGATCTGCCCGTATCGCTGGAGTGTGCGCGGGCGCACCTTGCTGGCCGCGCTGTCCCGCAGCCACACCTGGAGGAAGTCACCCGTTGTCTGGCGCTGGCCGGGCAGGGGCAGCCCGTCGCTTAGGGCGCGTTGGGCGGCCTGGAGCTTGCGCGCGACCTCCAACCGTGTCTTGCCGTAGAAGGCTCGCCGGAGGCGGCGCCCGTCGGCGCAGCCGAGTGAAAGCCTACACTCCCAGCGGCCATCGCGCCGCCTGTAAATGGAACCCTCAGCGTTCCCGCGTCTGCTCACTGGGTGCCCCTTTCTTCTTGCGTCCTCTGCCAGCAGTCCAGAGCGATTACCAGGCCTTCGGCGTCGGGAGTGTAAGAAGCCCGCCCCAAGGTCATGAAGAGCACTCGCCGGTCAATCGACATCGGAAGATTGTCCTTCTCGTCGCCATAAACCGGCACCCCAAACCCTTCGAGCCAATCCGGGTGAAGTGTCTTCACGGCCTGCAAATATCGGCGTAGGTGGGGTCTGCCCCGCCAGGGGGCGAAGGCCATCATCTGATCTAGTCCGTCTGCAGACTTCTTCTGGGCCTCTAAGGCCGAATAGGCGTCGGCGACGGCTAGCGCCCAGGCCGGCGGCATGTCGAGCGCGCTCGCTCGGACCTTGACGACCCATCCGGCCAGTTTCTTGGTGAACCGCGTCCAGCGCCCGTGGCTCTGCCCAATCGCCTCTGCCAGCACAGGCAGAATGAGCGCCGCTTCGTCGGCGTCGGTGTCAAGGGCCACCAAGCTCCACCAGCCCGAAGGATCCGGCGGCCTATATTTGGAGACCTCGCGCTGAACGCTTCGCAACGACGGTACGCGGCCTTTGTAGGAATCCTGGCCCTGGAGCAACCGGCGAATATCGACTGGCGAGAGCTCATGGCCCTCCGGCGAGGTCACTACTCGCCGGATTGCAGCCCTCACCTCAGGTGCCATGCGGGGTCGGCCAGGGCGTTTTTCGGCTGGCTGGCGCGTCCTGGCGCGTCCTGGCGCGTCCTGTCGTTGTCCTGGCGCGTGGGCCGTTGACATGGCTTGGCCCCCTTGGTAGTCTGACACTAGGTGTAGCTTAAACCGTCCGCCAAAGTCCGTCAAGGGGGTAAGTCAATGGACAACAAACTGCTTCTGTCCGCCGCCGCCTGCGCCGAGGCCCTTTCCATCGGCCGAACCAAAGTCTTCGAGCTTATGGCGTCCGGCGAGCTCGAGTCCTTTACGATCGGCCGTCGCCGTGTCGTGCCGGCCGACGCCCTGGAGGACTTCGTCCAGCGCCAGCGCCAAGCCCCGGCAGAGCCCGACGCGTGACCGCGTGGCGCTTCCGAAGGTGCCCCTCCTGCCGGGGCGTCTACGCCGGCGGTGAGTTTAGGCCGCTTCGCTACGGCAGTCACTGGAGCGAGAAGGGATACGGCCTGAGGCGGTGCCCCGGCTGCGGCCATGTCGCGCAAACGAGGCACTTCGGCATCGTACGCGAGCGCCGCGCGGAGGTGAGCCGTGGGTGAGCTACCAGCAGGAGCCCAGCGGTCAACGCGCCTTGCCGACGCCCTAGAGCTCGCCGCGAAGGGTGTCTACGTCGCGCCGGCCTGCTGGCCTGTGAATGGCGAGTGCGGGTGCGGGGCCGGGCATACCGGGCGCGATGTGGGAAAGGCGCCCCTGACGCGGCATGGCAACCTGGACGCTACGACGAATGCCACCACGATCACGGCCTGGTGGACCCGCTGGACGCTGGCGAACATCTTGATTGACCTGAAGCGGACCGGCCTAGTAGACCTGGCCCCGGACTGCCCCGACGCCCTGGACGAGTTCGCCGAGAGGGGGATACCAGCGGGCGCCGCGCTTTTCAGCTCTGGTGGTGGCCCTGGACACCGCCACCACCTGTTGCGGCGCCCGGACGGCTGCCCCGGCCGGCGCGTCTGCAAGGCCAACGAGTATGACATCATGGGGGACGGGTACGCCATCGCCCCGCCTTCAGTTCACGTTTCGGGGCGGCCCTACGCCTGGATCGAGCCCCTACACGAGATCGGCTTCCTGCCCGATGCCCCGCCCTGGGTGGTGGAGATGCTGACAGAGCACGGCGGCGACGGCCACCGACCAGCAGGGCCCATGGGGGAGATCATCGCCGAGGGCGAGCGCAACGCGACTATGACCTCTCTGGCTGGCTCCATGCGGCGCCGCAGCGCCAGCGAGGGCGCGATCCTCGCTGCGCTGGAGGCCGAGAATGAGGCACGCTGCCAGCCCCCACTTGAACACGGGGAGCTGGTGAAGATCGCCGCGAGCGTGGCCCGCTACGCGCCCGGCCCGACCTTCGTTGACGGGAACGATCCGGAGCAGGCGGCCGGCGATGCCCCCCCTACACACCGACGAACGGATGTCGCCAACGCGGAGCGGTTCGTCCGACTTCACGGGGAGAACGCCCTCTACTGCGACCCCCTGGGCGGATGGCAGCTCTGGAAGAGACACAGATGGCAACGGGATACGGCCGGCGTCGTCGTCGAGTGGGCGAAGTACACAGCCAGAGGCATCTACATGGAGGCCACCTCGGCCCCGACCAAGGGAGAAGCCCAGGACCTTGCCAGGTGGGCAGCGTCCAGCGAGAACGAGGGGCGACTCGCCGCCATGGTGAGCCTCAGTCAGTCGTCACGGCCGGCCTCGCCGGAGCAATTCGACCGCAACCCGTGGCTGTTGAACGTCAAGAATGGGACCATCGACCTGACCAACGGGCAACTACTCGACCCCAAACGCGAGGACTACATCACCAAGTTGGCGCCGGTAGTGTATGATTCGGGGGCCCGCGATCCCGTCTGGGATCGCTTCATCAGCGACGTTACCGGCGGCGACGAGGAGCTGGCCCGATACCTGCAACGGGCGTTCGGCTATTCCCTGACCGGGGACACGCGGGAGGAAGTGCTCCTCCTGGTACTGGGACCCACCGCGACCGGCAAGAGCACACTGCTGGAGTCGTTTGCAGCCGCGTTGGGCGACTATGCCCTCAAACTCCCCTTCGACACCTTCCTCCAGCGCCGCGACTTCGGCGCCCCCAGGCCCGACATAGCGCATCTGCGCGGTGCCCGGTTCGTGATCGCGCTCGAGGCGAGCAAAGGGCGACAACTGGATGAGGCCGCGGTGAAGGAGATCGTCGGCGGCGACACGGTGACCGCCCGCTTCCTCTACCACGACCTGATCACCTTCCGGCCCGTGTGCAAGCTCTGGCTGGGGACCAACTTCGCCCCCCAGATGAACAACCTCGACACGGCGATCTGGCGGAGAGTGAGGCGCGTTCCCTTTGAGCGGGAGTTCGGGGACACCATCGACACCACCATCAAGGCACACCTCCGGGACACCCCTACCGCCCGTAGCGCCATCCTCGCCTGGGCGGTGGCCGGCTGCCTTGACTGGCAGCATGATGGCCTAGGGACGCCCGCGATCGTAGCGAGCAAGACCGCGGAACTTAGAGCAGAGATGAACCCGCTCCGCGAATTCATAGAGTCCTGCTGCATCGTTGGGCGCGACTACTCGGCGAACGCCCGCGACGTGCGGCGGAGGTACGAGGAGTGGGCTAAGACCTCCGGGGCACGTCCTATCGGCAACAAGGAGTGGGGCGATCAACTCCGGGGCCTGGGCACCTACCGCGATTCGCAACGGGGGCCAGACGGGAAGACGCAACGTCTCTGGGTAGGGCTCGGGATCGTCAGCGACCGGACTGAATCATGATGTCTGTTACCGATGTTACCGAGAAACGCCTTTTCCGGGAAACTATTCCATGTACATCTCGCGTAGAAAAGTTCCCGGAAAACCCGATCCTGGGTAACGTCGGTAACAAGAAGGCCCTCTCAGACTCGCGGGGCTGACAACGGCGCCCAGAGAGTGAGGTGCGCGATGGCTACAGAACCCAAAGGATACCCCGTCCTGCTGGCCTTTCCCCGCTCGGACATTGAGGGGGGAGTGAGGGCCTGGTGCCCTTATTGCCGCGCCTGGCACTACCACGGCGGTGGGGCCGGCCATAGGGCCGCCCACTGCCACGACCCATTAACCCGTGGTGGTGTCAGGAGCCCGTTCCGCGAAGACGGAGGCTACTACCTGAGGCCGCTGTCGAAGCGAGACGCTAAAGAGCTGTTCGTTGTGCTGCAACGCTATGTGGGTGAGCCATGACCGCCACGTGCTGGGCCGGCCGGCGCCACCTTCCGGGTATCACGAGACCGGACGGCTCGCAGTGGTGTTGTCGATGTGGCGTCCAGCTACAGATGCCGGACCCGAAGAGGGCGTGGGGATCCCGATATCCCCGCCAATTTTTGGCGATCACGAGCCTTACTGACCGATGCCGTACCGTCCCGTGTGCGACCGCAACTTTGGAGATCGGACAATGCCTGAGAAACCCACACGCTGCATCAAGTGCAACGCCCCGCTGACGCAGCCGCCTACCGGGCGACCCCGTACCTACTGCGGCCCGGCCTGTCGGCAGTCTGGTGCCTATGAACTCCAGCGACTTCAACGCCGTCTGGAATCCCTGGAGACGCAGGCAAGCCGCCTACGCCACGAGCCCGATCGTGGCATACGGGACATGGCAGGAAGGCTGCGCCCGGAGCAGCTGGCGGCCGTCGAGGCCGAGATCGCCGACGCGGAGTCGCGCCTGCGCCTTCTGCTTCCAGAGCAGCGGCGGCTGGCCATCGGGCGTCACCTGGAGGCGACGCCGTGACCGACAAGGGTTTCTGGGAGGAACAGCTGCGCGACCTGGACTTCGGCGGGCTGGACGACCCTACGTTTGCTGAGCGGCTCGATGCACATCCCGGGTTCAACGCCATCGCCGCCGCTGTTGTCGCCGAGTGGCCGAACCTGTCCGCCGAGCGTCGCACTGAGGTCTATGGCATGATCTCGACCGTCGCGCTGGCGGCGTTGCCGGACGTGCTGACGCCCGAAGCTGCGACGGCCGTCGGCGAAGCAGTGTTGCTCCTGCTGCGGCGTCGAGCGGCCCGCGCCTTTAGCGAAGGCTCGCTGTCAGAGGACAGCCTGCGCGAGTTCGTCGGCGTCATCTCCGAGACGACCTTGCGCCAGATCATCGGCGCCGCGCTGCCTGAGGCCACGCCCAAGAAGCCCAGCGGCCCACGCGCGCTTCGTTATGCTGACGCCTACTACCGGGACGCAATGACCCTGCCCCTGCCGACATGGGCGGCCCGTCACTGGCGCGACCTTCCCTTCCAGGAAAACTACGACCGCCTGGCAGCGCGTCGGCGTCGAGCCCGCCGGACGGCGAGGCTACGTGGCCTCGAATAACCGACGGTTAAGCCGTTAACCGCACCTAACCGCCCCAAACCGCCCCTTCACGTGCTCACCTTCTACGCCCTACGCTGGGATTGCGCGAGTGGTCAATGTGATCGAGAGCGCACACCGGGCCGATGGGCCTTGCTGGCCTAAAGCTCGAGAGACGCCGGTGCTCCAAAGTGAGTCAGAGCGACCACCATGGTAATCAAGGGCGCAAAGGACGCCCAAGGGGAGTGAACACATGAAAATCCCAACTACAGCGAAGGAGTTGGAGGCCCTTCTCAACGACCCGAAGGCCTTTGCGGAAGTTCTCCAAGCCGGCCAGGGTAGCGAGGTAGTGAAGGCATATACCCGCACTCAACTCCGGGACGAGATGGAGGCGACGTTCGCGGAGGTGGCAGCCGAGCACGGCGTCCGGCGTCCGCCCCGGGGCGCCCCAGGCGGCAACGGCGACGGGCAGCGGCGGATCCTGAACCGGCAGATCGCTTCCTGGGCAGGCGCACCGGGCAAGGGGCTCGACGGAGCATTCTCCGACTTCGGCACCTTCCTCCGGGCTGTGAGTCCGCAAGGCATAGCCATGAATGGGGTTCCGGACGTGATCCGGAACCTGTCGAGCGTCGAGCCATCGGCCGGCGGCTTCCTGGTCCCTGAGGCATTCAGGGCCGAGCTCCTGGCCGTCGCCCTTGACGAGTCTATCGTCCGAAGCCGGGCGACGGTGATCCCGATGGCGAGTTCGCGCCAGGTTGTGCCAGGGCTCGACGTGACGAGCCATGAGTCATCGTTCTTTGGCGGCATCGCCTCAGAGTGGATCGAAGAGGGCGGCACGTTCACCGACAGCGGCCCCAAGTTTGGTCGCGTAGTGCTCCAGGCCGCGAAGCTGGGTCTCAGAGCCGACATTCCCAACGAATTGCTCCAGGACGCCGTACCCACCCTGGACGTGACCCTGACGTCCCTGTTCGGGCAGGCGATGGCGGCCTCGGAGGACAAGGCGTTCCTGACGGGTAACGGCGTCGGGCAACCTTTGGGCGTGATGCACAGCCCGGCCGTTATCACGGTGACGAAGGAAACCGACCAGCCGGCCGGGACCATCGTCTATGAGAACTTGACAGCCATGTTCGCGCGGCTACTGTCCCGCTCTCGTCGGCGGGCGATTTGGGTTTGCAGTGACGAGTGCATTCCCGAGTTGTTGGAGTTATCGGTCTCCGTCGGCGTAGGCGGCGTCGCACTCCAGGTATTGAGCGAGCGGGACGGCCAGTTCTACATGCTGGGCCGGCCCGCGTTCTTCTCGGAATTCGTGCCCCAGTTGGGGCAGGCCGGGGACATCGGCATCTATGACTTCGGCTACTACCTGATCGGCGACCGGGCCGAACTGCGCATCGAGTCGAGCCCGCATGTGAAGTTCACCACGGACGAGACGGTGTTCCGGGCCGTCCAGCGGCTCGACGGCCGGGCCTGGCTTCTGAGTGCGATCACGCCGGCCAATGCCGGTGACTCGCGTTCCGCGTTCGTGATCCTGGGCGCTCGGTAGTTTTTCAGGCAGGCCGGGTTTGTCCTTCCCCGCCTGCGATTCGGGTGTGGGGGGTGCCGCCTAAGCCAGCGGGCAGGCGCCCTCCACCACAAACAACGATGACGCTCACCCAATGCCAGCGTCCCTTCTGTGGCGGCTCTGTCCTCTCGTGGTGGGGCGAACCTGCCCACTGCCTCTTGTGTGGCCGGAGCCCCGATACGCTGCCCACGGTGGGCACCCGGCGCCAGCGCGAACCAGCAGCACGGCGCCGAGACCCCCACCTCGAGATGGCCGAGCGCGTCCTCCCCCCTCGTGAGCGGGCCGCGACGTGGGACGCCGACCTCCAGGCCTACATCTCGTCGATGACGTAGGCCGCCACCGTTTCGGAACTCACCCCATCGTGGAAGTGACGTTCCCCCTCCTCTGCCATCTCCTTGAGGCGCAGCCTGCTGCGGAAACCGCGCAAATCTATGCACCGCAGCATCTCGCCGCAGCGCCGCCTCAATGTACTCCTTTGGCGTGTACCACTCGTTCTCGCCCGTGGCCCGCGCCACGTGAGGTAGGGGCTCGCCATTTGGCGGGTCAGCGGCCTCTGGCCGTACCTCTTCGGGGGCCTTACCCTCGCCATTTGGCGAGGCTTGCCTGTCCCGGCGCGTTCTCCCCTGTGGCCTGGGCCACGTGGGGTAGGGGCTCCACATTTGTGGGATCAGCAGGTGTCGGCTCTATCTGTTCACCGGCCTCGTCCTCCACATTTGTGGCCATCCGATCTCGTCGGACTGTTTCATCGCTAACCCCCAACACCTCGGCCGCCTTCACATTGGACAGCCCCTCGCCGTCCGTCAGGTGCTAGCGCGAGGACGGCAGCCGACCGGGGCCAGGAAGGAGGCGCTACCGTTACGCTCTATGAGGGCGGCAAGGTAGTTGACGGCCATTCTGACGGCCACGCCGACGTATTCAGGCGTATTTTGGCGGACGTGTGCGGCGGAAGCGAGTGAAAAACGAGTCTATAATGGACGCTAGCGGACGGGGGCAAACGGGGCGGGCCGACTTAGGAAACCGCTGCTCTATCCGACTGAGCTACAGGGGCCCCTGCTTCGCTACACTCAGAGCGAGTCCGTGTGCGACCATTCGGCGGCGTTCCCGAGGTAGTCTGACAGCCAATTCGACAGCCACGCGGTCACGACTTGCCCCACAGGGCCGCCGCCATGCGCTCTGCGGCCTCGCGGCCCATCTCCGAGGGTACGTGCGCGTAGACGTTCACGGTCGTGCTGAATCGCTTGGCGTCGGCCACTCTCCGGGGTGGTACCCGGCGCTGACTTCGGAGTGCAGGCAGAGTGAGGATCGGGTGCCGCCTGATTGATCGCCAGCGTTCAGGTGTCTATCAGCAGTGCCTACACGGACTCCGAAAGCTGCTGGCGACCCAGAGGCGCCTGTAACGTTCCTCGAATTGGGCGCGTTGAATTTGTAGACAGACAAACGCAATAGCGATTAGGGCCTGTTGAGGCTGCTTCGGGGTGAAGCGCTCGCTGGATGGGCGCTGACTGGTCGCCGCAGATCCCGAAGACGTCCGCCTCGAGGACACGCCAATGGCGAAACCGGCAACAGGGGTGTTGTCGGTTTTTGATTTGGTGGCACGCATGGCAGGAGCTTCGCCGGACCCCCGCTACGAGTCCGATCACCGTACCGGCCTATGCCGCGCACCGGCCAAGGAAGGGTCTCTCTCCAGCATTCACCGCCGCGGCTTTCGGGATGAGGGTGGCACGGCCTGCACTGGACCGGCCAGGAGCCAGGGAGGCGCATCTCCAGAGTGGCAAGAGGAAGGTTCAATGGCCCATCGCGTGAATCTCCTCGGGGTCGAGATCGACAGGGTGACCATGGCTGAGGCCACCGCGCTCATCGACGGCTTCATCTCGATGGGGGTGCCCCGACGGGTAGTGACGGTGAACCTGGATTATCTGCGTTTCGCCTGTCAGGACGAGACCGTCCGCGAAACCATCAATGCGGCCGATCTGGCGGTAGCAGATGGGATGCCCCTGGTGTGGGCTTCCCGCCTTCTGGCCAAGCCGCTGCCGGAGCGGGTGTGTGGGATAGACCTTTCAAAGAGGTTTGCGCAACTTGCCTCCGCCAAGGGCTATTCGTTGTTCCTTCTCGGGGGGGCACCGGGGGTGGCTGAGGCTGCCGCGCAAGCCTTGCAGACTCGCTACCCTGGTCTGCGCATCGCTGGTACCTATGCGCCCCCCATGGGTCCCTTCGACGCCGAGGAGGAACGGAAGATTGCCGACACGATCACGGCCGCCTCGCCGCAACTCCTGCTGGTGGCTCTGGGCGCACCTCGCCAGGACCTGTGGCTCCGCCAACAGCTTCCCATCTTGGGTGTGCCTGTTGCGATGGGCGTGGGCTGCACCTTCGACGTGCTGAGCGGTCTTCTACATCGCGCCCCCCACTGGATGCAGCGATACGGCCTGGAATGGCTCTATCGGCTCCGGCAGCAGCCGGGCCATCTGTGGAAGCGGTACCTCATCCACGATATGCCCGTTCTCCTGCGGCTCTTGGCCTTTGCCCTTGGCCGGAGGTCCCCTGGAGAACGGCGGCGGCATCTCCTTCGGGGAGCAGACGAGTCATGAGAGAGATTGCCAGTCCGGACAAGAGGACCCATCGAATAATCAGAAGCGCTGACCAGCCGGTCGATGCGGGCTGTGACCGGGGCGAGCAAGCTGGCACCTACGAGGGAGCAAGGCTCTCTAGCTACTACGAGCCAACCAAGCGGGCGTTTGACGTGTTGCTGGCGCTGGTTGCCTTGATACTGCTGCTGCCACTACTCATAGCCATCGCGGTCGCCGTCCGCCTCAACTCGCGGGGTCCGATCCTGCTTCGTCAGGTCCGCCTGGGCCGGGGCGGCCGGCCCTTCCCGCTGTACAAGTTCCGCACCATGCGGGTGGGCAGCGAGGAGCTATCGCCGGAACTGGTGGCGCGCAATGAGAGCAACGGTCCCCTCTTCAAGATGCGCCATGATCCCCGTGTCACCGGCGTGGGCCGTCTCCTGCGGCGGTTCAGCATGGATGAGCTCCCCCAGCTCCTCAACATACTCCTGGGCCAGATGAGCTTCGTGGGCCCTCGCCCACCCCTGCTCCGGGAGCTGGCAGGCTATAGCCGCGAGCAGCGTCTCAGGCTTCGGGTGGTTCCCGGTCTCACCGGGCTATGGCAGATCAGCGGTCGCAGCCACCTGCCGTTTGAGGAGATGGTTCGCCTGGACCTTATGTACATCGAGAGGCGTTCCTTGACGTTTGATCTGTGGATCCTGTGGAAGACAATCCCCGTCGTGCTGAGAGGCCATGGCGCCTACTGAGGCCCAGTCAGGGAGAGTAGTGTGAGAGCCTATCTGGAGACCCTCTTTCGAAGTCCGGCGCTACTGGTGCTGCCTGTTCTCCTCATCCCCTTGGTCGTTGCCCCGGGAGCTTTCCTAAGCTCACACCAGTACCGAGTTGCGGCCACTGTCTGGGTAGAGGAGGGGAACGGCTTGCTGGACGACAACAGGACGCCTGGCGCTCGCGAAGCGGAGGCCTTCAGGCAGCGGCTGGAGACGGAGGCCTTTCGCGACACGATCATCAAGGAAGCAGGCCTGACACAGACCGTTGAGGCTCTGGCCTGGCCGAAGACCGGGGGGGGGCCTGCCTGGCTGGCCAAGGTCCCCTTTGCCGGACGCATCGCTCAGCTATTGGGCGGCAAACGCCCCGAAGACGTGGAGACGGCCCGCGCTCTAGCCAGCCAGGAAGTGTTTGCCACCCTGGCGGTGGAGGAGCCAGGCAGAAACCTGGTACGGGTTAGCTATGTCGGCGGAGACCCGGAGATTGGTGTGCGCCTGGTGGATGCCGCTATCGTCGTCTACAAGTCTGAGAGCCTCAGCCTCGCCGAGCAACGGGCGCAGCAGATCGTTGAGTTCTACGAAGGCGAGCTGCGCGCACGGCAGAGGGAGATGGAGCAGGCCCGCGTGGCCCTCGCAGCCTATGAAGGAAAGCTGCCCGCAGGCTACTCAGATTCCGTCGCCAGCTGCTTCTCGGAATCCCAGGAGCTGGCGGCGCTGAAGAGGGCCCACGACGATAGCATCGCTCGCTACCAAGAGGTTCAGGGCAACCTGGATGACGCGAAGCACCAGGCGGAGACCGACCTCATAGAGCGGGCCAACAGCCTGGTTGTGGTCGATTCGCCAGCGATCCCTGGTTCCCGTACCCTAGACCTTCACGGAATACTCACCCTCACCCTTCTGGGCGTTGTCTTGGGCTCGGGGATGGGAGCCATGCTCATAGTCGTCCGGACCTGGAGCGATCAGAGGCTGCGGCGGCCGGAGGACGTGGAGTCGCGTTTGAAAGTGCCGGTCCTTGGTAGCCTACCTCGCATCAGCAAGAGAGAACAGCCGTGAGGACAACCAGCCTGAGACTAAAGCAGAAAGAGTCATCGCCTCCGCCCCGGCTCAGAGAGCTCAGAGAGCATCGCTTGTGGAGTCTGACGAGCCACCGACCCCAGAGCCAGGTCGGAAGCCGGGGACGACCGCGAGCGCCTGAGTCGCGCAACGGTGCCGCAAGCGATGGCATCGTGCCCCAGGTGCTGTGGCAACCGGATGTTCGGGAGGCCTTCAGGGCGCTTCATACCCGCCTGCTGGCTTCGGTATCGACGGAGGACCACTCGGTTTTCGGTGTCTCCAGCGCCCTCAGCGGCGAAGGGAGGACCACCGTGGCCCTTGGTCTCGCCTGGGCGATGGCGCACGACTTGGAAGGGCCGGTTTTGCTCATCGATGGCAATCTCGAGCAGCCCCGGATCGACGCTCTCTTTGATCTGCCTTTGAAGCCAGGCCTGGCGGAGTGCATTGAGAGTGGGGGAGTTCCACTGAAGGCGCTCCACCGTGTTGGGAACCTTCGGGTCATGACGGCTGGAGAATGGCGGCATCCCCCAAGGCTACTTCGCTCCTCTGGAGCCCAAGCCATAATGCAGCCTCTTCGAGGGCTCTTCAGGGTCACGCTCATCGACCTCCCGCAGGTGTTGGGCTCCCCCGAAGGGATGGCGATGGCAGAGTTGGCCGATGGGCTCGTCTGGGTAGTCCGAGCCGATGCGAGCCCAGCGCGTGTTGTGGCGAGGGCTCTTGACATGGTGGGGCGGCACAAGCTGCTTGGCGTCGTCCTAAATGCAGAACGCTCCAGGATTCCTGCCTGGGTCGAGAGATTGCTCTGAGGGGCTCCCATGGACGGCTTCTTCTTTGTGGGCGCGCTGGTGACGTTCTTCGTCCTGCTGGGGCTCCTCGTCAGAGAGGAGACGAGCCGCACGCGAGCCCTCATGTTCCTGGTGATAGTAGCGTTTAGCGCCTGGTACGTCTTGTCCTAACCCATGCGAGAGCACGCCACCCTCCTAGATAACGTCGCCGTTCTATTCGTACGTCAGTTGGCCACGTGGGGCCTCACGGGTGTGCTCATCCTGTTCCTCCCCCGTTACCTGGGCGACGAAGGGCTGGGCAAGATCGTCTTCGCGACCTCCGTCGTCGCCATTGCCCTCATCTTCACGAACCTGGGAACCAGCACCTTCACCGTCAAGCAAGTGGCCGTGGATAGAGGCCGGCTGCCCGATCTCCTGTGGAACGCCTACGGCTTGCGTCTCGCGACAGCCTTGGCACTATCGGCTCTCCTGGTGGCCGTCGTGTCTCTCCTCCGGCCAGACGGCGAGACGCGGGCTGTCTTCTATGTGGCCGCAGGCATCCTTGTGGTGATGTCCCTCGATCAAGCCCAGATGGCCGCCATCCAGGGGCTGGAGAAGATGCGCTGGCTGTCCCTGGCCGAGGTGATGAACAAAGCGACCGTCAGCGGTATCGGGATACTCCTCCTGGTGACCGGTCATGGCGTGGTGACCTATGCCCTGGTGATCCTTTTGGGATGCCTGGTAAGCCTCGCGGTGAACGGCGCCTACCTGGCCATAGGCCATTTGGACAGGCCCCGCTTCAGCGTGACCATCTGTCGACAACTGGTGAGAGGCGGGTTGCCGTTCTTCATGGCGGCGTCGATCACTCAGGTCTACCAGTGGGGCGACGTGGTCGCCCTAGGCTTGCTCACTCGAAGCGCCGTGGTGGGCTGGTACGGGGCCGCCCTCCAGTTGTACGCCACCGTGAACGTCGTTCCTCTGGTTATGACCACGGCCCTCCTGCCTGCCCTGAGTCGGCTCCATGCCCAGCAGGACGACAGCCTGCGACGGATCGCTCGCAAGAGCGTGACCGTCATCCTCATGGCCGGACTGCCCATTGCCCTGGGCATGGCGATGCTCTCAGGGGACATAATCGATCTCTTGGGATACCCGGACTCCTTCAGCAATTCCGTGCCGCTTCTGGCCATCATCGCTCTCAGTCTTCCCGTTACGGGCGTGCTTATGCTGGTCGGCACCACAGCCTTCGCTATGGACCAGCAGAGCCGGTGGGTGAAAGCCATGGCGCTGGCGACGACCCTCAACGTCCTGCTCGCCCTGGTCCTCATACCGCTGTTTGACCGCGGCTACGGCAACGGCGCCATCGGGGCGGCTCTCGCGTCGGTGGTGTCAGAGTTGGTTCAGTTGGCGATCGGTCTGCGATTGGTACCGGTCGGCATTATCGACAGGTCAGTCCTCGTGAGTTTCGCCAAGGCGGCCGCCGCCGCGATGGTTATGGTAGCGGTCGTAGGCATGACCAAGTCCTTCCAGAACCCTGGCCTGGCGCCGCTTGTGCTCGTAGGAGGCGTAGCCTACCTGGCGGCTTTGCTGGTGGTGCGCGGCGTGAGTCCGAGCGAGATCAGAGCGCTGGCCCTGACATGGGCACAGGCCCGCCGGTCCACAGGCGGTGACGGGGGCGCAGCTGACCGGGCTATCGCGTCGGCGGTGAGGGAGTAGCCCTGCTTGGAGGTGGCACGTGACCTCTAGTCTTCTATCAGACAAGTCTGAGGGCAGGGTGGAAGGCCGCACCCTGGACGCCAGCGTGATAATCCCCACCCGGAATCGCTCCGATAGCCTTCGCCGGGTGCTCGATGCCCTGGCGAGGCAGGACATCGACATGCGGCGCATCGAGGTAGTAGTCGTCGTGGACGGGTCCTCAGACGATACCCTCGAGGTCCTCCAGGGTGAACGCTGGCCCCTGCGATTGCGGGTGATCCAGCAGGAGCAGCGGGGCCCGGGAGCCGCCCGCAATCGGGGCACCGAGGCGGCCCGTGGCCCTGTCCTCATCTTTCTGGATGACGATGTCATCCCCGAGCCGAACCTTCTTGCGGAGCACCTACGCATTCGGCGCGAGGCCGAGCCGTGCGTCGTCATAGGCCGCCTGGCCCCTGACGAGAGTCCACGCGTGCCCGGGTGGTGGCGGTGGCTGGAATGGCAACTGGACAAGCAGTACAAGGCCATGGCCGACGGCGAGCGGCGCCTCGATGGTCACAGCCTATACAGCGGCAACTTCTCCGTGAACCGAGAGGCGTTTCGGAGGGTCGGCGGCTTCGACGAGACGCTTGTCAATTGCGAGGACACGGATCTGGGCCTGCGTCTCCAAGAGGCGGGCTTCTCGTTTCGGCTGAACCTATCGGCCAGCGCCCGCCACTGCGGCCATCGTGACTATCGCTCCTGGCGGGAGATGGCTTATCGCGGCGGCCGATGGGACGGCGCCCTGGTGTTGAGCTTCAGATATCCGTTCGTTTGGGAGGCCCTGTTCACCGGCTATCGAGCCCGTCACACCCTCGTTCGAGTGTTTGGGAAGCTGACGCTGGATCGGGGTATGTTGCTCCCCTGGACACTAGCCGTCCTTGGCTCGGCCGCTCGTCTTTCCCGTCTCCTTCGGCTTCGCTTCCTGGAGCGGAGGCTCTACGGCGGTATCTACAACTTGCTGTACTGGCAAGGCGTATGCGACGAGCTGGGTAGCGCCCATGTCCTCTGGCGGCATCTAAGAAGGCGCCAATGACTGAATCGGTTACGGCTGTAGCCGCCTCCTTGCCGAGGTAGGGGAGGCAGAGGATGGTTGGTGTGCAGACAGCGGGGGCAAGAACGGCCTTCAGCGTCGCCAGCTATGAGGGAAGTGAGCGGAGCCAGAACGGGGTCTTTCTCCTGCTGGGCGTAGCGTTGGCGGCGTTCCTGGCCATCACCCTCCTCGTCTACAGCGGGGCCGATGGCAACCTGTTCGCACCGACTCTGATTCTCACCTTCGTGTGCCTGACACCGATGATCTGGCGCTGGCCCCAACTTGGCGTCTACCTATTGCTGGCAGCCGCCGTCCTGGTCGAGCACGGGCCCCTGCGCTTCGGCCTTTCCACAACGGACCAGATTCCGGTCTTTCTGAACCTCGACGCCGTCACAGGCGTCCCGGGTCTCTTTCTCAATCCTGCCGAAGTGTTGATGCTCTTGACGCTGGGCATTTGGCTGCTGAAACAGCATCAAAGTGAGGGGGTAACTGTTCGGGGCGGCCCGCTCTTCCTTCCCTTCAGTTTCTTCATGGGTATCGTGCTTCTCGGGGTTCTCCGCGGAATCATCGGCGGCGGCGACTGGAATTACACGCCGAACTCCGTACAGGCGCTAGTGTTCATGTACTTCACCTATCTGCTAACGGTGAATCTTGTGCGGAGCCCGGGGCAGGTGAGAGTGCTCCTTTCGATCCTCATAGGTGGCGTCGCCATCAAGGGGCTCATCGCTCTCTGGCGCTATTATGTCGACCTCGGAGCCGACCTCACGCGCATTGACAGCATGTCGGGGGTCAACTCCCTGATGGCCCATAGCGAGAGCTTCTTCTTCTTGGCCATCCTTTTCCTGGCGCTTGTGCATCTCGTCTATGGTGGTCTGGGGCGACAGGGAAGGCTATCGCTGGCCGTCTTGCCTGTCGTCATTGTGCCGTTCCTGGCCAACCAGCGGCGCGTCGGTACTGCGGCACTGCTCTTGGCCCTGGTGGTCCTGCTGCTGCTCACCTACAGCCTACTCCGAGAGCGGCGCCGGCTCGTGCTCGGTCTTCTAGTGATTGGGGCCCTCGTGGTCTCCCTCTACGGAGTTGCTTCCTGGAACAGCGGCGCGCTAGTGGCAGAGCCAGTGCAGGCTGTCAAGTCTGGTATCTCCCCTGACCCGCAGGATCGGTCCTCCAACGATTACCGCGAGGAGGAGGACGCGAACTTGAAGTTCACAGCCCTTCAGAACCCATTGGTGGGTATCGGCTTCGGCAAGCCCATGATCATACACAGGCCTATGCCCGACCTCAGCGACACCTGGCCCCGGTACACCTTCGAGCCCCACAACGGCCCTCTCTGGCTGCTCATGGCCACGGGTGTTCTCGGCTCACTGGCATTCTGGTACCTGATGGGCACCGCAATCGTCCGCGCGGTTGCGGCTGCCCGCCAGAGCCAAGATCAGACGTGCAGGAGCGTCGTGGTCTTCGGCCTCCTGACCCTTGTGGTCTTCCTGGTCTGGGCCCTGTTCGATATGGGATTGATGAATGACCGGCTGGGCATCTTCGCAGGTGTGCAGATGGGACTCATGGTGATGGCGCCGGTCCTCTTTGGCAAGCAGCGCCTGAACGAAGGGGGCAGTGCCTGACATGGTTCAGCGCTCATCGTACACCCTGGACGACGCGGTCTTTCGACGACCGCCGTTGACGCCGGCGCTACTGCGGCGAAAGGTTATGGAAGAGCTGCGGTCCTTTCACCTCAAGCTCTGGGTGGTGAACCTGCTACTAAGGCTGCTGCCGATAAACGTCGGCGCGCACCTGCGAGCGCTGTTCTACCGACTCGCTGGTTTCCGGATCGGAGCAGACTGCAAGTTCCTTGACCGAGCGACCTTCGACACCGGCGAGAACCCATATCCTCGGCTCATCCTCAGCCGGCGGGTGCAGATCGGCATCGGCTGTCACTTCAGCCTGAACGGCACCGTGACTCTGGGAGACAATGTGGTTCTCGGCCACTACGTGCGGATCCTGACCGACACGCACCTCCTGGGCCCCGAGGCCCGACGCTGCGGCGAAAGGGTGGCCTTGCCGGTGACGGTAGAAGACGGAGTGTGGATAGCCAGCAATGTCACCATCCTGCCTGGAGTCACCATTGGCAGGGGCAGCGTGGTGGCCGCCGGCGCTGTCGTGCGAGATGATGTGCGTCCCAACTCCCTGGTGGCTGGGGTACCCGCCCGGGTTGTGCGGGCTTTGTTGGGCCGGGCCGAGGCTCAACCGAAGTCTAACGACTTGTTCCCTGAGACGGAGGTTATCGATGGAAAGTCCAGACGTGATCAATAGAGTCAGCGCCTTGTCCGGTCCCACCGGCTCCCCGCTCCGGCTCCTGGCCAAGATCCGGGCGAACCTGGCTCTCGAGTGGAGCAACCTTCATCCCCGGCTTATGATGGCCAATTTCCTTCTCGCCTTCATTCCAAGCGACGTGGGGGTGAGGCTCCGGGCCATCGTCTACCGGAGGGTAGTGGGCTTTCGTATCGGTAAGGGGACGGCCTTCACCGGCACCATTCGGGTGACCGCCATGGGCAAGCCTTACGGCCGCCTGGCCATCGGCCGCAACTGCCTGATCAGACCCTGTCATTTCACTCTGAACGAGACCGTGACTGTCGGCGACAACGTCTGTATCAGCCGGGATGTGTTCATCAGCACGGATTCCCACAAGTTCGGCCCGCCTGAGCGGCGAATCGGCTCCATCGTCTCGAAGCCGGTGCGTATCGAGGACGGCGTCTGGATCACTCAACGCTGCATCGTCCACCCCGGTGTCACCGTGGGCCGGGGAAGCGTGGTTGCTAACAGTTCGGTGGTCACTCGCGATGTGCCCCCCAACACCCTGGTGGGAGGGGTGCCGGCCAAGGTCATCCGTCAGCTACCTGAGGAAGGTGAGGAGACGGGCGAGCTGACCAGTCCGGAGGAGGTGGTGCTACGATGAACGGCTGGCTGCCCATACTCATATACCACCGAGTGTGCGACGAGGTCCCTGCGCAGGACCCATACCGGCTTTGTACTTCGGTGGCGCGCCTGGGCCGGGCGTTTCGGTACCTGTGGGAGCACGACTATCGCGTCGTGACCTTGGATGTCGCTCTGGAGCTGATGACCGGCGACCGGCCCATCGGCCGCTACGCCTGCATCACCTTCGACGATGGCTACCGGGAGGTCTACACCCACGCCTTGCGTCTGCTGAAGCGGTACGGGTATCCCGCGACGGTGTTCGTCGTGACGGACTACATAGGTGGCACGAACCGCTGGGATGAAGCACTGGGGCTCCCCTCGGTGCCCCTGCTCTCACGCGACGAGATCCTGGAGATGGCGGACCACGGCATCACCTTCGGCGGCCACGGGGCTACTCACCGCCGGCTGACGGGCCTCTCGCTACAGGAGCGCGAGCAAGAGATCCTGGGCTCTCGAGAGGCCCTGGAGGCGTTGCTGGGCCGGGAGGTCAGGTTCTTCGCCTATCCCCACATCGACCAGGACCCGGAGATACGGCAGGAGGTGGCAAAGGCGGGCTATCGGGGCGCTTGTGGCGGCGAGCAAGTCACTCACGAGCCTTACCTTCTTCATAGAGTTGATCTCTCCCGAAGTGAGGGGCTAGCCTTTCTCTTTCGCCTTCACGGCTGGCGGCACCGTCTGCAGAGCAATCGGGCTCTGCGCGCCCTTAAAGCCGCCGCTCCATCCCCGGCAGGGAAAAGCCTCGTGCAACGGGTGAGGTATTCGGCATGACGACCCTGGCTCCGGAGGTCCGCACACTCTCCGTCTCTATCATCGAGCGCGCGGAGGAGATGGCTTCCCTCGAGACGATCTGGCGTCGGCTACAGGAACGCTGCCCCGGCCTAACGGTGTTCTCCACCTGGGAGTGGTGCAGCACGGTCGCCCGGCACTACGCGACTGCGGTGCCCCTCTGGCTGATAACGGTGTGGGATGGGGGCGAGCCCGTGGGGCTGGCGCCCCTGGCGCTGCGAAACCGGAACGGTCTGCGTACTCTGGTTCTCCTTGGCACGGGCCTACTGGACTATCCGATGGCCGACTATCAGGATTTCCTAGCTGTCGATGGTCATGAGGAGCAGGTCGTGAAGGCCGTTTGCGGCGCCCTGCACCGCAGGCAGAGCGAGTGGGACCTTCTCTGGCTCCAAGAGTTGCCCACCTTCTCGCGCCTGCGGGAGAGCCTGCCGAACGCCGCCCGGGATTTCGGTTGGCGAGTCGTCCTCGAGCCCGGCAGCGAGACGTACTCCCTTGGCCTCCCTGCAAGTTGGGACGCCTTCAAGACGATCCTCTCTCCAAACACACGTGGGGCGTTGGAGCGCAAGACACGCAAGCTAGAGCGCGACAAAGATGCTCGGTTCCATCGCATCACGGAAGCGGACGAGCTGGAAGAGGCCATGGAGGCTCTCTTTCGCCTTCACGTCCAGCGCTGGCGTGCTGTGGGTAAGCCAGGCATCTTTCGGACGCCGCGGCGAAGAGCGTTCGACCGGGAGCTGGCTGCTGCTTTTCTGGAGAGCGGAATGCTGGATCTCACCCTGGTCACGACCAGCGAGGGGGTTGCTGGCGCGAGGTACAGCTTTGAGTATCAGGGTGTCACCTACTTCTACGCCAGCGGCTTTCTGCCCGGAGACGAGTGGTCTCGCTACAGCCTCGGCTTCGTCATGGACGGCCACAGCATCCGCCGCGCCATCGAGGCCGGCCTCTATCGGGAAGACTTCCTGCGCGGGGACGGCGAATACAAGAGACGGTACGGCGTGCAGGAATACCACAACGTTGGCCTGCTGGCCGCCCATAGGATTCGTCCTCTCGTGCAATACGAGACGTTTCGCGGTATGCGCACTCTGGCTAAGAAGACGCTCGGGCCCCTGAAGCGCCGATTGAGGAGCTGGTCATGATTGAGACGACGTTAAGCCTAGAGCCGGAAAAGGCGGAAGCCACGCCGGTGATCTCCTATGAGGTGCGCCCTCTGACAGAGCTAAGCACGGCGGAGCTTGACGCCCTGCGCTCCCTGGGTGCCATCTCTCCCGACGCCCATCCCTTTCAAACGCCTGAGTTCGTCACCTTTGCCACGGCTTCGCCCGGCCACGGCCCCTTTGCCTTGCTGGCCGCCAGTGGTGATAGCCTGGTCGGGTACTGGCTAGGCTTCTTCGTGCGCTACCGACGGCTTCCCTGGACTCTGCACCTCGCGATGGCCCGCTCAGGCCCGGTCTTGCAGCCTGACCTTCCTGGCGGCAGGCGGGATTCTGTGCTGCGGGAGTTCGTGCTGCTTCTCCAGCGGTTCGCTCGCCAGGAAGGAGCGACCAGGGCTGTCGTGACCACTGAGACGGTCTACGGCGAGCGGCTGGATCCGCCGCTGCGGGCAGCTTCCTTCGAGCGAAGGGAGCTGGCCACCTACCTCATCGACCTGCGTCCGCCCCTGGACGACATCTTGCGGAGGGTGGACCGCTCGGCTCGAACCGGGACGCGTACGAGCCGACGACGAGGCGTGTCCGTCGTCCCGGCGGAGTCGAGTGAGGAGGTGCAAGCCTTCCGGCGAGCGCTAGCACGTACCCTTCGGCAGGGAGGTCTGACCATCCCCCTCCCGTCAGACTACCTGGATCGCCTCCATCGCTTGCGCGCCTCCTCCGCGGCCCACGTCTCTGTGGCGAAACACGACGGTCGGGTGATCGGTGGTCACCTGATACTGAGCCTCGGGGATCCTGCAATCTACTATCAAGCAGCGACATCGGAGCGCTCCCTCCGTTCTGGTGATCTGCTGACGTGGCAGTGTGTAGAGGCCGCCAAAGAGCTGGGCCATGAGTGGCTTGACATGCTCTCCGTGGAGGTCGACCCGCCGCCCAACTCTCGGGAAGCTGGCATCCGCCGCTTCAAGGCCAAGTGGGGTGGCTCTCTGGTGAGCACCCCGGTCTACGCGTATCGGCTGCCTGGGCCCAAGGCCTATGGGCTACTGCGCGGCCTCGCTCGGAGGTTGAGATGATCTTGATCTGTTGCGTCCCTGCCTTTGCAGCGTCCTCGTTCAGGACGGAGTCGAACGGGGACAGCGCCTGTGTGCTGAGGTGACAGGATGCGTGAATCTGAGACTGCGAACCGTGCTTATCTATCGCCGTTGACCGAGGACGACTACTGGTACAGCGCTACTGTGCGCGACCTTCGTCCGCTGAACAGGATGCTCTCGAGGCTGGAGCTCCTGCCGGCAGCTCGGCGACCTCGTAGTCTCGTGGACTTGGGTTGTGGGCTGGGAGGACTGACGCTTCACGTCGCCAGCCGCCTGGGGATAAGTGAGCCGATTGGGGTCGAATCGGTGCCGGCGATTTTGGAAAGAGCCTCCTCTCGGGGGGTCAAGGCAATCCAGGCGGACCTCAACTTCGACCCAGTACCGTTGACCGACGCTTCGATAGACCTGGTGACGTCTTTCGGTGTATTCGAGCACCTCCAGCTTTACGACAACTTGATGACCGAGGCAGCGCGGATTCTAAAGGACGGGGGATGGTTTCTGCTCTCCATGCCTAATCTTGGCAGCTACGTCAATCGGGTGGCCCTCTTGTTAGGCTTTCAGCCGCAGGAAGTTGAAGTATCTAGCAGAGTATCAGCCGGAGTGTTGCCCTTCTATCGCCACAGTTGGACCAGCGGTGCTCCGCTGGGACACGGGCATCCGGGAGAGGCGCACCTGCACGCGGCCACGCTCCGCTGTATGCGCGAGCTCCTCGTTCGTTTTGGCCTTACAGTCGTAGCAGCACAAGGTCTTTCGCCTGGGTCAGGCAGTCGTGCGGTGAAGCTTCTTGATGCCATCTTCGGCCACGTCCCTGCACTGAGCCGCCGGTTCATTATCCTGGCGGAGAGAATGCCTCGCCAACAGTTGGAGGGTCTCTAGAACGCTCATGTGTGTCACCGCCCGACAACGGCCCGTAGGCACTGACATCCTGCACAGAGGCGTGAAGCCGTGGCAGCGCCGCTAGGCTCCTGCGGGGTCTGAGGCTCTTGCGATGATCATGGTGGCAAAGGTCCTGGTCTTGCTCGTCGAGGGGTATCTGGCCCTCGTCAGCGGGTACCTGCTGCTGCTCGTGGGCGCGAGCTTCTTGCATAGAAGAAGGGGGCCACCGCCTGCACCGGCCAAAGGGCGATTTGCCATTCTGGTACCGGCTCACAACGAGGAGTTGCTCCTGGGGCGGCTGCTGGAGAGCCTGGCTGGCCTGAGATACCCGAGAGACCTCTATAGCGTCCATGTGGTTGCGGACAACTGCGACGACGCCACGGCCGATGTCGCCCGCCGCTACGGCGTGGCTGTCTACGAAAGGCAAGAGGCATCCCTGCGAGGCAAAGGGCACGCCTTGCGCTGGCTCCTGGACCGCCTGTCACTCGAGACATACGACGCCGCCGTTGTCGTTGACGCCGACTCGGTAGTCTCGGAGAACCTTCTGGAGGTGGCCAACGCTTGTCTGGCGGAGGGCCACAGAGCAATCCAGGTGTACGATGGTGTCCTCAATCCCGAAGAGTCCTGGGTAACAGAGCTTAGGGCCCTGGCCTTTGGTCTCCACAACATGGTGCGGCCTCTGGGTCGCGCAACCCTGGGTGCCTCCGCCAGCCTCATGGGCAACGGCATGGTCCTTTCTGCCGAACTTCTGCGAGAGGCAAAGTGGGACAGCTTCGGCCTTGCCGAAGATGTGGAGACGCACCTGAAGATGGTGGCGTCTGGCCAGAGAGTGCACTTCGAGCCCGCTGCTGCTGTACTCTCAGATATGCCTGCTACCCTGAGCGGGTCCTCCGGCCAGAACCTGCGCTGGGAATCTGGCCGCCTGCAACTTGTCAGGCGCTACGCCAACCGTCTCCTGACCGCTGGCCTCCGCCAGCGAAACTGGACCAAGCTGAACGCTGGTCTGGAACTCCTCATTCCTCCCCAATCGATTCAGGCTTTGGGTGCCGCGGGTTCGCTGGCGGCGTCCATTCTTCTCTCCTCTCTTCTGCTGGCGGGCCTGGGAGCGGGGATTCTGCTGGCGCAGGCTACTTACGTTTTCGGCGGCGCCATTCGGCTAGGCATTCCTCTCGTCCCCTTCAGAGCGCTGCTGTTCGCTCCAGCCTATGTCCTTTGGAAGGGTTGGCTATACCTGCGCATGATAGGCGGTGGCAGTGGTGAGGAGTGGCTTCGGACTCCTCGCGAGGCGCTAGGCAGGAGCGTCGGGCGGCCTCGAACAGGCTAGGCAGCGACGGCGCTTGGCCTGGGAAGCCGCTGCTCTGTCCGACTGAGCTACAGGGGTACTCTGGGCGCTAGACCTAGGGCTGGTGGCCGGACGCGACGCTCAGTCGTCCAACCTCCAGCCCCCTGAGTCCTGGCTTCCGAGTTGGTGGAGATAGGGGGATTCGAACCCCCGACCTCGGCGATGCGAACGCCGCGCTCTCCCAATTGAGCTATATCCCCGCGTGTCTGGATTATAGGGACAGCGTCTCTGGCCTGTCAAGGAACAGGGGGTCTACCTCGTCCTGGCCTAGTCGCTAGGGCTGTCGTGAGGCCGGGCAGCGGGTCGGCGTGTGTTCCCCACGTGAGAGTCAGCGAGACGCGGCCCTGTGAGGTGCTCAAGCTCGGTCGTGAGCTGGGCTAGGGGTTCTCCTCGACCTCATGAGGCGGGATCTGCTGCGTCAAGTGGCCGTTAGAGCGCGCACAAACGTGGCCTTCGGGGTTGATGGGCTCGCCGCAGAGCGAGCAGATGGGTCGGCCGGCGGTGCAGACGGCCTCGGCCCGCTCGCAGAAGCCGAGGGCCTGTTCCCAATCGAAGTGGCAACTGAAGTCGGGGGGCGCCTCGTCGCTGCTGCCGACCTCGTGGGCCCATAGGATGAGGTGATCGCTGCCCTCGTCGCGGCCCAGAGCCAGGCGCCCCACCTTGACGTCCACGGTAGGCTGGTCAGGGAAGGGTTGTGTGGATGGAGGCCTGGGTTGCGGGCTCTGGCCGGTCTGGGCCATGACCTGTCGCAGGGCGAGGGAAAGGGCCAAGAGCTGCTGCTTCTCGAGCCAGAGAGATGCGGTGGCTTGATCCTTCCAGGCCCGGATGCGGAAGGTGCGCTTGCCCGGCGCGCCGATGGCCTCGGCGTCCAGGGCGTCCACAGGGCCGAAGTCGTAGGTGGCCATAGCCTGCTGCCGATGTCGCCGGGCGCTCGCGGTTGTCCCCATTCTACTCGAAACGGGGCTGGAGTAGGCTAGGCGGAAGCTTTGGCGGGAGTCGCTGGATAGGCCGGCACCCACGATGGAGGACAGGCCGGTCAGGCGGCCTCGGGGAGGGTGCGTTCGGGCCCGCCGGGTCCCTCGCCTTCGTCTCTCTGTGGGATGGGGTCAGACACCGGCGTCGGTACCGGGCGACGCACCTCCCGGCGGCGCTCTTCGTAGAACGTGTAGCCGCACTGGAGGCACTGACGGTAGTCGCCCATGATGTCCCGGTCGCGGTACAGGTCGCCTCTGCACTTGGGGCAGCCCTTGATCCAGAGCCCCATGGGAAGTCACCTTACCTCCGCATTGCCCCGGCACGACGCGTGGCCGCCGGGGCCAATTGACATAACATTATACCACGTGCCTGCCGCGTCGCGTCTGGGGGCGGGTGGGCAATTGGAGGCGGGGAAAGGGAAGCCGGTTGACATAAGGACGGCTGCCTCAAGGCGATCCCTCTGGGACAACGGCGGCCCTGAGACTGGGGGAGGCGAGCGGAGCCTAGGCTGCCAGGCCTTCCCTGGTGTGGGGGCCGCGCAAGCCGGGGGCCTCCCGGCCGGTGATGCGCACCAGGGCTGCGAAGTGAGGCACCATGTAGGGGTCGAATTGGCTTCCGGCGTGAGCTTCCAGTTCGTGCAGGGCGGTTTCGCTGGCCCGTGCCCGTCGGTACGGCGAGTCCAGGATCATGGCCGAGAAAGCATCGCTGATCGCCGTAATACGGGCGCCCAGCGGGATATCATCTCCCTTTAGCCCTGTGGGATAACCATTCCCGTCCCAACGCTCGTGGTGGTGGAGGACAACGTCCAGAACGAAGCGGCAGAGCCAGCGAGGGGAAGAGCGAAGGACAGGCCAATCCTTCAGCATCCCGTAGCCGCTGCTGACGTGGGTGCGCATCATGATCATCTCCGCCGGGGACAGAGGGCCATTGCGACGCAGAAGCTCTTCCGGGATGGCTATCTTGCCGAGGTCGTACACGTGGCCAGCTACCCACAGGCCCGCTATGGCGGTCGGGTCGACGCGCAGTCGTCGGGCCAGCATGAGGGCATACTGCGTGGACACGGTGGAGTGCTCGCCGCTGTAGGAGTCGCGGTGGTCCAGGTCGCGACACCAGTCGAGGAGGAGGGCATGAATGCGCTGACCGGCCTCGCCGGGCCAGATTCGCTGCAGAATCTGTTCGGCTTGCGTCATGGCCTGGACTCTTCTCACCTCCCTAACTGTCAACGAAGGGGCTCGTCGGCGGTTACGGGGTGTTTCGTGTCGGTTGGGTGACGGTTGCCCGCCCTGCCTGGGCGCATGGAATGGGGCTGGCGCTTCCGACCCCTGTTTGGTGTACAATCAGGCCAGAGGAGGACGGCATGGGAGCTGCTTCCGAGCAGTCGCTGGGCGGCACTGGCCGGCGGCGGACAGGCGCCTCGCAGTCGCCTCGGCAGGTGAGGATCGGGGACCAAGAATGCCCCCGTTGTGGCAAGAGCTTCACCCTGAGCTACTGGACCGGCGGTCAAATGGTCCAGGCTCGCTGCCTGAGCTGTGACCTGAAGTGGCCGCTGCCTGACGTCGTCTGACCGGCACCGGCCTCAACCTTTTTCCTCGGTGTCTCCCCGGTACCCCGCCGCGGTTCTGGTCTTTCGGCGGGCCTCATCGCGGGGGACCCATCGGGGGCTGGCCGGGTCAAGATATCTAGTGGAGGGGTACGGAATGAGGACGGACCGAATCCTGGGACGCGGCTCTCTGCTCACCCTAGGGCGCGACCGCACCTCTGTGGGGGCGAGCACTATCCCCGAGTTGCTGGACCAGAGCGCCCGCCGCTTCCCTCGGAAGGCGGCTTTCAAGGTCAAGGCCGGAGGCGACTTCCGTACCCTCTCCTTCGCCGACCTGCAGCAGAGAGCGGCTGACTTCGGTGCCGCCCTCATCGCCCTTGGCCTTCGGCCGGGCGACCGGGTGGCCATCATCTGCGAGAACGGCCTCGAGTGGGTGGTGGCTTATCTGGGGCTGTCCATGGCTGGCGGAGTAGGCGTGCCCCTGTACACGGAACTCAAGGGTGGTGAGGTCAGCTCCCTCCTGCGCCAGGTGGAGGCACGCTTTGTCATCGTGTCGGCTGCGCTGTTGGCGCGGCTCCGGGATCACCTGCGAGGACTCAAGGTTATCGTCGTGGGTGAGGAGGGCCTGTCCGGGAGCAACAACCACGTGCCTCCGGCCGGTTTCCTGCTCTGGCAGCAACGCCCCGAGGTGCTGGGGTTTGAGGAAGCTCTGGGCCGGGCCACGGAAGAGAGCCGTCTTGCCCTCAGCGCAACGCGTGTGCAGCCGGATGACCTGGCCTCCCTGGTCTATACCTCGGGCACCACTGGCGGCATGAAGGGGGTGATGCTCACCCACCACAACTTCATAGCCGAATTGAACTCTATTCGCGCCACCCTGCCCTTCGGCGACCGTGACACCTTGCTTTTGGTGCTGCCTTTCCACCATGCCTTCCCGTTCGCTGTGGGACTCCTGACTCCTCTGGGCGCTGGCGCTACCGTTGTCCTCGAGAGCAACCTGCTGCGGGTGGCTGACCGCATGCAGGAGGTCCGGCCCACAGTATTCATGGGGGTCCCGGCGCTCTACGACCTCATGTACCGGGCCATCCTGGGCCGCTTGGAGGCCGAGGGCCGGCGGCGCCTCTTCGACCGGGGTCTGCGGCTGGCCGACATGGTGAAGCGGCGCACGGGTCTCAACATTGGGCGGACCGTCTTCAGGGAGCTCCACGGCCGGCTGGGCGGCCGTCTGCGTTTCATGGTGAGCGGTGGCGCCGCCCTCAACCCCAACACCGCCCACAACTTCTGGCGCCTGGGTATGCCCATGCTACAGGGCTGGGGGCTGACGGAGGCGGCGCCCGCCTGCGCAGCGCAGCGTCTCTGGCCGCGTCGCTTCTACACCACCCACTACTACGAGCGGCGCCTCGGTACCGTGGGGTCGGCATTGCCCGGCATTGAGGTGGCTCTCATTGATGTGCCGGAGAAGGAGATCTATGTCCACCTCCACGGCGAGGGTGAGCTGGTAGTGAAGGGTGAGAACGTGTCGCCGGGCTACTGGCGCGCCGAGGAGCTCACCCGCGATTCCCGCGCCGGCGACTGGCTCCGCACAGGCGACCTGGGCCGCATCGACGAAGAGGGCAACATCTACATCACCGGCCGCAGCAAGTACATCATCGTCCTCGACTCTGGGGAGAAGGTGCACCCGGACGAGCTGGAAGAGAAGCTGGACCAAAGTCCTCTCATCGAGGACGTCTGCGTGGTGGGACACAAGGCGCGCGGCAAGACGCAGGTGGCTGCCGTTGTCTACCCTAGCTACGGGGAGGCGGAGCAGCGCGCGCAGGCGGAGGGCCTGAGCCTGGACCGAGACAGCGTGCGGTCCATGGTGGCGGCTGAGATCGAGCTTCAGGCGGCTGAGCTGGCACCGTACAAGCGCATAAGCCAGGTCGTCCTCGCGGACACGCCCCTGCCCAAGACGGCCCTGCGCAAGGTGGCGCGGGAACAGTTGGCCGACGACTACTCCTTCGACGTGAAGCGGTGGGCGGAGTCGGCCCAGCAGGGAGCCCTCTAGACCGAGTCCCAAGCTCTAGCTTGGCGAATCAGAAATCCGCAGCCAGATGTCATTCTGAGCGTCAGCGAAGAATCCGTGATGGCAGGCGTGGTCCGACGGATGCTTCACTTCGTTCAGCATGACAAAGACAAAGCATTGAATCTGTTGGCGAATCTCTGACTCAGGACAGTGGCTCTGCATTGCCAGCGCCGGCCACGCCCGGCGCTGGCGCTGTTCTGCCCCCGGCGGCAGTCTCGCTTCAGGCTCCAGCCAGGCCGCTCATGGCCCGTAGTACGCCTTCACCGGTACCCAGTCCAGGTAAGAGTTACGGAGGCTGCACCAAGAGCCTGAGCAGTTGCTGGTGAGGCGGGCCCGGAAGTTGGCGTTGCCAAGCTCGGCCGGCGTCCAGGTCCTGCCCCAGGTGTCAGTCGAGCTCCCGAGGACAGTCGTATGCTCAGTATCGCTTTCCACCGTGTCCGTCTTTGCCGCCGTCCAGGAGGTGCCGCCATCCCAGGAGAGCTCGACGCTCATGCTGTTGGTGTCCAGGGTGGTGCTCAACCACCAGTCGAGGCGCACCTCGATGCCCTTGATGGAGCAGCCGGAAGACACTGACATGCCGTAGTTGTAGTAGCGGTGGCGGTCGCCGGGGCCGTTGATATTCTCGGCGTAGCCGCCGCCGTCGGCGAAGGCATTGGCGGGGTTGACTTCGAAGCCGTCGCCGTCGCCGCCGGTGTCGGCGGCCTGGCCGGTCGCGTTCAGCAGGCCGGTATCGCCGACGCTGCAAGATGGGGTGGGTGTTGCTGTCGGCGTGGCTGTCGGTGTGGCTGTGGCCGCCGGCGTTGGGGTAGAGGTAGCGCCAGATCCGCCGTAGTACACCTTGACCGGCACCCAGTCCAGGTAAGAGTTACGGAGGCTGCACCAAGAGCCTGAGCAGTTGCTGGTGAGGCGGGCCCGGAAGTTGGCGTTGCCAAGCTCGGCCGGCGTCCAGGTCCTGCCCCAGGTGTCAGTCGAGCTCCCCAAGACGGTCGTGTGCTCAGTATCGCTTTCCACCGCGTCTGTCTTTGCCGCCGTCCAGGAGGTGCCGCCGTCCCAGGAGAGCTCGACACTCATGCTGTTGGTGTCCAGCGTGGTGCTCAACCACCAGTCGAGGCGCACCTCGATGCCCTTGATGGAGCAGCCGGAAGATATTGACATGCCGTAGTTGTTGTAGCGATGGCGGTCGCCAGGGCCATCGATGTTCTCGGCGTACCCGCCGCCGTCGGCGAAGGCGTTGGTGGGGTTGACCTCGAAGCCGTTGCCGTCGCCGCCGGTATCAGCCGCCTGCGCGGTGGGGTTGAGGAAGCCGGTGTTGCCGGAGAAGCAGGACGCTGTCGTGAAGGTGTTGCCGGCGTTCTGGTTCTGGGCTGTGAAGGTGGCAAGCGCGCCGCGGCTGCTCAGGCCGGCGAGCGCGAGGGCGAGGGCGGCGATGGCGACCAGCAGCGCGCACTTAGGCAGCAGCCCTACGCTGGCCATCGCTCTTCCTCCTGGGGGCCCCGCGTCTACTCGAGCGGCCCTTTCTGGCCGAGTTCTGCGCA
>Ga0315289_10000669_pt1 | contig 52495 bp, 36 predicted proteins | sample YL17G11_40_MG_FD_203452 | JGI IMG/M metagenome (GOLD analysis project Ga0315289, IMG submission 203452) | Sediment microbial communities from Yellowstone Lake, YNP, Wyoming, USA - YL17G11_40 | ecosystem: Environmental > Aquatic > Freshwater > Lake > Sediment | place: USA: Wyoming | collected...
TGCCCTTTCCAATCCGAAATCCGAAGTCAGTACAGTGGCGCTGACCGCCCGGCATAAGCAGGCCGTGACCGAAGCAACGCAGCAGATCGCCCAGGCGATGGCGGAAGTGACGCGCGGCCACGAGGAAGTGGCCGTGCTGATGATTCGCGCCGCCTGCCAGGCGCTCACCCAAATCGAGCAGCAGTCCCTCGACGAGGAGGTGCTGGACCGCATCTTCAGCCGCTTTTGCATCGGCAAGTAGAAGAGGAAGCAGGGTAGCCGGTGAAGTCAGGAGACTATCCGGCTCCAGTCGAACATCCTTCTGCTGTCCTTGGGGTCGCAATAGGCGCGCATTCCATAATCATTCGCGAGGAACTTCCCCACGTAACGGTGCCATGCGTCCCCCGACTCCCTCACATCGACAAGAATCCGGTCCCGCTGGATTTCTATGATCTTGTAGGCCTCAAGATCTCTGAAACTTCGACCGGAATGACCGCCGTCGCGAATGAGAGCAAATACAGCACGTATATCGTCTTGCTTTCTGGTCAGGTCCAAGTTGTGTGCGCCGTTGATCAGTTGGAGACAGTAACGAACCATATCTACTCCCTGAATAACGTCAATTCCCGATCCTGCCGTGCAGGGCCTGCTTGAAGAACTCGCCCGGCGTCCGCTCCCGCCAGGCCACTGGATGGACCGGCATGCGGTACCCAGAACGATGTGATACAAACGGCGGCGAGGAGTCGGACGGCTGCTTTCATTTCTCTTGCCTCCAAACAGCGAACACGGGCGTAAACTCCCGTCTACAGGATGTGCGACCAAGGCGAGGGTAGCTGCCCAGCCCGCGCATGTCAAGCCATCCGCGCGGATGAAGGGCCAAGAAGGAGGGTGAAGACAACACAAGTCGCCAGTTACCCCTCTTGCCAGGGCAATCGCATCTAAATCGGCCGATGCCGATTCTTCGTTCAGAAACGCAGGATGGTCAGCGTGTTGAGCAACGTCGGAGCCATGCCAGCTATTCGTCGACCGGCGTTTTCGGGGCCAAGAAACGTGATTCTGATTTAGATGCGATTGCCCTGCCCCTCTTGCTCATGTCGTTGTCGAACCCGCTCCCTCTTTGTATAATACGATCATGACTACGAAAGAGATAGCGTTGAAGACGATTGAGCAACTCCCCGAGAACGTGTCTTGGGAAGACATCCAAGAACGGATCAACTTTGTTGTGGGCGTCCACAAGGGCCTCCGCGAGTTGGATGAGGGGAAGGGAATCCCTCACGACAAGGTCAAAGAGGAATTCGCCGAATGGCTTACCAACTGATCTGGGCTCCTTCCGCTCGCCTTGATCTCAGGGAGCTTGCCTCCTATATTGCCGAATTCCGCCCCGAAGCTTCTACGCGTTTCATAAGGAGCGTATTTCAAGTCGTTGAACGCTTGGCTGATTTTCCAGAATCCGGTCGGATCGTCCCCGAGTTTGACGATCCCAACATACGCGAAGTCATCCGCAAGCCTTGTAGAATCGTGTACCGCGTCAAACCTCAGGAGTGCACGGTGGAGATCGTGAGAGTCTGGCACGCCGCCAGAGGAACGCCCCAACTGTAGCGGCTCGCTCCGCCGTGTCGCCGCTCAAACCACCGGGACGAACCGCCAGTAGTGCAGCGGGCGAAGGCAGGCGGCCAACCTGCCTTCGCCCGTTCGACTATAGTGAAGCACGACGTGCGTTATTTCGCTTCGAACTCGGCGTCGATGACGTCGTCACCGCCGCCCTTGCGCTTGACTTCGGCTTCCTGGCCCGGACCCTGCGGACCGCGCGGGCCCTGCTGCGGACCTTGCTGGGCGCCGGCTGCCGCTTGCCGTTTGGCCGCTTCCTCGTAGAGGGCCTTGCCCAGTTCCTGGGTGGCGTCGTTGAGGTTGTCGATGGCCCGGCGAATCGCGGCGGGGTCCTCGCCCTTGGTCGCCTCCTTCAGGTTGTTCACCGCGCTTTCGATCTTGCCGCGCGTCTCGGCGGAGACCTTGCCGCCGTGCTCGCGCAACGTCTTTTCCGTCGAGTAGATCAGTTGATCCGCCTGGTTCTTCAGATCGACGACCTCCCGGTGTTTCTTGTCCTCTTCGGCGTGGGACTCCGCGTCCCGGGTCATCTTCTTGATTTCCTCGTCGCTGAGCCCGGAGCTCGACTTGATCTCGATCGACTGCTGCTTGCCCGTGCCGAGATCTTTGGCCGAGACGTGCAGAATGCCGTTGGCGTCGATGTCGAACGCGACCTCGATCTGCGGGATGCCGCGCGGCGAGGGCGGAATGTCCGCCAACTGGAACCGTCCGAGTGTACGGTTGTCCCGCGCGAACTCGCGCTCGCCCTGGAGGATGTGGATATCGACCGTCGTCTGCCCATCGGCCGCCGTGGAGAAGACTTCCTTCTTGCTGGTCGGGATGGTCGTATTGCGGTCGATCAGCTTGGTCATCACGCCGCCGAGCGTCTCGACGCCCAGCGATAGCGGCGTCACGTCCAGCAGCAGAATGTCCTTGACCCCCACGTCGCCCATCAGCACCGCGCCCTGGATGGCAGCGCCCAGCGCGACCACCTCATCGGGGTTGAGGCTCTTGTTCACCTCTTTGCCGAAGATGTCCTTGGCGATCTTCTGGACCTTCGGGATACGGGTGGAACCGCCGACCATCAGCACCTCGGCGATGTCTGTGGGGTTGAGCTTGGCGTCTTCGATGGCCTTGTAGCAGGGGGCCTTCAGACGCTCGAAGACGTGGTCGCACAGACTCTCGAACCGGCTCCGGGTGATCGAGATTTGCAGGTGCTTGGGCCCGGACTGGTCCGCCGTGATGAACGGCAGGTTCACCGTCGTTTCCATCTGCGAGCTCAGCTCGATCTTGGCCTTCTCGGACGCCTCGAGCAGCCGCTGATGGGCCATCGGGTCCTGGAGCAGGTCGATGCCCTCTTTCTTGCGGAACTCCTCGGCGAGGAAACCGACCAGCACGGCGTCGAGGTCGTCGCCGCCCAGATGCGTGTCGCCGTTGGTGCTGAGCACCTCGAAGACGTTGTCGCCGATGTCGAGAATGGAAATATCGAAGGTGCCGCCGCCGAAGTCGAAGACGGACACCTTCTCATTACGTTTCTTTTCCAGGCCGTAGGCCAGGGCCGCCGCGGTCGGCTCGTTGATGATCCGCTCGACCTTGAGGCCGGCAATGGTCCCGGCGTCCTTCGTCGCCTGGCGCTGGGCGTCGTTGAAGTACGCCGGCACGGTAATGACCGCCCGCTCGACCTTATCGCCCAGGTAGGTTTCCGCCGTCTTCTTGAGGTCCTGGAGGATCATGGCCGAGATCTCCGGCGGCGTGTACAGCTTGCCCCGGACCTCGACCTTGACCAGGTCGTTCGGCCCGCCGACGACCTTGTAGGGCACGAGCTTCTCTTCCTCGGCCACCTCGCTGCCCCGCCGGCCCATGAACCGCTTGATCGAGAATATCGTATTTTCCGGATTGGTCACCTGCTGATGCTTGGCCAGTTGACCGACCAGGATTTCGCCCTTGTCCGTAAACCCGACGACGGAGGGGGTCAGCCGCGAGCCGGACGAATTGATCAGCACCTTCGGCGCCGAGCCCTCCATCACGGCCACCACGGACAGCGTTGTACCCAGGTCGATTCCTATGATCTTATTCGTCGCCATGACTACCGTCCTTTCCTTGCTCTTGCGTTCCCCGCCGCAATGCATCGCGTTTTGGGGTCCCCGCTCCTTGGCGTCGGGATATCAAACGAGATACGCCGCATCGGGGTCCCCGCTGACGCTCATCGCGGACAGGAACATACTGAGCGATGTATCGTGCAAAACCCGTGCCAACACCACAGGGCGGCATCTCCCGCAACCTAACTCCTTACCTCTAAGCCAATTACGATGAATCTCAACCGTCGGTTGCATGCCCCAAACCGCGTGCATTTGCCACATTTACCGTGCCATTTTGGCAGGACGCCGCTTTGGCTTTGCGTGCCCCTGTGACCGCCAGACCGGGGCTGCTGAGAGCCTCTAACAGAGCGAACGCCAGTGCCCTCTCTGTCACCCCCGTGCAGAGCCTGCCCCCGGCCTGATCGGGGGCGGGGGTCCAGGAAAGCCGCGGCGCTGGTGGATTCCCGCTTTCGCGGGAATGACAGAGGTCAGCAGCCTTCCGCCGAACCGTCGTGGCGTTGCCAGGAAAGCACGAAAGAAATGGCGCAACGCGGGTGGCGTCCCCGCGTCTATCCCTGAGGAGCACCTTAATGATGCTGTGGCGAAGCACCTTGGAGTACGGAGCCGCACGATGTACGACTCGATTCAATTGCTGCTGATGATGTCGGCCCCGGACATTCCGAAACCTGTCGAGCTTCAAGCGTACGACACGGTCCGACTATGGCTGGTGATGCTGGTCCTCCATGTCCCGGTGTATTTCCTCTGGGGCTGGGTCCTCTTTCGCAGTTGGGAGAGTTTCCGGGAGGCCGTTGTCTTCTGGATCAAGCCCGAGTTCTGGTCCTGGCTCGACGACGAGTACTGGGATGATGTTTGCGCCGAGGCCAAGCTGGCCCTCTGGTTCTTCGCTCCGATAGGTCTCATCGGACTCGAAATCTGGCTGCTCGGGTGGTAGGATGGGGACATCGGAGATACGAGTATGGCCGATGGCTCGAAAGAGATAGTCCCCTGGTCCTGCCACATCTGTGGCGGGGTCTTTGATATTCCTGACGACGGCGGCATTTGCTCCATCTGCTTGGAGCCCACTTGTCGTCGGTGCCTGCGGCCGACCTACGGCAAGGACCCGAGCACCGGCAAGCGCCGGCTCAGCTTCATATGCAGCTCCTGTCGGAAGACGACGGCTGCCCAAGAAGTCCATCAGCAACCATTGGCCTGAATGGAGGCGGTTCAGCGTGCTCAAGAGATTCGCCAAGACAATTGAAGTGGAGGTCTTCCCCGAGGAGTCCGTATACCGGTATGGGGGACAGGAGCGACGTGTCCCGACGCAGGGGTACGTCAGGAAAGTCAAAAACTCGGAGCCCTCCTATCTCTTTGAAGAGCAGCCGACGACGAACGAGTACGTGCCGGTCAGCCTCTTCTCGTCGTTGCCGGCGGATCTCCGGGAAGATATCATCGACGTCCTTGGCGCTTTTCTTGTTTACGGAATCAGGCCATTCCGCAGTCTGATAAGACCCATCATCGTTTTCGTGGGTGTCGAGCGTCTGAAGACGGGATTCGGCTTCGAGTACGCGGCCTTTCGCGAGGCCGGCAAGTTGCTCGCTTTGGGTGCCAAAGAGGTCTACTTCAAACAGCAGAAACCGTGAGGAAATGAGGGACCATATGCGAATGACGGCCGTTGTTTTGTTCTCTGTGCTGTGTTCGGTGGTGGCGGGGCAGCCAAAGGAATTGCCGGCGCAGCCGCCGGGGGAGTTCTTTCCGGTCAAGGCACAGGACCACGAAAGGGCCCAGTCGTTCAAGAAGGGCCAGCCGCTGGTGGGGACGACCTTCTTCTATTGGTATGACGTCGAGAGCAAAGCCCACATTGTCGACCATGACGGCACGGACGCTCTGACGACCCATCCGGCGGATATGGAGGGGATCAGCTACAAGCGGGTGGCTTGGCACAAGGCACAGCTCAAGGACATGATCGACGCCGGGATCGATTTCCTGATGCCGGTCTACTGGGGTGTGCCGGGCAAGCATGACGGCTGGAGTTTCGTGGGGCTGCCGCCTCTGGTTGCGGCGCACACCGCGCTGGAGAAAGAGGGTCTCAAGCCGCCGGCGATTGGCCTGTTCTACGACACGTCGATCCTCCAGTGGAACGGTTCCAACGCCGACGGCAGCAGCTATCACGTGGATCTGACGACGGACTTCGGCAAACAGTGGTTCTATGCGGCGATTCGCGATTTCTTCAGTCTGATCCCGCCGACGAAGTGGGCGCGGATCGACGGCAAACCCATCATCTTCCTCTACGAGGCAGCGTTCGCGAAGAAGCAGGATCCCCAGCGGCAGTTTGGCTACGTCAAAGCCCGGTTCAAGGAGGACTTCGGCGTCGAACCGTTCCTAGTCAAGTCCTCCCGCTGGGAAGGCGAGGCGGACGCCGTGTATTCTTGGGGCGGGGCGGTCAATGGGCCGATCCTGTTCCGTGATGCCGCGGCGTTGGGGCCGGGCTACGACCATAGTGCCGTGCCGGGTCGCCGACCGCTGATTGTCGAGCGCAAGGACGGCGGGACGTACATCGACCGCTGGACGAAGGTCTTGCAGCTCGATCCGAAGACCCGGCCATGGATGGTCCATGTCGAGACGTGGAACGAATGGCACGAGGGCACGGACATCGCCCATTCCCGCGAGTACGGGCGAAGCTACATTGTGCTGACACGCCTGTTCGCCGATCTGTGGCACGCCGGGACGCACCTGGACCTGCCGTCGAGCTATGTCAACGCCCACGCCGTAAGCTGGACGCCGGACCAGTCCAAGGGCTTGGACCTGCGGCCGGGCGGCGGCGACGGCAATTGGGAGTTACGCAGCTTCGGCGCGGTCCGGGCCACTGTCGCTTTACGGAATCCTCACTCGCAGGCGTCTCGGTACCTCTACTTCGACGTAGACGATGCCTTCGCGTACGGCCTGCTCGGCAAGCCGCTTGTGCTTCGCATCACCTACCGCGACGCCGGATGTTCCTCTTTGGCCGTCGAGTACGACAGCACAGTGAACCAGGGCCCCTTCGGCGGGGCATTTCGACCGGCCGGCAACGTGGCAGTCACGGGCACCGGCGCATGGAAGACGGCCGAATTCAAACCGCCCGACTGTTGCTTCATGAATCGCTGCAACGGCGCCGACTTTCGTCTGGTTGCGGGCGGTGGGGAGATGGAGCTTGCGGTGAGCCAAGTGACGCTTCAGAAGGAGAATTGATACGGCTCGCGTTCCGCCATGGCGCCCCGGAAGAGGCCACTATCTACCGCTTTTCCACGACGTGGGAGCGAATCGGTGTGGATTCTGTGAATATAGGCAATATGGGCAAGTAGCTGGATTGGCTCAATCCTATCCAACTTCACTCTATTCCGTGAACTGACATGGGTGTCGTAAGTCTTTTGACTGTCTGCATTTACGGCACGGCCGTCTGGTACGGATGTCACGATATCCGCGATTATTATCTGACGCGGCACGGCGTTTGCAGCTATTGGGGACAGATCGAGGCGAGAAATTGTCCCGAGCACCCAAGTTTTCAACAAGTTATCCACATGTAAAATCTTGCCCGCGCAGCACACGAATCGGGCACAAAGATTGATAAAGCTGCACCTAACGGCCGCACCCTCACCGAGGCCGGTGTTCACTCCGGGTCACTCCACGCCTGTGTGGCGCGCGTGGGCACAAATTCCTTGCCGGGCCGGGGGTGGGCTTTATAATGGCTTGCCGCAAAAGCAGTTGGACGTTTCCGGGCTGTGCGTTCGGGAGGCTGGCTTATCATGGTGCGAAAGGTGCTTGGCTGCCTATTGGCAGCGGTGGCGGTTGTCCTGTGGAGTGCGGGGGGCGGCTGGACGCAGACGAAGTCGCCCCAAGGCGAGATCAAGCTCGTGGTTCGGGCGGATGACATCGGGTCGTGTCATGCGGCCGATCTGGCCTGCATCAAGTGCTATCAGGAGGGGATCGCGCGGAGCGTGGAGGTGATGGTGCCGTGCCCGTGGTTCAATGAGGCGGCCAAGATGCTCCGCGACAACCCCGGCTACGATGTCGGCGTGCACCTGACCCTGACGAGCGAGTGGGAGAACTACAAGTGGGGGCCGCTGACGCAGGCACCGAGTCTCGTCGATACGCAGGGGAATTTCTATCCGATGACGAGCCAGCGGCCGGACTTCCCGCCGAAGACCGGATTCCTGGAGTGCGGCTGGAAGATCGAGGAAGTCGAGAAGGAACTGCGGGCCCAGATCGAGCTGGCGAAGAAGATGATTCCGCAGGTCTCGCATCTGAGCAGCCACATGAATACGCCGACGGCCACGCCGCAGCTCAATGCCCTGGTGCAGAAGCTGGCGAAGGAGTACAAGCTGCCGCTCGAGACGCCGGGAGCCCAGTACGCACGCTGGTTTGTGGACTACAAGGCGACCGCCGAGCAGCGGGAGGCCGCGTTAGTCGAGGTGCTGCAAGAGCTTCAACCGGGGGTCTGGATCATCATCGAGCATCCGGGGCTCGATACGCCGGAGATGCAGGGCATGGGACATAAGGGGTACTGGGAAGTCGCGTCGCATCGCGACGGCGTGACAAAGGCCTTCACCAGTCCCAAGGTCAAAGAAGTCATCAAGAGAAGAGGCATAAGACTGATCAGCTATCATGAGATGTGGCCAGGACAATGACAGAGATTTGAAATCTGGATTTGGTTCTTGTGATTCGCACTTAATCTTAATTGAAAGGAGATTGATACATGGCCGCAAAGATCTACTACGAACAGGATGCTCCGATTGCACCGCTTCAGGGCAAGAAAGTGGCGGTGATCGGGTTTGGCAGCCAGGGTCACGCGCACAGTCTGAATCTTCGTGACAGCGGGATTGAAGTCGGCGTGGCGGAATTGCCGGGGACGCCGAACTTCAAACTGGCCACGGAGCACGGCTTCAAGCCGGGCGACATCAAAACCGCGATGAATGGGGCGGCGCTGATCATCGTGACACTGCCCGACGAGATGCAGGCGAAGATCTACAAGGACTACATCGCCCCGAACCTCAAGGCCGGCCAGACGATGGGCTTCTGCCACGGCTTCAATATTCATTTCGGGTACATCGTGCCGCCGAAAGATGTCAACGTCGTGATGATCGCGCCGAAGGGACCGGGCCATCTCGTCCGCAGCGAGTACCAGAAGGGCGGCGGCGTACCGTGCCTCGTGGCCGTCCAGCAGGACGCCACCGGCACCGCCAAGCAGATCGCCCTCGCCTGGGGCCATGGCATGGGCGGCGCCCGCGGCGGCATCCTCGAAACGACCTACAAAGAGGAGACCGAGACGGACCTGTTCGGCGAGCAGTGCGTCCTGTGCGGGGGCCTCTCGTCCCTGATCAAGGCGGGCTTCGAGACGCTGGTCGCCGCCGGTTATCAGCCGGAGATCGCCTACTTCGAGTGCGTCCACGAGGTCAAGCTGATCGTGGATTTGATTTATCAGGGCGGGCTCAGCTACATGCGGTACAGCATCAGCAATACGGCGGAGTACGGCGACCTGACCCGCGGGCCGCGTATTGTCAGCGACAAGACCCGGGCCGAGATGAAGAAGATCCTCGGGGAGATCACGTCCGGCAAATTTGCCAAAGAGTGGGTCAACGAATACCAGACCGGGCTCAAGAAGTTCAACGAATTGTACGAAAAAGACCATGACAGCCAGGTGGAAAAAGTCGGCCGCAGCCTGCGGAAGATGATGAAGTGGATCGATGTGAAAGAAGGGTAGAGATCTATGATTCATGATTTGCGCTTTATGATTTGAAATTCAAGAATCCGCCGCTGTTGGAGCTTGATCCGGCTGCGAAAGCCAAATCATAAATTATCAATCATAAATCATAAATGAAAAGGAGAGCCTTATGACCGGGATGCCGCAACCGAGGCGCCGCCACGCTCACGCGGTTCGTGCGACTCTGGGCATAACGGCTCTCCTTTTTGCGACCGTCGCCTCCGGCTGTTCCTTGTCGGGCTCGGATAAGCTGCCCTACGCCAAGCTGGCCCTCCCGTACGACCGCACGCAACTCAAGAGCACCACCTCGCTCGACGTGCTGAACCTTGCCCACGACCCGGCCTATCAATTCCTGCCCAGCGAAGCCGAGCCGGTGCTCCTGACCCAGAGCGACACGATCATCGCATATTCCGGCCGGAGCGCCAAGCGCCTCAAGACCTGGCTCGATATGGTCGTCTTGGATGAGTTCCGGATGACGGCCAGCCGCAAATATTTCTTCTGTATCGACGAGCGGACCACCACCGATCCGAGCCGGCCGGGGCACCGCTGGCTGGTGCCGCGCAAGGGCCTTCTGTTCGACAGTGAGTTCGTCGTCGATCCCGAGGTCCTGACCACGCCCTACGCGACCGAGGAAGCCCAGAAGATCGCGATTGTCAAATGGCTGGCCGAGCGGTTCAGGAACGACGTGACGGCCCTGGTCGGCCGTCCCAAAGCCCCGGCGCAGGGCAACGAGCAGATCGTGGTCTCCGGCATGATGGTCGACCAGGTCTTCCAGGGCATCCTCACCGAGCTGGCCCGGTCTCCCGGCCTGGCGAAGAACCTCGGCACCGACCAGGGCGTCCAGTTCCCGCATGTGAGCTTGGGCGAAGGTCGTCTCCGCCTGCTGGTTAACAACGACACCGCTGTGGTGACCATCCGCGTCAACCTCCCCCTGACGCCACTAGAACAGCAGTAGCGCTACCGCCCTGCAGATCCGAAATCCACCGAGTCCGACGCCAGGGTCCGCCGGTCAAGACGGAAATCGTTGCCGGTAAGCTTGCCAGATGGCGTCGAGGGCGGGGGCGGCGCGCAGGTTCAACTTCACGTCGACCAGGTCGCTGACCTCGCTGACGCCCGGGTTGATCTCGACGGTGGGCCGGCCGAACTGGGCGGCCATGCGGACCGGCTCGGCGATGTAGGAAAAGGCGCTGCTGGTGCCGATGGAGAAGACCAGGTCGAAGCCGTCGTCCATCTCCGTGAAGAGGATCATCAGCCGCTCCAGGGCAAGAGGCTCACCGAACAGCACGACATCCGGCCGCAGCAGGCCGGGACATTTCGGGCAGTGCGGCGGGAACGTCAGTTCGCTGTAGTCCTCCACGGTCTGCCGGTGCAGGCACCGCATGCACCGAAGCCGGTGCAGGTCGCCGTGTATGTCGATGACGTTGCGGGCCCCGGCTCGGCGGTGCAGGCCGTCCACGTTCTGCGTCAGCGTCCAGACCCGCTCAAAGTGGCGTTCCATCTCCACGATCACTTCGTGCGCCCGATTGTGCCGGACGCGGCGACAGGCTTTCTCCATGCGGGCCAGGTATTTCCAGGTCAGCTCCGGGTGGTCGCACAAAATGTCGCCGGACAGGGCCCGCTCGACGGGCATGCAATCTTCGGTCGTATCAACCGAGTAGAGCCCATCGTCGCCGCGGAAGGCCGGCAGGCCGGAGTCCACCGAAATACCCGCCCCCGTGACGAACAGAATGCTCCGGCTGGCCGCCAGCAGATTCACCACCCGGCCGATGGCCTCCTGGTCTTCCGCCGTCAGCGCGAGCGGTTTCCTGCTCTTGTGTGACGTGCCATCATCCTCAGGACTGTCCGAAACTGTATCTGAGACTATCTTTTCGAGAAGCGGCATGACTTCCCCTTCCCTGATTTTAAGACAATTTCCAGGTTTCTTTTCGGATGGTACTCTCATCACAAACCTGATTGTATTAGCAGGAGGAGGCAAGATTTGATTGTACGGAATCGCCTCAAAATCGACTAAGCATTTCCCGCCTGCCGCGGCTTGACCCGCTCGCTTGCTTTCCTTTACTATGACGGCCATAGGTGGCATCGGCATCCTGCCGATGATTCATGGGCTGGAAGCCCATGCCACATGGCAAGCCCGGTTTTGCGTTGAAGGACACGATGGTCAAGCAAGAGCAGATTCTGGTGGTCCAACGGAAGGTGTTCGATGAGGTGGGGGCGTTCCACGGCCTGGATTTCGACGTGGCGCGGTACCTGGACCGGCTGTTCGCGCCGGGCGTGCCGCACTTCCTGCCCCGGCCGCAAGCGGAGCAGGACCCGACCCACAAGCAGCTCATCCCCTACGTGATCATGACCTGCGCGGGCCGCTACCTGACCTACGTGCGCGGCAAGCGGGCCGGCGAGACCCGCTTGGTCGGCAATCGCTCGATCGGCATCGGCGGCCACATCAACCCCGCCGATGAGGCGATGCCGCTGTTTCGCAGCGACTTCCGCGAGGCGTACCACGCCGCCGTCGAGCGGGAGGTGTCCGAGGAGGTCAACGTCGAGACGGCCCACACCGATCGCGTGGTCGCCTTGCTCAACGACGACTCGAACGAGGTCGGGCGGGTACACCTGGGGATCGTGCACTGCTGGGTCCTCGACGCCCCGAACGTGACCCGGCGGGAGCAGATGATCACGCAGATGGAGTTCATGACGGCCGACGAACTGCGAGCGGTCCGCGACCAGATGGAGACCTGGTCGCAACTGTGCCTGGACGGCCTGGACCAAATCAACTCGAACCTGTAGGTCCTATCCGTCCGATGGGACCTATAGGACCAATAGGACTCATAGGACTAATGCCCAGCGAGCGGGCCTTGCGTACGGCGGCGGGGCGAGTATCATGGGGGCAAGAGCTCCGGTCGTCTAGGCAAGCAGGTTCGGAGGCACCACTGGATAAGGCAACCCAGATGAGAGTGAGTCCCCCGAGGCGGTGTGTCGCCGTGGGAAGCCCGGCCCGAGAGGCGGACGAGGGCGGAGCGCCGCGAGACCCGACCTGCGTGCCGCTGTCGCGGATTCAGCGGCTGATTGCCGAACGGATGCTGGCCGCCAAGCACAGCAAGCCGTGCTTTTACCTGGCGCTGCGGGCCGACGTGACGGAGTTGATGGCCATGCGGCACGATCTGAGCAAGGCCCTGGGCGTCAAAGTCACGAGCAACGCGTTCTTCGTCCACGCGCTGGCCCTGGCCGCCCGGGAGTACCCGCTGATGGTCGGCCGGCTCGTTCACCTGGAGCCGCAGGACTCGCGGCCCACCGAGGTGATCCGCATCGCGGACCACGTCAACGTCGGCTTCGCGGTCAATAGTCCGCAGGGATTGGTCGTGCCGGTCATCCGGTGTGCGGAAACCCAAACGCTGGCCGAGATTGCCGCACAGGAGAAACGACTCACGGACAAGGCCCGCAGCAACAAGCTGACGCTCGACGACCTGGAGGGGCAGACGGTTGCCCTGAGCAATCTCGGGGCGTTTGACATCGACACGTTTCTGGGGATTGTGCCGCCGCCGGCGAGCGCGATCCTGACGGCGGGCAAGGTGGTCCAGACGCCGGTGCCATGGAACGGCCACGTCATCGTGCGCAAGATGGTCAGCCTGTCGCTGGCCGCGGACCACCAGGTCGTGGACAGCACGTACGCCGCTCGCTTCCTGCAGTCCCTGGCGCAGAAACTGGAGGACCCGCAGCGGCTGGTTTAGCAGGATGGGTAGGTTAAACACGTACAAACGTGAGCATACGACGCGGCTCGCGTTCTGCCTAGCCGTGTTGGTGTGGATCAACCACGCGGCGGCGGCCGGCGGTGCGGACGCGGAGCTCGACCCGCGCGGAGAGATTCATATCCCCATCGGCATTGCCAATACCCTCGATACGCTCAAGACGTTCGTGGAGGCGGAGGGTAATTTTTCGCCGGGCATCGGCAGCTATGGCATCTACTTCTGGCTGTACGACAAGGCTGCCGGCCGGCTGTTCGCTCCGACGATGAAGGACGTGCCCTGCGTGCACGGGCTGGCCGAGGGCGGCTATCTCCTGCCGTGGGCGAAATGGACGGCCGGCGAAATCGAGGTCAAAAGCGAACTGTGTCACGTTCTCCAGGAGGCGCCGCAAGGGCAGGTTCATGTTGTGGGCGCGCGCGTCATTCTGAGAAATGCCGGGCACGAGCCACGGGCGGTGTTTCTCTACACGGCCCTGCGGCCGCTCGGTCCCGCCGGCTTCGAGGTCCGCGACCTGCGCATAGACGCTGCCGGCGATGCCCTGCTGGTCGAAGGGAGAGCTGCTATCGTCGCCAAGCAGAATCCGGGCGGGTCAGGCGTCGTCGAGACCGATACGATCAGGCAATTCGCCCTGCGCGGGGCGATGCCGGCGGACCGGTCGGCCACTCCCGCCCAGGGGAATTGCTCCGGCGCGCTGCGCTTCGATGTCACGTTGCAGCCGGGTGAAAGCCGGACGTTCGAGTTTGTCTGCCCGGTCCTGCCGGGCCGGCGGGTCGTACGGCACCAGTGGGATGGCGTCAGCGAGTGGGCCCAGTTCGACTTGGCTAAACCGAATCCCGAGGCTGGCGGCGTTCTGCAGCCCGACCCCGGCCTGTCCTACTACCGGCAACTGGAGGTCGGCCGGTTGTTCGCCGAGGCACGCGACTACTGCCAGAAGCTGGTCGGCAGGGTCGAGCTGCGGCTGCCCGATCCGCGCTGGTCGGAGGCGTTTGCGGCCATGACCAGCCATGCGGCTGTCGCCATGAACGAGGGCGCGCCGGATGTCGCCGTGGTCAACTACAACGTCTTCAACCGTGATGGCGTCTACGTCGCGAATATTTTGCAGAAAGCCGGCCGGGCGGACTTGGCGGCGGAAGCCATCGAATACTTCCTTGCCCATCCGTTCAACGGTCGGTCGTATCCGGAAGCCGATAATCCCGGCCAGATTCTTTGGATCATAGGTGAGCACTGGCGGTTCACGCACGACCGGGCCTGGCTGGAACGAGTCTATCCCAAAGCCCGGAAGGTGGCGGCGATGATCCGCTACTACCGCACCGCCAAAGAGCCGTATTGGGTTCAGATGGACGCTCTGGCGTTCGGCGACGATGTGCCCGCCGAGAAACGCCGGGAACTCATGCCGGGCCGCTGCGATGGGCACAATCCCGCCTACACCGAGGCCTTCGATCTCGCCGGAATCCGTGCCGCCGCCTTGCTGACGCGGGCCTTGGATAAGAGCGAGGAGGCAGTACAATACGAGGCCCTCGCGGCGGAGTTGTTTGCGGGCTACGACCGTACCTATGGCGTGAAACTGCCCGACAGGTACGGCAGCTACTGTGTGTTGTGGCCGTGCCGATTGTACCCGTTCGGCGCGGGCAGGGCGTACGAGCAGTTCCGAGGTCTCGGGTCGCAGAAGCCGGAGAGTTGGCGGTACTTCCCGCTGGCCCGGGCGCATCAGAGCCTGCTGGCGGGTAATCGCGAGGCTGGCTGGCGGACACTCGAGTCTCATCTCGACCAGCCGCAGATGCGGGGTTGGTACGCCTTCGATGAGGGCGGCAAGAGTGGCTCCGGCGGCTGGGGACACCTGCGCACGAAATGGAATGGCAGTGTCGCGATGCCCCACGGCTGGGCGATTGCCGAGGTACACCTGCTGATCCGCGATTGCCTGGCCTACGAAGATGACGACCGGCTCGTGCTGTTCGGCGGCGTCCCCCCAAGCTGGTTCAGAGATCGCAAAGGCATGGAGATCAGAAGGCTGCCCACGCACTTTGGGAGTCTGGGCGTCTCGTGGGAGACCACGAGCGATGGTGGCACGCTGCGTTTCGAAGGCAAGGCTGCACCGCCAAAGGGATTTGTGCTGTCGCTGCCGGAGTCGCTCAAGCCCAGGGTGTCCGTCGGCGGGAGAACGGTTGAAAGCACAGAACGCGGGTTCCTCTTGCCCGCAGATACGAAAGAAGCACATATCCGATTTGACTCGTAAGGAGGACATCCAATGAAGCATCGTACGAGAATGACCTTGGGATTCGCGGTCGTAGCAGCGCTGAGTCTTTCCTGCCTCGCGGCGGCGGCCGAGCCCAAGGTGGAGTTGTTGTGGCCCGAGGGTGCGCCGGGCGCGAAGGGCACGGCCGAGGGGGATAAGCCGTTGTTGACGATCTACCTGCCGCCGCCGGAAAAGGCGACCGGGGCGGCCGTCGTGATTTGCCCCGGCGGTGGGTACGGCCATTTGGCGGTGGACCACGAGGGTCACCAGATCGCCCGGTGGCTGAATTCCTTCGGCGTGGCCGGTTTCATCGTCCAGTACCGCCACAGCGCCAGCGGCGCGGGCTACAACCATCCGGCCCCCCTCCAGGACGCCCAGCGGGCCATCCGCACCGTGCGCAGCCGGGCCAAAGAATGGGGCGTCGATCCCGGCCGGATCGGCATCATCGGCTTCTCCGCCGGCGGACACCTGGCCTCCAGTGCCGCGACCCATTTCAACGAGTCGTTCGGCGAGCCGAAGGACCAGATCGACCGCGCAAGCTGCCGGCCGGACTTCGCCATCCTGGTCTACCCAGTGATCTCGTTCACCGAGCCATTCACCCATACCGGCTCGCGCAGGAATCTGCTCGGAGCCAACGCCGATGCGAAGCTGATTGAGAAGATGTCCAGTGAGAAGCAGGTGACGCCGCAGACGCCGCCGACGTTCCTGATTCACACCTGGGAGGACAAGGTCGTCCCCGCGGAGAACAGCATCGCCTTCTATCTCGCCCTGCGCAAGGCCAAAGTGCCGGCGGAAATGCATATCTTCCTCAAAGGCCCGCACGGCTTCGGCCTGGGCCAGAAGCTCGAAGGCGCCTCCGCTTGGCCGGGGCTGTGCCAGAAATGGATGGCAGAATCCGGATTCTTGAAGAGCAAGGCACAGTAGTACTTCATGCAACGAGTGCCACGCTAATAAGGGTGAAGATTGCCACGCTTCGCTCGCAATGACATACGGGGCACAGTGATGTCATTGCGAGGCCCGACGCGCAGCGGCGCCTTGCGCCGAGGGCGACGAAGCAATCTCAGGCACGCGATGTCGAGAAAGAGGTAGCGAAATGAAAGTGAATCGAATTGTCCTTTGGGCGTGTCTGACGTGTGCGGGGACAGCATGGGGCGACAATCAACCGCAGGCGGTGCCGACGTTTCATTGTGTAGGACTCTATTGGAGCCCGGATGATGGCGCGGAGGACAACGTCTGTCGCGTGCGGTACCGACCGGCCGGCGTGCCGGAATGGCGGGAGGCGCTGCCGCTGTGGTTCGACGAACGGCAGTCCGCGGAGCTGCCGCCGGAGCGGTGCCGGCAGTACCGGGGAAGCATCGTCAATCTCACGCCGGGAACGCCGTACGAGATTGAGCTATCTCTGCAAAAGACAGGGCGGCAGGCGTCGATCTCGGTGCAGACGTGGAGCGAAGATTTCCCGATTGCCCGGACCGTGCCCGTGCGAAATAGCGTCACGCCCTTGATCGTCGATCAGTCCGGCTCCCCCGAAGGTTACGTTCTCTACGCGCCCGCGCCGGGTCGCGGGACCCCCGCCGCGACCATCGACGTGATGAGCCAGCATGCCCAATGCGTCGAGATCCGGGCCTCCTACGTGATTCTCCGGGGCTTGACGCTCAAGAACGCACAACAGGACGCGATCCGCATCTTCGAGAATTGTCACGATATCGTGATCGAGGGCTGCGACATCAGCGGCTGGGGCCGGATCGCGGAGGACGGCTGGGGCAAGGACTACGACGCCGCCATTTATTGCAGGGATCGGGCCCTGAAGCGCGTGATCGTCCAGCGCAACTACCTGCACCACCCGCGCAGCAACTCCAACAACTGGCGGCAATTCCGCGTGGTCCCGGGCCAGGCGGCGTCCGGCCATCCGCAAGGCCCACAGACCATCGTCTTCTGGGACAGCGAAGGCAATCACGTCTTTCGCTACAACACCGTCGATTCGGACGACACCCACTACTACAATGATGTCTTCGGGGCCGGGGCCAACTTCGGCGCGCGCGGGTTCCCCAATTGCGACTCGGACATCTACGGCAACTTCCTGAGCCATTGCTGGGACGACGCCATCGAGTCCGAGGGGGCCAACTGCAACGTGCGCATCTGGGGCGACTATCTGACGGACTGCTATGTGGGCATCGCCTGCGCGAGCACATCGATTGGGCCTTTATACGTCTGGCGGAATGTCAGCGCCGTGATGCGGGAGACGCCCGACCGATGGACCGGCGGGTTCCTCAAGACCAGCGATAACCGGGGCGGCGGCCGGATCTTCGTCTTCCACAACACGATCCTGCAACCGCCGCGAACGCCCGAGGCCGGCCCGGAGACCGCCGGCGCACAACAGGGCCTGGGCTGGGGTGGCGCGATCGTCAACGTCACCAGCCGCAACAACATCCTGCACGTGACCAGGAGCGCGCTGCGCAATCAGAAGAACGATGCGCTCGGCGACTACGATTACGACCTCTATAGCGGCCGGTCCGCCATCCCCGCCGGACAGGAGCAGCACGGGATCAAGGGCGAGCCGAGCTACGCCGAAGGCAGTGGCCTGCGGGACGGTAAAGGCCAGTTCCCGCTTTCGCCCACCAGTCCCGGTTACGACGCGGCGCTGCGGCTGCCGAACTTCAACGATGACCTCATGGGCCAGGGGCCGGACATCGGCGCGCACGAGGCAGGCACACCCCCGATGGAATTTGGCGTGGACGCGCATCGGCCGCAAAGGCCGTCGTCATCGGAGATCGCGGCAAGTGCGCTCGCCACCGGGCACAGCATCAAACCCGGCGAGGTCTGGCCAGACGACCGGGGCCGCCACATCCAAGCCCACGGCGGCGGCATCCTCCAGCTGGGCGACACGTTCTACTGGTTCGGCGAGGATCGCGCGCGGGACAACGAGCGCGGCAAACGCTACGTGAGCTGCTACTCGTCGAAGAATCTCACGGACTGGACCTTCCGCAATCAGGTCCTCAAGCTCGCCGATCCGGAGAATTTCGGGCCGGCCTGGGTGCTCGAAAGGCCCAAGGTCTTCTACAACGCCAAGACCAAACTCTACGTCATGTACATGCACATCGACGCGCCGGCGCCTGGGGGAGGCGGAGGTTACCAACTGGCCCGGGTGGGTGTCGCCACGTGCGCGACGGTGGATGGCGACTACAAATATCTCAAGAGCTTCCGCCCGCTGGGCCAGGAGAGCCGCGATATCGGCCAGTTCATCGACGACGACGGCTCGGCCTACTTCATCTTCGAAGATCGCCCGGCCAAGGGCTTTCATATCGCCCAGCTCTCGGACGATTACCTGACTGTCGAGAAAGACGTGTGCCTGATCCGCGCGCCGCTGGAGGGCGGCGCCGTGGTGCATTTGGGCGGACTCTATTACGTGGTCGGCTCCGCGTTAACCGGCTGGCGGCCCAATCCCAACAAATACGCGACGGCCACCTCCCTTGCCGGGCCCTGGTCCGAGTTCCAGGACATCGCCCCGGCCCAGACAAACACCTACGGCTCGCAGTCCACAATGCTGGTGAAGGTGGTAGGCACGAAGACCACGACGGTCGTTTTCATGGCAGACATCTGGAAGCCGCGCACGCAATGGGACTCGCGTTATCTCTGGATGCCGCTCGAAATCGGCCAAGGCAAGCTCCGGCTGCCCGAGCCGCACGAATGGACCATCGACATCGAAACAGGCGAGGCGACAATCCGGAAGTGATATTTCTGTTGCACTCCCCTGGTCGTTTCGCGGTGAACTCTTGGCCTTGTGTCCGCCAGCCGGTAGGATTCGGCGGTGGCGTCCATGGGGGGTAACCGTGAGTGCTCTGAATTGTGCGAGGGAGAAATCATGGAAAATGAAACACAGGGAGGACCCGAAGGGGCCGCTTCCGGCACGCACACACTTCCGCTGGACGTGCGCATTGTGGCTCGTCTCTTCTACATTGTCGGAGGTCTTGTCGCGCTGAGCGGCATTCTCCTCTGTAGCGGGGTGATTGAACCGCGAAAGCCCTGCCCCGCACTTTTCGGCGCTGTGATTCTTGCCGATGGACTGACTCAGGGAGTCCACGGGCTTTTCCTGGGTCTTTGCTGCTGGTTCTTTGATTGGGGCCTGAGGCGAGGCATAGGGTTCGTTTGGTGGTTCCTGATCGTATCGTCCGCGTACTCTTTGATTCGTGGAGCGTTAGTGTTCCCGGATTATCCAGTCGCCGTTACGATTGGCACCGTCGGACAGATCGGGTTCATTGCCTGGCTGTGGTTTCGCAGGGAATTCTATGGCGTACGCCTTGTCGCGCGCAGGATGAAGAAGTAGGAAATCGCGACCAGCGATATGCTTCGGCGCCTTGGTATGCGGAGAATACGATGCTACGATACAGGACACCTGTAGCGCTGCTCATTGTCGCGGCGGCGGCAGTCGTTTGCGGTGGTGAAGGCGGTGAGCAGACGACGTTTCGCTGCCTGGGCCGGATCAAGTCGCGACCCGCATCTGAAATCCAGGCTTCGAACTGGTCGGTGGGTGCGGAGACAATGGATCGCGATTACACAATCTACCGGAACTGGAAGCCGTACCTGGGTCCGCTTGGCTTCAAGAAGGCCCGGCTGCAGGCGGGTTGGGCCAAGACCGAGAAGGAAAGAGGCGTTTATGACTGGGCTTGGCTTGATGAGATCATCTTTGACATGGTCGAGCAGAAAGTCGAGCCGTGGATGTGCCTGTGCTACGGAAACCCTCTCTACGCCGACGGTGGGGGCACTCTCCTGGGGGCGGCCATCCCGCGGACGGAAGAGGCCTTGCAGGCGTGGGAGAAGTTCGTTCGCGCGATCGTGACTCGGTATAAGCACACGATCGATGAATGGGAGGTCTGGAACGAGCCCAACCAGGGCAAGGGTGTCACGCCGGCGATCTATGCGGATTTCCTGACCCGTACGGCGGGGGCGATCCGGCAGATGCAACCGCAGGCTCGCATCCTCGCCCTGTCTCTGGCAGGCGTCGATGCGAAGTTCCCCGATGCCGTGCTGAAGATCGTCGCGGCCCAGGGTAAGCTCGACCTGATCGACGAAGTCACGTATCACCCCTACTCCTTCAATCCTGACAAGAGCTACAACGCGGTGGCCAAGCTGCAGGAGACCATCGGCAGGTACAGCAGCGGGATCACGATCCGCCAAGGCGAGAACGGGGCGCCCAGCGAGCGCCGGAACACCAAGGCCCTGAGCAGGTACGACTGGACCGAAGTCTCACAGGCGAAGTGGGCGCTTCGACGCCTGTTGGGTGATCTGGGCAGAGACATCCCGTCATCCTACTTCTCCATCATGGACATGAAATACCCCGACGAGATGAACCGCAAGGGACTGCTGCAGTCCCGCGCGGACCAGACGGTCGAGCGCGTCAAGCCGGCATACTCTGCTTTGCAGAATCTGGCGGCGATTTTCAACGACAGACTCCAGAGAATCCCTCCCTATGCCTGGCGGACCTACCGCACGGAGTCGCTCTCGGTCTTCGGGTACGAAAACCGCTTCACAGGCAAGCAGGTGGTGACGGTCTGGCAGGATAGCGAAACTCCCTCCGACAGGACCGAGCGGACCGGCATCGACTTCACCTTCTTCGCCGGCAGCTTCGACCAGCCTGTGTATGTCGATCTGCGCGAGGGCAAGGTCTGCGAGATTCCGCCGGCGCACTGGTCCCGCCGGGGAACGGTCTACGAGTTTCGCGGCATCCCCTGCTGCGACAGCCCGATTCTGATCGCCGACCAATCCCTCATTCCGATTGCGCCGACCAACGAGCGGTGATTCAGTGGACTGGTGGGGCAAGCCCCGCCCTACACTTCCGAGATGGCGCCCCTCTGCGGCTCGGGACCCGGCGAATTCGCGGCCGGCTCGGTCCAGATGGGCACCGGGCTGTAGCAGCGCGGGGCGGGCAGGTTCACCGTGGCAATAGGGATCGGGGGCGCAGCGGGAGGCGCCGGCGCGGGATCGTCGCTTTGGGGCTCGGGCGCTGGGGCGGCGGGGGCCGGCGCAGGCTCGGGAGTTTCGTCGATGCCCAGCAGGAACTTGGCGACCTTGCCGTAGTCCTCGGCGCCGTTGCAGGTGGGGTCGTACTCGAAAACCGTCTGGCCGTAGCTGGGAGCTTCGGCCAACTTGATGTTTCGACGGATGAACGTCGGCAGGATTTCGGCCCCGGACCAGGCGTTATTCGTGCCGCGGGCGCTCTGGAGGAAGCGGTCGATATCCGCCCGGACCTCATTCGAGAGGGAGGCTCGGGTGTCGTGCATGCACAGCAGCACGCCCGTGACCTTCAGGTGCGGGTTGATCCGCTTGTTGACCAAATCGACCGTCTGGAGCAGTTTGCCGAAGCCCTGCAGCGCGAGGAAATGGGGCTGCAACGGGATCAGCACTTCCTGGGCGGCGGCCAGCGCGTTGAGCGACAGCACGCTCAACGACGGTGGGCAATCGATCAGGCAGAAATCGAACTGGCCCCGGCTCGCCTGCATGGCCTCGCGCAGAATGATCTCCCGGCCGACGACGTTGACCAGCTCGGTCTCGGCGCCGACGAGATTGATGTCGGCCGCCAGGAGCCACAGGTTCGGGCGCACGAGCATCAGGCTGGCATCGAAGCCGGCCGACTGGGTCAGCACCTCGTAGACGCCCGCCTCAATCGCCTGCGGCTCGACGCCAAGATGGATGGTCAGATGGGCCTGAGGATCGAGATCGATCACGACCACCTTCTGTCCGGCCGCAGCCAAGGCGCCTGCCACGTTGGCGACCGTGGTCGTCTTCCCGACCCCCCCCTTTTGATTCAGGACCGCAATCGTTCTCAATCCGTTTACCTCTTTTGTCGCATAACTTGCGAAATGCGGTACTATTGTCCAACCTGCTGGCTGGCATCTTTGAGCTTCTTCAGGACGGCGTCGAGGACGCCGTTGACGAACGGGCCGGATTTTTCCGTGCTATACTTTTTCGCCAGCTCGATGGCCTCGTTGATCACCACCTTCGGCGGGATATCCGGGCAGCTCTTCAACTGATACACGGCCAGCCGCAGGATGCTCCGATCCACCGGCGACAGCCGCGAGAACTGCCAGCGAATCGTCGCGCCGGTGATCAACTCATCACACTCGGCCACCTTGGCCCACGCGCCGGTCGTCCACTCCCAGGCGAGCTTGCGCGTCCGCTCGTCACCCTCGTTCTCATAGAAGAACTCGCCCATCAGGCGCGGCAGCACCTCGGAGCCCTGGATATCAAGCTGGTAGAGCGCCTGCATCGCAAGCTCTCTGGCCCTGGTTCGTTTGTCCATAACGCTCACGATTTATGATTTACGATCTATGATCTATGATTTATAAATCATCAATCATCAATCATAAATTACTGCACCTGCTCCATGACGTGGGCCATTTCCATGGCGGTCATCGCGGCGTCCGCGCCGGCGTTGCCCATTTTCGTGCCGGCCCGCTCGACGGCCTGCTCGAGCGTATCGCAGGTCAGAACGCCGAAGACCGCTGGCACCCCGGTATCGTAATTGATCTGACCGACGCCCCGCACGACCTGTTGGCAGACGGCGTCGTAGTGGCCGGTCTGGCCGCGAATGACGGCCCCCAAGCACAGCACGGCGACGAACCGGCCGCTCTGGGCGAGTTTCTTGGCCACGATCGTGATCTCACAGGCCCCCGGCACCCAGGTGACCTGCATCTGGTCGTCGGCCGCCCCATGGCGCCGCAGGCAGTCGATCGCGCCTTCCAGCAGCTTGGAGGTGATAAAATCGTTGAACCGGCTGACGACGATGGCATATTTGCCCTTGCCGGCGGCAAGGCGACCCTTGATTTCCTCGATCATAGTTCCGGCTCTCCAAACGCGACGACGGGCACATTATAGGGCTCTCGTCGCCGCGCTTCCAGAAAAACGGCAGCCCCGGCCGGAGCCGTGCCATCGAATCCGCGACATCAGGACGCTAAACGCCAGTATTATAAGGGCTTACCGCGCGAATAGCCAGCAGAATCTGCACGCGGGCAAAAACGCTAAGACGCACGCTCCGAATGGGCGATAACGAGCGTGAAGGATGGTCAAGGAATGATTGAAAGCTGGAGGAGAGTGGGAAGTTTGAAGTGGGAAGCTTGAAGTACAGAGTCAGGAGTTTGAAGTTGGAAGGCTTGTGACTTCAAACTTCAAACTTGAAACTTGAGGCGAAGGTAGGCAGCATGCTATTTGACGACGATGTGGAGTTCGGTCCCTACGACCGGGCCGAGAGCAACGCACGCCGGGCGTACGAGTTGTACGAGGACGGCAAAATGGCCCAGGCCCTGATCGAATTGGAGCGGGCCTTGGAGGTCAACCCGGCGAACAGCGCCTGGCATTTCAACAAAGGCCTGACCCTCGACGCGATCAACCAGTTCAACGAGGCCATCACCGAATACGAGGCCGCCCTGGAGCTCAGTCCCGACGACCTGGAAATCCTCAACGCTCTGGCGGTGGACTACACCCGCGCGGGGCTGTACGACCGGGCTCTCCAGACGTTCGAGTATATCCAGGAACTGGACCCCAAGTTCGAGCCGTGCTACTGCAACCGCATCATCACCTACGCGGAGATGGGCCAGCATGACTTGGCCGAGCAGATGTTCTACCTCGCCCAGCAAATCGACGAGGATTGCGCCCTATGCTACTACAACATCGGCAACAGCCTGTTCGCCCGCGGCGAATTCAAGAAGGCGAGTCGCTGCTGGCTGCGCACGGCCGAACTGGAGCCGACGCACCCCCAGATCAACTATCGCATCGCCCAGGCCTATTGGTCGGACGGCGACCGAGCCCGGGCCCGCGAACACTTCCTCGTCGAGCTGCGCCTCAACCCGGGCGACGTCGACGTCATCATGGACTTCGCGCTGTTTCTGCTCGAGGCCGGCGAGCTCGAGGCGGCACAGGAAAAGTGCCATCGCATCCTCGAGCTCAACCCTGATTTCGGACCCGCCTTGTTCTATCTGGGCGAGATCGCGCTGGATCAGGGCGATCCCGACCGGGCGGCCGGGTTGTTCGAAGAGGCCCTGAAGAATGACCCGACTTTGGCCGGACCCCACTATCGGATGGCTCAGTGTGCCTTGAACACCCAGCAACGGGAAAAGGTCAAGACGCACCTGATGGCCGAGTTGGAACGCGAGATCGAGGACGCCAACACCCTCATCTCCATGGCTTCGATGTTCCTGACGATCGAGGACTCCGAGCATGCCACCCAATGTTTGCTCCGCGCGGTGGGTCTGGATATGCGCAACGCCGATGCGTACCACTATCTCGGCGTCAGTGCCGCCAACAAGGGGCAACTCGTCGATGCCGAGCGTTTCCTCGCCCATGCCCTGGAGTTGAACCCCAACCACACGGGGGCGTTGCGCGACGCGGCGTACACCTACCTGGCCAGCGGCCAAGCCCAGAAGGCCGCCGAGCGGATCGCCAGTGCCCGCGCCCTGCTGCCGGGCGATTGCGAGCTGCGCATGCTCGACCACAGTGTCCGGCTGATTCTGCTGGTGGGCCGCCTCACCGGCTGGCTGCGCCGGCTCGATCCGCGCGGCCTCTTCCGCCGCCGGTCCTCGCAACCGTAATCCTCCTTCCCAAAAAGAAAAGGGGCCTGTGTCGGATCGACACAGGCCCCCAATGTGACCATCTTTGCTCTGAACGGATTCGCGTTCAGAAGGCTCCGGCACACCTCACGATTACAGCTTGGCCGGCAGCAGAACCGCGTTGATGATCTGGATCATCCCGTTGGACGCTTCGATGTCTTGTCCAACGATCTTGGCCTGCCCGCCCGTATTGTCCGTGAGAACGCCTTCCGCCTGTTGCACGGCACCACCCTTGACCATGGTGATGCTCGCGGCCGCCTGGATATCCGCTGCCAGGAGCGTACCCGCCGAGATGTGGTACAGCAGAACATCGGTGAGCACGAACTGGTCGAGCGTGGCGACGTTGTCAGCTTTCCAGCCGATCGCCGCAAAGGCGTCATCGGTCGGCACGAACACCGTGCAAGCATCCAGCTTCGCGAGGACGATCGGATCGGCAGCCTGTACGGCGGCCAGGAACGTGTCGAACTGTCCCTTATGATCGTCCGCCGCATTGAGGGCGCTGACCGTATCGATGAGGTTGGGCAGCGGCTTGGGCGGCTCAACGACCGCCGGCGGCACAACGATCGCCGGGGTCTCGTACGGCAGCAGACCGCTGTCGATCACCTGGACGAAGCCATTCGAGGCGAGGATGTCGGCCGTGGTGATCGCGGCCTTGCCGGCAAACGCGCCGGTCAGGGGATGATTCGGATCATTGGGATCCAGGGTAATCGCGCCGCCCTGCAGTGTGGTGATGCTCTTAGCGGCGAGAATGTCTTTGGCCTTCACCGCGCCCGAGACAACATGGTACAGCAGCACGTCGGTCACGAAGGCCTGCGTCTGATCCTTGACCGCGGCGGCATCGATCCCGACGGCGGCAAACCCGGCGTCGGTCGGTGCGAGGACCGTGTACGCGCCCGCCTTGAGCAGCGGCGTCACCTTGGCCGCATCGGCCTTCTCCGCCACCGCAATCAACGTAGTGAACTTGCCGGCAAGGTCACCGGTCTTGTTCAGCGCGTTGACCAGAGCGACCAGGTCGAGCAACTTGGTCTTGGTGAACGGCATGAGCACCGCGTCAATGACGTCGATCACGCCCGTCGAGCTTTCCCTGTCGAGGCTGGTGATCTTGGCCTTGCCACCGAGGGCGTCTGTCAGGGTCTTCTTGCTCTGCTTCAGCTCGCCACCTTGCACGGTCGTGATCTTGTCGGTCAGATCCTTGCTCATGATCCGGCCGCTGACCACATGGTACAGCAGGACATCCGTCAGCACGCCCTGGTCCACCTTCTTGATCGTGTCGGCATCAAGCCCCAGGGTGGCAAAGGCGTCGTCGGTCGGCGCGAACAACGTGTAAGACCGCTTGCCTAACGTGTCGCGAACCGTGGCCTTGGCGGCGCCGATCGCCGCCAGCAGCGTGTCAAACTGGCCCGCAAGATCACCTGTGGTATTCATGGCGGTGAGCAGGTCGAGCAGCTTGACGTTCGGGTACGGCATCAGGACGGCACTGGAGAGGAGGATGGTGCCGTTGGAGGCATCGGCGCCGGTCGCGATGAGGGCCTGGCCGCCAGCCTCGTCCGTAACCGTATTGGCATCCTGCACCAGGCTGCTGCCTTCGAGCGTCTTGACCGTCCCCTTGCTCGCCACCGTGAGCAGGCCGGCGACGACATTGTTCCGCAGGACGTCGGCCAAGAGGGCCTTGTCGCTCTTCTCGTTGATCTTGGCCGTGGCGAAGGCATCATCCGTCGGGGCGAAGAGCGTATACTTCTGGTCGCCGGACAGCACATCGAGGAGCGTCCCATCGACGGCCGCCGCGGCGATCAACGTGTCCAACTGACCCTTCGTGGCCCCGCCGGCATTGAGCGCCAGCACCTGGTCGACAAGCGTCAACGCCGGAACCTTGGCGTACAGCCGCAGATCGTCGAGGTACAACTTGCCCTTGGCGCTGCCCGGGATGGTGAAGGTCATCGTGATCGAGCCGACGTTGGTGAACTTCGCCGAATCGATGCTCCAAATGCTCCACCAGGGGCCGTTCGCGACGCTGTTGCGCGTGACGGCTATCTCACTGATGCGGGGACGAATCGGCACGGTCTGGTTGATCGCGGTGCCATGGACGAACATCACCAGGGCCTTGATCCCGTTCTTCGTCCAGTTCTTCTGAACTTTGTTGGTGCCCGTGAGCGAAATCCAGGTGTCAAAGGGACTACCACTATTGTCGTAGCTGATCACCAGCGACTGCTTGCCGCTGTGCATGATGGTCTTATCGACCGCCAGTGAGGCATGGACCGCACTGCCCCAGACGCTGGACAAATTGTCGGTGAAAGTCTCGAAGTTGTCCATGACCAGGTAATCGACGGTGCTGAAGTCCCAGATATCGCCCGCATAGGCCTTGGGATTCCCGGTGTCGTTGACCTCATCGACGCGCCAATAATAGGTCGAGGCCAGCTTCAACTCGGTCGAGCTGAGCTTAAAGCTGTTCGTATTGACGGTGAAGACCGGCGCACTGCCGTTGGCCACGGCACTCTTATCGGTGCTGACATAAACCTTGTGGGAGCCGGCGTCACGCCCGGAGCGCCAACTGACCGTGGCGTCCAAGGCCATGCCCGTCTTCCCCACCGCGGGGGTCGGCTCGCGGGAATAGACCGGGTAGGAGAAGAACTGAACTTCGCTCAGGCCGAACTCGTTCAGGCCTCTCTGGCTGGACTTCATGACGATCCGGACGAACTTCGCGGAGGTTCCCTGGAAGTCGACGACCGTATTGTACGCATAGTCGGCCTTTCCGGGGGCCGCCGCAAACTCGAAGTCGCCGAGCGGGGTCCACTCGACGCCGTCAAAGGAGACCAGCACGGTGGCTTCCTTGACGCCCAGACCGAAGTACGCCTCGGCCGCACTGTTCCAGTTCCACACGTGCATTTCCTGCAGTTTCTGAATCCGAGCGAATTCATATTGGATCCAAACCTCCGGCGTCACCATCACCACCGGCGCCGCCACCACCGGGCTGTTCGGATCGTTGGGGTCAAGCGGCTTGCCCACGAAGCTGTTCGGATCAACCTGCACGGGCGCAGGGCTGCAACTGAGCCACATGTCCGTCATCAAGGCGGAATGCTTGCCGTCGACCAGGCCGGAGCCGTTGATGGTCTTCTCCGGTCCCATGTTCTCATAGATCGCGCAGGAGGTGGTCGCCGTCGCCGGCACCACCTGCTGCACGGGGACCTCGACCATGAAACTCCAGACCGTGCCCTTGACCACCTTCACGGCGTTCGGATCCACGTCATTGACTTCATCCACGCGCCAGTAATAGCTCTTGCCCAGCTCGAGCCGGCCGGGATTGAAGGTCTTCGTGGTCTGTCCGAGACTGGCCTGTACGTAGACGGGAGCAGTACGCTCGACCTGCGTGACGTACTGCAGGCTCGTCCCGAAGTACACGTCACACTTGGCCGCGCCGGACGTCCATGACAGGATCGTGCCGTCCCGGAACACGTCGGTCGCCCCGTCTTTGGGACTCGGGGCCGTCGCCGCGGCGCTCAGGCCGGCCACCAGACCCAAGGCCAGCAGGACCGTGATGAGATAAGCACACTTCTTATTGCACATCGTTTTTCTCCTTCCATCAAACTGCCAACGCAATCCGCCTTGGCCACGCGCCAAAGCACCCACCCCCCACGCCCCGCGACACAGGACCACAACGTCCCCCCGACGCGCAGCGGCGCTGCGGGCCGGGGCCGCCCCTCCGCAAAAGAAATTTTGTTACTCCAAGGGCTGTTCGCTCAAGGGCATGAAAACAAGATCACCCTATTCACCTCCTTCCCGCCTACGCTATCAGCGCGACTGGACCTGCCGAAAAGTGCATCTTGGCGCATGTGACCTCGCCGCGATGCGAAAATCGTTTTTCTCGATATGCGCACTAAGCTCGCAAGAAGCCTTCTGCTTACGAGCCATCCACGCAGGTAAATAGTATCGCCCAGGCACAAAACGAAGCCCGTAGCGCCGCTGCGCGTTGGGGTCTGCCTAGCGCTCCCCTTACTCCCTTAAAGGGAAGAATCCCTGATAAGCCAAGTGAGACGGAAATCCAGGTCTGATCATTTCCTTTGTATCGCGCGGGGGCGGGTCAAGTCAAGAGAAAAAAGAAAAAAATCCTGCCCTTCGGGAACGGCTTCCGCTCTCATTTGTCCCGCTCTGACCGATCGAAAGCACCGGGGCCTGCACCGGGAGGGTACAGGCCCCGAATCTTGTGCTTCACACGTCACCTGGGGCGGGCCGCACGTGACGGCTGGGCCTCAGGTGCAAGACACCGAAGGCGGCGTCTTACTTGCCTGCCAGGGCGAGGACTTCCGCCGGGGTCAGGACGATGTCATACAGACGGACCTCATCCAGAGCCCCGTTGAACGCATTGCCGCCGCCGGAGTTGTCGCAGCCAATCTGCAGCGAGGCCTCCCGATCGGGACCGAAGGAGAACGCGCCGGAGGCGGTCTGGACGCCATTGACGTAGAACCGGGCCGTCGTCTTGTCGAACGTGACGGCGATGTGGGTCCATTCGCCCACCTTGAGCACCGTGTTGCCGCTACCTATACCGGTGTTATAGCGCTGGAACGACAGTACGCCGGTCGTCTGGTTGGCTTCGATTTGCCACATGGTCTCACCGTCGGCCCAGCTATCGCGCTTGCCGATCAGGCCCTGCCACTGGGTGGACAGGCCGTTCCACTTCGCCCACAGGGAAACCGACAACATGCCGGTCTTCTCCGAGGGGTTGAAGGTCCCGAGATTGACGGCATTGCCGGCAGTTCCAGGGAACAGCACCGCTTTGCCCTTGCCGGCGGGACCGCCCACATAGGTGACGGCACCCAGCACGGCGCCGTTATGGCCGTTGCCGGTGACATCATCGACACTGTCCTCAAAGGTGTAATTGGCCACGAGGCCCACCGGCAAAATGGGCTTGCCGAACAGGATGTCGTCGAGGTACAGCATGCCGGCGGCGCCCGCTTTCGGGCTGGCCTTGTCGCCCACGCCGACGGTGAGCTTCTTGACGGCGGCCAGGTTGATGCCGGTCAGGTCGCTCAACGGAATCCGCCACTCGGTCCACGTGGACGCGGCGGTCGCCGACGCGTCGGCGCTGGTCACCGTCTTGGACTTGCCGGCCTTATCCTCAACCGTGACGTACAGCGGTGCGGCCCCATTGCTCCACTGGGTTACCCCGATGGACAGGTCCTTCCACTGGCCGGTGACGGTGCCGGTGATCGCCACGTTCGAGAACTCCGCCGTGCTGTAGGCTGAGCCATTGTGGCTGGTCACGGCCAAACCGATGTAGACATTGGACACCATCGCGATGTTCTGGTCGGTGCCCTGGGCCTTCCACGTCTTGCCGTCCGGCGAGGTCTCCGTCTTGAAGGTGTTGCCCGTACGCGTGACCCGGACCCAGTAGGGGGCCCTGACCGCCGCGCCGCTCCAATCCGCGCTGGCGCTGGCGCCGCCGGTGGTGCTGCGATACTGCTGCGAGCAGCTATTGTCCGGCGTCACCACGACCGAGGCGTGCTTGGAGCCGGCCTCCAGGCTTTCGCGGATCATAACGCCTGCCTTGGACCAGGGGTCACTGCGGGTCAGACTCTCCACCTTCGCGGTGATCGAGCCGTTGCCGCTGAGGGTTTTGTAGGCAAAGCGGAACTCGTCGCCATTGTTCCAGATGTCCGTGCCGGCGCTGCTGATGGCGAAGGCATTGCCGCCCTTGTCCACGAAGCCGAGCGGATAGCCCCGATACCACAGCGCCAGGGTATCGGCCCCGCTGACGGTCCAGTCCTGGGTCGTGTCGAAAGTCCGCTGGGCCTCCGAGTAGTAGGGCATCTTGATATTGTTGTATTCAAAGGGCATCGCCTGCTTGCCGCCGTGGAAGATCACGGTCTCGGCAAAGGGGGCTTGGAGATAGCCAACGACCGAGCCGGTGCTGTTGGTCCAGCCGTCGATCCAGCTCTCATAGATGCGGCTGCCTTCTTTGTCTGTGTACGCTTCGAAGTCATCCACGACCGCGTATTGCTGCGTGGTGAAGCTCCAGATACTGCCCGGATACGTGGCCGCGCCGACCTCATCGACCTTCCAGTAGTACATCGTGCCGAAATCGAGAGAGCCGGGAGCAAAACCATGCTCGGTCACCGACTTGGACGTTGCGGTCCCATCGGCCACCGCGGCTTTATCCGTGCCGAAGACTACTTGATGGGAGGTTGCCTCTCGACCCGGCCGCCAATCCAGGGCGCTATCGACCGTCACACCCTCGGCGTTCTGGGCCGGCTCCGGGGCGCGGGCCTCCACGGGCACGTAGAAGAACCGCACTTCACTGAGGCCGAACTGTCTGAGGCCCACCATACTCCAGTTGCTCTTGGCCGTCAGCCGCACGTAGCGGGCCATGATGCCGCCCAGATCCACGGTCGTATTGTGGGCGTACCCGCCCGTGGCCGGCGACTGGGCGAACTGCACGTCCTTCAGCAGCGTCCAGTTCGTCCCATCGGTGGAGTACTCGATCGTCACATCTTTGAAGCCGTAGCCAAGAACCGGCTCGAATTCCGTGTTGTGGTTCCAGACCCACAGCTCGTAGAGCTTGTAGGTCTTGTTGAACTGGTACTGGATCCAGGCGGGCTGCGGGCCGGTCATGCTGCTGACCCACATGGCATCGCTGCTCGTGGAGTGCAGGTCGTTGGTCAGGCCGGAGCCGTTGATCGTGTTGGCCGGTCCGGTCGTGGACTTCTCAAAGCTCGACGCGGTGGCCGTGATACTGGTGAGGGGATAGGCATAGGGCTCAACGGTAAAGCTCCAGACATCGCCCTTGAAGACCGCCGTGCTCGGTGGGGCGTTGACCTCATCGACCCGCCAATAATAGGTCTTGCCGTATTCCAGCGGGTCGGCCGACTTGAACGTGGTGGCAGTTTGGCCTTTGCTTACGGCTTTGGTCAGATCGGCCGTGTTGACATCGTCAAAGCTCGTGCCGAGATACACGTTGTGCGTATTGGCGAACGGGCCGGCTTTCCAGCTTACCGTTGGATCGCGCGGGATATCCGTGGCCTTGTCGTCTGGGGTGGGGCTATTGGCGCCCACTTTGTTTTTGACTTGCGTGGGGACGTAGTCGCCCTCGTACCACTTCACGTCGTCGATCCAGAACTCCTGTGCCTTGAATTCGACGTGGAAGGTGACGTGCGCCGGTGTCACATCGGCGGCGAACACCGGTGTCGTGATGTAGTATTCCACCCATTTTTCGGTGGCGGTCACTTGTGCCTCGCCATAGCCGGTCCACGGGTCCTGGGCCAGTTCCGGCTTGAGGTTGATGGTCGCGCCACCGCTCTTGCTCTTGAAGAAGAGGGACAGCGTGTATTTCTTGCCTTTCTGAAAGGTCCCTTGCCCGGCCAACAGAACCGGCGAGACCGCGCCATCCCAGAAGTTGGTGCCCGGCCCGGATATCTTCACGTTGAGGCAATACTTGCCCTCGATCGGGCCTTCGGGAACATTGGCGCCGACGCAGTCCTGCACCACCGCACTGGTGACGGTGCCGCCGTAGCTGCCCCACGGTGCCAGGGCGCCGGTCTCGAAACCGGGGTTCTGAAACAGGTTCGTGATCTGTTGGGCTTGGCTGGGCCCCGAGGCCACGAACCCGAGCATCAGGGCTGCCATCAACCAGACTACTCGATTCTTCATGGTACTTCTCCTTACGATCGGCCGCTCTGCGGCCTAACAATCTTGCCTTCTGCCCGTCTACCCACCAGGGTCAGAGACGACACAGTACCTTGCGAGCCATGACAAATGAGAACATCGGGGCCTGTACCGGAATACAGGCCCCGATTCATTTACTTTTTCCGCCGCCCCATCCCAGGCCCGCCCTCGGCCCGAAGGGCCGCGTTGCGGCCGGGCTGCGCGTCGGGGGGCGGCAGGGCAACCGAACGGCAGTCTACACCTTGTCCTTATTTGGAGGGGATATAGTCGCCCTCGTAGAACTTCACGTTGTCGACCCAGAACTCCTGCGCTTGGAAGCCGATGTGGAAGGTCAGAGACGTCGGGCTCACGTCGGCCGCAAACACGGGGGTGGTCACATGGTACTCCTCCCATTTCTCCGTGATCGTGACCTGCTGCTCGCCGTAGCCTTCCCAGGGATCGGCCGAATGTTCCGGCTTCATATTGATCTTGCCCGTGCCACTCTTGACCTTGAAGAAGGCGGACAGGGTGTACTTCGTGCCTTTTACGAACGTGGGCGGCGCGATATTGAATGCGCAGTCCCAGAAGTTCGTGCTGGGGCCGGACACCTTCACGTTGAGACAGTAGGTGCCTTCCATCGGCCCTTCGGGGACATTGGCTCCCGTGCAGGCCGTCACGACCGTGGCGGTGGTCGTCGCGCCCCCGCCGCCCCAGGCGCCCCACGGCGCCAGGGCACCCGTTTCAAAGCCGCCGTTGGCCACCAGGTTCGTGGTGTCGACCACGGCCGCCTTGCCGAACTGGATGTCGTCGATGAACAGCATGCCGGCAGCGCCCGCTTTCGGGCTGGCGTTATCGCCGACACCGATGGTGAGCTTCTTCACGGCAGCTAGGTTGACGCCCGACAGGTCCGTCAGTGGGACCTTCCACTGCGTCCAGGTGCCCTTGGTGACGGCGGCCGCGTCGGGATTGACGACCGTCTTTTTCTTGCCGGCCTTGTCTTCGACCGTCAGGTACAACGGGGCGACGCCATTGCTGCGTTGCGTCACGCCGATGGACGCGCTTTGCCAGGCGCCGGTGCCGGTAGTTGAGACGTTCGAGAACTCCGCCGCGCTGTAGGCGCTGCCATTGTGGCTGGTCACGGCCAGGCCGATGTAGACGTTGGACACCATCGTGATGTTTTGATCGGTGCCCAGAGCCTTCCAGGTCTTGCCGTCCGGTGAGGTTTCCGTCTTGAAAGTGTTGCCCGTGCGGGTGACCCGGACCCAGTAGGGGGCCGCGACCGCCGTGCCGGTCCAGTCCGCGCTGGCGCTGGCGCCGCCGGTGGCGTTACGATACTGCTGCGAGCAACTGTTGTCCGGAGTCACCACCACCGAGGCGTGCTTGGACCCGGCGTCGAGACTCTCACGAATCATCACGCCCGCCTTGGACCAGGCGTCGCTGCGGGTCAGGCTCTCCACCTTCGCGGTGATCGAGCCATTGCCGCTGAGCGTCTTGTAGGCGAAGCGGAACTGGTCGGAGTTGTTCCAGATATCCGTGCCGGTGCTGACGACCGTAAAGGCGTTATTGCCCTTGTCGGTGAAGCCCGCCGGGAAGCCCTGGAAGTACAGCGCCACGCTATCGGCGCCGTTGGTGGTCCAATCCTGCGGCGTGTCGAACGTCCGCTGAGTCTCGGAGTAGTAAGGTGCCTTGATGTTGTTGTACTCAAACGGCATGGCCTGCTTGCCGCCGTGCACGACGGTCGTTTCGGCAAACGGGGACTGCAGGTAGCCGACCACCGAGCCCGTGCCGTTGGTCCAGCCATCGACCCAGGTCTCGTAGATGCGGCTGCCCTCGTCATCGGCGTAACTCTCGAAATCATCCACGGCCGCGTATTCCTGGGTCGTGAAGCTCCACAGGGCGCCCGGATAGGTGGCGGTGCCCACTTCATCGACCTTCCAGTAGTAGGTGGTGCCGAAATCCAGAGAGCTGGGGGCAAAGCCATGACCGCTCACTGTCTTGGCCGTCGCGGTTCCGCCGGCCACGGCCGCCTTGTCCGTGCCGAAGTACACCTGCTCCGAGGTGACATCGCGGCCCGACCGCCAATCCAGAGAGCTGTCCACACTGACGCCCTTAACGGCAGTGGCTGGCTGCGGGGCGCGGGCCTGCACGGGGATGTAGTAGAACCGCACCTCGCTCAAGCCGTACTGTTTGATGCCCACCATGCTCCAGTTGCTCTTGGCTGTGAGCTTGACGTACTGGGCCACGACGCCACCCATGTCCACGGTCGTGTTGTGCGCGTAACCGGCCACCGCGGTCGCCTGGGCGAATTGTGTGTCTTTCAGCAGTGTCCAGGTTGTGCCATCAAGAGAGTACTCAATGGTGACATCCTTGAAGCCATAGCCGAGCACAGGCTCGAACTCCCCGTTATAGTTCCAGACCCACAGCTCGGAAAGCTTGCAGGCGCTGGGGAACTGGTACTGGATCCAGGCCGGCCCGGCGGCGGCGGCCGCCATGCTGGTGTCCCACATGGTGGCGGTATTGACCCCGTGCAAATCGCCGGTCAGGCCGGAGCCGTTGATCGTATTCACCGCTCCGGTCGTGGCTTTTTCGAAACTGGAGGCCGTGGCGGTAATGCCCGTGACCGGATAGGAATAGGGCTCGGTGGTGAAACTCCACACGTCGCCCTTGAAGACCGTGTTGCTCGGCGGGGCGTTGACTTCGTCGACGCGCCAATAATAGGTCTTGCCGTACTCCAGCGGACTGGCCGGCTTGAAGGTGGTGTCGCTCTGGCCCTTGCTGACCGCCTGGCTCAGATCGGCGCTGTTGACGTCTGCAAAGGACGTGCCCAGGTACACGTTATGCGTCTGGGCATGGATCCCCGGCTCCCAACTCAGCGACGTATCGATGGGTACGTCGGTACCTTTGTCGGCGGGAACAGGTTTGTCGGGGCGCGCTAGAATCGTCTTATCGGGCGGTGGCGGGGGCTCCGTAGCGAACCAGACCCGATCGACGTACACATCCGTCCCATTGCCGGCGAGGTTGAAATGGAAGTCGATGTCGCTGTTGAAGACCCCCGTTCCTCCGACCGTCGCCCCCGTGTGGGTGTACTCGAAGTTGAACGTCTGGGGCTCGGTGGTCAGTTGGATGGTCTGGGACCAGTACACCTGCCAGTTGTACAGCGTGCGGGCCTGGACGATGAGCGAGACCGACCGCGGGGCGTCCGCCTTGGCCATGAAGCTGATATAGTGTATCTTGCCCTGCTCGAGCTTCAGGTAGGAGCGGAAGACCAGCAAGGGATCGAGCGATCCGGTCCCAATGTCGATCTTCATCGCATTTCGGCCGGACAGCCCGGCGCCCTCCACAATGGTCAGGCCGGTGAAGTTCGGGCTTTCCCACAGATTCCAGATGCTGGTCAGGGTCACCTGCTGATCGAATTCCCAGTTGGGGATTTGGTTCTGGGCCTGGGCTGTGACCGTTGCCAGCACGACGACAGCGACGAAAGCTACCAACTTGTTACGCATCGTATAACCCTCGGAAAAAGGTCGAAAAGGAATAACGCTTCCGGTACGGATCGCCTCAGTCAGTTGCGTCACCGTCCTTCCTCCGGGAGCCCCGCCGGGACGGAGGCGATGACTCCGATCCGCAAGGCCGCCAGCAACCGGACCACACGATTTCCCATGATACTTCCTCCTTACGCTCGGCCGCTCTGCGGCCTGTACGGGCGAGGCATGCCTCGCCCCTACGCTCGTCTGCCAACCCCTCGCGGAGCCTGCTGAGACCTCGCCGAGCCAGGCTGGGTAAGAACCTCGGGGCCTGTACCGAGCGATACAGGCCCCGATTCGTTTACCGTGTCCCCGAGGACGAGCCCGCCTGGAGAGGCGTCTCGAGCCGCCGGGACTCCGACGTCAGAAGTTGCATTTTACTTCGAAGGGACATAGTCGCCCTCGTAGAGCATCAGTTGTCGATCACGGCCGCCTTGCCGAACTGGATGTCGTCGATGAACAACATGCCGGCAGCGCCCGCCTTCGGGCTGGCGTTATCGCCGACACCGATGGTGAGCTTCTTCACGGCAGCCAGGTTGACGCCCGACAGGTCCGTCAGTGGGATCTTCCACTGCGTCCAGGTGCCCTTGGTGGCAGCGGCCGCATCGGGATTGACGACCGTCTTTTTCTTGCCAGCCTTGTCTTCCACCGTCAGGTACAGCGGAGCGATACCGTTGCTGCGCTGCGTCACGCCGATGGACACGTTCTGCCAGGCACCCGTGCCGGTGGTCGCGACGTTCGAGAACTCCGCCGTGCTGTACGCCGAGCCATTGTGGCTGGTCACGCACAGACCGACATAGACGTTGGTCACCATCGGGATGCTCCGATCCGCGCCCAGCGCGGTCCAGGTCTTGCCGTCCGGCGAGGTCTCCGTCTTGAACATACTGCCCGTGCGGGTGACGCGGACCCAGTAGGGGGCCTTGACCGCCGCACCGCTCCAGTCCGTGCTGGCGCTGGCGCCGCCGGTCATGTTGCGATACTGCTGCGAGCAGCTATTGTCCGGCGTGACCACGACCGAGGCGTGCTTGGAGTTGGCGTCGAGCGTCTCACGGATCATCACACCCGCCTTGGTCCAGGCGTCGCTGCGGGTCACGCTCTCCACCTTCGCGGTGATCGAGCCGTTGCCGCTGAGGGTCTTATAAACAAAGCGGAACTGGTCGTCATTGTTCCAGATGTCCGTGCCGGTGCTGACGACGGTGAAGGCGTTGTTGCCTTTGTCCGTGAAGCCCGTCGGGAAGCCCTGGAAGTAAAGCACCACACTGTCGGCGCCGTTGGCGGTCCAATCCTGCGGCGTGTCGAACGTCCGCTGGGTCTCGGAGTAGTACGGCGTCTTGACGTTGTTGTACTCGAAGGGCATGGCCTGGTTGCCGCCATGCACGGTCTTGGTCTCGGCAAACGGGGACTGCAGGTAGCCGACCACGGAACCGGTGTTGTTCGTCCAACCATCGACCCACGTCTCGTAGATGCGGCTGCCCTCCGCATCGGTGTAGCTCTCGAAGTCATCCACCGGCGCGTATTCCTGCGTCGTGAAGCTCCAGACGGCGCCCGGATAGGTGGCCGTGCCGACTTCATCGACCTTCCAGTAGTAGGTGGTGCCGAAATTCAGCGCCTCCGGCGTGAAGCCATGACTGCTCACGGTCTTGGCCGCCACGGTGCCATTGGTCACGGCCGCCTTGTCCGTGCCGAAGTACACCTGCTCGGAGGTCATATCGCGGCCCGACCGCCAATCCAGAGAGCTATCCACGCTGACGCTCTTGGCGGCAGTGGCCGGCTGCGGAGCCCGGGCTTGCGCGGGGATGTAGAAGAACCGCACTTCGCTCAGGCCGTACTGCTTGATGCCTACCATGCTCCAGTTGCTCTTGGCCGTGAGCTTGACGTATTGGGCGACGACACCGCCCATGTCCACGGTGGTGTTGTGAGCGTAACCAGCCACCGCGGTCGCCTGGGCAAATTGCATGTCCTTCAGCAACGTCCAGGTCTGCCCGTTGAGAGAGTACTCGATGGTCACGTCCTTGAAGCCATAGCCGAGCACGGGCTCGAACTCGCCGTTATAGTTCCAGACCCACAGCTCGGAGAGCTTGTAGGCGCTCGGGAACTGGTACTGGATCCAGGCCGGCCCGGCGGCTGCGGCCGCCATGCTGGTGTTCCACATGGTCGTGGCATTGACCCCGTGCAGATCGCCGGTCAAGCCCGAACCATTGATGGTATTCGCCGCTCCGGTCGTGGCTTTCTCGAAACTGGACGCGGTGGCGGTGATGCCTGTGACCGGATAGGAGTAGGGCTCGGCGGTGAAGCTCCACACGTCGCCCTTGAAGACCGTGTTGCTGGGCGCCGCATTGACTTCATCCACACGCCAGTAGTAGGTCTTGCCGTATTCGAGCAGATCGGTGGGTTTGAAGGTAGTCCCGGTCTGGCCCTTGCTGACGGCCTTGCTCAGATCGGCCGTGTTGACATCGGCGAAGCTGCTGCTGAGATACACGTTGTGCGTGCCGGCATACTTGCCGGCCGTCCAGCCCAGCGTAGCATCGCGGGGCACATCGGTGGCATTAGGAGCAGGACTCGGGTCCTTGGACGATCCAGGAATGATCGTGCCGATCTGCACATTGTCGATGTGAAGAGTTCCGGTCTGGCCGGCATCGGCGTCGCTGGCGAACTGCGCGCTCTCGATGGTGGTGAAAGCCGCGTTGGGGATCGTACCAACCACCTTGCCGTTGAGGATGACGCTGAACACTTTGTCCTTGAACTCCAGCACAACATTGTTGTACGCCCCGGCCACCATGTCGGAACCGGCGATGGCGGTCCAGGGACCGGCCGGCCAAGCACCGGTCTCGGAATTGGCATAGCTGAAGGGGCCGCCCGCCCAGGCGTAGATCTCCAGCCAGGCGGGGCTGTTCGCGGCCTGGACGTTCAGGTGCACGTTAAAGACGTTGTCTGCCTTGAAGTCGAAAGAGACTCTGGTCTCCCCTGCCACGGGTCGGGTGATCCCCGCGCGAGCCCAAGCCGCGGCACCTTCCGTACCTGTGATGAACACCTCGTTGTCTACAATCTGGACGGTAATCGTGCCATTGGTCTGCGTCGTCCAGCCATTTCCTACCGCGCCATTGGCCCGGTTGAAATCATCCAGGAACACGGAGCCCCAGGCGTTGGCCGCCGAGAGCATACAGACCAACACGCCAAACTTCAGAATCTTACCCATGGTACTTCTCCTACTCAAACATGCCCGTGAAATGAGAACATCGGGGCCTGCATCGAGCGACACAGGCCCCGATTCATTTACTGCTTTCGCCGCCACGTCCCGGGGCGGCCGACTAACCGGACGAGAGTCTACCCTATGCCCCTAATTCGACGGGACATAGTCGCCCTCATAGAACTTCACGTTATCGACCCAGAACTCCTGCGCCTGGAAGCCGACATGGAAGGTCAGCGACGTCGGGCTCACGTCGGCCCCAAACACGGGCGTGGTCACATAGTATTCCGTCCATTTGTCCGTGATCGTGACCTGCTGTTCCCCATAGCCTTCCCAGGGATCGGCCGAATGTTCCGGCTTCATATTGACCTTCCCCGTGCCGCTCTTGACCTTGAAGAAGGCGGACAGGGTGTACTTCCTGCCCTTCGCAAACGTGGGCGGTGCGACATTGAAAGCACAATCCCAGAAGTTGGTGCTCGGGCCGGACACCTTCACGTTGAGGCAGTGGGTCCCTTCGATCGGCCCTTCGGGGACCGCGGCCCCCGTGCAGGCCGTCACGACCGCGGCGGTAAGCGTAGCACCCCCGCCACCCCAGGCGCCCCACGGCGCCAAGGCGCCCGTTTCGAAGCCACCGTTGGCGATGAGCGGCGTGGTCACGGGCGGCATCGGCTTTCCGTACTGGATGTCGTCGATGTACAACATGCCGGCGGCGCCCGCCTTCGGGTTGGCGTTATCGCCGACGCCGATCGTGAGCTTCTTGACCGCGGCCACGTTGACGCCGGACAGGTCCGCCAGCGGGATCTTCCACTGCGTCCACGTGCCCTTCGTCACGGCGGCGGCATCCGGATTGACGACCGTCTTCTTCTTGCCGGCCTTGTCTTCCACCGTCACGTACAGCGGGGCGATACCGTTGCTGCGCTGCGTCACGCCGATGGACACGTTCTGCCAGTTACCCGTGCCGGTGGACGCGACGTTCGAGAACTCCGCCGCGCTGTAGGCAGCAGGATTGTGGCTGGTCACGCACAGACCGATGTAGACGTTGGCCACCATCTGAATGCTCTGATCGGCGCCCAGCGCCGTCCAGGTCTTGCCGTCCGGCGAGGTCTCGCCCTTGAGGTTGTTGCCGGTGCGGGTGATCCGGACCCAGTAGGGGGCCTTGACCGCCGTGCCGGTCCAGTTCGTGCTGGCGCTGGCGCCGCCGGTGGCATTACGGTACTGGAACGAGCAGCTATTGTCCGGGGTCACCGCCATCGTGGCATGCTTGGAGCCGGGCTCGAGACTCTCGCGAATCATCACGCCCGCCTTGGACCAGGGATCGCTGCGGGTCAGGCTCTCCACCTTCGCGGTGATCGAGCCGTTGCCGCTGAGCATCTTGTAGGCAAAGCGGAATTCATCCCCATTGTTCCAGATATCCGTGCCGGTGCTGACGACGGTAAAGGCATTGCCGCCCTTATCCGTGAAGCCCATCGGGAAGCCCTGGAAGTACAGCGCCACACTGTCGGCGCCGTTGGTGGTCCAATCCTGCGGCGTGTCGAACGTCCGCTGGGTCTCGGAATAATACGGCGTCTTGATGTTGTTGTACTCAAAGGGCATGGCCTGATTGCCGCCGTGCACGATCACGGTCTCGGCAAAGGGGGATTGCAGGTAGCCGACTACCGAGCCGGTGCCGTTGGTCCAGCCGTCGACCCACGTCTCGTAGATGCGGCTGCCCTCGTCATCGGTGTAGCTCTCGAAATCGTCCACCGCCGCGAATTCCTGGGTTGTGAAGCTCCAGAGGGCGCCCGGATACGTGGCGGCGCCGACCTCATCGACCTTCCAGTAGTAGGTCGTGCCGAAATCCAGAGAGCCGGGGGCAAAGCCATGACTGTTCACCGTCTTGGCCGCCGCGGTTCCGTCGGCCACGGCCGCTCTGTCCGTACCGAAGTACACCTGCTCGGAGGTGACGTCCCGGCCCGACCGCCAATCCAGAGAGCTATCCACGCTCACGCCACTGGCGGCGCCGCCCGGCTGCGGGGCGCGGGCCTGCACCGGGATGTAGAAGAACCGCACTTCGCTCAGGCCGTACTGCTTGATGCCTACCATGCTCCAGTTGCTCTTGGCCGTGAGCTTCACATACTGGGCCACGACGCCGCCCATATCCACGGTGGTGTTGTGCGCGTAACCGCCCACCGCGGTCGCCTGGGCGAATTGCGTATCTTTCAGCAGTGTCCAGGTCGTGCCATCGAGAGAGTACTCGATGGTGACATCCTTGAAGCCATAGCCGAGCACAGGCTCGAACTCCCCGTTATAGTTCCAGACCCACAGCTCGGAGAGCTTGTAGGCGTTGGGGAACTGGTACTGGATCCAGGCCGGCCCCGCGGCAGCGGCAGCCATGCTGGTGTTCCACATGGTCGAGGTAGTTACGCCATGCAGATCGCCGGTCAGGCCGGAGCCGTTGATGGTATTCGCCGCTCCGGTCGTGGCTTTCTCGAAACTGGAGGCCGTGGCGGTGATGCCGGTGATCGGATAGGAATAGGGCTCGGCAGTGAAGCTCCACACGTCGCCCTTGAAGACTGTGTTGCTGGGCGCCGCGTTGACTTCATCCACGCGCCAGTAGTAGGTCTTGCCGTATTCGAGCAGATCGGCGGGTTTGAAGGTGGTCTCCGTCTGACCCTTGCTGACCGCCTTGCTCAGGTCGGCCGTGTTGACATCGTCAAAGCTGGTGCCCAGATACACGTTGTGCGTCGCGGCGTAGGGGCCCGCTTTCCAGCTCAGGACCGGATCGCGCGGCACATCCGTGGCATCCACCGCCGGATTGGGCTCGTCCGCGGTCGCGACCTTCAGGAATGCCGGTTTGACGTAGTCGCCCTCGTACAGCCGGATGCCGTCCATCCAGAAGTCGCCGGGGGCGAAGGCGAAGTGGAAGGTCGGGCTGGCGGGGGTCACGGTCGCGCTGATGACCGGGGTCGTCACATAGAATTCCTGCCATTTGTCGGTAACCGTGACGACGGCCTCGTTGTAGGCCTCCCACGGGTCTGCCCCTCGTTCGGGCTTCAGGCGAATCTGCAGAGTGCCCGACTTGGTCTTTATAAAGGCGCAGAACGTGTATTTCTTGCCTTGCTGGAAGCTGTGGCTGCCATCGGTCATGCCGACGTCCCAGTTATTGGTGCCGGCCGCCGGAACCACGACGTGCAGGCAATACTTGCCCTCCACCGGGTTCTCGGGAACGGTGGCGCCCACCAATTTGGTGACGACCTCATTGGTCGCGGTGCCATAGATGCCGTACGGCCCGATCTGGCCGGTTTCAAAGCCGCCATTCGTCAAGAGGTTCACGCCTAGCTGTGCCTGAAGGGGGCCGCAGGCCGCGAGCCCGATCAGCAAAGCCGTTGTTAACCAGACTACTCGATTTCTCATGATTCTTTCTCCTTACTTTCAAACCGTGTATGACCTCGATCAGTACGTGACCAAGGAAGAATTGAGTACCGGGAGCTTGCCGGCCGTGTGCGGCATCTGTCCCGCCGTGAGAATCCTGTAAACTGTTCCGTTTGTCGTCCGTTGATGGCTCACTGCCCATCCTATCGACACGCGACGCTCAGAGAATGACACCCCGTCTGTTTGGAGTTCCACATGGACGCGGTCCCGGGCCGCCGCAGGGGCAGGCCCCCGTGCCTGCCCTGGGTTTGGGCAACCACAGGGGGTTGGCCCTACGGCGCAGCGCCGCCCTGGCAGTATTATTAACCGGATATGTTGAGCCGTTTGCCCCCTCACCCTTACTCCCCGGCCCGGCTGTATCTTCTTAGCGCGATGCTCCTCCACGCAGAATCCATCACCGGTACGGGCGAATGATTATTCGCCCGTACCTCTGTAACGCCCCATAATATGTCCCCGCGACCCCCGTGTCAAGGACAAATCACCCCCAGCACATGTCGCGTGTCCATCGCGTGCCGTTTTTGACTTGCACTGTTTGCCTGAACGGCATACGATGTGCTGCGTATTAAAACAGTGTCGCCGAAATCCATGAGGTCATGGATACGGGGGACCCAGGTTTTTGGGGCGAATTCCTCACCCAGCAGAGGATAAAGCACTTCCAAGCTTGAGCCCGACAGCTAACCCCGCAGGCATTTGGGAGGGCATCGCACGGGGAAAAAGGGCACGCTTGTGCCCGAGTGGCCTTTTTCCTTATTTCCTGCCTGCCTTCCACACAGCGAACGTATTCGTAGCCCCGACGCGCAGGAACGGCCGCACAGCGGCCCTCCGGGCCGGGGCGGGCAAGGAGCAATCTATGGACGCAGTCTACGTTCTGCTTGGGTTGGCATTCTTCCTTCTGTCGTATGTTCCTGTCCAGTTGATCGGGCGTCTGCAATAGGAGTGGTTATGGTCTGGGCCTACATCCTTGGGGGCATTGCGACGCTGGGGCTGTTGGTGTACCTGCTGATCGCATTGCTCAAGCCGGAGAAATTCTGATGGACACCTTTGGGTTACTGCAAATCCTACTCTTTCTGGTGGTGCTGCTGGCCCTCGTCAAGCCGCTGGGGTGGTACATGGCACGGGTGTACGAGGGAAAGCCCATCGGCCTCGACCGCGTGTTGGGGCCGCTCGAACGGCTGGTCTACCGCCTCTGCGATGTCGATCCTCATAAGGAGGTGGGCTGGAAACGCTACGCCCTGGGCGCGCTGGCCTTCAATGCAGCCGGCTTCGTCTTTCTCTATGGGCTGCAACGGGTCCAATATTATCTGCCCGTCAATCCTGAGCACCTGGCTGCCGTCAAGACCCACACGGCATTCAACACGGCCGTGAGCTTCGTCACGAACACGAACTGGCAATCCTACGGCGGCGAGACCACGATGAGCTATCTGACGCAGATGCTCGGCATGACCGTACAGAATTTCGTCTCAGCGGCGACGGCCATGGCTGTGCTGATCGCGATGATCCGGGGCTTTGTCCGGCGCAACAGTGAGACGATTGGCAATTTCTGGGTCGATATGACGAGGTCGGTGCTCTACATCCTGCTGCCGGTGTCGATCCTCTGGGCGGTGATCTTGATGTCCCAAGGCGTCGTGCAGACGTACAGCTCTTACCCCACGGCGGCCCTCATCGAGCCCGTCAAGGATGCCGACGGCAAAATGATCACGGGGCAGACCCTGGCCGTAGGTCCGGCGGCGTCCCAAATCGCCATCAAGCAGATCGGCACCAACGGCGGCGGATTCTTCGATGCCAATTCCGCCCATCCCTTCGAGAATTCCACGCCCCTGTCCAATTTTCTCGAAACGCTGGCGCTTCTGCTCATCGCCGCCGCCTTCTGCTACACGTTCGGCATGATGGTCGGCGATACCCGCCAGGGCTGGGCCGTGCTGGCGGCGATGGTGGTCATCTTCGCCGGCATGCTGGCCCTCTGCTGGTACAGCGAGCAGCAAGCGCCGCCGTGGCTGGCGGGACTCGGCGTTGATACGACGGCGGGCAACATGGAAGGCAAGGAGGTCCGCTTCGGAACCGCCAATTCCGCCCTGTGGGCCACGGCGACCACCTGTGCCTCCAACGGCTCGGTGAACTCCATGCACGATTCGTACATGCCGCTGGGCGGTCTGGTGCCCATGCTCTTGATCCAGCTTGGGGAAGTCGTCTTTGGCGGTGTCGGGTCGGGACTATACGGGATGCTGATCTTCGCGATTATTGCCGTCTTCCTCGCGGGCTTGATGGTCGGGCGCACGCCGGAGTACCTCGGCAAGAAGATCGAGGCGTTCGAGATCAAAATGGCGGCGTTGGCCATCCTGATCCCCGGGATCATCATTCTCATCGGGACGAGCGCCGCGGTGGTTATCCCGGCCGCCCGGGCCTCGACGGCCAATCCGGGACCGCACGGGTTCAGCGAGATTCTCTACGCCTTCTCGTCCGCCGCGGGCAACAACGGCAGCGCCTTTGCCGGGCTCAGCGCCGACACGCCTTTCTACAATGTAGCCCTCGGCCTGACTATGCTGATCGGACGATACTGGGTGCTGATCCCCGCGCTGGCCATCGGCGGGTCCCTGGCGCGCAAGAAGATTGTGCCCGCCAGTGCCGGCACGCTGCCAACACACGGCGTCCTGTTTGTCGGCCTCCTCGTTTCCGTCGTGCTGATTATTGGCGCCTTGTCGTTCATTCCGGCCCTGGCGCTGGGGCCAATTGTGGAGCACCTGCTCTTATTCCAGTAGCACGGGCGTCCCGCCCATGAGTCGCCGGGTCATCTTGGCCCTGCCTCCACGGGCGAGACGCCCGTGGTACTCACGGGCAAGATGCCCATGCCACGGGTATCCGAATAGAGGTTGTGAATGTGGAGACGATGACCAAACACAAGACGGTGGTGATGGATCGGACCCTTCTGGGCCGTGCCCTGATCGACTCCTTCCGTAAGCTCGATCCGCGCGTCCAGCTTCATAACCCGGTCATGTTCGTCGTCTACGTGGGCAGCATCTTCACGACGATCCTGCTGATTCATTCTCTCGCGGGGCAGGGTGAGGCCCCACCGGCGTTCATCTTCGGGGTGTCTCTGTGGCTCTGGATTACGGTGCTGTTCGCCAATTTCGCCGAGGCCGTCGCGGAATGGCGCGGCAAGGCCCAGGCCGAGGCGCTGCGCAAGACGCGGCAGGAAGTTCATGCGAAGCGTCTCCGCGAGCCTCGGGTCGATGCGCCATTCGAGATGATGCCCAGCTCCCAGCTTCACAAAGGCGACCTCGTCCTCGTCAAAGAAAGAGAGCTGATCCCCGCCGACGGCGAAGTGATTGTGGGCGTGGCGTCCGTGGATGAAAGCTCGATCACCGGCGAAAGTGCCCCCGTCATCCGCGAGAGCGGTGGCGACCGCAGCGCCGTCACGGGCGGCACGAAAGTCCTCTCGGATTGGATCATCGTTCGGGTCACGGCCGAGCCGGGCGAGACGTTCCTGGACCTGATGATCGCCATGGTCGAGGGCGCCAAGCGGCAGAAGACGCCGAACGAGATCGCCCTGAACGTGCTGCTGGCCAGCCTGACGATCATTTTCCTGGTGGTGACCGCCACGCTGCTGCCGTATTCGGCGTACAGCGTGCGGCAGGTCCGGCAGGGCGAGGTCGTGACGATCACGACGCTGATCGCGCTACTGGTCTGCCTGGCGCCGACCACAATCGGGGCGTTGCTTTCCGCCATCGGCATCGCCGGCATGAACCGGCTCAGCCAGGCCAACGTCGTGGCGATGTCCGGCCGGGCGGTGGAAGCGGCCGGCGATATCGATGTGCTCCTGCTCGACAAGACCGGCACGATCACACTCGGCGACCGCCAAGCCACCCAGTTCATCCCGGCGGTCGGGGTGACCGCCGAAGAACTGGCGGATGCGGCCCAGCTTTCCTCGCTGGCCGACGAGACGCCGGAGGGGCGAAGCATCGTCGTCCTCGCCAAGCAACTGTACAACCTGCGCGGACGGGACATTCACAAGCTCGGCGCCTCCTTCGTCCCGTTCTCCGCGCGAACGCGGATGAGCGGAGTCGATTTCCCGGAGCATCAGGTTCGTAAGGGGGCAACGGAAGCCATCGAGGCTTTCGTCAAAAGCCACGGCGGAACCTTGCCTGACGCGGTCAAGACAACCGTGGCGGATCTTTCACGCGGTGGAGCAACACCGCTGGTGGTGGCCGACAAATCGAGGGTACTGGGGGTGATCTGCCTGAAAGACGTGGTCAAGGGCGGCATTCGCGAGCGGTTTGCCCAACTGCGCCGCATGGGGATCAAGACCGTGATGATTACCGGCGACAATCCCATGACGGCGGCGGCCATCGCGGCGGAAGCGGGTGTAGATGACTTCCTGGCGGAAGCCACGCCGGAGGCCAAGCTGGCGCTGATCCGTGACTATCAAAAGGAGGGGCACCTTGTCGCGATGACCGGAGACGGTACCAACGATGCCCCTGCCCTGGCCCAGGCGGACGTGGCGCTGGCGATGAATACGGGCACGCAGGCCGCCAAGGAAGCCGGCAATATGGTCGATCTGGACTCCAACCCGACCAAATTGCTCGAAATCGTCCAGATCGGCAAGCAGACGCTGATCACGCGCGGCGCCCTGACGACGTTCAGCATCGCCAACGATGTGTCCAAATACTTCGCGATCATTCCGGCGGCGTTCGTCTCCACCTATCCGGTGCTGGGAAAGCTCAACGTCATGCGGTTGGCGACGCCGGAGAGCGCGATCCTGTCGGCCGTGATCTTCAATGCGATCATCATCGTGCTCCTGATTCCCCTGGCCCTGCGTGGGGTCAAGTACACGCCCTTGCCCGCCTCGGAGCTTCTCAAGCGGCATCTGCTCATCTATGGCTTGGGCGGGCTGATCGTGCCTTTCATCGGCATCAAGGCCATCGACATGCTTTTGTCCTTCTTGCACTTGGCGTGATTCAAGGGAGGTCGTATATGCTCTTGCTTCTGAGGCGATCCGTAGTCAGTTTGCTGCTGATGGCGGTTATCACGGGCGTGGCTTATCCCCTCGTCGTGACGGCCATCGGCCATGTGATGTTCCCACACCGGTCTCAGGGCAGCCTGATTCTTCGGGGCGACACCATTGTCGGGTCGGAACTGATCGGACAGCCGTTTGACAGTCCGAAATACTTCTGGCCCAGGCCCTCGGCAACCAGTCCCGTTCCCTATAATGCGGGCGCCTCCGGCGGCTCCAACCTGGGCCCGACCAATCCCGCGCTCCTGCAGGCCGTCCAGGAACGTGTCGCCAAGCTGAAGGCCGCCGACCCCGACAACAGCCTGCCCATCCCGGTGGACCTTGTCACCGCCTCGGGCAGCGGCCTGGAGGCGTACATCAGTCCGGCGGCCGCCCAGTACCAGATGGCACGGGTCGCGCGCGGGCGGGGGCTTGCGGTCGCGCAGGTCCAGCAGTTGGTCTCCGAGAATACCTGGGGCCGGCAATGGGGATTCCTGGGCCAACCGCGCACGAATGTCGTGACGTTGAATCTGGCTCTTGATAAACTATCGAAATGACCGATTTGGGCCCTCAGGATTCCTCGGACGTGTCGCGGGCTTCCAGCCCGCGCTTCGAGGGCGAGACGCCCTCGACACCGGCTCCCGATTCCGCTGAATCCCCCCGCGCGTTGCGCCCGGCGCCGCGGAGTAGTCGCGGACGGCTGACGATCTTCTTCGGCTATGCCGCCGGTGTGGGCAAGACGTATGGAATGCTCGAAGCCGCTCAGACCCTGGCCATCAAGGGCAGCAATGTCCTGATCGGATACGTCGAGCCGCATGGCCGTCCGGAGACGGAGGCGCTGCTGCTCGGTCTGGACATCCTCCCCGACCGCCTCGTCGAGTACCGCGGGATCAAGCTGCACGAGTTCGATCTGGATGCCGCACTCAAGGTCCATCCGACACTGATCGTGGTGGATGAGCTGGCGCATACCAACGCGCCGGGATCGAGACACGTCAAACGCTGGCAGGACGTGGAGGAACTCCTGGAAGCCGGCATCGACGTCTACACGACGGTGAACGTGCAGCATGTGGAGAGCCTCAACGACGTGGTCGCTCAGATCACAGGGATCGCCGTGCAGGAGACTCTGCCCGATACCGTGTTCGACATGGCGGACGAGATCCGGATCGTCGATCTGTCCCCCGATGACCTGCTGCAGCGACTTCGCGAGGGCAAGGTGTACGTGCCCGCCCAGGTCGAGCACGCCGTGCAGAGCTTCTTTCGCAAGCCCAATCTGATCGCGCTGCGGGAACTGGCGATGCGTCGCACGGCGGACCAGATCAACCGGCAGGCGCAGCAGAAGACCGCCCTGGAGCCCAAGCCGGTCAAAGCATGGCCGACGAACGAACGCCTGCTCGTGTGTGTGGGACCCAGCCCCACGTCGGCGACCGTGATTCGTGCCGCCAAGCGGCTGTCCCTATCGCTGCGGGCCGACTGGATTGCCGCGAGCGTGGAGACGCCTCACACCGCCGATATGAGTGAGAAATCCCGCCAGCAATTCCTGCGGAATCTCAAGCTCGCCGAGCAGCTTGGCGCCGAGACGGTGACCCTCAGCGGCGAACGGGTGGCCGACGAGATTCTCGCCTGCGCCGCCTCCAGGCACGTGACGAAAATCGTCCTGGGCAAGACGAATGAGCCGTGGTGGCTCTTTCGCAGCTCCATCATCAGCAAGGTGATCCGCCGCAGCGGCGATATCGATGTCTATGTCATTCGTGGGACGGAAGAGCCTTTCGAGGCGCCGGCCCCCGTTGTTCCCAAGCCGCGCAACTGGGTGGGCCCGCTCTACGCGTTGCTCACGGTCGCCGTCGTGACGGCTTTCAACTTTGGTCTCTCGTACCTCGGCTTGCGGGAAACGAACCTGGTCGTGGTGTACATGCTGGGCGTCGTGTTCGTGGCGGCCCAGTTCGGGCGAAACCCGGCGATCTGGGCCTCCGTGGCGGCGGTCCTGGCGTTCGATTTCTTCTTTGTCCCGCCGTACGGGTCGTTTGCCGTAAGCGACGCCCAGTACTTTATCATCTTTGCCGTAATGCTGGTTATTGCATTGCTGATCAGCGGACTGACGGCCCGGCTGCGCCAGCAGTCTCAACTCTCCCGGCAGCGGGAGCAGAGAGCTGAAACGCTCTTCTATCTCAGCCGCGACTTGGCCGCCACGACCGGCCGGCAACAGCTCTTGGCCATAGCCCAGAGTCGCCTGATGGACCTCTTCGGCCCGGAGGTGACGATTCTGATGCCCGATGCCTCCGGCAAGCTCCAGCCGCTGGTGGGCGGCGACACGAGCTTTGCGGGCGTTCCCAACGAGGTGGCCGTGGCCCAATGGGTCTTCGAGCACTCCCAGGTGGCGGGGGCGGGGACCGACACGCTGCCCGATGCCCGGGCTCTCTATGTGCCGCTGGCCAGTCCCACGGGTGCCGTGGGCGTGATCGGCATTCGCCCGGACGCGCCCCAGGCCCGCAGGGCCGCTGTGCGGCCGGCCTTCGGGGCGGGGCGGATCGATCAATGGCTCGCGCCGGCTCAAAGACAACTGCTCACCACCTTCGCCGGACAGATCGCGTTGGCTTTGGAGCGCGATTCCCTCTCCGAGCAGGTCCACAAGATCCTGGCCCAGGCCCAACGGCCCCACCCCCCGGCGCGACCTGCCCCTAACTAGGTAGCCAAAAGTCTTCACACAAAAGCCTTGAGCCAGAAATCCTCCGACAGGGCACCGGCTTTGCGGAGGGCTTCGGTCGAGGTTAGTCCCAAGAGCCACTGTTCCGCATAGGCCGCTTCGTCATCAATCGTCCGGAACTGGCGATTGGCGGCAATCAACCGCTTCAACTCCTTCCAGAGATGATCCTGGGAGTTCAATTCCGGGCACTGCTTCGGCAACCACAACAGGGTTACATCCAATTGGGCGGCCCGTTGCTGGCTTTTGAGCGCCTGATGAAAGGAAGCCTTGTCCAGCAACAGCCAAATCGGGCGTCCGGGATACCGTCGCCGCAGTTCCCACAGGAAGGCTTGGAAGTCCTCTTGTCGCTGGCGGGGCCGACGCAGGACCACCCGGTGCCCTGTCCGTGGATTGATCGTACCGAACAGAACCCGTTTGTCGTTTTGGCCCGTGATCTTGACCTGAGCCTGTTCGCCGCGAAACGCCCAAGCATAGCGCAAGGGCGGAAACCAGCGAAGGATGGTCGCATCCGAAAACAGCAGTACCGCCCGCGCCGGCATCTGTTTCAGGCGGCGAACCAGCCCCCTTTTTTCTGGGCTCGGTTTGGATCCTTGGTGGCGTAGACATACCGGGGACGTTTCCAACGCAGATCCAAGTCCCGCATCCGCCGCCGCAGGGTACGCGGCGAGATCGCACAACCGAACCTTTGCTGGAGGTGATCCGCCAGTAATGACACCGTCCAACCCGTGGCGCGATAGCCCAAACGCATCGGGTCCCGGCGAAACTCGCGTACCAGACGGGTGTCCGTGATCGATGTGGCGACCGGGGGTCGTCTGGAACGCGGCGCGTCCTGCAGGCGGTCCGGACGATGGGTGTGCAGATAGGCCCGCACCCAGCGATAGACGCTCCCCGGCTGGGTCCCGGTGATCCGAGCTGCTTCTGGAATCGTCCGGCCTTGGGCTACCAACAGGACCGCTTGGACACGCCGGTACGTGCGAATCTCAGCGGCCTCCTGCAAGGCACGCGTAAGACGATGTCTATCATATCGATCGAAACCCCGTTCTGAGGCACTCTTCGCTCTTGGCATGTACCCCATCATACACGCGAAAAGAATCATTCCTGTCAAAACTTTTGGCTACCTACTTAGGCCGATCAACCGCTTATAATCCATCAGCGGCTGCTCCCCGTTGGCGTCGAAATCATAGGATTTGGCGCTGACGCCCTTGGCAAAAGGCATCAACTCCGCAACGCCCTTATAGCGGTCATACAGATTCTCGCAGCCGTCCTGCGTGGTGCCCCACGGCTGCGAGATGCAGAAGTTCCCAAAGTCCGGCAGCGTTCCCACGTTCTGGAGGCCCACCTGTTTGACCACATCCGCCAGCCACGCGCCGTTGGAGGTCACGCCGCCATGGTTCTCCGCGACGATGTTGATCTGCATCGGTGCGGCGAACGCGCCCAACCGCCCGAGCGACTCGACCGCCGCCGTCTTCTTCTCCGCAGCCGATCCCTCACCCTGCAGATTGACTCGAACCGTCCGGCAGCCCAGGAGTTTCGCCGCTTCCACCCACTTCTTATGATTGTCCACGGCCGCCCACCTTTTCTTCTCGTCCCTCTCGGCCAGCGGCCCCTCGTCGTCCACCATCAACAGATGATTCACAACACCCGCATCCCGGCTCCTTCTGAGAAGTTCCTTCAGGTAGGCGGAGTCCTTGGCGGCCTTCTTGAAATCCATCTTCCGCCCGCCAAAGAAGCCATTGACATACTCGACCGCCGAGATTCCGAATTCCTTCTTGGCCTTGGCGGGAAAGTCCAGATTGTCCAGCTTGCCGCCGTAAAGCGCCCGGTGCAAAGACCATTCGGCCAAGGAAATCTCTATCCGTGGCTCCGCCCCTGCTGAACCAAGGGCCGTCAAGGAACGACCCACCACGAGCGCCCCAGCCCCCAGCAAGGACTGTCTGATCAACCGCCTTCGTGTCGCATTTGCCATGTGAATTCCCCGTCGAAAATGCTAGTGAGCTATCTCCTTCTGGACCTTTTTAGCTGATTAACCTAATTACAGCTCCGCTCACACAACAGGACAAATCCCCATCACACAAGCAACAATCACCAAGCAGTCAGATGCCTCTCAGTTGCCTGCGA